>Ga0111538_10001449_pt1 | contig 33188 bp, 26 predicted proteins | sample SoiMethybrSBSTD1_FD_79669 | JGI IMG/M metagenome (GOLD analysis project Ga0111538, IMG submission 79669) | Bulk soil microbial communities from a Populus tree surrounding site in Tennessee, USA - Soil MetaG P. TD hybrid SBSTD1 (version 2)... | ecosystem: Environmental > Terrestrial > Soil >...
ATTGCCGCTGAGTAGGTGCAACCTGTGCCATGTGTCGAGACGCCGCGGACGAACGGGGCGCGAAGGAGCAATTCGGTTTGGCCGTCGTAAAAAATGTCCAGCGCTTCGTTGGCGCGCGGCAGGTGGCCGCCTTTGAGGAGCACCGCGCAACCGAATTGCGCGTGCAATTGTCGCGCGCTCTTGCGCAGTTGCTCTGGATCGTGCACGCGCACGCCGGTCAGCGCCTCGGCCTCTGGAATGTTCGGTGTCATCAAATCCGCCTTCGGAAGGAGAGTTGTGCACAAGGCTTTGATGGCGGATTTTTCCAACAGCGGAGCGCCGCTCGTCGCCACCATTACCGGGTCCACGATCAACGGGCACTTTCGATCGCGTTTCAAAAATGACGCGACCGCTTCGATGATGTCGGCAGACAACAGCATGCCGGTCTTGATGGCGTGAGGTGGTAATTCTGACACGACGGCTTGCAGTTGCAGTATGACGAACTCCGGCGTGGCCGGACAAATGCCGAGAACGCGCTTTGGGTTTTGGGCGGTGAGGCAAGTGACGACCGACGTGCCGTGGACTTTTAGCGCGGCAAACGTCTTCAAGTCGGCCTGAATTCCAGCACCACCGCCGCTATCCGAGCCGGCGATGGTGAGAGCACAGGCTAATTGCCGTCGTTTGACCACGCGGCTGACAGTAACGCCTGGCGGAACAACTGTCAGCCTCGGGAGCGGTTCATTTACAGTTGCTGAGGGCCAGGGTGCCGGCGGTCCGTTCTGGAAAAGTGAGGCGCGCATTGCTATCAGTCAGGGCGTGACGAGAGTGCTGTTAATTGGGATGTTGTGCTGGACGCCATGGGCTCTGGCGGAAAATTGGCCGCAGTTCCGCGGGCCGCGCGGCGACGGCACGAGCACTGAAACGAATGTGCCGTTGCGATGGAGCGCGACGCAGAACGTCAAGTGGAAGGCCGGCATCCCCGGCGAAGGTCACTCATCGCCCGTTGTTTGGGAAGGCAGCGTCTTCGTGACCTCGGCCAACGATAACGGTGAGCGCCACTTGATTCGCGTCGACGCCGACACGGGCAGAATCGTCTGGCAAAAGAAAGTGGCAACGGCTGCGAAGGAATCGATGCATCGTGAGAACAGCAGCGCGTCGTCGACACCCGCGACCGATGGCGAGCGAGTCATTACATCGTTTCAGGTCGGCGATCGTGTTGATCTGCGCTGTTTTGATTTTGCGGGACGACAACTCTGGGCAGTGCAACCGCTGCGATTCGATGGCCAGCATGGCTACGGTTATTCGCCGATCCTTTACAAGGACCTGGTGCTCTTCGATTGCCGGCAGGAAGGCGAGGCGGCGCTGCTCGCTCTCGACAGGCGCACCGGGCAAAGGCGCTGGCAGGCCGTTCCCGGAAACAAACGCATTTCCCACGTGACACCGTTGCTCATCGCCTACGACAACCAACTTCAATTGATCGTTTCGGGGAGCGATGAAACGCGCAGTTACAATCCGGACAACGGCCAGCCAATCTGGTGGTGCGATGGCCCCAGCGATGTTGCCGTGGCCGGACTGGTTTATGGAGACGGCATGGTCTTCGCGGCGGCCGGCTATCCGGATCGCACGCGCGTGGCCATTCGCGTCAATGGCCGCGGTGATGTCACGAAAAGCCATGTGGCATGGTCACTGCGGCGGCAGGTTACGTACGTGCCCTCACCGGTCTACCATCAAGGCCACGTCTACAGCGTGATCGACGAAGGAATGGTGTGTTGCTTCGACGCAAAGACCGGCCAATCGAAATGGGAACATCGCCTCGGGGGGCGTTTTCGGTCCTCGCTCGTGCTTGCCGGTGGTCGAATCTACGCGACGAACGACAAAGGCCTGTCCACCGTCTTCGAACCCAACCCGGAGCAATTTCGCGCGCTGGCTTCAAACGACCTCGGCGAATTCTGTTACGCGACGCCGGCGATTTCCAATGGCCGGCTTTTCGTTCGAACAGGAGAGAGCCTTTATTGCGTACAGAATTAATTTGCGACAAGATCGCCAATCAAATCCTGCCTGAACCCAGGCCGCGCGGAGAGAATGTGCGTGAACCTGGTTCTTAGCCGCACCGATCCGCTCGATAGAGTGCAGATCAAGAGGGTCTCGCCTTGAAGTAAGGTGATTTGGAGAGGTCGTTGGTTTTCGGGTCCCCGATCCAGGCGCCGATGAGCGTGACCAGACGTTTCACGTCGTCATAGTCCAGGGGCTTCATCAGGTACCATTTCGCGCCGAGCGTGTAGGTGCGCTTGACGTCGGCCTCATCATACGAAGAGGAGAGAACGGCGACAGGAACGTTCTGTAAGGCACGCTGCTCATTCATCCACGCGAGGAGATCAAAGCCTGTCATGCGGGGCATTTTGATATCGAGGAGCAAGAGAACAGGAAGGGGAAAGCGATCCCGGTCGAGATATTCGCCGACGCCGCTCAAATAGTCGGCAGCCATTTGGCCGTCCTCGACACTTTGAAGAATAAAAGGGCTTTCGCCTTTCTTTACGGCATAGTGGAGAAGTTGGCGATCGTCTTCGCTGTCGTCGGCGTGCAAAATTGTAGCTGCCTTGCTCATTCGGGCTGCGGCTGGCGGAAGTCGATGGAAAAACATGCGCCCGGCCCGCCGGTTTTTTCGACGGCCACGCTGCCGCCCATTCGTTCCATGCCTTTTTTGACGATGGCCAAGCCGACGCCGGTTCCGGGATAGGCTTTTTCGTCACCGTGAAGGCGCTGGAACATTCCGAAGAGCCGGTGGTGATATTTCGGGTCGATGCCGATGCCGTTGTCCTGGATGAACACGCGGGTGCCCTGGTCGATCGGTTGGGGCCAAATCCTGATTTTCGGAGGGACGCCATGGCGAGTGAATTTCAAGGAGTTGCTCAATAAGTTTGTGAACACCTGTTCGGCGATCGTGGCATTGCCCCACACCATCGGCAGCGGTTCGATCTCGATCTCCGCGCGCTTGCTGGTGATTTCGGGCGCGAGATCGTCTTTGGCTTTTTCGACGATGCGCTGGAGATTCACGTTCGTGCAGGGCAAGTCAATGTGAGTGAGTCTAGCGTACTGGAGCAGGTCGCGGATCAAGGCGTCCATCTTCGTGGCGCCGGCGATGATGCGCCCCGCCATTTGCTGACCTGTCTGGTCGAATTTGGGAGCGTAGTCTTCGACCAAAACTTTGGTGAAACCCTGCACCGCGCGGAGCGGGGCGCGCAAATCGTGCGCGATCGTGTAGCAGACGGCTTCGAGCGATTCGACGCTTTCGCGCAAGTGTGCGGTGCGCTCGGCGACCTGGCGTTCCAGAGTCTCGGCATGGCGGGCCAATTCCTCCTGGGCCTTCTTCAACGCTTCTTCGGAACGTTTCCTGTCCGTGATGTCCAGCACGAGCACGAAGAGGCCGCGGACGGCGCCGTCCTGGGCGAGGTCCGGAATATAAAATGCGCTGACCGAGCGCTGTCCGACAGAACGGTAATGGATTTCGGTCTCGAATTGAACACGCTCGCCGCGCAGAGCTCGATCGACAAAAGGCTTCAATCGTTTGAAAGCCTCCTCTCCCAGGACGTCGGGCATCTTCCGGTCGAGGATCTCGGCTCCGGAAACGTGGAACCAGCGTTCATACTCCCGATTCACAAAGCGGTAGCGGTACCCTGAGTCCAGATAGCTAACAAGCGCCGGCATGGCGTCGGTGATGAGCCTCAGTTGGCGTTCACTGCGTTGCAACTGTTCGGCAGCGCGTTTGGTTTGGGTAATGTCGCGGGCAATTTTCGCGATACCAACGATATTTCCGCTGTTATCGCGGACGGGAGAGACACTCAGCGACACATCGACCAGGTTGCCGTCCTTGCGAGCGCGTACGGTCTCATAATGCGCGACCTGCTCTCCGCGGAGCAGCTTGTCGATAATGGCCGGTTCCTCGTCATGCCGGTCGGGAGGGAGGATGATCGTGACGGGCTGGCCCAATGCTTCGGCCGCAGTAAACCCGTACGTGCGCTGAGCACCTTCATTCCAGGTGGTAATGACGCCGTCGAGCGTTGTGCTGACAATCGCGTCATCGGAGGATTCGACCACGGCGGCGAGCGTAGAACGGAGTTCTTCGCCGCGCTTGCGCGCAGTGATGTCCGCCACCACGCCGATCATTCCGCTGAGTTCGCCGGAGGGCCCATAGAGGCCGCGTCCTCTGGCGGCGATCCAAACCCAATCGCCCGAAGGCCGACGCGCGCGATATTCGACCTCGAAGTCCTTCTTTTCCGCGAGTGCTCGATCAACTAGCAGACGGATTCGGGCGTTGTCTTCGGCGTGCAGAGACTCGTGGAGCCTGGCGCGCGTCAAACGAGCGTCCGGAGGCAGCCCGAAAAGCGCCGCGGCTCGTGGTCCGAACGTGACCACGTCAGTCACCGCATCCCAGCTCCAGTCGCCGAGTTGGCCTGCGTCCAGCGCGAGCCGGAGTCGCTCGTCGGTTTTCCCAGTTGGTTGGGACATGTTTGGTGTCGCTCTCGCCGGTTTATCATTTCGGCCTGGCATATTTGCTGGGCGGCCACCTAAACGGCGAAGAAAGCCACAGTACCGACATTACCCTCATTAAGAGGACTAGGGTAAATACCCTATGCGCAAAAATAGAAGCGAGGCGGCTTGCGCCGCCCCGCTTGTTCCACGTTTTCTCCAAATTTATTCTTACGGCCACGTCCGCGCGGACGCCGGATTCGAATACGCCGTGTGCACCGTGCCGTTGTATGCTCGCACGCGGAAGTAGTAGGTTCGGTTCGCCGCCAGACCGCTGACCGTAGCGGTCGTGGCGTTGCTGCCCAAGGCGCCGAGATAGTACCAGTTCGAGCCATTGAGCGAGTAATCCACTTTGAAACCTGCTTCATTCGCCGACTGATCCGCCCACGCAATCCGGATTTGGCTGCGCGAGATCGCCGTCGCGGTCAGGCCCGTGGGAGCCGGAGCGATTGGCTTTACGCTCGCCCCAGCGGAGTTTGCGCTCTCCCCACCGCCGTTCACTGCCGAGACCACGTAGTAATACGTGGCGCCGTTCGCGCTGACAGTGTCGCTGTAAGTGTTCCCTGTGACGCCGTTGGCAATCGCAGTGAACGGACCGGTCGCGCTCGTTCCACGCTTCACGTTGTAACTCGTGGCGTTCGCCGCCGCATTCCAGTTTACGGCTACAACCGCAGTGCCATTGACCTGCGCCTTCGCTGCCGTCGCTGTCGCCCCGGTCGGTGCGGATGGGGCTGCCGGCGGTTCGGGTTGCGTCGCTGCCTGAATAATTGTGCTGAGATCCAGTCGTCCGCCGGTGACTGTGATGCCGCTCAACGAGGGTGTCGGCTTCACTGCGCCAAGGATAGCGCTCTTGACTTGCGGAGCGGTGGCTTCCGGATGCGTGGATGCGTAGAGCGCGACCGCGCCGGTGACATGCGGCGTCGCCATGGACGTGCCGTCGGAATAGCCGTAGCTGCCGGTCGGCAGTGTCGATAGGATCGACACGCCGGGCGCGCCGAGGTCCACCTTCTGCGCGCCGTAGTTCGAGAACGCCGCGCGCGCGCCGTACGGGTCAATCGCTGCCACAGCGATCACCGCGTCGTAGCTCGCCGCGGATTCAGTGCTCGTGCCCACACGCGTGTCATAGTTCGACGGATAGCTCGGAATCGAATCGTTGTTCAAACCGATACCGTTGGCGTCGCCATTACCGGCTGCCGCGACGAACAAGATGCCCGCCTTCGCCGCGCGGAGAATCGAATCATGCAATGCCTGCGAATACCCGCCGCCGCCCCAGGAATTATTTAGTGCGACGAGGTTGATGTTGTGCCGAGTCTTGAGATCGACGAAATACTCGATGGCTTCAATCGCGTCGGCGGTCGTGCCACCTTGCGCACCCAGGAATTTGCCGGAAATCATCGTTACGTTCCAGTTCACGCCAGCCACACCAAGGCCGTTGCCGCCACGCGCGCCAATCGTTCCTGCCACGTGCGTGCCGTGCTGGTCGCCCGCCGGGTCAAACACCTGGTTATTGGAATTATAGAAGTTCCAGCCGTTGACGTCATCGGCGTAGCCGTTGCCGTCGTTGTCCAGGCCGTCCACAGGATCGAAGGGATTCGTCCACATGTTCGGCGCGAGGTCCGGATGCGCCGTCTGAATGCCTTCATCGATCACGCCCACGTAGACTGTATTGGCGCCGATCGAGCCGGCGTTCCACGCCTCCGCGGCCTGGCTGCCCCAGACCGTACTCGGCGAAGTGAGGTCGCCGCAAACGCCCCAGAGATAGCCCGCCGTGTAATATGGATCGTTGGGAACGGCCTGATGCGTGTAGACCCAGTTCGGTTCGGCGAACTCAACCGCTGGATGCTTTTTCAATTCGACGATCGCGTCCTCCACGGGCAGCTCCGTGGTCGCGTGAATCAGTCCGCGGTCTTTCTTCGCCTTTTTTGAGGTCTTGAGCTGCTTGCGCACCTTCAGTTTGGCTTTGCCTTTGGCGTCTTCGACCTCGGCGTCGGTGGCCGCTTCCTTGAACTGAACCAGCAACTCGCCCTCAACGATGGTCTGGCCAGGCGCGTGCGCAGCCGCGGGGGCGGCTTGTGCCGTTGCCTGGTTAGCGGCCTGAGCGTCCGCGGCCGGTGCTCCGGCCTGGTCCTCAGGCGTTTGCGCCGTGAGCACAGACGCGCCCACCGCAAAAAGAACAGAAGCCGCCATTCGTTTGGCGGACAATAAAGTACTTGGTCTCAATTTTTTCATCTCCTTGACTGAGTCTGTGTACAGTTGTCGCCCATGCGTACAACCGCCGATTCACCTCTCCACGTGAAAGACCCCCTTGGTTTCGGAGTGGTAGTTTACCCCATCCTGCGGCGTCGTCAAATTCGTCAGGCAAGATTTTTTTTGGGAAAGTATTGCTTCAACCCTTGACAGAGGAACAACGGGTGTTTGTCGAAGTCGCTAAATAAGTACTACAATTGTAACAATTATTTAGTAACGGATTTGAAAGCCCACGCTGTCGTTTGACGCACCGCCACGAGGCCGATATTCTGCGCCCTCATGTCGCTTTTCGTCCGCATCGTTGGCCTCGTGCTCGCCTCAATTACACCAGTCTGGGCCGCCGAAAACGACGCCGACTCCAATACCCGCGCGCAACTAAATCGCGGTAAGCTTCTTTATCTTCAGCACTGCGTCATTTGCCATCAGTCGAGCGGGCAGGGGACGCCCGGCACGTTTCCGCCGCTCGCGAATTCCGATTATCTGCTGAACAGCGATGGCGCCATCTTCGCTCTCGTCCAGGGACTCTCGGGCAAGATCACCGTGAACGGGACGAACTACGATGGCGTGATGCCGCCCGTTTTGCTCGACGACGCCAAAGTTGCGGACGTGCTCACCTACGTGCGCAACAGTTTCGGAAATTCAGCGGGTCCGATCACTACCCAGCAAGTCGCCGGTGTTCGTTCGAAGTCACGCTTCGCAACGTACGAGAAACTCGTCAAAGCTCATGCGTATCCTCCAGTTCCGAAACCGCCCGAGGGAATGCGATTGCGCGAATTGGTAAAGCTGCCCGACCACGGCACTCGCCTCGCGAGCGATGGGAAAGCGCTCTATGTGCTTACGGGTGACGGCGACGTGTGGCGCGTGGAGGTGCCGAGTGGCCGAACAAACCAGGTGCTGCGCGGAAGGGATTACATCGATCGCAACCGGGGCAATCCGAGCGCGCTGGGCGTCTGCTTCGATCGGGAGCGACGTCTTTACATTTCCTGCAACCAGCGCAATGAGAACGGGGTTCTTGTTACCAACGAGGTGACGATTTTTCGCACAGCGCGACCGCTCAGCCCCGGCGTGAAACCGCAGCCGTGGTTTCAGACCACGTATCCCTGGGGCATCGGTCCGTTCAATCACGGCGTGAGTCACGTCGCCTTCGGGCCTGACGGCTTGCTCTACGTCAGCAGCGGTTCGCGCACGGACGGCAACGAACCCGGCGCCGACCCGCGCTATTACAAGGGCGGCGAACTCACCAACAGCGCGTGCATGTGGCGGCTCAACCTTGCTGACGAGAAGCCCGTGTGCGAAATTTTCTGCGACGGCCTGCGCAACAGCTACGGGTTTTGCTGGAATGATAAAGGGGAACTGCTCGCGACGGACAACGGCCCCGATGCGGACGCTCCCGAGGAACTCAACCTTCTCGAGAAGGGCAAGCACTACGGCTTCCCATTCCAGTTCTCGAATTGGACGAATAAGCCGTACGCCCACACTCCGGACGCGCCTCCCGGTGTCGTGTTCACTTATCCAATCGCCAATCTCGGCCCGGCGGCCGGCGGAAGTTCCACGCAGCCGCTTTCCACGTTTCATCCGCACTCTTCGCCCGCGGGCATCGTTTATCTGGGCAAAGATTTTCCTGAAGGCTGGCGCGGCACCTTTCTCCTCGTCCGCTTCGGCCACCTGATCAAGCAGCCGCAGGATCACGGCTTCGACCTTTTGCGCGTGCGTTTGGAGAATCCTGATCCCGACCATGCTCGTAACTACGTCGCGCACATTGACACGGTGCTCGCGCCGCTTGGCCGACCGCTCGATCTCCTGCTGCTCAACCGCAAAGTTTACATTCTCGAATATTCGCGCCAGACCGACAACAAAGGCGAGTTCGGCTCGTTGCCGGGACGCATTCTCGAGTTGAGCTTTGCAGAGTAGTGCGATGAAGATTTGCGTCATCTTCAATCCAGCGGCCCGTGGCACGAAAGCCGCAAGGTTTCGTGATCACCTGGCTGCGCTCTCCGCGGAATGCACGTTGAAGCCAACGTTTTCGCCGGGTGGCGGCCGCGCTCTCGCCGCCGAAGCCGTGCGCGAAGGTTTCGAAATCGTTGTCGCTGCCGGCGGTGACGGCACCGTCAACGAAGTCCTCAACGGCATCGGCGACGTGCCGGATGCCTTCGCGCGCACGCGCTTTGCAGTCCTGCCTCTGGGCACGATCAATGTCTTTGCGCGCGAATTGCGCATGCCCACCGACTTTACCCGCGCGTGGTCAGTGATCAAACAGGCGCGCGACACCACGATCGATTTGCCCGAAGTGGAGTTTGGGGCGAACGATAAAACGGAGCGGCGTTTCTTCGCGCAAATCGCGGGCGCCGGATGGGACTCCAAAGCGATCGATTTAGTGAACTGGGAGTACAAAAAGAAAGTCGGCGGCCTCGCGTATGTCTGGTCTGGTTTGCAGGCCCTCGCGCGACCCCTTCCGCAGATCACTGTCGCCGACGGCACGCGCACGCTCACCGGTGAACTTGTCATCATCGGCAACGGGCAGTTCTACGGCGGCAACTGGCGGCTTTTTCCGCTCGCCGACCTGCGCGACGGTGTCCTGGAAATTTCCATTTTTCCGATACTCGACACCGAGCGCATCCTGCGCGGCACGTGGGGCCTCTTCACCAATCGCCTCTACGAATCAGGCGCCGTGCAACACCTCAAAGCCGAAAAGTTTACCCTCTCCAGCACCGCCCAGGTTCCGTTCCACGTCGAAGGCGAGAACGTTGGCCACCTGCCCGCCACGTTTTCAGTCAAGCGCGAAGCCCTCAAAGTCATTATCCCCTGACTTTCCTGAATTCGTGGTCTTTTTGTTTTGACAGCCGCATTGGGTAGAGTTGCTATTTCTCCCATCAATCTATGAAGCATATTTTTCTCTCAGGACTATTTGCCTTTTCGCTGGCTATGGGTGTCAACGCGGGTCAAAAAATTCCCGATGCGCACAAGATCGCGGGTTTTGCGGTCGGCGCGCAGGCTTACACCTTCAATCGTTTCACTGTCTTTGAGGCCATCGAAAAGACCGAGCAGGCCGGCGGCAAAGTCATTGAGTTTTATCCGGATCAGCCGCTCAGTCCCGATGAACGTGCTGTCAAGTGGAACCACACCTCGTCGGACGACGTCGTGGCGAAGGTTAAAGCCAAACTCGCGAAGCACAAAATTCTCGCCGTGAACTACGGAGTAGTGGGCGGCAAGGACGAAGCCGAGTGGCGCAAGATTTTCGAGTTCGCGAAGAAGCTCAACCTGTACGGCATCACGACGGAGGACATCAAGAACCTCGATATCATCGAGAAGCTGGTCAAGGAATTCGACATCAAGGTCGGCATTCACGAACATGGCAAACGCCCGAACGATCCGAGCTACAAACTTTGGGACCCCAACTTCGTCCTCTCGCTCGTGAAGGATCGCGATCCGCGCATGGGCGCTTGCGCTGACACCGGGCACTGGGCGACGTCAGGGTTGAAGCCGGTCGAGTGCATTAGAATTCTCAAGGGCCGCGTGATCAGCGCGCACCTCAAAGAGCGTGCCGAGATTGGCAAGGGCTTACCCGACCAGGTTTTCGGCACGGGCGTTTCGGACATCCCCGGCGTTCTTACTGAGCTGAAGGCCCAGGGGTTCGAAGGGAACATCTCCATCGAATACGAAAACAATTGGGACCACTCCGTTCCCGACGTCGCCCAATGTATTGGCTTCATCCGCGGCTGGGGCGTTGCCAACAAGCCGCCGAGGTAATGACGCTCTGGCCCGTGCTCGCCTCATGCCGCCGGCTTCACGATCAAAAATATGCCTACGACCGATAACAGTATCCCGACGACTCCCGCTACGAAACGGCCCAATTGAGAATAGACTTCTGGGCGTGGAGCCGGTTTTCGGCCTGGTCGAAGATCGTCTGCGCGTGTGCCTCGAAAGTCTGTTCGTCGATTTCCTTGCCGCGATAAGCCGGCAGGCAGTGCATGACGAGCGCGCCGGGCTTTGCCTGTTTTACGACGCCTTCGTTGATCTGATACCCTTGAAACGTTTTAAGGCGCTCCGCTGCTTCGGCTTCCTTGCCCATCGAGACCCAAACATCGGTGTAGAGAAGGTCAGCACTCAAAGCCGCGGCTTTGATATCTTCCGTGCAGATGATTTTGCCGCCGGCGCGAGCAATCAGTTCGCGCGGGGGCTGGTACGATTTCGGCGCTGCGAGACGCAGCTCAAAGCCGAGTTTGGCGGCGGCAAAAATCCAGGAGACAGGGACGTTGCAAGCAGCATCGCCGATGAACGTAACGACCTTGCCTTGAATGGGCCCGCGCTTTTCCTGAAACGTGAAAATGTCCGTGAGAATCTGGCAGGGATGCTCGTCGTCCGTGAGCGCGTTGATGGTGGGGATGCCGGAGAATTGGGCAAACTCCTCGACATCCTTTTGCGCAAAAGTGCGGATAACGGCCCCGTGGATCATGCGGCCCAAAACGCGGGCGGTATCCTTGATCGGTTCACCGCGGCCGAGTTGAATGTCGTTTGCGCTCAGAAACATGACGCTGCCGCCGAGTTCGCGAATGCCGACCTCGAAGGAGACGCGCGTGCGCGTCGAGGATTTGGTGAAGACGAGCGCCCACGACTGGCCCGCGAGCGGTTTGTGCTGGCTGTCGCCGCGCTGCTTTTTGAAGACCGCCGCGTTTTGGAGGATCACGTCCATGTCCGCCCGAGACAACGATTCCAAACTCAACAGGTGTTTCATACTAGGCTGCGAGTTTACTGACGAGTGAGGCGATGATCTGAATGCCTTCCTCGGCTTCGCGGCGCGAGAGATTCAGTGGGGGCAAAATGCGGATGACGGTGTTGCCGGCCGGAATGCCGAGCGCCCCGGCCTCGTGCAGACGATTGACGAACTGAATCGATGCGGCGCGATCGCCGGCAGCAAACGCCGGAATGTTCGAGGCGATCTCGAACCCGATCAGCAAACCGAGACCACGAACGGCAGTGATCACGTTCGGGAACTTGCCCGCGAGTCGCTGGAGTTCGCTCTTGATGAACTCGCCAACGGCACGCGCGTTATCGGCGAGTTTGTCGCGTTGGATCACGTCCATGACCTTTGCTGCGACGGCGCACGCGAGCGGAGTGCCTCCGAAGGTCGTGCCGTGCGTGCCCGGTCCGAGTAAATCCTGATATTTTTCGCGCACCCAAAATGCACTCATGGGAAAGCCACCGCCGAGAGATTTGGCCATCGAAAGGCCATCGGGCAGGAAGGATTCACCTCCGGCAACTCCTTCTAGGATGCGCTGGAAGCTTTGGAAGCGACCCGTCCGAAAGTGACCGCATTGGACTGCGTCCATGAGAAGCAGCATTTTCCTTTCGTCGCAGAGTTTGCGCAGACCGAGCAGGTATTCGGGAGTGGCAGCAGTCACGCCGCCTTCGCCCTGGATGCCTTCGATGAGCACGGCGATGGTCGCGGGAGAAATCGCTTCGCGGACGGCATCGAGGTCATTGAACGGCACGTGGCGAAAGCCCTGAACCATCGGCTCGAATCCTTTTTTCACCTTTTCCTGACCTGTGGCGGAGATGCCGGCGAGAGTGCGGCCGTGGAATGAGTTGAAAGCGGTGATGATCTCGAAACGCCCTTCGTCATGGCCGAATTTCCGTGCCAGTTTGTAGAGGCCTTCGTCGGCTTCGGCGCCGCTATTGCAGAAAAATACTTTGCCGGGAGCCAGGGCGGTGACGATCGCCTTCGCCAGGCGCCCCTGCGGTTCGTTGTAATAGAGATTTGAAACGTGAACGAGTTTCCTGGATTGCGTGATGAGCGCTTCGGTGATTTCGGGGTTCGCGTGACCCAGACAGCAGACCGCGATGCCGCCGCCGAGATCGAGGTACCGTTTTCCGGAAACATCATAGACGTAGCTACCCGCGCCGTGACTGAGGGCGAGATCGAAGCGCGCGTAGCTAGGCACGACGTGTTTGGCGTAGAGTTCCTGGATGGCGGCAACGTCGTTGCGGACGATGCCGGGGGGGTCGGGTGCGATGTGTTTCATTGAACAACCTCCGTGCCGACTCCGGCATCGGTGAAAATCTCCAGCAGGACCGAGTGACTCACGCGGCCATCGACGAACGAGACCTTATCGACCCCGGCGCGAATCGCGGCGACGGCGCTGTCCACTTTCGGAATCATGCCCTTGTCGACGATGCCTGCGTTCTTCAGGCCATCGACTTCGCTGGATTGCAAATGGGCGATGACGGTCGAGGCGTCCTTCGGATCACGCATGAGTCCCGGCACATCGCTCATGAACACAAGCCGGCGCGCCTTCAACGCGATGGCGGCCTGTGCGGCGGCGACATCGGCGTTGCAATTATATATATGGCCGTCCTCGCCGCGAGCGGTCGGGCTAATGACCGGCGTGACCCCGCGGCGGATGCACTCGCGCAACGGTTCAGTGTTGACGCCGGTAACTTCACCGACGAAGCCAATGTCCACTTTTTCCCCGTTCGAGCCCGTCAGAAAAAATTTGTGGCAAGTGAAAATATCGGTGCCGGCAAAACCTTTCGCTTTGCCACCGAGACTTGCGACCGTCTTTATCACTTCGGGATTGATCTCGCGCGAGAGTACTTGATCAACAACCTTCACTGTTGCTTCGTCGGTCACGCGCTGGCCCTGGACGAAGTTGGGCTTGAGTCCCGCCGCCTCCATGGCGCGCGTGATCGCTTTGCCGCCGCCGTGGATAACCACCGGATTGATCCCAACCGCTTCAAGGAAGACGATATCTCGCGCGACGCCGTTGCGGATTTCGGGATCGGACGAATCCATAAAACTGCCGCCGTATTTCACGACAAAGGTCTGGCTGCGGAATCGCTGGATATAAGGCAACGCTTCGAGCAGGACCTTTGCTTTGGAAATGAGTTCTTCCATCTTAGCCGCCCAAAGACGAGGGGTCATTCACATCGCCCTTGTTGAAATCGACATAGTCCTCAGTCAAGTCTGCCGCGTAGATTACTGCCGAGCCCTTCCCGAGATTCAGGTTGATGTGCAAATCGAACTCCGGCAGCGCGGCGATTTTGCAGAGTGCCGCGAACGAGGTGCTCACAGGGCGTCCACGTTTCAACGAGTAGAGCAGCTTGTGGCTGCCCGGCGGGCTGTAAGCAATATCGACTTTGCTCTCGACCACTTCGGCCGCGGAATAGCCGAGCGCGTCGATGATGCGGCCCCAGTTCGGGTCGCCGCCGCACCAGCTGGTTTTGACCAGCGCGCTGTTCGCGACGGCCCGTGCGGCGATGTCCGCGTGCTGCGGCGACCGCGCGCCGTTCACGCGCACCGTGACGAAGCGCGAGACGCCTTCACCATCGCGCACAATCATTTTGGCGAGTTCGAGCAGGACGTAATTCAGCGCTTCTTGAAGCGCCGCAAAGTCGCGGCCAGACGTGCTCGCGATTGGCGTGTTGCCGGCCAATCCATTGGCGAGCACGAGCACGGTGTCATTGGTGCTCATATCGCCATCGACCGTGATTCGGTTGAAACTGAGAGCAGTCGCTTCCTGCAGCGCGGTCCGCAGCGGAGCGGGTTTGATCGCCGCGTCGGTGGTCACAAAGCAAAGCATCGTTGCGTGCAAGGGCAGGGGAGGGGGCCGCTGCCCTGTGGCGCTCATGCCGGGCTGAATCATCCCGGCGCCTTTGCAGATGCCACCAACACGTGCCGTCCTGCCACCGAGCTTGATCTCAACCGCGATTTGTTTCGCGCGCGTGTCGCTGGTCATGATCGCTTCAGCGGCTTCGGCGGCGTGCTCAGGTCCGTGACCCAGGAGCGCGGATGCCTCGAGGATGCCGGCCTTGACGTTGAGCATTGGCATCGCCACACCGATGCGCCCGGTCGACCCAACGAGGACATGTTCTTCGCGCAGGGAGAATTGTTTCGCCACCAAAGCGGTCATGGCCCGCGCGTCCCGCAAGCCTTGCTCGCCCGTGCACGCGTTGGCATTGCCGGAATTCACGACGATCGCCTGGGCGACGCCCTTCTTCACTCGTTCCGCGCAGACCTTCACCGGGGCGGCGCAGACCTGATTGGTGGTGAACATTCCGGCCACGGTCGCGGGGACTTCGGAAACAATCAGGGCGAGATCGCGCTTGCGTCCCTTGTTTGAGCCTTTGCCGGTGCCAAGGCGCTTGATGTCGCAAAACACGCCGCTGGCCAGGAACCCCTGCGGTGCGGTGACCGAACCGGGAGTCGTTTTGAAGTTCTTTGGCATGCTAAATCAACCCGGTGGTTTCGGGAAATCCGCAAAGAATGTTCATGCTCTGGACCGCCTGGCCGCTGGCGCCTTTCACGACGTTGTCGACCGCGCTCATGACAATGAGACGCCCCGTGCGCGGGTCGAGACGCCACGCGATTTCAATCACGTTCGTGCCGGTGACATTCTTCGTATCGGGAAGCGCCTTGCCTTCAAGCACGCGCACGAACGGTTCGTTCGCGTAGGCTTGCGCGTAACAAGCCGTGAGGCGCGAAGCGAGTTCCTGCATTTCGGCATCGGTGCCGAAATGTTTTTCCGGCGCAAGATAAAGCGTGCTCAAAATTCCTCGGCTCACTGGGATCAAATGCGGCGAAAACTGAATGACGACTTTTTCGCCAGCAGCTTTCGAAAGCTCCTGCTCAATTTCCGAGAGATGCCGATGCTTTGGCACGCCGTACGGCCGCACGCTTTCGTTGCACTCGACGAACAGGTAATCGACTTCCGCTTTGCGTCCAGCGCCGCTCACGCCGCTGAGGGAGTTTGCGATGATGCCGGTCGGCTTGATCAACTTCGCGCGCAACAGCGGAAGGATGGGAAGCAGAATGCTCGTCGGATAACAGCCTGGGGACGCGATCAGCGTCGCGCCCTTAATCGCGCTGCGATAAACCTCCGGCAAGCCATAAACGGACTTTGCCAGCAACTCGGGCGCAGGGTGATTGTGCGCATAAAACTCCTTGTAGATCGCTGGATCGTGGACGCGAAAATCCGCGCTCAGGTCGATGACCTGGCAGCCGTGTTGCAACAGCGGTACTGCGAACTCGGCGGCGACGCCATGCGGCAGCGCCAGGAACGCGACCTGCACCTGTTTCGCCAGAAGGTCGGGGTTGGACTCCATGAAACGCAGTTCGCGCGACTTCGGATAATGGCTGAACTTTTGAAAGACCTGCGCGAGCGTTTGGCCGGCATACTGGCGCGACGTGATCGCAGTTAGTTCGGCGTGCGGGTGCGACAACAGGAGGCGCACGAGTTCTTCGCCCGAATAACCCGAGGCGCCGACAATTCCTACTTTAACTTTGTTCATGCCCGTTTAGCCCAGCCGAAGCACCCACAAAAGGCGAAAGCCCCGCGGGTGAACCAGCGGGGCTCGTGAATTCCTTCCCGGTTTAGCGCTTGCTGTACTGGAAGCGCTTGCGAGCACCCGGCTGGCCGTACTTTTTGCGTTCCCTCATGCGCGGGTCGCGCGTGAGGAGGCCGTCGGCCTTCAAGGTCGGGCGCAAAGTCGAATCCGCCGCGATCAAAGCGCGCGCGATGCCATGGCGGACTGCACCGGCCTGGCCGGCAGGCCCGCCGCCCGTGACGTTGACATTCACGTCGAATCGGCTCGTCGTCTGCGTGAGATTCAACGGCTGCGTGACGACACCGCGCAGGGTCTCCGTTGAAAAGTAGTTCTCGAAAGTGCGGCCATTGACGGTGATCTTGCCCGAGCCGTTCGAGAGCCGCACCCGCGCGATTGAAGTCTTGCGCCGGCCCGTGCCCAAAAAATCGGAAGTCTTCTCTGCCATATAATTACTTCGCGGCTGCGAGCGGAGTCGGTTGCTGCGCCGAATGAGGATGCTTGTCGCCCTTGTAAACTTTGAGCTTGGTCATGAGCACTCGCCCGAGCCGGTTCTTCGGCACCATGCCGCGAACTGCGTGCGTGATGAGCTTTTCAGGATGCTTCGCCCGGATTTCAGCGACGGTGCGAAATCTTTCGCCGCCCTTCCACCCGGAATAGGTCATGAACTCCTTTTGCGTCTCCTTCTTACCGGTCACGGCGACCTTCTCCGCGTTGATCACCACTACGAAATCGCCCGCGTCGAGGTGGGGCGTAAACGTGGGTTTGTTCTTCCCCCGCAAAATGTCGGCAACCTGCGCAGCCAAACGGCCCAACACAGCGCCGTTGGCATCAATCACGTGCCACTTGCGCTGATTCAAATCCACTTTCGGCAAATGTGTCTTCATTCCCTAAAACTAAAGAGCGGAGAACCTAACAAAGGGAATCTCGAAGTCAACAGGTTTGTTGGACTTTTTCGCCTTTTTAGCGTCCCTGGCGGACGCCAGAATGTCCTAAAGCGCATGGAAGCAACAGTCACATGCCCGTATTGCGGTGAGGAAAATACGATCCTGATCGACGAATCAGCAGGCCAGGAGCAGCACTACCTGGAAGACTGCCAGGTCTGCTGCAGACCCTGGCATGTCCTGGCAAGTGTCCGCGCGGGCGGGGACGTGGACGTGGAATTGCGCGCCGCCGGTGAATAGCTAAAAGAACCACATGACCGCCTTCACCACGGCGGCGACAATTCCGAGAGTGCCCGCAAGAAACGCCAGCATTCCCGTGAACCCTCCGCGCACACTCGATCGCGTTGCCGAAATCATGGCTATCACTCCGAATAGAATTGCGATCAGTGCAAACACCAAACCGAGCACGGCTCCGGTGACGAAACTGAGAATGGCCGCGACGATGGCGATGATGGCGAAAACGCTAAACTTTGCCGGGGTAGTAACTTGTTGTTCCATATTGGGTAGATGAAGCTGAACGGCGCCCGCCGCAAGCTGGGTTGAGTATGTAGACCACTGCGTTCCCACACCCCATTCGCCAGGAATTGCGGAAATACGTCGGCAACACCGTTATCAAAAAACTGTTTCGATAGCAGTGCAGATTTGATAATAGCAATCAAGTTCGTCGGAGTCGCCGTCTTCCATTTACCAGTTGATTCAAGCAGCTACATACAGTAAGGAAAGGTATGCAACTTTACGTCCGATTAGCCGCTTTATGCCTTGCGGCAGGCCTCGGCGCCTCAGCTTTTGCGCAGGCCACTACGAATGCTCCTGTTTCGCCGACGCTGACTCCTGAAGCTGAACAGCGTGCCCGCAAACTCCTCGAATCGATCGGCCAGAGCACGCCTGCACCGGCTCCGACGCCTCAAGAGCGCGAGGCCGCTCGCAAGCGCGCCGAAGCCGAAGCGAAGCAACGGCTCGAGGAACAGAAAAAACGCGCGGCAACGCCGGCTCTTGCGGCGCCTGCTCCGGCCGTGCAACCGCCCGCCGATGCGAGCCGGGAACAGCGCGAGCTTGAGTTGAAGCGCATTGAAGCCGAGGTTGAGAAGGCTCGCAAGCGCCGCGAACCTGAAACTACACCGCAGCCCGCTCCGCGCGCTCCCGCGGCTCCCGCCACGGCGCCGGCCGCCGTTGCCGAGACCTCGCCCCTCACGAACACCTTGACGCCGGATGCGGAAGCCAAAGCACGTGAATTGTTGAATCAGAAAACCGCTGAGATCAAAGTCAGTCCGCCAAAACCGACTGTAACGACCGCTCCTCCTGCGCCCGCACCCACAGCACCGCCTCCGGTGGTCGCAGCACCTCCGCGACCCGCGGTAACGACACCTCCGCCTGCGGCCCCCGCGCCAGTTCCAACGTTGACTGCCGATCAGGAATCCGCCGCTCGATATTTGCTGGATCAGAAAACTGCCGAGATCAAGGCCAGTCCGCCAAAGCCCACGGTGGCCGTTACGCCCCCCGTGCAAACACCGGTTGTTACGCCCGCACCCGCTACGCCGGTTCCGGCAGTGACGACGCCAGCCCCGCCGGTTGTCGCTGTTCCTTCACCGTTGCCGACTGCGCCCGCGACGACTCCGACTCTCACGCCTGAACAGGAAGTTACCGCTCGCGAGATGCTCAATCGCGCGCTGGCCAATTCGCGATCCGCCACTGCGACTGTTCCATCAACCGCTCCACCGCCGGCTGTGACTCCCCCTGCGCCTGTGGTGACGCCTGCGCCGGCTCGCGTAGTGACGACGCCCGTCCCGGCCCCGGCCGTGACCACGCCCGCCGCGACCGTTGCGGTGACCACGCCCGCGGCCGTGGCGGCCCCAGCGCCTGCGCCGACCAAACCGCTCACCCCGGAACAGGAAGCTGCGGCACGCGCCGTCGTCGATCAAAAGCTTTACGAGATCACCGGGGTCCGTCCCGGAACTGTGACTCCCGCACCGGGCAAACCGGTGGAACCTTCGACCCCGGTCCAGGCAAAGGCCACGGTGGCACCGCCAACCACGACTGCCCAGACCACGCCAGTCGTTGCGGCACCCGTGGTGAACATGCGCGCCCACAAATTGGCCGCGTTGCTTGAGGCCTATAAGGCCGATCGCATCACTCCGATCGAATACCACACTCAGCGCGCGAAGATTCTCGCCGAAACGCAGCCCTGAGCTGCGGCCCAGTCTGGATTGCGCTGCCAGTCTGCTCTGGCAAGACTACGTCCATGCATGACTTCCATTATGTCGGCAACGAGTTGTATTGCGAGCGCGTGCCGATCGAGTCCTTGATCAAACGATTTGGGACGCCGCTCTACGTCTACTCGCAGCACACGCTTACCGACCATTTCCAAAAACTTAAGTGCGCGCTCTCACCACTCGATCACTTGATCTGCTACGCCATGAAGGCGAACTCGAACGCGGCGGTCATGCGCACCCTGGCAAATCTCGGCAGCGGGTTCGATGTCGTGAGCGAAGGCGAGCTGCGCCGCGTCATCGCGGCCGGCGGTGACCCGAAAAAATGCGTTTTCGCTGGCGTGGGCAAAACCGAAGGTGAAATCGAATTCGCACTTCGCAAAGGGATTTATTCGTTCAACGTCGAAAGCGAACCAGAGCTGCAGCATATCGATCGTGTTGCCGCGCGGCTGAGGAAAATCGCGCCCGTGGCCGTGCGCGTGAACCCGAACGTCGACGCTGGCACTCACGCCAAGATCACCACCGGCACTTACGAGAACAAGTTTGGTGTCGCATTCGAAGAGGTGGAAGGCATTTACGCCCGCGCCAGCAAGCTCAAGAACCTGCGCCTGCGGGGCGTTCAAATGCACATCGGATCGCAGTTAACGGACGTGAAGCCGTTCGAGGCCGCGGTGCGGAAAGTCGTACCGTTGGCAAAGACCTTGTCTGCCCGCTACGGTTTTGAGTTCTTCAGCATCGGCGGCGGGCTGGGAATCATGTACAAGTCGGCGCTCGAAAGCGCCGACCCGGATTGGTGGCAATCGCCGCAGGCTAAAAACATTCTAACGCCTGCGCGCTATGCCGAGACACTGGTGCCGCTGCTGCAGCCCCTGGGGGTGCGCATTCTTATTGAGCCGGGTCGCTTCATTGTCGGCAACGCGGGCATCCTGGTCACGCGCGTCGAGTACGTAAAGCAAACCGGCCACAAGAATTTCGTTATCGTCGATGCCGCGATGAACGACCTCATTCGTCCTGCGTTTTACGATTCCTATCATGAAATCGTCCCGGTCGCGCGCCGCAACGGCGCTGCGAACGGCGTCATCTCCTCCGACGTCGTCGGGCCCATCTGCGAATCGGGTGATTACTTTGCGAAGGAGCGTCCATTGCCGAAGGTCGGTGAGGGCGATCATCTCGCGCTCTTGAGCGCCGGCGCGTACGGATTTGTTATGGCCTCCAATTACAATTCGCGAGCCATGGCGGCGGAAGTCCTGGTCCATGGAAACAAAGCCGCGGTCGTGCGGGCTCGGCAGAAACTCGAAGACATCTGGTCCGGTGAGAAACTGCCCGCGTGGTTGAAGTAAGGCAGGGCCGGCATTCCGCCCTGTCCGTCGCTCCTGGAAAGATCCGGACAACAGACGCCAAGGAGGTGGGGGTTGGGGGACCCCGCAGAAGAAACGTTCTGTTGCCCGGAACCGCACACATATTAGAAACAATCAAGTTCGTCGCAACAGGAACTTGCACACCCCTTATCCACATGTTATCCACAGCGCTGGGGCGCGGAACTCCGGTCAACCGGAGCCCTGGGTTACCAATCCGAACCGCTGGCCAAGCCTTAGTAGGTCGTTTTTGACAAGATCGTGCTGAAAGTTCCTCAAGGGGGCAGCTTTTTCGCCCGATGTTCCATTTAGACCGAATTGTGGACCGGTAGTTTTCTATGGCTGGGATGAAATCATCTCAGGGCGATACCCACGCACCCGTGGAGGCTTCATCTTCTGCCTCGGGGAAGCGCCGCATTCTGCTGATCGAGGATGATTCGCGCACGCGGCTCGTGCTTTGGGACAAGCTGCGCGCCGCGGGGTTTGAAGTGATCCATGCCTCCAACGGTATCCTGGGGATGGAGAAACTTCGCGCTGGTCCCACGCCCGACGCCATCTTCATGGATCTGCTGCTGCCCTTTGTGAAGGGCGTCGAAGTAATCAGGGAAGTTCGCCAGACAAAAGAATACGCCAAAATGCCCATCTTCGTTTGCACGAGCGCCGACAACATGTCGGCGTGGACGCGGCGCGGGACGAAAGCTGGAGCTACGAAGGTGTTCGACAAGGCTCAAACCCCGATTGACGCGATCATCGGGGAAGTCACCGCAACGGTCCTGGCGCGACCACCCGCGCCCGCGACAAAGAAGAAAAAGGAATTTCCAGACACAAGCATGATCGCGAAGCCGTCCGCGAAGAAGTCATCCTCATCGATTCTCGATTCTATGAAATTCTCATTGAAAAACCTTGGCTTCGGCAAAGCCAAGGGTTCGGGCAAAGAAGCCGTCAAGCCCGCTCCCCCGCCGAAGGAAACGTCGCCGCCGCCCGCCATAACCGCCACGCAAGCGACCGTGACTGCCAAGCCGCCGGCGAATTCTGCCGCGGACCAACCGCTCGGGCTGCTCAGGCCTTCCGTTCCGCCGTCCGTTCCGACGCCCAAATCTGCAGGACAATCTGGAGCGAAAGGCACATTCGGCCCTGCGCCGACCGCGCAATTCTCCGTGCAGGATCCGTTTGCCGATGCTGGGGGGGGATTGCCGTTCGATCTAAAGGGTGCGGCCGCTCCGAACGCGGTGGCGGTGCTCACGCTGGACAGTTTCGGGAAAATCGTGACGGCCGATGGAGCGAGCACCGCGATGTTCGGCTGGCAAAGTTCCGAGTTGGTCGGGAAGCAATTACAGATGCTGATGAAAAATGATGCGGCGGTGGTGCTGGGCACGCTGCTGCAGAAGGCAAAGCCGGGTGAGACGAACAAGCTTGCGTCGGTGCGCGTGACCGCGCTCCGGAAGAATGGAAGTGAATTTCGCGCGTCTGTGACGCGATTAACGTGGAGCACCGATACGACGATGGTTTCGAAGTTCGGGGGAGCCCATTGGACGGCGGTGTTCCGCGATCTGGCTGATATTCCCGAAACAGCGCAGCCGCCCCTACCGTCGCCTGCTGCCAGGGTTCCGGCGGGAACGAGCCTTGCGGGTGCACCTGCAGCACCGCCACCGCACGGCGGAACGGCTTTTATTAATCAGCTGAAGGCACAGATGGCGGGCTCACCGCAGACGCATCTCCTTCCGGCGGCGCCGCCGCCCGGGGCGCCGCCGTTCGCGAGAGAACAGGACGATCTGCGCAAGCAGTTCGAAGCGCTCACGGAAGAAGCGGCGAAGAACCGCGAAAGCCTGGAACGCATCCAGCGAGAGAGGGACGAACTCGGTCAACGCGTGGAAAGCCAGGACACCGACCTGGAGAGGGAGCGAGCCGCGCTGGAACGGGAAATCACCGCGCGCAAATCTCTGGAAGAAAAGTTTCAGGAACTCGCAGCGAAACGGAATGCGCTGGAAAAGCAAGTGGCCGACTTGCAGCGAAGCAACGACGAAGCGCTGGCGGCCTGCCAACAGTTGCGCGGGGAAGTGGATGCCGCCAAGGCTGCTGCCGAGCGTTCGCGCGCTGCGTGCGAGAAGGAGTCCGAGCGCGCGCGGGAATTCGAGGCGCAGATCACCCGGCTTCAGCAGGCTTACAACGAACTCAACGCGAACTTCGGCCAGGAACAGTCCAGGAGTGCCGAATTCCGCCAGCGCGCGGACGATCTCGAACTGCAGTTGCGTGAGAACACAAGCGAGATCGATCAGATTCGCACCGAACTAAACAAGCAGACCGCTGACCGCCAGACCGCGGAGGGGGATTGGCAGCGGGAGATGGCCACGCTCACGGCGAAGTGCCGGCATTTCGAGAGCGCATGGCAGGAGGAGGCACAACGCAACCGTGATGTCGACGAGCGCGTGCGTTTGATTGGCAACAGCCTGCGGTTGGAACAGGCCGAGCAATTTACCCGGCTGGGCCACGAACTGACTGCGTTGCGCGAGAGCCGTTATGAGCTCGACGCCAAGCTGGCGGCTGAGCAGCAGTCTTCCGGCGAGGCCCGGCGTCGCGCCGACGAGGTGGAAGCTAAGCTGCGCGAGAGCGCCGCGGAAATCGCCCGCGTGCGCAGCGAGCAGGACGCACAACTGGCGGAGCGACAGCGGCTCGAAACCGAGTGGCGTAATCAACTCGGCACCGCCGAAACACTGGCACGCAACCTGGAACTTGCGCTCAAGGAAGCCGCCGACCGCAGCAAGCGCTTCGAGGACGAAGTCGCTTCCCTGCGCCAAGTACGCGACAGCCTTAATGCTCGTCTGACTGCCGAGGAGCGGGCCGTTGCCGAATCCCAGGCGCGGATCGCCGAGTTGGACCGGCAACTTCGCCAGAACGCCGCGGAACTGGAACGCGCCAAAGCCGAGCTGGCGAAGGCCGATCGCGCGAAACAGGCCGAAGCGCAACTCGCATCTCTATACGAAGTGCGGGATCGGCTGAGCAACCAGCTCACATCAGAGCAAGAGGTCAGGGCGGAAGCGCAACAACGCACCGATGCTCTCGAAAGGGAACTGCGCACCAACACGCTCGAGTTGAACCGCCTGAAAGTCGAGCACGACCGGCAAGCCGAAGAGCAGGCGCGGCAACAGTCCGAGTTGCGCGCGCAACTCGATGCGGCACAATCCGCCGCGCGCGAGACCGATGCCGCGCTCAAGCGCAAAGCCCAGGAGTGCGCGCGCTTTGAGAAGCAAATCGTTAAAATCGAGAAAGCCCGGATTGACCTTGAATCGCGGCTCAGCACGGCACAAGGGGCCATGCGCGAATCTCAGCAACGCGCCGAGGCGCTCGAGAACGAGTTGAACGAAGCCGCCGATGAGTTGGAGCGCGTCAAGACCGAACGTGACCGCCAGCATGCCTCGCTCGAGGCGGAGATGCAGGAAAAACTTAACGCGGCTCTTCAAGCCAAGGAAGCGGTGGAAAGCTCCGTGCGCGGTCAAACTGACCGAAATCGCGAATTGGAGCGCCAGCTTGCCGCGTTGCGTGAAGATCGCGACGCCCTGGCTGTTCAGCTTCGCACCGAAAAACAGTTGGCTGCCGAAGCGAAGCGGCGCGACAAGGAAGCCGAAACGCGCGTGCAGAATCTCACCGCCGAAGTCCAGCGCTTAAAAGCTGAACGCGAGAAGGACGCGCGCGGGAGCCAGTTGGTCGAAGCGAAGTTGAATGAGCAACTTGCCTCCGCCAAAGCAATGATGGAACAAGCCAATGCCGCGCTCAAGGAAAAGGCCGGCGTTATCGGCAAACTCGAACGTGACTTTGCGAACCTGCGTGACGAACGCAACGCTCTCAATGGGAAGCTGGAAGGCGCGACCAAGGCCGCCGATGAAGCGAAGCGGCGAGCCGAGCAAGCTGAGGCGCGGCTGCACGAAACCGCCGCTGAGTTGGAGCGGGCCAAAGCGGACCGGGAAAAGGATGGACGGGGCAGACAGTCGCTGGAGACGGATCTTAATGAGCAGCTTTCCGCGGCGAAACACGCCGCCGAACGGGCTGAGACGGCTCTGCGCGAGAAAACCACCGCGGTGACGAACCTCGAATGCGAGGTGACGAAACTGCGCGATGAACGGGACGCGATCACCGCCGAACTGGCTTCTGAAAAGGAATCGGTCGCCGAAGCGAAGGAAAGCAGGCTGGAACTCGAGGTGCGTGTGCGGGAGCTAAGCGCCGAACTCGAACGGGCTATTGCCGAGCGTCAACATGTTTCACGCGACCAGACGATCCTTGCCTCCAATCTCAATAGCGATCTTGCGGACGCGAAAACCGCTGCGGAAGAAGCCAAAGCTGCGCTCGCCGAGAAGACCAAACTTGTCAAACGCCTGGAACGCGACACCAACAATCTGCGCGAGGAACGCCAGGAGCTTTGCGACAAATTCGCCGCGGAAAAAGAGGCGGTGACGAAGGGCAAGCGGCGCATCAAGGAGTTGGAAAAGCAGCTCCGTGAGATTGCCAAGGCATTCAACACCGCGAAGGCTGACCTTGAGAAACGTACCGCCGGCAAGGGCAAAGCCGCCGACGCGTTGCAGGCCGAAATCAGCGCCGCCAAAGAAACGGCCGAAAAAGCCGAGAAGGCGCGCGATGAACATTCGGCCCGGTGCAAGGAAGTGGAGCAACAGGTTCTGGAACTAACCCAGACGCGGCAGGAAATTTCCGCGAAATTGAAGACCGCAGAAAGCCGGATCAGCGAATCCAGCCAGCGCGTCGAGCAATTGGAGAAGCGAGTGCGCGAAGCGGCCGCCGAAGTGGCGCGAGCCAAAGCCGCCGCGGAGAACCAGACGACGCGTTTGGTCCGATCTCAGTCTTCAGATGGCACGCTGGCCGAGAAGTCCGAGGAGCTCGTCAAGGAACTGGCCCGTCTGCGCGAGAACGAAGCGGCTCACAGCGCCGAGGTGAATGAACTGGAACGGCGTGTCCGCGAAAGCGTGGGTTCCCTCGCTCGCGCCACGAGTGAAGTCGAAAATGAACGGAGTGAACGGCGGCGGGTCGAGCACCGGTTGACGACGCTCACATCGAAACTGGAAGAGCTGCACGGCCAGTTGCGGCAGCATCTGGAAGCCGAGCGCGAGAACCAAACCCGGGTGAATCAACTGGAACAGCAGGTGCGTGAACGGGAACAGGTGCTGGTGCGGATGAACTCGGAGCTGCGCAAGCAAGTTGCCGACCGCGAACTCGCCGAAGAACAGCTGCGCTCGGTGGGCGATATGAGCGCGCAACTGCGTCAATATCTTGCGCTGTTCGAAGAGTCAAAGAAGGTCTTCAAGAAAGCGCAGGACCAGCTTGAGGCGCGCCTTCAGAACAGTATGGCCAACGCGAAAGCAGCCGAGGAGCGCCTCCAGAGCGAAGTTGCCGAGCGCGCCCGCCTCGAAGAAGCCCTTGCCGCCGCGCAGCGCGAGTTGCAGGAGCAGGCTGAGCAGGCCGCCGTTCAACTTTCACGGGCGCAGGCCGAAATGCAGGTCGAACAGCTCGAGCGCAAGCGCATGGAAGGCGGCGCGCAACAGTCCCGTTTCGCGTCCCTCGATTCGACCCGCGTCGCGCGAAGCATGATGAATAACTTCCGCCGGCAGGTTCGCGAACCGGTCGAGAGCGTCATGCTGTCGAGCCGCCGCTTGCTCGAACAGGATCTTCCGCAGGAGCAGAAAAAGGTCGTGGAATCGCTCCTCGAAAACGCGCTGATGTTGCAGAGCACGTTGGAGGAATCGGAGCGAGGTGACGACGCTTCGGGCGAACTGCGCAAGGCCGCGTAAGCGCACGCCAATTCTTGTCAGCGTGCGCGCGGCCTATAAGCTGCGGGCATGCAAACCGCTCCCAACGGCTATATCCGCGAGGACCCCTGGCGCATTTTCCGCATCATGGCGGAATTCGTCGATGCCTTCGAGACGTTGTCCGCCGCCGGACCCGCGGTGACTATTTTCGGCTCGGCGCGAGTTCCGCCTTCCGATCCCTATTACAAACTGGCTGTGACGCTCGGTTCACGGCTGGCGAAGCAAAATCTTGCGGTGATCACCGGCGGCGGCCCGGGCATTATGGAAGCAGCCAATCGCGGCGCGGCGAAGGTGAAAGGCAAATCCATTGGCCTCAATATCGAGCTGCCGCACGAGCAGGATGGAAATCGTTTTGTTAATATTCCCATCAATTTCCACTATTTCTTTTCCCGCAAAGTTTGTTTCGTCAAATACAGCGTGGCATTCATATTTATGCCGGGCGGCTACGGAACATTGGATGAGTTCTTCGAACTCGTCACGCTGGTCCAAACCCAACGCATCCCACGCTTCACGCTGATTCTAGTTGGCAAAAGCTTTTGGAAGGGTTTGCTCTCCTGGATCGAATCCACGCTCGAAAAGAATGCGTTCATCAGCCCGGGAGATAACGAGTTGTTCTCGCTCACGGACGACCCGGATGAGGTGCTGGAGATCATCATGGAATTTCGCAAGCGACTCGGCGTAACTCCAGGGATCGCACCAGTGATGTCGTAGCATGTACGAGATCTCGCGACTCAAAAATGGCGTCGTCGTCGCGACCGCAGAGATGCCGCACATGGCCAGCACGAGTCTGGGCGTCTGGGTTGGCGTGGGCGGACGTTATGAACCAAGTCCGTCCAACGGCATGTGTCACTTCATCGAACACATGCTTTTCAAAGGCACTCAGAAGCGGACCGCGCGGGAGATTTCTGCCGCTGTCGAGGGCATTGGAGGTTACCTCAATGCGTTTACAGGCGAGGAAAGCACGTGTTTCTACTCGCGTGCCTCGCACGAGCAGTTCGCCCGCGTGTTGGAGGTGATCATGGACATGTTCCTCAACTCCCGCTTCGCGCCAGACGACATCGAGAAGGAACGCGGCGTCGTCAAGGAAGAGATCGCGATGTATCTGGATCAGCCGCACCAGCACGTGCAGGAGCTGCTCAACGAAACGATGTGGCCTGGTCATCCTTTAGGCCGGCCTCTTACCGGCACGCCCAAAACGCTCGACGACTTCACGCGCAAGAAGGTCATTGAGTATCAACAAAGCAATTATAACGCTCGCACGACTGTAATCACGGCGGCCGGAAATGTTCGGCATCGCGAACTCGTCAAAGCCGTGGCCCATTACGCGCGCTATTTTCCTGAAGGCAAGCGGCCCACGTTCCTGCCTGCGGACGTGGCTCAGGACAAGCCGCGCATTAAACTCTTCACCAAAGCGACTGAGCAAATGCAGATCGCCATGGGCTTTCGCTTGTGCTCGCGGCACGATGATCGCCGCTTCGCCCTGCGCGTGCTCAATGCCATCCTCGGCGACAACATGAGCTCGCGGCTCTTTCAATCGCTTCGCGAGGATCATGGTCTGGCTTATTCAGTCCACAGCAGCGTCCACTTTCTCGAGGACACCGGCGTGCTCACAATTTCAGCGGGCCTTGATGATGATAATCTCGCGAAAGCACTGGAGCTGATCCGTCGAGAATTGCGCTGTTGCGTGAGCACACTCCCGACCGTCAAAGAGTTGCGCCAGGCGCGCGATTACTTGATCGGCCAACTCGATCTCACGCTGGAGAACACGGAGAACCACATGATGTGGCTTGGGGATCATTTGCTGGGCTACGGCAAAGTTCACTCACGCGCCGATATCGCGAAACGAGTCGGCGTCGTCACCGCTGCGCAAGTGCGTGCCGTCGCGCGCGAGTTTCTGAAGCCGGAACGCCTTTCCGTGGCCATGGTCAGTCCTCTCAAGGACGATCGCATTGTCTCGCGAGCTGTCGCCGCAGGGTTCTCGTGAGGTCAGCCATTGTGCTAATTGCTGACACGCGGAGAGCAGCCGTCTCGAAACATTGGCGAACCAACCCCAGTTTCAATCTGCACCACCCTCCGCGATTTCTCCTGCCGCAGGCACGCGCCCTATTCGTTACTGCGTGACACAGACGGATTCCATAAGCTTCTGGTCAGGGCGGCGATCGTACCCAACGCGAACAGGAGAAAGCTTCCTATGATCGCCACCTGTCCTGCCGGGGGCGTCTTCGTTTTATCAAATAAATAGTACGCCGGCCCGGCCAACAGGCAAATGCCCACAGTGACCGCCACGATGCGCGGTTCCCAGTAGCCGTTGAGCCATCTCGCGAGGATCGAGGCCGTGAGCACGACGTCCGTGGAGAGTCGATTGATGCCAAAAAGTAGCAACGCCGCGCTGAGTGGATACAAAGGATTCCGCGCGACGATCCAGCGCAGCGCCACCGCAGCGCCGGATTACGGCGCGGTGGCGGGTCCGGCAAAGGCTCAATCCCGAGGTGGAATTCGTCGTGCATAAGGGTCCTCTTTGCGTTGAAGTTTCCGAAGGGGTGCCAATTTTCTTTTGAGTCGCACAGCGAACTGGCTGCCGGGAGAGTAGCTGAAACGCAATTGAGCTTTCATAAAATGCCTCTCTGCTCTTTGCGGCTTAATAGCATCGGCGGGGCCAGGCCCTATTTTCGGCGTAAACCGCCTGGACAGCCCATCGAACAGTCTGTTTGTCGCGTGAACTTTGCGCGCGATGTGTGGAAATGACGCGCCAGAGAGTTTCTTTCTCCAAGCGAACTTCAAACTCTGCGGATGTAACTTCTATAGCTGAAACTAACTTGCAATGGAGCGTGTAGCTCACCATCGTTTCGCCATGGGTTTACCAACAACTGCGGTGACGCTCTCACCGGCGCAGATACAGGAATTGAACAAGCATCTCTCAACGATGCGTCACGACATCAATGGCGATTTAGCGCTGATCGTCGCCGCGGCTGAATTGATCAAACTCAATCCCGAACTGTTACCCCGAATGCTCACCACCCTTTCGGAGCAGCCGCCCAAGATTCGCGACCGCGCCGACAAATTTTCTGCCGCCTTCGAAAAAATCCTCGGCATTACGCGCCCCTAAACCGGGGCGGACTGTAACTTTTTCCCGGGTTTATCCGTCTACTCTATCAAGGCGGGTTGAGCCCGCCTTTTGAACAGTATGAATCTACGGTTTAGCATTTTTCTCATGGTAGCAATGGCCGGCCAGGCGGCATGCTGGAGCGTTTGCGGAGCAGACGATTTGCAGAAAACAAACAACCGTCCAGCAGCGGCTTCGCCCGAGCAACGCAAGGCGCGGCTGGAAGAGTTGCGAGAGCGAAATCCCGAAGCGTTTCGAAAGTTCCGCGAAGAACTGGAACGCCGCCGCGAGGAGTTCAAAAAGCTGCCGCCCGCCGAGCGCGAGGCGAAGATCAAGGAACTGCGGGAGCGGTTCCTCGAACGCCGAAAGGCCATGACGGTTGAGGAGCGCAAGGCCAAGCGACAGGAGATCAAGGGCCGCTTTGAGAAGCAGCTTGGCTTGCTGCGCGAAAAGAAGACGAACGGCACGCTCAATGCGCAAGAGGACCGGCGTCTCGAGCGTCTGGAGACAGTCGCGAAGCGCTTCAGGCAGGCAGAGTCCGCACCACAGGAAGGCGCCGACGGCGCCAAAGCTCCGAAGTGATTTGCCGTTCCCTCGCGGGTTTGGATACGCCAAGCTCAACGGCAATGGAACCCAGCGATGGGGATCTGATTGCCGCGGTGCTGGGCGGTGACACCGCGAGCTTTGAACATCTTGTCACGCGCCATTCGCCACGCGTGTTTGCCACCGCCCGTCGCTACGCCCGGCGGGAAAGCGAAATTGAAGACATCGCGCAGGAAGTCTGGATCAAGGCGTTCCAGAAACTGAATACCTTCCGCGGCGAAGCGCCCTTCGAGCACTGGCTCATGCGCATGTGCGTGCGCACGTGCTACGATTTTCTGCGGCAGCACCAGCGGAATCGGGAGATGAATTTTTCGGAGCTGTCCGATGAACAATCTGACTGGCTGGAAGGCTTTGCGCGTGATCCGGACAATGCCGCAGAAGGAGCTGAAGCCGCGCGTCAACTCATTCAACGTGTTCTGGAACAGCTATCGCCGGCGGCGCGCATGGTGATCACGCTGTTGGAGATTGAAGACCGGCCAATCAAGGAAATCGCCGCCCTCACCGGTTGGTCTATTCCGCTGGTCAAAGTGCGCGCGTTTCGCGCCCGCGCCGAAATGCGGAAAGTGCTCGCTCGGATCGCCAAAGAGAAATATTTGTAACCGTCAAAATGATGAACGCGTCTGACTAAACACAGGTATGGACCTTGCCAAACTGCATACAAAACTGATCGCGGCCGCGCGGGCCCACCCGCCGTCCGACCAGGTGCCGTATGCCTTTGAGCAGCGCATTTTGGCGCATCTGCGCGGCGGCCAAATCCAGGATTCCTGGGCGCTTTGGGGCACAGCGCTGTGGCGGAGCGCATTTGCCTGTCTGCTTGTCGCGGTGGGTCTGAGTGTGTGGTCGCTGCAGGCCAATGGCGAAGACTCTCACGATTTCGACTCCGCCATGGTCTCGGCCGCGGAGCAGGTGGTGGATTCATGGTAACTCCCTGGAAGGTCATACTCGCGACCCTGGTCATCTTCCTCGCGGGGCTTATGACGGGAGCCGTCGGCGTCCATCGGTTGCTCAAATCAAATCGCCCGCCGCCGCGAGCCGAACCGATGCATCCCTGGATGTTACGCGACGGCTTTCGCGTCGAATTGGAACGCCGCCTTGAGCTTACTCCCGAACAGAGCGATGCCATCGAGCGCATCATGCGCGAAGGCCAGGAGCGGGTCCGTGAAATCTCTTCTTTGGTCAATCCGGAAATTCAGGCTGAACTCAGGGCCGTGCGCGCCGAAATTCGCGACACACTTACGCCTGAGCAGCGGCAGGAATTTGAAGAGATTATTCGCACTCGCAGGCCGCGGCCGCCCGAAATCGACCGTCCGCCCGGTGAACGCCCATTCCGCCCACCACCCAATCGACCACGGCGCGAAGAATTCTCATCGCCCCGGTAGAGCGCAGTTTCCAAGCGCGCGGCGCAGACGGGACTTACGCGCGTCGAAACTTCCATCGACGTAGCCTCAGCGCATTCCCGATGACCACGATATCCGAAAGCCCCATCGCTGCCGCGCACAGGATCGGACTCATGAAACCGGTCGCCGCCAGCGGGACCGCCGCCGCGTTGTAGAAAAACGCCCAGAACAGGTTCTGCTTGATCGTGCGCAGTGTCGCCCGCGCCAACCCGATGCTTTCCGGAACCGCCTCGATATCCGACTTCAATAGAACAATGTCCGCCGCTTCACGCGCGATATCGCTGGCGCGGCTGACCGCAATGCTGAGATCAGCCTGTTCGAGCGCGGGCGCGTCGTTGATGCCGTCCCCCACAAAGGCGACGCGTTCGCCGCGCTTTTGGAGGTCCGCCACGATGCCGGCCTTCTTCTCCGGCGGAATTTCGGCGAAGACTCGATCCGGCGCGATGCCCGCCTGCTGCGCGATCGCCGCTGCCGTCCGCGAGTTGTCGCCGGTCACCATGCCTACCCGCAACCCACGGCGTTGCAGAGTCTCGACGACCTCGTGCGCGCCGGTCTTGACAGCGTCCTTTAACGCGAACACTGCGACAAGGTCTTCATTGACAGCGAAGCCAACCACGGTTGCGCCGACGTCGAACCACTTCGTCGCGAAGTCCTTCGCTGCGGAGACGTTCACGCCTGAGTCCTTCAGCCATTTTAGCGAGCCCAGCCGCAACAGACGCCCGGATTGTTGCGCCTCGATTCCCGCGCCGCGCAGTTCGCGCCATTCGTCGAAGCCAATGTTCGCGCGCTGCAGCGCTGCGATCGCCTGGCTGAGCGGATGATTCGACGCCACGGCGAGCGCGGCGGCGAGTTTCACATCGTCAGGATCACGAAAGGCTTGATGCTCGGCAACAGAGGGCTTGCCTGTCGTCAGCGTGCCGGTCTTGTCGAATAGCACCGTCGTAACTTCTCCCGCTTTTTCCAGCGCGACGCCGTCGCGAATGAGAATGCCTCGCGCAGAGGCGGCGTTCGCACCAGCCATAATCGCCACGGGTGTCGCGAGTCCCATTGCGCAGGGACACGCAATGATCAGCACCGACGCAGCGATAATGCAGGCGGCGGCGACGGGAGTCGCCGGCGTATGCGCGCCCCAAAGGAATTGCGCAAGTGCATGGTGCGTCGCTATGGCGTGTTGGAAGGCAAGGCCCCACCAGAGCGCCGCGCCGATAGCGATGACTATGACGACGGGCACGAAGATGCTGCTCACGCGGTCCGCGAGCCGTTGGATGTTTGCCCGACTGTTTTGCGCGCGCTCGACTGCCGCGATGACCTGCGCGAGCATTGTCTCATCACCGGTCCCCGTAACGCGCACGATCAATCGCCCGTTGAGATTGACGGTGCCGGTGAAAACTTTTTCCCCAATGCCTTTTTCGACCGGAAGTGATTCCCCGGTGAGCATTGATTCATCCACTCCCGAAGCGCCCTCTATGACCTCGCCATCGGTCGGAATGCGCTCGCCTGGTTTGAGGACGATGATGTCACCCGGCGCGAGTTCCTCGACCGAAACGCTCTCTTCCCTCAAGTCCGCCGAACGCCGAATCGCCATCGGCGGCGCGAGGTTCATCAGCGCCCGCAATGAGTTGCTGGCGCGATTGCTCACGCGCGCTTCCAGCCAATGCCCCGCGCTGATCAGAGTGATGATCGCGGCGGCTTCCATGA
>Ga0111538_10001450_pt1 | contig 33169 bp, 27 predicted proteins | sample SoiMethybrSBSTD1_FD_79669 | JGI IMG/M metagenome (GOLD analysis project Ga0111538, IMG submission 79669) | Bulk soil microbial communities from a Populus tree surrounding site in Tennessee, USA - Soil MetaG P. TD hybrid SBSTD1 (version 2)... | ecosystem: Environmental > Terrestrial > Soil >...
CTCGCTGCCGCCGGCGATGGCCATCGCGGCCTGCCCCGAGCCGTCGGCCGCCTACGACGCGGGCCTGCTCACGGGCCTCGAGGCCCGGGCCGCGGGCATCGACGTGGTCTTCGCGCCCGTGGCCGACGTGAACACCGCGGCCACGAACCCGATCATCGCGACGCGCTCCTTCGGCGACGACCCGCACCGCGTCGCGGCCCTCGTCTCGGCCTTCGCGGCCGGGCTGCGCGACGGCGGCGTGCTCGCGGTGGCCAAGCACTTCCCCGGGCACGGGCGCACGGTGCAGGACAGCCACGACGAGCTGGCCCGCGTCACGGCCAGCCGCGACGAGCTCGAGGCGGTCGACCTCGTGCCCTTCCGCACGCTCATCGCCGAGGACGTGGGCGGGATCATGGTCGGGCACCTCGAGGTGCCGGCCCTCGACCCCGTGCCCGGCCGCCCGGCGACGCGCTCGCCCTCGGTGGTGCTCGAGCTGCTGCGCGACCGGCTGGGCTACGGCGGCCTCGTGATCACCGACGCGCTCGACATGGGCGGCTTCCGCAGCGACGCCGAGCGTGCGGTCGACATCCTGCAGTCGGGCGTGGACGTGCTGCTCATGCCGCGCGACCCGCTCGCGACGGGCCAGCAGCTCGAGGCGGCGCACGCCCAGCGCTCGCTGCCCGACGAGGTGCTCGACGCGGCGATCGCGCACATCGACGCGGCGCGCGAGCGCGTGCGCGGCGCGGCCCGGCCGGCGCGGACACCGGACGCGAGCCTGCCGGCGCGGCTGCTCTCGGGCTCGCTCACGGCGCGCGGGCGTCCCGTGCCGCCGCTCGTGCCCGGCGTGCCGGTCGAGGTCACGCTCTTCGGCGAGGACTTCAACGGCATGGTCGTGCCGGCCTTCCTCGAGGCGCTCGAGGCGGCCGGCGTGCCGGTGACGAGCGACGGCCGGACCGAGGCGCCGCGCCGCATCGGCCTGGTGCTCACGTCGGTGCGCGCCTGGCTGGGCCGCTCGCGCCTGGCGGACGAGGACCGCCGGCGGCTGCGCTGGCACGTGAGCCACCGCAAGCTCGAGCCGGTCGTCGTGCTCGGCTCGCCCTACGACGCGCTCGAGCTGCCCGCCGAGCAGCCCGCGCTCATCGGCTACGAGCCCACGCCCGCGGCGGCGGCCGCGGCGGTGCGCGTGCTGCTCGGCGCGGCGAGCGCGCCCGGCCGGCTGCCCGTCGGTCCGGCCTGACCGCGCCGGGCGCGGCCGGCGCGGCCGCTCAGGTGCGTCGCAGCAGCGCGCGCAGCAGCTCGCCTTGCTGCGACGAGCGGCTGGTCTGCTCCGGCTCGTCGGCCTCCGTCGCGCCGGCCTCCGTCGCGCCCGCGTAGCCGATGGCCCGGATCTGCTCGTCCGTCGCCGGGTCGGTCACCGCCGTCCCGGGGGGCGGGCCGGCCTGGCCGTCGCCTGTCGCCGCTGCCGCGCTCGCTTCCGCGCTCGCGGCCCGCGCGGCCTCGGCCGCGCAGACGGCCGCGCTCAGCTCGCGGTAGAGCACCGCCGCGCTCGCCGGCCGCTGGAGCAGGATGTCGGTCTCCTCGCCCGGGTCGCGCACGATGTCGTAGAGCTCCTTCCGCCGCGTGCCGAGATCGACGATGAGGCGCAGCGGGCCGCGCGTCCAGCTCAGCTTGGGCCAGCGCTCCGAGCTGCGCGCGAAGAGCGGGCGCTGCTCGTCGACCGGCCCGGCGAGCAGGTCGGCGCCGTCCATGTCCGCGGGTCGCGGCACGCCGGCGAGCCCCAGCACCGTCGGCGCGATGTCGGCCAGCGTCACCGGCCCGCTCAGCGACGTCGGCTCGCGACCGGGCACGCGGACGACGAGCGGCACGTCGATCTGCTCGCCGTAGACGGTGTCGCCGTGCTCGAGCGTGCCGTGCTCGCCGAGCGCCTCGCCGTGGTCGCCGGTCACGATGACCACCGTGTCCTCGGCGCGGCCGGCGGCGGCCAGCGCGTCGAGCAGCTCGCCGAGAGTGCGGTCGGCCAGCGCCTGTCGCGCAGCGTAGAGCTCGCGCAGGTGGCGCCAGCCCGCCTCGTCGACCTCGACCTCGCCGAAGCGGTACGCGTCGATCCACGGCCGGTCGCCGCGCACCGGGCCGTCGTAGGGCTTGACCCAGCGCGAAGCCAGATCGGGCGGCGAGACGTAGGGCGCGTGCGGCTCGAAGACGTGCACCCACGCGAAGAACGGCGCGTCGCCGATCTCGGCCAGCCAGGCGCCGAGCCGCGGCGGCAGGTTGCTGCCGGCGACGCCCTCGTCCCACAGGCTCTCGTCGCGGAAGAGCTCGTCGTAGCGCTCGAAGCCGGCGTCGTAGCCGTGCCGCGCGGCCGCATTGGGATTGGTGACCCAGGCCGCCGTGCGCCAGCCGCGGCTGCCGAGCTCGCGCGCGAGGCGCGGGGCGTTCTCGGGCAGGCGGCCGGGCTCGCCCGAGGGCTGGGTGGCGAGCACGACGCCGTGTCGCAGCGGCGACTGTCCCGTGAGCAGCGTGCCCACCGAGGCGAGCGTGTACGACGCGGTCGCGCTCGCGTCGCGGAAGTTCGTCCCGTGCGCCGCGAGATCGGTGAGGCGCGGCACGACCTCGGAGGGCGGCCCGACGATCCCGAGCTGATGGCGGGCGAAGGCGTCGAGCGTGACGAGCAGGAAGGAGAGGCGAGCCGGGGGCGCGGCGGCCGGCGTGGCGGCCGGGGCCTCGGGCGGCTTCCAGCCCTCGGGCACGAGCACGACCGCCGACGAGATCTGCGCCGACTCCGCCGAGCCGTCCTGCGCCCAGAAGTCGAGCACGACCGGCTGGCCCGACCACTGGCCGAGGTCGACCTGCAGCTCGCGCGGCGAGAAGCCGACCGACTCGACGCGCACGAGCTTCGTGCGCAGGCCCGCATCGCTGGTCAGCCAGAGCTCGAAGGGCACGCCGAGGTGCTCGAGCTGGAAGCGCAGCGCGACGCGCCCGGAATCGGGCAGCCGCAGCGGCGCGCGCGCCGACGTGCCGGGAGGCAGCAGGAGCACGGCGCGCGGGCCGCCGGGCCCGGTCTCGGTCTGCAGACCGAGCGGCGGCGGCTTGGACGGCAGCCGCTCGACGCGGTCGGTGCGCAGGAAGTGGACGTGCGTGAGCACGCCGGCGAGCGGCAGCGGCACGGGCTGGCCGACGAGCTGGCGCGTCTCGGTCTGCGCGAAGGTGAGGTCGACGCGGTTGGCGCCGGTCACCTGCTGCGCCGCGGGGATGTCGGCGGTCATCGTCGAGGCCGCCGCGGCGACGGGCAGGTCCTGCTCGATGACGGTGGCGCCGTTGAAGTCGACGCGCACGTGCTGCGGCGCCGAGGTGCCGTTGGCGAGCTCGATGTGCAGCCGGCGATCCTGCGGCTCGAGCACGTCGAGCTGGAAGCCGTTGTGCAGGCCGACGCACCAGGCGTAGGGCGGGTCGCCCTGCGGGATGCTCAGCAGGCCCTCGGCCGACGAGTGCGCGCGCGGGTCGACCTCGATCGTCTGGGCCTGTCCGCGCAGGGTTCCGGCGTCGAGGACCTCCGTCGTGCGCACGAGCTCGCCGTCGAGCAGCGCCTCGAAGACGTTCTCGTAGGCGACCCACTCGGGCCCCACGTGCGCCTCGCGCCGCCCGCTGAGCAGCCACCAGGTCAGCACGGCCGCCGAGGGCAGCAGCAGGAGCGCGACGAGGCGCCGTCCCGGGCTCACGCGCCGCTCACCGCGGCTCGAGCGAGTCGCGCAGGCGCTCGAGCGCGCGCAGGGTGTCGGCCGCGTCGGCCTGCGCCGGCGAGGCGGGCGCGCGGGCGCCACCCTCGGGCGGGTCGAGGAACAGCAGCGTCGCCTCGCCGGCCCGCAGCGTGTCGTTGTGCCGCAGGTCCGAGGCGAGAACGACGCGGTCGTTGAGCAGGACCTCGCCCTTGAGCACCGTGACGCGCGCGGGCTGCACGGCCGCGTCGATGACGAAGCGCGTGCCCGTCGCCGTGACGTGGCGGAGCTGCACGTCGCACTGCGGGTTGCTGCCGACCAGCGTGCGGTCGCGCGGCAGCTGCAGCTGGCGGGGCCCGTCGCCCTCGTCCACGATGATGCTCGCCATGATCGGTCCGGACCCGCCCCGTGCGCGCGGGGCGCATTCTAGAACACCTGTTGCAGGCGGGCGTACTCGGCCACGAGCTGCCGGTCGCCGAAGACCTCGAAGCGCACGGTGATGCGCGCCGACGGCCCGGCGCCGCGCACCTCGACGACGACGCCCTGCCCGAAGTGCGCGTGGCGCACCGTGCTGCCGGGCCGCGGGACGGCGCGGGCGCCCTCGCCGCCCTCGTCCCCGTCCGCGCCCGCGCCCGCGTCGAGGTAGTCGTCGGGGTCGGGCGCGCGCGGGCGCTCCTCGCGCACGCGCAGCCGGCCGGGACGCGGCAGGCCGGCGATCCACGCGCGGCGGTCGTCGTGCTCGACGTGCTCCTGCGGGATCTCGTCGAGGAAGCGGCTGGGGATCGTCGGCGCCCAGGTGCCGAAGGTCGCGCGGCGGCCGGCGAAGGAGAGCAGCAGGTGGCGGCGCGCGCGCGTCATGCCGACGTAGGCGAGGCGGCGCTCCTCCTCGATCTCCTCCTCGGCGTCGAACGCGCGGGCGTGCGGCAGCAGGCCCTCCTCCATGCCGACCATGAACACGGCGTCGAACTCCAGGCCCTTGGCGGCGTGCAGGGTCATCAGCGTGAGGCGCTCGGCGCCCTGCTTCCAGCCGTCGACGTCGGAGAGCAGCGCGGTCTCCTGGAGGAAGCCCGCGATCGACGGCTCGGCGGCGTGCGCCGCGTAGGCCACGAGCGCGGCCTCGAGCTCGCCGACGTTGTCGATGCGCTCGGAGCCGTCCTGGCCCCCGAAGTCGCGCAGGTAGTCGAGGAAGCCGGTGCGCGCGACGACGGCGCGGAAGGTCGCGTCGACCGGGCCGCCGAGCGTGGCGGCCAGCCCGTCGAGCAGCGCGGTGAGCTGCGCCAGGGCGCCGCGGGCCGCGCCGGGCAGGTCGGGGCACTGGCCCGCGCGGCGGGCGGCCTCGCGCGGCGAGAGGCCCTGCGGCAGGGCCCAGGCGCGCAGGCGCTCGAGCGAGGTCTTGCCGATGCCGCGCGTGGGCGTGTTCACGATGCGCAGGAAGGAGATGGCGTCGAGCGGGTTGACGAGCACGCGCAGGTAGGCGAGCAGGTCCTTGACCTCCTTGCGCTCGTAGAACTCGAGCGTGCCCACGATCTCGTAGGGCAGGTTGGCCAGGCGCAGCGCGCGCTCGAGCTCGCGCGACAGCGCGTTCGTGCGGTAGAAGACCGCCATGTCGGTCAGGCTCAGCCCGCCGCGGCGCAGCTCGCCGACGCGCGACACGACGGCGGCGGCCTCCTGCTCGCCGTCCTCGGCGGCCAGCACGACCGGCTTGGCCCCGTCGCCGAGCTCGCTCCACAGCGGGCCCATGAGCCGCGCGCGGTTGTGCCCGATGACGCCCGAAGCCGCCGCGAGGATGTGGTTCGTCGAGCGGTAGTTCTGCTCGAGCTTGACGACCTTCGCGGTCGGGTACGAGGCCTGGAACTCGAGGATGTTGCGGATGCGCGCGCCGCGCCAGCGGTAGATCGACTGGTCGGGGTCGCCGGTCACGCACAGGTTGCCGTGGCCCTTGGCGATGTCGCGCGCGAGGCGGTCCTGGATCAGGTTCGTGTCCTGGTACTCGTCGATGAGCACGTGGCGGTAGCGGCGCTGGTAGCGATCGAGCACCGCCGGCTGCTCCGCGAACAGCTTCGCGACGAGGAGCAGCAGGTCGTCGAAGTCGGCCGCGCCGCACTCGCGCAGCGCCTTCTCGTAGCGGGCGTACACGCGGCCCGCCGCGCCCTCGAAGCCGTGGCCGCCGCGCCCCTCGGCCTCGTCGGGCGGGATGCCGTCGTTCTTGAAGCGCGAGATCGTCGCCAGCAGCGCGCGCGGCTGCACGTGCTGGGTGTCGATGCCCAGCTCCTTGCAGATGTCCTTGACCACGCCGAGCTGGTCGTCGCGATCGTAGATCGTGAAGTCGCGCGGCAGGCCCACGCCGGCGCCGTCGATGCGCAGCACCCGCGCGCAGAAGGCGTGGAAGGTCGAGAGCAGCACGCGCCCCTCGCCGACCAGCGCTGCCACGCGCTCCCGCATCTCGCCCGCCGCCTTGTTGGTGAAGGTGATCGCCAGGATGCCGTCGGCCGGCACGCCGCGCGCGATGAGGTGCGCGACGCGCCTGGTGATGACCCGCGTCTTGCCGCTTCCCGCGCCGGCCACCACCAGCATCGGGCCCTCGCCGTGCTCGACGGCCTCGCGCTGCGGGCCGTTCAGATCGGCAATGAGCTCGTCGGTGTGCATCCGATCATCATAGAGTCGCCAATGGCGGGCCGCTCCGCGGCTGGCTCGGGGGCGCGTCGGCCCGACGGCTTCGCCGGCGGTGTTGCGCTGAAAACGGGCGAGGAGGATGTGAGCGCGGCGCCCACCGCCATCTCCGCAACGGGGCGGCGAACACCGTTCGCGGTCTGCAGCTCGTCGCGCCGGAGTCGGGCCTGAGTCGGCTCTCCGTCGCCGCGCCCGGCGACATGACTCGGGCCGCTGCGTGCAGCAGGGCTGCGCGGACGTGCTGGAGGCCGGGGGCCGCGGAGCGGCGCGGCCGGGTTCGGCGCAGGCCCTCCTATGAGCCCGGTGCTCCGTGGACTCCCCAACTTTCCTGAAGGTCCGGACCGGGCGAATGAGAGGGCCGGAGCCGACCCCGAGCCAGCCGCGCAGCGGCCCCTCGACCTCCGCCCGTCAGCGAGCCAAGACCTCGACGGGCCCGCCATCGGTGTGCGCTCGCACGCCGCTGGCCTTCATCTCGCCCGCGTGCACCGAGACGAACACGACCGTCGCGTGGTAGCCGGGCAGCTCCTCGGCGTACTGGGCCGTCACTGCGGCGAGCTTGGCGATGTCGAGCGGGGCGGCGGCGCCGAGCGGGACGACCAGCTCGGGCTGCGTGAGGCCGGCCAGCTCGCTCTTCAGGCTGTCGCCGTCCTGGTCGAGGACCAGGAACGCGACGCTCTGCTGGGCGAAGACCGCTGCCACGAAGCGGGCCTTGAGACCCTCGTGGAGGTAGAGCAGGCCGCTGCCCTGCAGGCTCGGGCCCGCCGGGCCACTGCCGCCCGCGACGCCGTACTGATCGGCGACGAAGGTGGCCGCCTCGGCCGGGGCGCCGGTGACCAGCTCGGTGGTCGCGGGCGTGGTCTCGAACTCGATGCGGGCCGCGGTCGGGTCGAGCACGTCGACCAGCTCACCGGCCACCAGCACCGACGTCTCGGCCGACATGGACTCGCTGGTGCCGTTCCCGCCGCCATTGATCGGCTGGGTGTCGGCGGCTCCCGACCCGCTCACCGGCAGCACGCCGTCGTCGTCGGTGTCCTGTGCGGACGCAGCCTGGGCCAGCAGGCACACCACGGCGGCCGCCGCGACGAGTCGCAGGCAGCGGGGCGCGGGGCCGAGGAGCTTGGAGGTGAGGGTGGTGATCATGGACGACATCCTTCAGGCTGCGAAGAGCCCCGGCACCTGGCGACGCAACGAATCGCGCAGGTCGGTCTTGTGAGCCAGCAAATCCAGGAAAGCCTGCTTGCGCGCCAGGAGCGCGCGGACGTGCTCGACGCGCGTCGGGAAGCGTGTGACGAGGTCGCTGAACGAACGGACGCAGCGGTCGCCGAGGCCGGCCTTGGCGCAGCTCACGGCGAGGTTGACGAGCGAGGTGAGGAAGCGCGGCTCGACGTCGACCAGGCCGCTGGCCACGACCTCCTCGTAGCACTCGATGGCGCGGCGATAGTCGCCGCCGCTGCTGTAGACGTTGCCCAGGAACTGCAGCGCCATCATGCGGTGCACCGGGTCCTTGCCCTGCCGGTAGACGCGCCGGAACTCGACGCGCGCACGGTCGAGGCGGCCGACGAGCAGGTGGTGGAAGCCCAGGTAGAGGCGGGCCTCGTCGAAGTCGGGGCGGATGGACAGGGCCTCGAGCAGCAGGCGCTGCCCGTTGGCCAGGGCGCCGGCGCCCGCGCGAACGGGCGCGCTGAAGAGCCGGCGCGAGCGGCGGAACAGCGAGCTGCCCGCGCGCACTGACGCGCCATCGGCGTCGGGCGCCGTGGCGAGCGCCTCGGCCTCGCGCGTCAGGCGCCGGCCGCGCTCGACCGCGCTGCGCACGTCGACCGGGCGGCTCACCGCGAGGACCGAGCGGCGGCGCTGCGCGGAGGCCGCCTCGTTGCCGGCGAGCACGTAGGCCTTGCCCAGCTCGTAGAGCAGCCGCGCGAGCTCCTCGCGCTTGTCGACGAGCAGCGTGCGGGTGATCGAGGCGAAGAGCGCGTGGCGGTCGACGAGATCGGCCACCGCCGCGTCCGCGGCCGCGTCGTTCGCCTGCGCCCCGTCGGCGCCGAGCAGCTCGCGGTGCAGGGCCGCGAGCTCGCGCAGGTCGTCCAGGAAGTCGCGGCACGGCCCGCAGGCCTCGAGGTGCTCGACGAGCTGCGGCGTCTCGGCCGCCGGCAGCTCGTGGTCGATGAACAGGTTGATTTCGCGTTCGAAGGCGACGCAGGCTTCGGCGGTGAGCTTCATGACGGGCGGGTCCCGAGGGTGCGGACCAGGGACTGGAAGATCTTCTTGCGGGCGCGGCAGACGATCATCTTGAAGTTCTCGAGCCGAATGCCCAGCTTCTGGGCCGCCTCGCGGTATCCGAGGCGCTCGACCTCTACCAGCTGGAGGGCCAGCCGGTCACGGGGTTTGAGGTCGCGCTCATAGATGTCCATGTACAGACACAGCAGCAGGCCGTAGACCCGCTCGCACTGCTGGTCGGCCTCGGCCAACTCGCTGGCGTCGCTCGGCGTTCCGGCGCGCTCGTCGGGCAGGATCTCGGTCACGAAGTCGACCGGGATGCCCTCGCGCGCCGAGAGCTGCAGGTGCCGGTAGACCGTGTTCCGGATGATCGAATAGGACCAGTTCCGGAAGGCGCAGGGCTTGTCGGGGCAGAAGCGCGACGGGTAGCGGTAGATGGCCAGGAAGGTTTCCTGGAGGATGTCACCGATGTCGGCCCGGGAGCCCGTCATGCGCACGATGCGGTTGGCGATGACCGTGAAGGGCCGGGTGTTCAGCTCGAAGAGCAGCGAGAAGGCCTCCAGGCTCCCGTGAACCCGGTAGGTGTCCATGAGTGCGTTGTTCAGGGACTGGAACTCAGGGCCGCCGCGCGTGGCCAGCACGCGCGCCAGCAGCGGGTGGTCCACGTTGCCGGCCAGGCGGAGCGCGCGCTTCAGGGCGTCCTCGGGCACCGCCTCGACCGGCGCGCGGGCGAGCAACTCGCCCTCCACAGCCGGGAGGTCGGACGTCGCACCGAGGGCGGCAGACGCCGACGTCGGGCGTTCGGGTTGAGGTTGCACCACGCGCTGACCCTGCTCGGGGCCGGGTTTTCGGGTCCCACCAGTTGCAGCCGTCCTGGTGGGAGATCCCAGCCTCGGGGCGAAGCTAGGTCCGGTCCGGCCGGAAGTGACGGGGGAGACGCCAAGGGCGTCCCAAAAAGTGAGATTTAATCCAAAAACCTTGGGCTGGGAAGGAGGAGCCACACCGGCGACTCGCGGATGGGCGTGGGCGCTGGCGGCTCTGGCGGCCGCGGTCGCGTTGCTCGGGGCCACTGCCGTCCGCCCGGTTTGGACCATCGACCCCGATGCCTCGCTCTATCTCGGGCTCGGCCGATCGCTGGCGGCGGGGCACGGCTACGTCCTGGACGGTCTGCCGCATACCAAGTACCCGCCGGCATTTCCGGCGCTGCTGGCCGTGCTCGTGCGGGTCGGAGGGCCCGAGGCCTACGGCCTCTTCCACCTCGCGCTGGTGGCGGGGATGACCGCCGCCGTGCCGCTGACCTGGTCCGTCGTCCGCCGGCTCCGCTACCCCCCGCCAGTGGCCTTCGCGGTCGCGGCCGGGGTCGGGCTCTCGACCACCTTGTTCGACCTCTCGGTCATGTATCTGCGCAGCGAGGTGCCGTTCCTCGTGCTCACGCTGCTGGCCCTCATCGCCCTGTGGCCCGCGCCGCGCCCCGAGGAGCCCGCTGGCCGACCGATCGGGCCCCTGGCGGCGGCGGGCGCGGCGCTCGCGGCGGTCGGCTCGATCGCCGCCCGGCTGGCGGGCGTGGCCCTGCTGGCCATCCCGGCGCTGCGCTGGCTGCGGCCGACCTCGCCCTCCGGCGGACGCCGCCAGGCGCTCGTCGTGCTCGTGGCGGCTGCTCTCGCGCTCGTGGCCTGGCGCTCGTGGACGACCGCCGCGCGCGCCGAGCACCCGGCCGCGGCCGACTACGGGGCCGAGTTCTCGGCGGCCGAGCCGCGCGACCTGACCAAGATCGTCCGCGCCGACATGCCGCGCCTCGATGCCGCGGCCTTGGCCCGCCGCGTGGCGGGCAACGCCGAGGTCATGGCGCGCGCGATGGCGGTGCTGCTCACGAACGTCGACCGCGCGGCCGCGCGCCTGCCGGTCGGCGCGTTGCTGCTGGGGCTCGTCGCGCTGGGGCTCGTGGTGATGTGGCGCGCCGGCGGGCCGCGCGCCGAGGCCGTCGCCTACGTCGTGGCGACGCTGGCGCTCTACCTCGCCTGGCCCTTCAACCAGCAGGAGCGCTTCTACGTCCCGCTCTTGCCGCTGCTGCTCCTCGCGGCCGGCGAGGGCGCGGCCGCGCTGTGGGGCGGCGTGCGCGGACTGCGGCGCACCCCCGCCGGACGCGGGCTCGTGCTCGCCGCGGGCGGCGTCGTGATCGTCGTGCTGGCCCTGCAGCGCAGCGACCACCCGGTGCTGCTCGGACGCTGGTCGCTCTCGTACGCCGCGCTGCTCGTCGTGGCGGTCGCGGCCTGGGCCGGCGCCTGGTGGCGGCTGCGCCGGGGCGATCTGCCCGAGCTGCGCGCGGGCTGGGCGCTCGCGCTGCCCGCGCTCGTCGCGCTGCCCCTGCTCCACAAGCGCTGCATCGAGTGGCCCGCCCGCGTGGCCGAGTTCGAGGCGCGGCGCGCTGCCGACCCCCAGCGCGGCGCGCTCGCGCGCATCGACGCCGACCCGCGCCTCGAGGCCATCGCCACCTTCCTGCGCGACCGCACTCCTCCGGCGTCCGTGGTCATGACCGACGTGCCGGCGATGCTCGAGCTTCTCTGCGAGCGGCGCTGCATCCCCTTCGTGTACCGCGTGCAGCCGACCGAGGTGCTGACCGACGGCGCCGACTATCTCTTCTACAGCCGCGAGTGGGCCGACGCCGCCGCGGTCACCGACGCCGTCGCCTCGCGCTGGACCATCGCGCTCGAGCTCGAGCCGCTCTTCGACGGCGAGCAGATGGTCGTCCCCACGGTCTACCGGCTGCGCTGAGGCGGTGGACGCGACGCTCGACAGCCTGCTGACCGGCCTGCTCGCGACGGGGCGGCAGATCGCGACGATCCTGGGGCCGCTCGCGGCGGCCGCCGCGGCGCTGCACCTCGTGCAGAGCCAGCTCACCGGGCGGCTGCTGTCGCGCGTCGGCTGGGGCGGCGTGTGGCTGACGGGCTGGCTCGGCGTGCCGGTGCACGAGCTCAGCCATGCGGCGGCCTGCGTCCTGTTCGGCCACAAGATCAAGCGCATGCGGCTGTTCGCGCCCGACCGCGCGACGGGCCGCCTGGGCGACGTCGAGCACAGCTTCGATCCCAAGAGCCTCTGGCAGCAGCTCGGCCGCTTCTTCATCGGCATCGCGCCGCTCGTCGGCGGCGCGCTCGTGCTCTGGGCGCTGTCGGCCGTGCTCGGTCCGCCCGACGTGCGCTTCGAGCCGCTCGCGGCGGGCGCCGGCCCCGGTGACGCCGTCGCGGCCGCCATCCGCCAAGGCGCCGCGCTGCTGCGCGGGCTGGCCGACCCGGCCGTGCTGGGCCGCTGGACGACCTGGGCCTTCCTCTACCTGTGCCTGTGCGTCGGCGCGCACATGGCGCCCAGCTCGACCGACCTCAAGGGCGGCGCGCTCGGCCTGGCCCTGGCGCTCGCGGCGCTGCTCCTGCTCAACCTCGTCGTCGCGCTCTGCGGCGGGCGACTCGATGCGCTCGAGAGCCTCGCGCTGGCCGCGGTCGCGCCGCTGCTCGTACTGCTGCTGCTCGCGCTGATCCTCGGCGTGGGCTTCCTGCTCGTCGTCGTGCTGCTCACCGCGCCCCTGCCCGAGCGCGCCCTCTAGTCATCCTGGGACGGACGCTGCCGCCGCTGCTTGGTCGCGGCGCGGCGCTGCTTGCTCGCCAGCCGCCGCTTCCGGCTGGCGCGCGTCGGCCGGCTGGCCTTGCGCTCGATGGGCACGGCGAGCGCGCGGCGCAGCAGCTCGGCCAGGCGCTCACGCGCGGCGCGGCGGTTCTCGACCTGGCTGCGGCTGGCCGCCGCATGGATCACGACCTCGCCGCCGCGCGTCAGGCGGTGCGCCAGGCGCTCGAGCAGCCGCGCGCGCTGCGCCTCGGCGAGCACGCGGCTGGCCGCGACCGACCAGCGCAGCGTGATGCGCGACGCGACCTTGTTCACGTTCTGCCCGCCCGGGCCGCCGGCGCGGGTGGCATCGAGCTGCAGCTCGTCTTCCGGCAGGACCAGGCCCGGCTGCACGAAGAGGCCCTCAGGCGGCATCGGGCCTCCGGGCCGGCGTGGTCGCGGGATGGGCGGGGGCGTGACCGGGCGCCGGCGCGAGCTGCGCGGCGAGCAGCAGCAGCGCCGGCAGCCAGTGCCAGGCGAGCCGGTGCGCGCTCGTGTAGATGTGGCGCGCCGGGATCATCCCCGTCGCGAGATAGGCGGTCGCGAGGAAGAGCAGCGCGCCGGCCAGCATCCACAGCGCGAGCGTGCGCGTCCGCGTCTGGCCCGCCGGCGCGGACGGGAGCAGCCACGCCAGCACGAGCAGCGGCAGCAGCGCGAAGCTGCTCGCGTCGAGCGCGAGCCCGGCCAGGCCGCTCGCGATGGGCGGCGCGCGCGCGGCGAGCACGCCGGGGGCGAGCAGCGACGCGAGCTCGAAGGCCGCCTCGTCGCCGGCGACGCCGGCCCGGATCGCGAAGGTCGGCAGCGCGAGGAGCACGGCGAGCGCGGCGGCCGGCAGCACGCGCCGGCGCGGCAGGCCCGCGAGCAGCGCCGCCACGACGACGACGAGCAGCTCGACGCCGCCCTCGAGCTTGGTCGAGACGAGCGCGCCGCCGGCGAGCGCGACGAGGCCGGCGGCCCGTGCCGGCCGCTCCTCGGCGCCGAGCCGCTGCACTCCCGCGACGACGAGCAGCAGGAACAGCGCGTCCGTCGAGTCGGCGTAGCCGCCCGCGACGGCCGACTCGCGCACCTCGAGGCTGCACAGGAAGGGCAGCGTGGCCAGGCCCGCGAGCGCCGCGAGCCCGCGCGGCCCGGCGCGCCGCAGCAGGCCGCTCGCGACCCCGAGCAGCGCGAGGTTGAGCGCCGCGAGCACGAGCTTGGGGCCGGCCGCCGCCTCCGGCCCCGACCACGCGAAGCTCGGCGCGAGCAGCGCGGGCACGAGCAGCGGATAGTCGCGGTGCACGCCGAAGCGGTCGGGATCGTGCAGGGACGGGGCGCTCGTCGCGGCGTGCAGCGCGAGGTCGCGCGCCTTGGCGGACCAGATGCGCACGCCGTCCGCGCTGAAGGGCGTGCCGACGGCGGCGCCGACGCTGGCGACGGCGACGACGACGAGGAGCAGCGCGAGCAGGCCGGGCAGCGGGCCCGCGCGGACGGGCGGCGGCGAGGGCGGCCCGGGCGCGAGCCGGCAGAGCAGCAGCGAGAGCGCTGCCGCGGCGCCGGGCACGAGCGCGGTGCTCGGGGCGCCGCAAGCCGACACGGCGAGCTGCAGCAGCCCGGTGACCGCCGCGCCGAGCGCCAGGGCGAGCGCGGCGCGCTCGAGCGGCGCGGCTCCCACCCACCCGCCCGCGAGCCGGCGCAGCGGCCACCACCCGGCGAGCACGAGCAGCAGCACGAAGAGCGCCCCGACGGCCAGGCTCACGGCTCGACCCGCATCAGCGCGGCGTGGCCGGCCGGCGTGCCCGGCGGCAGCACGTTGAGGTCCGCGATCCAGCGGGCGCCGCGCTCGCGGACGATCGGCAGCCCGCGCGCCCCGCGCAGCACCTGCTCCGCGCTCGTCGCGGGCCGGATGTCGAGCAGCAGCGGGTAGAGCGGCCGCGGGTCCAGCGCCCACACGACGAGGTCGTAGAGCCGCGGATCCGAGCCGATGAGGATCACCCCCTCGTCCGGCGCGATGCGCGCGCGCCACTCGCGCAGCGTCGCGGCCTCGCGCGGCGCGATGCGGTCGAGCGTGTCGTCGGCCACCGACCACGAGCCGTCGCGCAGCCCGCGGGCCTGGCCCGCGATCGACACGCCGAGCTGCGCGACGCCGAGGCCGATCGAGCCGCACAGGAGCACCGCGGAGGGCGCGCCGCCCATCCAGGCCGCGACGCGCGGCGCGGCCGCCACGACGAGGCAGCCGGCGGCCAGCGCGGCGAAGAGCAGCAGCAGGTCGCCGCGCCGCTCGCCGTCGACCTGCGCGGCGAGCGCGGCCTCCGCTCCCGCGTCGACCACGCGCGGGTCGGGATGGCGCGCGGTCCACGACGCGGCGCCGGGCAGCGGCCACTCGGCTCGCCGGCTCACGCCGAAGGCGGCGGCCGCGAAGACGCAAGCCAGCAGCAGCAGCACCGCGCGACGAGGCATGTCGCGCTCAGCGGCCGTCGTCGTGCACCGTGAACTGCAGCCACAGCTCGCCGTTCCGGTTGGCGAGCTGCACCGCGTGTCCGTCGTAGCGGGCATGCAGGGCCGCGCCGCTCGCCGGCGACCGGCTCTCGCGGAAGGGCTGGAGCAGCGAGGGCCCGGGTACCGCGCCCTCGCCCGACGCCACCCAGAACACGCCCTCGTCGAGCCGGCCGCGCAGCACGACCTCGCCCAGCGCGTCGCGCACGACGAGCGTTCCGTCCTCCAGGCGCTCGAGGCGCGCGTCGGAGGGCAGGCTCTCCACGTGCGCGGTCGCGAGCAGCGGAGTCAGCCAGGCTTGCCAGCGCTCGAGCGTGGCGCCACCCTCGCGCGCCGAGAGCAGCAGCACGGGCAGGTCCTGCGCGTCGGGCACGAGCGCGAGCTGGCCGTCCCAGCCGCCGAGCAGCGCGGCGAGCTCGTCGACGTAGCGGTCGCAGGGTGGGCCCTCGCCCTTGACGACCGCGGACACCGGACGCGACCACTGCGCGAAAGCCTGCGCGAAGGCGGCCGGGTCGGCGGCCGCCTCGAGCCAGGCGCCCTCGAGCGCGGGCGCGGGCCGCAGGCTGTCGACGACCGCGCGCAGCGGGCTGCTCTCGTCGAGGCGCAAGCGCAGCGAGACCTGCGTGAGCCGGTCGAACACGGCACCCGGGTCCTCGACGGCCGTCTCGCCGGGCGGGCCGCCGGCCTCGGCGGCGCTCGCTCCCGCCCCCGGCGGCTGCAGCGTCAGCCACAGCTGCGCGGCCGCGAACTGCCGGGCCTCGAACATCTCGAGCAGCGCCCAGAGCAGCTCCCAATTGATGGGCAGGTCGAGCCCGCCCTCCATCTGCATGCCCATGAGCAGCGGCGCGCTCACGCGGGCGCCGCTGATCAGCGCGCGGAACTGATCGCGCGCCCTGCGGATCTCCTCGGCGTAGACGGTCTGCACGCGCGCCAGGTCGACGGTGAGGACGACGTCGGCGGGCGGCGGGCCGTCAAGGCGCTCGTGCAGCGAGCGGCACAGCGACAGGGCCTCGAAGGAGGGCGCCGCGAAGGCGATGCCGTCGCGCTGCTCGATCTGCAGCGGGAAGTCGGTCTCGATGCCGCGCTGCAGCGCGGCCAGGATGTCGGTGGGCGAGCTCATGCCGCCGGCCGACGACAGCAGCAGGAGCATGCCCAGGCCGCTCTCGGGCGGCAGGCGCACGCGGTAGCGGCCCTCGCCGGTGACCTGCACGAGCGGATTGTTCTTCAAGCTGGCGTCGAAGGCGCGGCCGTCGGCGAGCGGCGCCATCACCGCGAGCGGGCCGCCGCAGGTCGTGCTGTCGAGCCGCAGCGCGACGAACGGGCGGTCGTCGGCCAGGCCCTCGGGCACCCAGCCCAGCAGCGATCGCAGCAGGCTCGTGAGCTCGGCGCGCGGCAGGCTCACCGCCGCGTAGCCGAGCACGGCCGGCTCGGAGACGGTCAAGGGCCAGGTCTCGGCCGGGCCCTGGGGGGTCTTGTCGCCGCAGGCCGGCAGGCCGCCGGCCGAGAGCGCCGCCAGCAGCAGGACGGCCCGGCCGAGCGCGCGCGTGCTCACGGCGGGCATGGTACACAGGCGCGCGATCCCGCAGCGGTGGCAGAAGATGGACGTGAGCGTCGAGCTTCGCGAGCGCGTGCGCGAGGCCTTCCTCGAGCAGGGCTTCGCGCGCGTGGGCTTCACCACCGCCGCCCCGGTCGACGACGCGGTCAGCGGCTGGGTCGCGCAGGGCCGCCACGCCGGCATGCAGTGGATGGCCGAGCGCCCCGCGCGCCGCGCCGACCCGCGCGCGCTGCTGCCGGCGGCCGCCTCGGTGATCTGCGTGGCGGCGGCCTATCCGGCCACCGACGCCCGCGGCCCCATCGCCGGCTACGCGCGAGCCGAGGACTACCACCGCACGCTGCGGGCGGCGCTGCAGCGCGGCGTCGACGCGGCGCGCGCCTGGTTGCCGGAGCTGCAGGTGCGGATCTGCGTCGACACCGCGCCGCTGCTCGAGCGCGCGCTGGCGGCCCGCGCGGGGCTGGGCTGGATCGGCCGCAATACGATGCTGCTCGACACGGCGCACGGCCCGTGGCTGCTGCTCGGCGAGGTGCTCACCGACGCGGCCTTCCCGCCCGACGCGCGGCTGCCCGACCGCTGCGGCACGTGCACCGCCTGCGTCGACGCCTGTCCCACGCGGGCGCTCGACCTCGCGCACGGCCTCGACGCGCGGCGCTGCCTCTCGTACTGGACCATCGAGCACCGCGGCGAGCTGCCGGCGGAGTGGGCCGAGGCCGCTGGCGGGCGCGTCTTCGGCTGCGACGACTGCCTGACGGCCTGCCCCTTCCCCGCGCGGCCGCTCGTCGTGCCGGCGAGCGCGGGCGGCGACGGCAGCGCCAGAGGCGCGTCGGACGACCGGCCCTTCCAGCCGCGCCCGGACCTGGTGGCCCCCGCGCTCGACGAGCTCGCGGCCCGAGCCGAGCAGTCGTTCCGGCGGCACTTCGGCAGCACGCCCGTCGAGCGGGCGCGCAAGCGCGGCCTGCTGCGCAACCTCCGCGCCGCGCGGGCCAACACCGGGCGGGCCGCCGCCGTGGTCCGCGCTCCTCGCCCCCCTGGATAGAATGCCCCGATGAAGATCTTCGAGCCGCACATCCACATGTACTCGCGCAACACGCGCGACTACGCCGAGATGGCCACCGCGGGCATCTGCTCGCTGCTCGAGCCGGGCGGGTTCTGGCTCGGCCACGAGCGCAAGCACCCGCAGACCTGCCTCGAGTACTTCGACCACCTGCTCGACTTCGAGCACACGCGCGCGGCCAAGGCCGGCATCCAGTACCACTGCACCTTCGCGCTCAACCCCAAGGAGGCGCACACGCCGGCCATCCGCGAGGCGGTGCTGGCCGAGCTGCCCCAGTACCTGGCGCACCCGCTCTGCCCGGCGCTCGGCGAGGTCGGCTACGACAAGATCGACGAGATCGAGGAGCAGGTCGTGCTCCAGCAGCTCGAGCTCGCCAAGCGCCTCAAGCTGCCGGTGCTCGTGCACACGCCGCACGTGCAGAAGCTGAAGGGCACCGAGCGGCTCATCGCCAACTGCCGCGACGTGGGCTGCGACCCCGACCTGATCGAGATCGACCACTGCACGGAGGAGACGATCGGCGCGGTCGTCGAGGCCGGCTTCTGGGCCGGCTTCACGATCTACCCGGTGACCAAGCTCTCGCCCGAGCGCGCGGTGTCGATCCTCAAGCAGTACGGCACCGACCGCATGCTGGTGAACTCGTCGGCCGACTGGGGGCCGTCCGATCCGCTGTCGGTCCCCAAGCTCGCGGTGCTCATGAAGCAGTCGGGCTTCGCCGAGGACGTCGTGCAGCGCCTCGTGTGGGACAACCCGGTCCGCTTCTTCGGGCAGTCGGGCAAGCTCAGCGAGCAGCCGCTCTTCGATGCCGCGGTCGCCTGAGGTGACGGCGCCCCACGTCTCGGCCGTCCTCGCGACGCTGCTCGCCGCGTCGCTGGGCGCCTGCGCCGCCGCGCACGACGACGCCGCGGCGCCCGCGGCGCCGCCGGCGGCTTCGGCTCCGGCGGCTTCGGCTCCGGCGGCCGCGCCTTCCGCCGCCAGCTCCCCCGCTGCGCCCGTCGCCACGCCACCGGCCGCGCCGGCCGCGCCGGCCGCGCCGCGCGCACGGCGCCCGCTCGCCGACTTCGAGTGGCCGCAGCCGCTGCCGCCCTGCTCGCCCGACGCGCCCTTCCTGTTCAAGGGCATGGTCATCGGCTCGTGGGTGCCCGAGAGCGACGCGGGCTTCGACCAGGCCTGGGTCGACGAGAGCGGCCTGCGCGAGGCCTGGACCCGGGCGAGCGTGAACCGCCGCACGTGGAAGGGCTTCAACGTCGCCAGCCCGACCGTGCTCGCGGACTCGCTGCTCGCGGACCGCGACGGGCCGGCGGTCGGCTACGTGTTCAGCCTCCTCTCGCGCGCCGACGGCAACCCGGACGTCGAGGACCAGCCGGCGGTGCTGCACCTGCGCCATCGCGGCCGCGTGCGCGTCCTCATCGACGGCCTGCGGCTGCTCGACGAGCCCGCTCCCGCCGGCGGCGAGTGGGCCGAGGCGCGCGCGCCGCTCGTGCTGTCGGGTCCCTACACCGTCGTGCTGGTCAAGCTCGGGCGCGGCAGCGCCGATCTCGGCGCGTCGATGGAGTTCGAGCTGCGCGTCTCCGCGCCCGACGGCAGCCCGCTGCCCAAGCAGTCGTGGAACACGATGCGGCCGGGATTCGCGCCGCCGGAGAACGGCTGAGCGACGCCTCGGGCGCTGCGACTCAGCCCGGCTGCACGGCGAACACCTGGCCGCTCTGGCTCGCCATGAGGCGGTTGCGACCCTCGTTCTTGGCCTTGTAGAGCGCCGCGTCGACGCGCGCGAGCAGCGTCTCGACCGTGTCCGTGGCCTCGAACTCCGCGGCGCCGCCCGAGATGCTCACCTTGCCGAGCGTGCCCGCCGAGGGGATCTGGATCTCCTGCCTGCAGAGCCGCGCGCGAAAGCGCTCGATGATCTCCGTCGCGTGCTGCAGGTCCGTGTCGGGGAAGATGAACAGGAACTCCTCGCCGCCCCAGCGGGCCACGACGTCCGAGCTGCGCGAGTCGGCGCGCAGCTCCTTCGCGACGTGGCGCAGCACGTCGTCGCCTCCCGGGTGGCCGTAGGTGTCGTTGATCTGCTTGAAGTGGTCGATGTCGAGCAACACGAGCGAGAACAGGCGCCGCCCCTTCGAGGCGCGGCTCCGCTGGCACATGTCGATCTCCTGCTGCAGGCGCTTCTCGCCGTAGCGGCGGTTGCTCAGGCTCGTCAGCGGGTCGGTCATCGAGTCGGAGGTGAGGTGCTCCTCGCGCTCCTTCTGCTGGCCGTGGTAGCGCACGGTCAGGGCCAGCAGGTCGGGATCCCAGGGCTTGCCGAAGAAGGCCGCCGCGCCGAGCTCGAGGTGATGCAGCTGCATGTCGCGCTGATGGAAGGCGCTCACCACGATCACCGGCAGGCTGGCGAGGTCGGGGTTCTTCTTGAGCGAGTCGATCAGCTTCTCGCCGTCGACCAGGCCCGGCATCTTCAAGTCGGTGATGACCACGTTGAAGCCGTGCCCGGGGCCCAGCTTCTCGAGCGCCTCGCCGCCGCTGCGGGCGATGTCGGTCTCGATGCCGCGTTCCTTGAGGTGCTGGCAGAGGGCCTGCCGGATCGTGTTGCTGTCGTCGACGACGAGGACGCGGATGCTCACGGGTGTGACTCCTGAAGCTGGATGAGTGCGGTGTGGAGCAGGGCGGTGACGCGCTCGCCGAGCGCGTCGTCCTTGGTGATGTAGGCGCAGGCGCCGGCCTGCCGCGCGCGAGTCGCGCCGTCGGGCTCGGGCCGGGCGGTCATGAGCACGAAAGGCACGCGGCCGCCGCAGCGCGCGAGGAGCTGCCAGCCGTCCATGCGCGGCATCTGCACGTCGCTGACGATGGCATGGCAGCTCGTGCGGCTGAGCTGCGCGAGCGCCTCGAGCCCGTCACCCGCCTGGAGGACGTCGTAGCCGGCGCGCGTGAGCGACTGCTGCAGGGTGAGGCGCAGCGTGGGGCTGTCGTCGACGACGAGCACGCGGCGGCCGCCGCTCGCCCGCCCCGGATCGGGCTCCGGAGCCGCGGGCTCGGACGTCGAGGTCGAGAGCGGGCAGGCCTCGGCGACCTCGCGGGCGTCGAGGATCAGGGCCGGCTGGCCGTCGCCGAGGATGGTGACACCCTCGACGAAACGCGCGCGGCCGAGGTGCGCGCCGAGCGGACGGCGCACGACCTCGCGCATGCGGTCGTCGACGTGCTCGACCGTGACGCCCGCGCAGCCGTCGCGGCCGCGGATCACGACGACCTCGCACCCGGCGGGCGCACCGGCCAGGCCCAGCACGCCGGCCAGCGGGACCGCCGTCGGCCAGTCGGTCTTCACCGCGACGAGCGAGTCCACGGGCACGACGAAGTGATGGCCGCCGACGCGCACGACGAGCCCGCGGCTGAGCGACAGCTTGAGCGGCAGGCGCAGCTCGACCGTCGTGCCGCCGCCGTGCGGCTCCGAGATCAGCGTCACGTCGCCGCGCAGTTCCTGGGCCGCGGTCGAGAGCGAGCCGAGGCCGACCCCTCGGCCCGAGATCTCGGTGACGGTCTCGCGCGTCGACACGCCCGCGCGCAGCAGGGTCGCGAGCAGCTGATGGTCGTCGAGTGCGTCCGAGGAGGGGCCGAGCCGCGCGCGCACGGCCGCGTGGTCGATGCCGCGGCCGTCGTCGCGCAGGGTCAGGCGGAGCGAGGGCTCGTCCTTGATCAGGCTCAGCGTGAGCTGCCCGGCGCGGGGCTTGCCGGCGCGCTCGCGCTCGGCGGGCGGCTCGATGCCGTGGTCGACGGCGTTGCGGACGGCGTGCGTGAGCGGGCCCTTGACGGCGTCGGCCAGCTCCTTGTCGATGAGGCTGTCGCGGCCCTCGACCGCGAACTCGACCTCGCGGCCCAGCACCGCGGCGGTGTCGCGCGCCACGCGCTCGAGGTGGTTGGTGAGCGGCTCGAAGGGCACGAGGCACAGCTCGCGCGCGCACTCGTCGACGGCGCGCAGGTCGGTGTCGAGAGGGCGCAGGGCGTCGGCCAGCTGGCTGACGGCCCGGCGCACGCGCGTGATGGCGTTCTCGGCCTCGCCGCGCGCCCGGCCGACCTCGCGCTTGGACGCGCCCGGCCTCGGCAGGTGCACCTTGCGCAGCTCGTGCGAGGCGCTCTGCAGCTCGTCGAGCCGCTCCTTGCAGGCCAGCAGGGCCACGAGGGCGTCCGCGACCGAGCCGCCCATGTCGTCGAGCTGCCGCCGCGAGACGCGGAGGTTCTCGCCGGACGGGACGCTGCGAGGTGCCGCCGGCCGCACGCGCGGGGCGGTCGCGGACGCTGCCGCGGGCTCCGAAGCCGGCGGCGGGACGACGGCCGCGACGCTCGACGGGTCCTCGAGCGTCAGCATGAGCTCGGCCGCCAGTGGCACGAGCTCGGCCGGCTCCTGGTTGCAGGTGAGCTGAAGAAGCAGGTCGCACGCCGTCTGCGCGAGACCGATCTCGGCGGGCGCGACCGCATCGGCGACGCGCCAGCGTTGCAGGCGCGACTCGAGTGCGTGCGCGAGGCGCGAGACCTGCTGGTAGCCGACGACCCGCGCCGAGCCCTTGACGTCGTGCGTGAGGCGCAGCATGTCCGCCAGCCGCGTCTTGGCGTCGAGCGTGCCGCCGCGAACCCGCAGTAGATGCGCGTGCAGCGTCTCCACGATATCGGCCACCTCGTCCGCGAAGATCTTCGCCAGGCTGGGATCGGGGACGGCGGCCATCAGCCCACCTTCCAGGTCCGGTTCATCGCGGTGCCCAGCTCGGCCAGCTCCTCGGCCGCCATGACGACGTCCTGGAAGTTGCCGACCGTCTCGCGCGAGCGGCGCTCGAGCGCCTCGATGGCCGACGACACCGTCTCGAGCGACTCCGTCTGGCGCGCGGTGCTGCCCTCGATGCCGTGCGCCGACTGCGTGGTCTCCTCGACCCACTTCAGGATGCGGCCGAAGGAGGCCTCGAGCTCGGCGCAGCACTTCAGGCACGACTCGACCTCCTGGCGGCCCTCCTGCGTGGCGGCCAGCGTCGTGTGCGACGACTCCTGGATGCGCTCGTTGATCGCCTGGATGTCGAGCATGCTGTCGCGCGTGAGGTTGGCGAGCTTGCCGATCTCGCCGGCCATGGCCGAGAGCTGCCGCCCGCCGGTGTCGCTCGATCGCGCGGCCTGGATCGTGGCGTTGACCGAGAGCGTGTTCGTCTCGTTGTTGAGATGGTTGAGGAAGGCGAGGATCGCGCCGATCTCCTTGCAGCGGCGCTCGAGGTCCTCGGTCTGCAGGCTGAGCTCGCCGATCTTCTCGCGCAGGTCCTGCACGCCGGTCTTGGCCTGCTCGGCCTGCTCGTTGCCCGAGTGCGTGACCTGCGCCGACTGGGTGGCGCTGTGCGCCAGGCCGCGCGCGGTGTCGGCGATCGTCTGGCTGTCGGTCTTGAGGGCCGTGACCGACTGCATGAGCCGCTGGATGACCTCGGACTGCTCGTCGAGCGCGCGGCTGTTGCGGCGCACGAGCTCGCGCAGCCGGTCGACTGATTGGAAGATGAACCCGGTCGCCCCGCGGATCTGGCCCCAGACGCAGCGCGGGGCGAGCACGCCGAGCGCCATCGAGGACAGCAGGCCGACGACGGCCATGAGGCCCAGGCCGACGAGCACTTTCGAGAACAGGGCGCTGTAGCCGAGCACGGCCGGCGAGGGGCCGGTGTCCTCGATCGAGACCTTGGCGAGCGCGACGGGCTGGCCCGCGAGGTCGGTGAGCAGGCAGGCGCCGGCCGCGCTGCCGGGCTCGTCCGGCTGGGCCACCGCGCGCGAGGCGCCCGCGCCCTGCTCGAGTGCCGCCGTCCAGAGGAGGCCGCCCTGCGCCGGGCCGCCCGACTCGGTGGGACGCACGATCGAGCGGGTGCCGTCCTCGAAGCCGGGCAGCGACTCGACGAGCCTGGATGCCGTGGGCTCGTCGAGGCGGCGCAGCACGACGATCGTGCGCGCGCCCTCGCGCGGGTCGAGCACGACCTGGTGGAGGACCGGCGCGCCGCCGCTCTCGACCGGCAGCAGCAGGTAGCCCGACCGCATCCGCACGCCCTGCACGAAGGGGCGCAGCGCGGCGGCGGTAGCCGCCGTCAGCGGCGGGCGGATCGTGCCGCCCGCGCGGAACTCGACCACCGCCGACGGCCGCAGCGGCTCGGGCAGGTCGCCGAAGGCGGCCGGGTCGGACTCGAGTTCCGAGGCGTCGAGGCGGGCGGTGCGCTCCTCGAGGTCGCGCAGGCTGTCCTGCAGCTCGTAGCGGAAGAAGGTGGCGTCGCGGGTGGCTCGCAGCACGAGCGCGGCGTTGGCGGCGTCGCGGTCGACGCGGCCGTCGAGGGCCTCGAGCGAGTCGCGCAGCTGGCTGTAGCCGAGCGCGCCCGCCACGAGCATCGGACCGGCGACGAGGGCGAAGACGAGCAGCGCGAGGCGGCCGCGCATGCTCGTGCGATCGGGTCGACGGGTGCTCATGCGGCCCCCCGGACGCCGGCGCCCGGTTGGAAGGCCGGGTGCGTCCTGAGCGAGGCGAGGTCGAGCTCGATCGGCGGCGGACCGGCGTCGGGCGCGGTGCTCGGCAGGCCGTCGACGGCCAGGGCCGTGTCGACCTCCAGGCCCGTGAGCACGATCAGGCCGGCCGTGCCGGCGGCATCGCCGCCGAAGAGCAGCCCGGCGTCGACGAGGGTGCGCACGCGGCCGCCCCACACGGTGAGGCCCCGCAGCCAGGGCTGCGCGCCGGGTACCGCGACGATGGCGCCAGGGGTGCCGACGGTCTCGATCGCATCGGCGGAGATGGCCAGGCGCACCCCTCCGGCCGTTGCGAAGATGCGGACGGGGAGCGCTGGGGACGGAGTGTGGTCAGAGTGGCTCGACATCTGGCCTCTCTTCGACCACGGCGCGGAGCACGCTTGAGCGGCGCGCTCGCGTCGCGCTCAGGTCGCGCGCGGGCCGCATGCGGGCCGCGCGCGGGCCGCCGTCAACCGCTCAGGACCGCGCCCCGCTATCGACCGTCGACGGACGTTCTTGACCGGAAAACCGCAATCGGTTTCCTGACCTCCGCCTGATTTCTCCTGACTCAGTGAAGACCCGGCGCGCCGCTCCGATAGTGAGTGGATTGTCTGCTGAAGCCGAAGGCGCCTGGCCTGCGGCCGCACCCACCCGTGGAGACTCGAGAATGAGGCTGCTGATCTGTGTCGCACTGCTGTGTGCCGTGGGGTGCACCGCGGTTCCTGCGGAGCGGGCTGCACCGGCCACGGCACCCACCGCTGCCTCCGAGACGGCACCCGTCGCGCAGGACGGGCCGGCGCATGACCGGGGCATCCGGGCCTGGATCCCGGGGATCTTCGACAACCTGTGGGACACCTTCGATGCGCGCATCGCGATGGACTACGGCTTCGGCGCGCACCTCAAGCTGACCGACCTGGCCAGGATCGGCATCTTCGACTACTCGGACTTCAGCTTCTTCGGCCTCGACCGCGACATCTTCTACGGCGATTACCACTGGCCGCACCGCGAGGGCTGGCATCTCGAGACCTCGTACGACCTGGGCTTCAAGGTCGGCATGGGCCTGGGCGCCGAGGCGGCGATCCATCCCTATGAGATCGTCGACTGGCTCTGCTGGACATTCACGCTGGGCTACTACAGCCCGACGACGTCCTGAGCGGGGCGCGGCGAGGGCCGCTCAGGTCGCGGGGATGACGAGCCGGCCGAAGCGCCGCTCGAGGCTGCGCTGGGCGCGCCGCGAGGGCGTCGCGACGAAGACCGTGTCGTCGCCCGCGACCGTGCCGGTGACCTCGGGCATGCTCATCGAGTCGAGCGCCAGGGCCACGGTCTGCGCCAGGCCGGGCCGCGTGGACACCACGAGGATGTTCGGGCCCGCCGGCCGGAGCGCCCGCACGAAGGGCTGCAGCTCGGCCAGCGTCGGGTAGTCCTGGCCGGCGTCCTCCTGCTCGTCGGCCTCGCTCCCCAGGCGGTAGGTGCCGTCGACCTTGCGCGCGCCGAGGAACATGAGGTCACGGCTCAGGCTCGACTGCGTGATGTCGAAGCCGCGCTCGCGCAGCGCCGCGACGAGCTCGTCCTGCGTGCGCGTGCGGCGGCGCCGCAGCAGCATGCGCAGCGCCCGGCGCCGGCCTTCCTGGCTGCCTCTCGTGCCGCGCGGCATCAGCGCCCTCCCCCGGTCTCGACGGCCGGCGGGATCGCCGCCGTGGCCTCGATCTCGACGCGCGCGCCCTCCTCGAGCAGCGCCGCGACCTCGACCAGGCTCATCGACGGGTAGTGGTCGCCCATGACCCGCCGGTAGGCGGCGCCGACCTCCCCGAGCCGGCCCAGGTAGTCGCGGCGGTCGGCGCAGTAGAGCGTGAGGCGCACGATGTCGGCGGCGCGCCCCCCCGCCGCCTCGACGACCGTCACGCAGTTGCGCAGCGCGCGCTCGAACTGCGGGGCGAAGTCCGGGTCGACCAGGCGCCCGCCCTCGTCCCACCCGATCTGGCCGGCGACGAAGAGCAGGTCGCGGCCCGCGGGCACGCGCACGCCGTTCGAGTAGCCGCTCGGGCGCTTCCAGCCCCGGGGCAGGACGAGTTGCAGCGCGCGGCCGGAATCGGATGACATGCGCATAACCTAGCAGTTTGCGCATAACAACTCAAGTGCGGCGCCGCCCGGGGCGGTCCCGCAGGATCGCGGGGCGGATTACTCGCCGAGGCCGGCGCCGAAGGCCGCGTACTGCAGGCTGATCGGGTCCTGGTCGACGGCGACCACCCACGTGGTGGCGCCCGCCTCCAGGCGCAGGCGGCGGACCGCCTCCTCCAGGGCCAGGGCCTGGGTCGAGAAGCCCAGGACGTGGACAAAGCCCATCTTGTAGCGGTGGACCTCGCCGAAGCTGCTGGCCGGCGAGTCGCCGTCGTCGATGACCAGGGCGAACTGCCGGTCGACGCCGATCTCGCGGGCCGACGGCTGCGCGGGCACCGTGACGTTGCCGACGTTCGTGCTCGTGTCGACCGCGAAGCACTTGACCTTGCTGTTCGGGTCGAAGCTCCAGTTGAAGGTGTCGGTCCCGTCATTGAAGAGGTCGACGTTCATCACGCGCGTGTAGCGGAGGTCGTCGATCTTGTCGTCGACCGCGATCTGCAGCGAGACATCGCCCTGCAGCGTCTTGGCGAAGATCGGGAACCGGTAGGTATGCGTGACCTCGACGCCGCGCTGCGGGGCGCGGGACTGGACGACCATCATCACCGACTCGGCGAAGCCGCGACGGTTGACGCCGGCGGAGGTCGTGAACTCGCCGAGCTCGAACGAGACCGGGTCCACGGCGCTGAGGAAGCCGCGGTCGGTGAGCTGGTCGCCCGCGCCGCCGAAGATGTGCGTGATGCCGCCGGGCGCGTGCGCGCTGTAGTCGAGCCCCCATCCGTCGGCCGGAACGCCGCCCAGCAGCACGTCGTCGCCGCCGATGAACTTGTAGCCGATGAAGTCCTCGATGAAGGTGCCGTCCGGCGAGGCGCCGAGCACCTGGTCGATGCCGTTCACCATGAACGAGCCGAGCTTGAACTCGAGCGAGAGCTTGTAGAAGCCCTCGGTCGTCCCGGTGCTGCCGTCGAACTTGTTCGTGGGATCGGGCGCGCTCTCGACCGCCACCGCGATCGGGCCGTTGTTCTCGAAGAGGTGCACGATCTGCGAGAGGGTGCCGCTGCCGCTGTCGTCGTCGGCCTCGAGCAGCTGGCCGGGCGGCGTGGCGTCGAACAGCCCCATGTAGGTGTCGGGCGTGGGCAGGCCGGTGACGTCGGGCAGCGTCGCGGCATACAGCAGCGTCCAGGCCGCGGCGTCGAGCGAGAAGAAGTCGACGTCGCCGAGCGTGAGCGTGAGGCCGGACACGACGAGCGGGTGTCCGGTCACGAGCGTCGGCGGGTGCAGGCCCGAGATGTTCGTGCGCGTGGTCAGCGTGTTGTTCGGCTCGAGCGCGTCGGCCGGCACGGTCACGCCCTTGGGCGCGCCGGCCTGGCTCGGGCCGCCGGCGACGGCGAAGCCGCCCACGCCGAGACCGCGCCGCGAGAGGATGCCGATCTCGAAGACATCGAGCGGCACCGGGTCGTTCATCCCGCCGCCGCGCACGCCCTGAGCGAGCATGCCGGTCACGTCCGAGACGACCTCGTCCTCGAGCGTGCTCGGGTTCTTGCGGAGCTGGTAGGCGCCGAGCAGCTCGGTCGGCTCCTGGCCGAGCAGGCCGACGATCATGTCGCCGGCCGCGAGCGCGGAGCGCCCGTCGACGACGATGCGCATGGAGGGCGCGGGCGGAACGCCGACGATGGCGCGATCGATCGCGAGCTCGACGATCGTGCGCGGCGGGTCATCCACGAACTGGAGCGCGGAGACGCGCGCGACGACGACGAGGTCGGCCGCATCCACCTGCTCGCCCGTGGTCGAGCGCGCGACGAGACTCAGGAAACCGACTGGCAGCGCCAATGAAACCACGAGCGCCAGTGCACCGAAAGACAGCCTTGGCTGTGGAACCATCATGGGCGCAGCTTTCCTTGAATCGCGGTGTCGATCGCCGGAGCGGGGGAGGACCGGGCGCCTGCAGGCGCCCAGGTGATCGGGCTCGGGGCGCCGAGCCAGCGAAGCTTAGGGTATCCCGACTCGGAGAAACCGTCCAGATACGGCAGATTGGTCATTTGGGGTTTCCCGAAGTTGCCAGACCGGTGGGCTTCACACTGCATCGACTTGCTGTGGCTCGGGGGCAATGTCGCGGGCTCGACGCTGGCGTTACAGGTTTTTCGACCATCGGCTGAAGAGAAGTGATCGCACCGGAAGGAGCTCCCGCCGGTCGGGTCCGGGTGCCAGCCTGCAAAGGCTGGACCCAATGGATGCAGTCCGTACCCGTCCTGCTGCTCGCCGGCTTCCTGGCGGCGGTGGCCTGCGTGCCGGACGAGGCCATCCTGCGCTCGAAGGTCACCTGGACCGAAGGCCTGCTGCTGCTGGCGGCGACCGCCGCGCTGCTTGTCCAGGTCCTCGGCGGGAGAATCCGGACGCCATGGTCGCTGCTGCTTTTCGGCGGCTGCTTGCCGGCCGCGATCGCGCTGCTGCAGACCTTGACCCGGACCGACCTCGTCAGCCGCGCGCTGGCGCGCGACGAGATCGAGCGCCTGGCCCTGTTCCCGCTGGCCTTCTGGTGCGTCGCATCGACGCTGTCCGGGAGGCGCGCGCGCCATGTCGTGCTCGGCGTGCTGAGCCTGGCGGTGCTGATCGTGTCGGCCTACGCCGTCGCCCAGAACCTCGGCGGCGAGATCGGCCTGGCGATCGACCGCTACGAGCGCCCCCCGTCCACCTTCGGCAATCCGGTGTTCCTGGGCGCCTTCCTGGTCCTCACCGTGCCGCTCTGCGCCGCGGAGGCGCTGTTCGCAAGCGGCTGGCGGCGCTGGGTGGGCGCGGTGGCCACCGGCCTGGCGCTGCCCGCGCTGCGCGCGACGCAGAGCCGCTGGGCCTGGCTCGCGTTCGCCGTCGCGGTGTGCGCCGGCATGCTGCTGCTCGCGCCCTCAGCGCGCCAGCGGCGCGTGCTCTTCATCGGGCTGCTCGGCGCCGGCGTGCTCGTGCTGCTGCTCAACCGGACGGTGCTGCACCGGCCGCAGCAGCACGCGCTGATCTGGCGCGACACGCTGGCGATGGCCATCGACCGCCCCTGGGGCATCGGGCCGGGGCAGTTCCCGCTCGTGTTCCTCAACTACGCCTCGCGCGAGCTGCTCGAGGCCTACCCGCCGTCGGCCTTCGTGATCAACGACGCGCACGACGAGCCGCTGCAGGTCTTCGTCGAGCTCGGATGGCCCGGCCTCGCGGTGCTCGCGCTGCTGTCGCTGGCGCTGCTGCGCCGGGCGCTGCGCTCGGCGCTCGACCCGGCGACGCACCCCGAGCGCCCGCTGCGCGTGGCCTGCTTCGCGGCGCTGTCCGGCGCGCTCGTGCAGTCGCTGGGCTCGCCCGACCTGCGCTTCCTCATCTCGACGATGATGCTCGGCGTGGTCGCGGGCCTGAGCGCCGCGCTCGACGAGGTGCCGGCCGGCGAGCTGCGCGTGCCGCGCGCGCTGCGCGTCCCGCTCGCGCTGCTCGTGCTGGCGGCCGCGGCCTTCGCGCTGCACAGCGTGTACGGCCGCCTCGAGCTCGCCGAGCTGCTGCAGCCGAGGACGGCCGTGCCGGCGCCGGGCGCGCCGAGCGCGCCGGCCATGGCGCCCGAGGGCCCGCAGCTCGGCCCCGACGAGCTCATCGCCCAGCGGCGCGCGCAGGTGCAGGCCCAGCCGCGCGAGGCCGCGCGCCACTACGCGCTGGGCCTGGCCCTCGCGCGCGAGCGGCGCTTCGTCGAGGCCGCCGAGAGCTTCCGCACGGCGCTGCTGCTCGAGCCCGACAACGCCTCGGTGATCCGCAGCCTGGGTGTCACCGAGGGCCTCGCGGGACAGTTCGCGCCCGCCGTCCACCACCTGCGCGTCGCGGTGGCCAACGAGCCGGACAACGTGGAGCTGCGCTACCTGTTCGCCTACGTCTGCTGGCGGCGCGGCGACCTCGACACCTCGGTCTCGGCGCTGGAGACCGTGCTCGCCGCGCGCCCCGACCACCGCCAGGCGCGCCTGCTCCTGCAGAAGCTGCGCGAATGACGGTGGGCGTCGTGCTCCTCGACGCGGGCGGCACGCTCTTCACCGAGCGCGACACGCGCGACGTGATCTACGCGCGCACGCTGACCGAGCGCGGCCTGCCGGTGACGGCCGAGCGCATCGCAACCCTGCGCGAGACGCTGCACACCGCGATGCCGTCGGACGTCGAGGGCCACGTGCGCTACACCGACCGCTGGTTCCGCGAGTTCATGCGCCGGCTGCTGGCCGAGCTGGGCTCGCCGCTCGACCCCGAGGAGCTGCGCCGCGACCTCGCGGCCCACTTCTCGCGGCCCGAGAGCTTCGTGCTCCACGCCGACACGCTCGTGGCACTCGAGCGGCTGCTCGAGCGCGGGCTGCGCGTGGGCGTGGTCAGCAACTGGAGCGACCGCCTGCCGCCGCTGCTCGAGGGCCTGGGACTGAGCCGCTACTTCGAGGTCGTCACGGTGTCGGCCATCGTGGGCCACACCAAACCTGACCGCCGCATCTTCGAGGTGGCGCTGGCCGGCTTCGGGGTGCGGCCCGAGCAGGCCCTCCATGTCGGCGACGACCCGGTCAACGACCTGGCCGGCGCCCGCCGGGCGGGGCTGGGCGCCCTGCTCATCGACCGGGCCGGCCGCTACCAGGGTCCCGAGATCATCCGATCACTGGAGGAGATTCTCGCCCGGCTCGAAGCGCCGCCGCTTTCCGCGTTACCCCGCCCTCCAGGCCGCTAACCGGGCCCGACGAACCCGCGGATGGGCGCCTCGACGCTGCGGCCTGACTGACCCCTGGCCCCCGCCGATCGGCAGCCTCCCGCCGGGTGACGGAGAGAGAGACACACCGGACGAGAGAGAACGGAGTGGGACACGCGCCGCGCCCTCCATGGGCGCGGCGCGGTCTTTTCCGGGGGCTGTCGATGTACGCGCTCGCTCCGAGCTGCTTGGCGATCTGCGCATTCTCGGAGCCGCGGCCGATCGCTGCCACCCTGTAGCCCGACTTGCTCGCGAACTGGACGCCGAAGGTGACCGAGGCCGCCGATGCCCTGCACCGCGACGAGGTCGCCCGGCGACGCACCGCTGTGCCGCAGGGCGTTGTAGGTGGTGACGCCGGCGCAGAGCAGCGGCGCCGCTTCGGCGGCGTCGAGGCCGTCCGGGATCGCGACCAGCGCCGCGACCGGCGCGAGCACCAGGCCGAGGGATCTGCGCCACGAGTCGCGCCGCACTCACGGCGCACGACTCGCAGGTGCCGGGCGAACGTCGTGACTCGGGATCTAGCGCAGCGTCTTGAACGCCGCCCGCACGTCGGCCGAGAGCAACGCGGGCTGCTCCCACCCCGCGAAGTGGCCGCCCCGATCATGCGTGTTGAAGTAGATCAGCTTGGGATACGCGCGCTCCGCCCAGCTCCGCGGGGCGGGAAAGAGCTCATCGGGGAAGACGCTCACGGCCACCGGGATCGTCACTCCCTTGGCGCTGAAGTAGCTCTTCCCGAAGTACTCCCAGTAGAGACGCGCCCCGGACACCCCCGTGCCCGTCAGCCAGGTGTACGTGATGTTGTCGAGGATGTCGTCCCGCGTGAGACCGGCCTTCGCCCCGTCGAAGACGCGCGCGATCAGCGCCAGGCTGCGAGCGTCGTGGTCGAGGAAGTAGCCGGCCAGCCCGACGGGCGAATCGGCGATTCCGTAGAGCGACTGCGGCCGCAGCCCCATCTGGAACCCGTATCCGATGCCCTTCGCGTAGACCTCGCTCACCCGGTCGTAGGCGAGCTTCTCGTCCGGGGAGAGATTCGCAGGCGCTGGCCGGCCCGCGAACGCCGCCTGGTCGAGGTCGACCGGAATGACGCCGGCCATGTTCGTGTGGATGCCGAGCAGCTCGGGGGGCGCCCGCAGGGCCATGAGATCGACGACCACGGCACCCCAGTCGCCGCCCTGCGCCACGAACTGCGTGTAGCCGAGCCGCTTCATGAGCACGACCCACGCACGCGCGATGCGGTCGGGCCCCCAGCCGGTCTCGGTCGGCTTCCCTGAGTAGCCGTAGCCCGGCATGTCCGGGATCACGACGTCGAAGGCGTCCTCGGCGCGGCCGCCGTGCGCCGTGGGGTTGGTCAGCGGGTCGATGAGCTTCAGCTGCTCGACGATCGAGCCGGGCCATCCGTGCGTGATGATGATCGGCAGCGCGCTCTTCTCCTTCGAACGCGCGTGGATGAAGTGGATGTCCAGCCCGTCGATCGTGGTGATGAAGTTCGGGGCGGCGTTCAATTTCGCCTCGCACTTGCGCCAGTCGTAGTCGGTCGCCCAGTACTTCGCGAGCGCCTGGACCGTGGCGAGCGGCACGCCCTGCGACTGATCCGAGACCGTCTCCCGGTCGGGCCAGCGGGTCGCGTGGATGCGCCGGCGCAGCTCGGTGAGCTCCGCCTCCGGGACGTTCACGCGGAAGGGACGGATCGCCGTCTTGTCAGCTGTCGGCTCGCGCTGTGGTGTTGCAATGGCCATCGTGACCTCCTCGTGAGGGGTTGGGTTCGTGCTCAGGGCGGCGACGGTCCCGCGTCATGTGCGGTGATCGCGGAGACCCGCGCCACTCGCGCTCTGCCCGGCGTCGAGCATCGGCGCGGACCGTGCCGAGCACAGCGTGCGCAGGTGCGCGAGCGAGCAGCGCCATCGGAAGCTCCCCGAACGCGGCCAACCTCCCACCGATTCGGAGATCTGTCAAACCGGGCAGATGCGCAGGTGAACATGCTTCGCGCGTGCACGCTCGCGAAGATCGGACCTCCTTCGTGAGCTCGACCCAGAACGCCACGACGCCGCGCGCCTCCGTGCGGCCGATCGCATCGATCGTGCCGACGGAGGGCCGACGCCTCGCCGCGGAGCGCGCCCTCGCACGAGGCGGACGACGGCGCGAGGTCGGGAGTGGGCCCTCCAGGATTCGAACCTGGGACCAACGGATTATGAGTCCGCTGCTCTCACCAACTGAGCTAAGGGCCCGGCACAGGGCAGGGGCTCGGCGGCTGGCGCCTCTCGCCATGGGGCACGGGCCCGCGCGCGCCGCCGGCAGCAGGCCGGTCAGCGACCGATCGTAGTCGAGGAGGGGACGGCGTCGCTGGCTGGCTGGTCGAGACGGCCGGGCGCGGGTGAGGCCGAGACCGGTCGCACTGGCGCAGGCTCGCGGCCGGACCGACCCGCAGCGGAACCGACCCAGTTTTCCTGATCAGATGATAGTTTGATCAGTTGATCAACGCATGGAGAGGCAGATCAACCCCTTTTCCGGAGGTTCTCCCATGTCACCCA
>Ga0111538_10001452_pt1 | contig 33147 bp, 36 predicted proteins | sample SoiMethybrSBSTD1_FD_79669 | JGI IMG/M metagenome (GOLD analysis project Ga0111538, IMG submission 79669) | Bulk soil microbial communities from a Populus tree surrounding site in Tennessee, USA - Soil MetaG P. TD hybrid SBSTD1 (version 2)... | ecosystem: Environmental > Terrestrial > Soil >...
CATAGGGACGCGGCTCCGACGGCTCGCGCGGCTGGCGCGGTTCCTCGCGCTCGACTTGCGGCTCCGGAGCCTCGTAGCTCTCGTTGTCGCGAGGCTTCACCTCTCGCGGCGGATAGACGTCACGCGTCTCCTCCCGCGGCTCCCCCGTCTCGTCCCGCGCTCCTTGCGGCTCCCGCGCTCCTTGCGGCTCCCGCGTTCCTTGCGGCTCGCGCGATCCGCGTCCGCGCCGATCGCGGCCTCCGCGGTGGCGCCGGCCTTCACGCCCTTCGCGGCCTTCACGAGGTTCGCGGCCTTCACGAGGTTCAACCCCGTCACGGCCCGCTTCCCGGGCTTCCCGCCCTTCACGCGGCTCCCGCACCTCGCGGTCCCGCACCTCGCGGTCCCGCCCTTCGCGCGGCTCCCGCCCTTCGCGGTCCCGAGCTTCACGCGGCTCCCGTCCGGCGTCGCGACCGCCGCGCACACGCGGCTCGCCTCCCGAATCCTCCGTCCGCCCTTCGCCCGAACGCCCTCCACGCCGTCCGCGTCCGCCGCGGCGGCGGCGGCGGGCCGCCGCGCCACCCTCCTCGCTTCCTTCGCGATCGGGGCGGACCACCAGCTTCTCGAAGTGGAGGAGCGCATCGCGCGCCGCCTCCTGCTCCGCTTCCTTCTTGTTGTTCCCGTGCCCCCGGCCGAGCGTCTTCCCGTTCACGACCACTTCGACAGCAAACATCTTCTGGTGATCGGGACCGTTCTCGCTCGAGATCCGGTATTGCGGGTGGGTCTTGAACTCACCCTGCACGTACTCCTGCAGCATGCTCTTGTAATTCGCGAGATTCGCGTCGCTCAGGATCTCGTGCACCTCGCGCAGGAGGAGACGCTCCGTGAGCTTTCGCGCGGGCTCGAGCCCGCCGTCCAGGTAGACCGCGCCGATCACGCCTTCCAGCGTGTCGGCGAGGATGGACGCGCGGCCACGGCCGCCGGAGCCGTTCTCCGCCTCGGAGAGCAGGATGTAGTTGCCGAGGCCCATGAGGTTGGCCGTGCGCGACAGGATGACGCGGCTCACGAGGAGCGACTTCATCTTCGTCAGCTCGCCTTCGCGCAGCTTGGGAAATTTGTTGTAGAGGAATTCGTTCACCGCGAGCCCCACGACCGAATCGCCGAGGAATTCCATCCGCTCGTTCGATTCGCCGCTCCGCCCCGGGCTCGCGTGGAGATAGGAGCGGTGTGTCATCGCCGTGCGCGCCAGACCGGCGTCTTTGAATTGATACTTGAGAATGCGCTCCAGGCCCTTCAGATCGAAGTCCCGGTCGCGCGAGCGGACCGGCGCCGGCGCCTTGGGCGTGGCGGGCTGGTCCAGACCAAACAGCTTTCGTAAAAAGTTCACGCGTTGCGGATCCCTTTCGGGATCCTCCTACGCCATGTACCTCGACAGCGCCAGGGTGACGTTGTGCCCGCCAAAGCCCAGTGAGTTAGACAGGGCTGCCTGCAGTTCGACCGCTCGTGCAGTGTTGGGGACGTAGTCGAGGTCGCAGTCGGGATCCGGAGTCTCGTAGTTGATCGTTGGGGGAAGCATCTGCCGCTCCAGGGCGAGGACGCAGATGATCGTCTCGAGCCCTCCTGCGGCACCCAGAAGGTGTCCCGTCATCGATTTCGTCGAGCTGATCGGGAGCTTCTTTGCGCGATCTCCGAACACCGACTTGATGGCCTGTGTTTCGAATTTGTCGTTGAGTGGCGTAGAGGTGCCGTGGGCGTTCAGATATCCGAACGACTCGAGCGAAAGGCCCGAATTCCGGATCGCCGCCCTCATGGCACGGCCCGCACCCTCACCCTCGGGGGCCGGAGCCGTCATGTGATAGGCATCTCCCGTTGCGCCATAACCGACGATCTCCGCCAGGATCTTCACGCCGCGCCGCTTCGCGTGCTCGAGCTCTTCGAGCACCACGATGCCGGCACCCTCCCCCATGACGAACCCATCTCGGTCGGCGTCGAAGGGGCGTGAGGCTCTCAGGGGATCGTCGTTGCGCGTGGACATCGCCTTCATGGAGCAGAAACCGGCGAACGCGACCGGGGCGATCGGGGCCTCAGCCCCCCCCGAGATCATGACGTCCGCCTCGTTCGACTGGATGATCCGGAACGCGTCGCCGACGGCGTGCGCGCCCGAGGAACAGGCCGACACCGTGCAGTAGTTCGGTCCCTTGGCGCCGAACTGGATCGATACCTGACCCGACGCCATGTCCGAGATCATCATGGGAATGAAGAACGGGCTCACCCGCGACGGACCCTTTTCGAGCAGGGTCCGGTGCTGGTCCTCGAAGGTGGCGATCCCGCCGATGCCCGATCCCACCACGACTCCGTAGCGGTTCGGGTCCACGGTCTCAGGAGACACACCCGCCTGCTTCACCGCCTGGGCAGTCGCACCGATCGCGTACTGCACGAACAGGTCGGCGCGGCGGATGTCCTTCTTGTCGAGGTAGTCCTCGGCGCGGAATTCCCGCACCTCCCCGCCGAATCGCGTGTCGTACTTCGAGACGTCGAAACGCGTGATGGGGCCGATGCCGGATTCGCCCGCGGTCAGCCGGCTCCAGAACCGCTCGACGTCGGAACCGAGCGGGGAGACCACTCCCATGCCCGTGACGACGACGCGGCGCGGCTGTCCGTTCGATTGGCTCATGCTCTCTCTTCGTTCCCTTTCGTCAAACCGCCCTGCTCCGCGCGGGTCTGGATCGTCCGGACCCGCGGCGCCGAATCAGGCGTTCTTCGGCACGTGGCTTTCCAAGTACTTGATCGCGTCCGCCACGGTCGTCATCTTCTCGGCGTCCTCGTCGGGGATTTCGAGATCGAACTCCTCCTCCAGGGCCATCACGAGCTCGACCGTGTCGAGCGAATCGGCGCCCAGATCGTCGATGAACGACGCTTCCGCGGTGACCTGCTCGGGCGCGACGCCCAGCTGGTCGACGATGATCTGCTTCACCCGCTCTTCGCTGAACGCACCCATGTCCTTGCTCACCTCCCTTTGATTCGTCCCGGTCCGGCAGGGCTTCGGAACGCCCCCCCGATCACATCACCATACCGCCGTCCACGGTCAGAACCTGACCGGTGACGTAGGCCGCGCCTTCGGAGCAGAGGAAGCCCACAGCCTGGGCGACGTCCTCCGCTTTCCCCAAGCGGCCCATGGGGATCTGCGCCATGAGGCCATCCCGGACCTTCTCCCCGAGAGCGTCCGTCATGGCGGTTTCGATGAAGCCTGGAGCTACGGCATTCACGGTAATATGGCGCGACGCCAGTTCCTTCGCAACCGCTTTCGTGAGGCCAAGTAAGCCCGCCTTGGACGCCGAGTAGTTGGCCTGTCCCGCATTTCCGGTCAGTCCGACGACCGACGCTATGTTGACGATCCTACCCCACTTCTGGCGGACCATCGGCCGGGCGAACGCCCGGGTGCAATGGAAGGCTCCCTTGAGATTCGTGTCCAGCACCTGGTCCCAGTCGGCGTCGCTCATGCGAAGGAGGAGGCCGTCCCGGGTCACCCCGGCGTTGTTCACGAGGATCTCCGCCTTGCCGAAGGCGTCGAGCGCGCTCTTGCAGAGCGCGTCGGCATCCGCCTCCAGCGCCACGTCCGCCTTGACCGCGACCGCTTCGCCTCCCTGGCCCCGGATCTCGGCCCCGAGCTCCTCGAGCGGTCCTTCCGAGCGCCCCGCGAGGACGAGCTTCGCGCCTCCGTGCGCCAGATGGACCGCGATGGCGCGACCGATCCCCTTCGCGCCGCCGGTGACCACGGCCACGCGCCCCTCGAACGGACGGCTCATCGCGCCGCCGCCTCCGCGAGCCCTTGGACCGCCGCTTCGAGCGCGTCGGGATCGTCGGTGCCGAACACCTGCGCCTCCTTGTCGACGCCGCGGAGGAGTCCGCGCAGCACGCGTCCGTTTCCGACCTCGATGTAGCGCCGGATGCCCTGCTCCACCATCGCGCGCATCGTCTGCTCCCATCGCACCGGCATGAGGAGCTGCTCCCGGAGCGTGCGACGGATCGCGTCCGGCTCCATCACGGGACCCGCGGTCACGTTCGCGTAGACGGGAAACGCCGCGCGTCCGACCGGCGCCTTGTCGATTCCATCGCCGAGGCGCCGGGCGGCTCCCTCCATGAGCGGCGAGTGGAAGGCGCCGCTGACAGGCAGAGGGACGATCTTCTTCGCGCCCGCCTTCTTCGCTTCCTCGGACCCTCTCGCCACCGCCTCGGGCGTGCCCGACAAGACCACCTGCCCCGGGGCGTTGTAGTTCGCCGCGGCGAGATCGTGCGGCGCGTTGACGGTGCGGAGCACCTCGTCGATCTGCTCGGCCGAGAGCCCGAGCACGGCGGCCATGGTCCCCGGACGTTCGGTGCCCGCCCTGGCCATCGCTTCGCCGCGGAGCCGGATCAACCGGAGCCCATCGTCGAACGGGAGCGATCCCGCCGCCACGTGCGCAGCGTACTCGCCGGCGCTGTGCCCCGCGGCCGCCGCCGGGCGAACGCCCCGCTCCTCGAGCACGCGATAGGCGGCGAGGCTCGTCACGAGGAGCGCGGGCTGCGTGTTCTCGGTGCGCGTCAGCTCCTCGATCGGACCCTCGAAGCAGAGCGTCGAGAGCGAGAAGCCGAGGATCCGGTCGGCCTCCTCGAACACGGCGCGGGCCTTGGGGTAGCGCTCCGCGAGCGCGCGTCCCATGCCGACCGACTGCGATCCCTGGCCCGGGAAGAGGAGCGCGGGACCTACCACTCGACCACCGCCGCGGCCCAGGTGAAGCCGCCGCCGAAGGTCACCATCTCCACGAGATCCCCTTTCCGGATGCGTCCCCCGCGGTTGGCTTCATCGAGCGCGAGAGGGATCGAGGCCGCCGAGGTGTTGCCGTAGCGATCCAGGTTCACGAAGACCTTTTCCATCGGGAGACCGAGGCGGCGCGCGGTGGCGTCGATGATCCGGTAGTTGGCCTGGTGCGGCACGAGGAGCGAGAGGTCCTCGGGCTTCCGTCCCGCGGCCTCGAGCGCCTCGAGGGCGACCGATTCCATGGCGCGGACCGCGTGCTTGAAGACGTCGTTCCCGCTCATGTGGATCGTGTGGAGCCGCTGCGCCACGGTCTCGTGCGACGGCGGCATGAGCGAGCCTCCCGCGGGCATCTCGAGAAGATGAACGAGCGAGCCGTCGGAGTGGAGCCGCGTCGCGAGGATTCCCCCCGGCGCGCCGGTCGAGCGGAGCACCACCGCGCCCGCGGCATCGCCGAAGAGCACGCAGGTGTTCCGGTCGGTCCAGTTGACGATCTTCGAGAGCGTCTCCACGCCGATGACGAGCACCGTGTCGGCGGCCCCCGATTCGATCGAGCTCCGCCCCACGGAGAGCCCGTAGAGGAAGCCCGCGCAGGCGGCGGAGATGTCGAAGGCGTGCGCGCGCGTCGCGCCGAGGCGGTCCTGCACGATGCACGCGGTCGACGGGAAGGTGCGATCTCCCGTCACCGTCCCCACGACGATCTGGTCGAGATCCGACCCCTTGAGCCCCGCGCTCTCGAGCGCGCGCTCCGCCGCCTTCGTCGCGAGGACCGAGGAGGGCGTCGCCGGATCGGAGATCCGCCGCTCCTTGATCCCAGTGCGGCTCGTGATCCACTCGTCGGAGGTGTCGACGATCTGCTCCAGGTCCTGATTGGTCAGCACGCGGTCGGGAACGTGGGAGCCGGTCCCGACGATGTGGACGTCGCGGCGGGGGGCGATCAGGCAGCCTCCGGAGCGATTCGTTGCAGCTCGGCGCGGATGGACTCGGCCACGCCCGCCTCGGCGCATCGCGCGGCGACGCGGATCGCGTTCTTGATGGCGCGGACGTTCGAGCGGCCGTGGGCGATGATGCAGGTCCCGTCGACGCCCAGGAGCGGCGCCCCCCCCACCTCGGAATAGTCGAGGCGGCGGCGCAGGCGGCGGAACGCGGGCTTCAAGAGGAGTCCCGCCATCATCGAGAGCGGATGGCGCTGGATCTCGTCCTTGATCATGCCCGAGATCGAGGGGATCACGCTCTCGGCGAACTTCAGGAGCACGTTCCCCACGAAGCCGTCGCAGACGACGACGTCCGCGGTGCCCAGGATGATGTCCCGCCCTTCCACGTTGCCGACGAAGTGGACCGGGCTCCGCTTCAGGAGCTGATGCGCCTCGTAGTAGAGCTCGCTCCCCTTCTCCGCCTCTTCGCCGATGTTGAGGAGTCCCACGCGCGGGCGCTCGACGTGGAGCACGAGCCGCGCGTAGATGCTCCCCATCAACGCGAACTGATAGAGGTGGACCGGCTTGGGATCGGAGGTCGCGCCCACGTCGAGCACGACGACGTTGCCCTGCGGCGTCGGGAGCACGGTCGCGATGGCGGGGCGCTGGATCGACTCGATCCGCCCCATTTCGAAGAGCGCCGCGGCGACGACCGCGCCGGTGTTCCCCGCGGAGACGAGCGCATCCGTCTCGTGGTCCTTCTGCAGGCGGGCGGAGACGCTGATCGAGGAATCGCGCTTCTTTCGCACGGACGCGGCCGCGGACTCGGCCATCTCGACCTGCTCGGAAGCGTGGATGATGCGCGGAAGGCGGTTGCGGACGCCGAGACGGTCGGCTTCTTCGACGATCGCCGATTCGTCACCGACGAGAGCGACATCGAACATCGCTCCCGATTCACGCAAAGCTTCGAGCGCTCCCTGGATGACGACGCGCGGGGCGAGGTCGCCCCCCATGGCGTCGACACCGATGACCGGTCCTGTTCCGTGGCGGCCCATGGGTCAGTCCTCTGGACGCCTCAGGTGGTCTTCGACGCCTCCCGGGTGACGATCTCCTCCCCGGCGTAGTAGCCGCAGTGACCGCAGACGCGGTGGGGGAGCTTGGGCTGGCTGCAGTGGGAACAGAGCGACCGCGCCGACACGCTCAGCTTCCAGTTGGTGCGGCGCTTCTTGCCACGCGTGCTCGAGTGTCTTCGCTTGGGGACGGCCATTCGTCGTGAACCCTCGTGTCGAGATGGAGGCGGGCCCGGCCCGGCGATCCACGGTCAGCGGATCACCCGGCGGCCGCACGTGCGCAGCGGCAGGGTCCCAGGTTTCGATCGTCGCCGCATGTGGGGCAAAGCCCCGCGCACGTCTCTTTGCAAAGCGGCTTCATGGAGAGGCCCAGGATCACGGCCTCCCGGATCTCATGATCGACGGAGAGAATCCGGCCATCGTGGACATGCACCCCCTCATCGTCCTCATCCACCACGGAAGCGCTCACCACGTTGGGGCTGTGCACCTTAGCACAGAAGACCTCGAACTCCAAGTCGAGGGGTTCCTTGAAGTCCGTCAGGCAGCGGCTACATTCCTGGACCGCAACGAGTTGGAGCTTCCCACGAATCCAGACCTCGTCCCCCCGCCGATCGAGCGAGAGGCGGAGCTTGAGCGGCCCCTCGACGGTGACGTCCTGACGCGTGATTCCCACCGATTCGGGGGGAAGCTCGTAGTCGAGCGTGCTCCGACCCTGCGGCAGGTGTTTCAGATCGATCTGCATGGCTATGACCGAAGCGCGGCGCCCCCGGCGCCCGCTTAGAAGAAGAAGGGAATCTCGGTCCGCGCGGACTCGGGGGAGTCCGAGGCGTGGACCGCGTTGTTCTGTTTGGATTCGGCGTAGAGCGCTCGGATCGTGCCCGGCTTGGCCTCCTTCGGGTCCGTCGCGCCGATCCGCTCGCGGAGGAACGGGATCGCGTTGTCGCGGCGGAGCCGGCAGGGGACGGCGGGGCCGGACGACATGAACCGGACGAGGTCGTCGAGGAAGGGCTTCCCCTCGTGCACCGCGTAGAACCGCCGCGCGTCCTCGGGCGTGAGACGGACGAGCTTCATCGCGAGGATCTCGAACCCCGCCTTCTCGATCTCCGCGAGGATGAGTCCCACCTTCTTTCCCGCCACCGCGTCCGGCTTGATCATGAACAGCGTCTCTTCCACCGCCATGAAGCTCCCTCCGTTTTCATGAAAGGGGCTCCCCCGCTCGGAAGGAGCCCCTGAAGCGCGCGATCGCGAGGCGATCGTGCGGAACGTCTACCTCTGGGCCCTACTAGCGCGCGGGCGCGCAGCGCCGCGCGGAAACGCCTATCTCCGACCTGCCCGCTTGGGGCGAGTCTTCCCGGTCGGCCTCGCCTTGGCCTTGGGCCTCGCCTTGGCCTTGGGCCGCGCCTTCGACTTCGCGGTCTTGGCCTTGGCCGCGCGCGACACCGTCGTCTTCTTCTTCGAGCCAGCCGCCTTCGCACGCGACACGAGCTTGAGCCGCGCGGGGCGCTTCTTCCTTAGCGCGGCCGCGATCAAGCCCGGGATCTCGGACGGCACCTTGGCCACCGGGACGCCCGCGCGCTCGAAGCGCGCCATCTTCTCCTGCGCCGTGCCGGCGCCTCCCGAGACGATCGCTCCGGCGTGCCCCATCCGCTTCCCGGGCGGAGCCGTCTGTCCCGCGATGAACGCGACCACCGGTTTCGTGACGTGCTTCTCGATGAGCGCCGCCGCGTCCTCTTCGTCGGTGCCACCGATCTCGCCGATCAGGACGATCGCGTCGGTCGACTCATCCGCCTCGAAGAGCGCGAGCGTGTCGACGAAGCGCGTGCCCACGATGGGATCGCCGCCGATGCCGATGCAGGTCGACTGTCCCATGCCCGCGCGGGTGAGCTGCCAGACCACTTCGTACGTGAGCGTGCCGCTGCGGCTGACGAGGCCGATCCGCCCCGGCGCATGGATGAAGCCGGGCATGATGCCGACCTTGCACTGCCCCGGCGAGATGAGCCCCGGGCAGTTCGGGCCGATCAGCCGCGTCGAGCGACCTTTGAGATACGAGGCGACCTCGACCATGTCGCGCGCGGGGAGCCCCTCCGTGATGCAGACGACGAGCGGAACCTCGGCGTCGACCGCTTCGTAGATGGCGTCCTGCGCGAGGGGCGCCGGCACGTAGATCACCGACACGTCGGCGCGCGTGCGCGCCACCGCCTCCTCGACCGAGTCGAAGACCGGGATCCCGCCGACGTCCGTTCCTCCCTTGCCGGGAGTCACGCCCGCCACGACCTTCGTTCCGTACTCCTTCATCTGCTTCGCGTGGAACGAGCCGTCCCGTCCCGTGATGCCCTGCACCAGAACCTTGGATCCCCGCCCGACCAGGATGCTCATGCCGCCTCCGCCGCGCGGACGATCACCGCGCGCACCGCTTCGTCCATGTCGCTCAAGGCGGTCATGCCGCGCGCGGAGAGGAGATCGCGCGCCTCCTTCTCGTTGGTCCCGGTGAGCCGGATCACGATCGGCGTCTTGGTGCCGATCCGGTCGAGTGCCGTGAGAAGCCCCCGCGCGACGTCGTCGCAGCGGGTGATGCCGCCGAAGATGTTGAAGAGCACCGCGCGCACGCGCGAGTCGCGCGTCAGGATGTTCATCGCGGCGGTGACCTTGTCCGGATTGCTCGAGCCGCCGATGTCGAGGAAGTTGGCCGGCTTCCCGCCGTGGTACTGGATCAGATCCATCGTCGCCATCGCGAGTCCGGCGCCGTTCACGACGCAGCCGATCGTGCCGTCCAGGCGGACATAGGAGAGGCCGCGCTCCCGCGCCTCCACCTCGCCCGGATCCTCGGCGCCGAGATCGCGCAGCTCGGCGAGATCGGGATGGCGGTCGAGCGCGTTGTCGTCGATCACCACCTTGGCGTCGAGCGCCCAGACCTCGCCCTTCTTCGTGACGACGAGCGGATTGATTTCTGCGAGCGAGCAGTCCCGATCGCGATAGACGCGCGCGAGCCGGACGAGAACGCGGGCGAGCTGCTTCTGCACGTCCCACCGCGGGTCGAGGAAGCGCGCGGCTTCCCGGGCGCGGTAGTCGGGAAGTCCGCGCGAGTCGAGGTGGAGGCGGAGGATCTTGTCGGGCGTCGAGTGCGCGACCTCCTCGATGTCGATGCCCCCCGCGGGGCTCACCATGAGGAGCGGCGTCTCGGTCTTCCGGTCGAGAACGACGCCCGCATAGAACTCCTGGGCGATCTCGGCGCTCGGCGTGATCAGGACCTTGTGCACGGTGTGGCCGCGGACGTCCATGCCGAGGATGCGCCCCGCCTCGCGCGCCATCTCCTCCGGCGTCTTGACGACCTTCACGCCGCCGGCCTTGCCGCGGCCTCCGATCAGGACCTGCGCCTTGACGACGGCCGGATAGCCGAGCCGTCCGGCGATCGCGACCGCTTCGTCGGCCGTCTTCGCCACCTCTCCGGGCGGCACCGCTATCCCGGCCGCGCGGAAGATCTCCTTCCCCTGGTATTCGTGAAGATTCATCGGCTCCCTCGTCTCGGATGTGGCCCGGCCTTCCGTGCCGCGCGGCGGACGCCGCTCTTGGGCGGCCGCCTGGCTGCCGGCTTCGTTCCCTTGGTGAGGCGGTTGAGCGCTTCGGCCAGCACGTCCTCGAGCTTCGGCCGCCCGATCTCCTCGAGCTCGTAGCCGACGCGCACCGACGGCGGGCGGATCTTCATGAGGCGCCGGAGGTCGATCGGCGTCGCGACGATGACGACGTCGCACTCCGTGGCGTTGATGGTCCGCTCCATGTCGCGGATCTGCTCGGGCGAGTAGCCCATCGCCGGGAGGAGCGGCCCGATGTCCGGATACTGGTGGAACGTGTCCTTGATCTCGCCGACAAGCCATGGCCGCGGATCCACGATCTCCTTCGCGCCGAGGCGCTTCGCCGCGATCACGCCAGCGCCGTACTTCATCTCGCCGTGGGTGAGCGTGGGACCGTCTTCGATGACGAGCGCGCGGCGACCGCGGATCAGCTCCGGGCGGTCGACCGTGATCGGAGAGGCGGCGTCGATGATGACCGCGTCGGGATTCAGCTGCTGCACCGACGCGCGGACGGCTTCGATGTTCGCGTAGTCGGTGGTGGTCTCCTTGTTGATGATGACCACGTCGGCGAGGCGGACGTTGGTCTCGCCGGGATGGTAGCGGCGCTCGTGGCCGGGACGGTGCGGATCGGCCACGACGATCGTGAGGTCCGGCTTGTAGAAGGCGAAGTCGTTGTTGCCGCCGTCCCACACGATCACGTCCGCCTCCTTCTCGGCGGCCGCGAGGATCTCCTTGTAGTCGACGCCGGCGTAGACGATCGTGCCGTTGTCGAGGTGCGGCTCGTATTCCTCGCGCTCCTCGATCGTGCACTTGTGGCGGTCGAGATCGGCGTACGTGGCGAAGCGCTGCACGCCCTGCCGCGAGAGCTCGCCGTAAGGCATCGGGTGGCGGATGGCGACCACCTTCTTCCCCATCCCCTTGAGCACCGCGCAGACCTTCCGCGTCGTCTGGCTCTTCCCTGATCCCGTCCGCACCGCGGTCACCGCGACCACCGGCACCTTGCTCTTGATCTGCGTCGCTTTCGGCCCCATCAGCATGAAGTCAGCGCCCATTCCGGCGACCCAGGAGGCTTTGTGCATCACGTACTCGTGGGAGACGTCGCTGTAGGCGAAGACCACCAGGTCGACGTCGCGCTCGCGCACGATCTCGGGCAGCTCCAGCTCGCTATAGATGGGAATTCCCTTCGGGTAGGCCGCTCCGGCGAGCGACTTCGGATACCTCCGATCGTCGATGCCGGGAATCTGTGCTGAGGCGGTGAACGCCACCACCTCGTAGTTCCGGTTGTCCTTGAAGAAGGTGTTGAAGTTGTGAAAATCGCGCCCGCCGGCGCCCATGATGACGACCCTTCGCACGCGTCTCACTCGAGGCATACCTCCTTCAAGGGTGTGGCGATCCGGCGGCACCGGCCCAGGGCGCGTCGAGCTTCGAGTCGCTCGGCGAGCGCGGCGGCGCGCCATCGGTTCGTCGTTCGAAGTTGATTCCAAGGGGTCTAGAACCGCACGACGTTACCGGCTCGCGCTCGTGGGTGTCAAGCGTGTGACGGGAAGCCTTGGCTTCGCAAGGTGTTGCAGGAAGCCCGGATGCGAGCCGGACGAGCGGAACGCTAGAGCCGGGACAGGATGGCCGAAGTGGACGCCCCAGGGACGAGGGGCACGAGGACCAGGCGTCCTCCCGCCGTCTCGACCACGTCGCGTCCCACGACCTGCTCGGGGGCGTAGTCCCCGCCCTTCACGAGCACGTCCGGCTTCAGGGCCCGGATCAGCTCGAGCGGCGTGTCCTCGTCGAACACGACGACCGCGCTCACGTCGGCGAGCGCGGCGAGGACCGTGGCGCGCGCGTCCGCGCTCTGGACCGGGCGCCCCTCGCCTTTCAGAGCGCGCACCGAACGATCCGAGTTCAGTCCGACGAAGAGCACGTGCCCCAGACTCCGCGCCTGGTGCAGGAGCGCGACGTGCCCGGGATGGATCACGTCGAAGCAGCCGTTCGTGAAGACGAAGGTCTGCTGGAGCGCGCGCGAGGCGGCCCGCCGGCGGAGCGCCTCCTCGAGCGTGAGGATCTCACCCAACGGGAAGGTCCTCGAGAGAAGCGATCAGATCTTCCGCCCCGGCCGTCGCGGTCCCGAGCTGCGCGACGACGATCCCCGCGGCGTGATTCGCGAGCACGCAGGCCTCGGGCAGCGTCGCCTTGGCGGCGAGCGCGGTCGCGATCGTCGCGACGACCGTGTCCCCCGCGCCGGTCACGTCGTACACCTTGCGTGCGCGCGTGGGGAAGTGCGTGTGGCCCTCCGCGGTGAAGAGGGACATCCCGTCCTCGCCGCGCGTGATCAGGACCGATCCCGCGTCGAGCTTCTCGCGGAGCCCGAACCCTGCTTCGATCAGCTCGGCCTCGGTCTTGAGTCTGCGGCCCCAGGCCTGCGCCGCCTCGGCGGCGTTCGGCGTGATGACGCTGACCCCCGTGTAGCGGAAGAAGTGTTCCTCCTTCGGATCGACCGCGCTCGGCACGCCCTGGCGCTCGAGCGCCGGGAGGAGCTTCGAGAGGAGCGCGGGGGTGACCACGCACTTGCCGTAGTCGCTCACGAGCGCCGCGTCCGCCTGGCCGAGCGCCTGCTCCACGCGGTCCCAGAGCGCCGCTTCCGGCGCGGCCGTGAGCGCGTCCTTGCTCTCCTCGTCGGCGCGGAGAACCTGCTGGTGGTGCGCGATGATGCGCGTCTTGAGCGTGGTGCGGCGCGAGGGATCGCGGACGAGCCCCGACGGATCGACGCCGCGCGAGCGGAGGAGGCGATCCAGATCGGAGGCGGCCTGATCCTCGCCGACGACGCCGATCAGGATCGGATCGGCGCCGAGCGCGCGCACGTTGTGCGCCACGTTGGCGGCGCCCCCCAGGCGAAGCTCCTCACGCTCGATGTCGACGACGAGGACCGGCGCCTCCGGCGAGACGCGCGTCGCGCGCCCCCAGAGATAGCGGTCGAGGATGACGTCCCCGACGACGAGGACGCGCTTTCCTCGAAACGAGGCGATCCGCTCCTCGAGCGCTCTCCGTGTGAGGCGGGACGGCGACGCGGGCACGGTCGCAGGGTTCAACCGGCGGTCTCTCCGCTCTCCGGGCGTGCGGCGAAGAAGTCTCGGATGAGCTCCTTCGCGCGATCGGCGTCGTGCTCGAGCACCTCGACGTAGCCCCAGTGCCCGCTTCCCGCGCGCTCGATCATGCCGAATGCGGGGAGCTGCGAGGACACGGCCGTGGCGCGGATGCCCTGCTCGTTCAGGAAATCGCAGAGAAGGGTTGCGGTCGCCTCGTCCCAGACGTCGGCGACCCGGACGAGCCGTTCTTCCGTTTCCTCTTCGTCTCGACGATTCGCGGTCATTCGGCGTAGCCCTCCGGATACCGCTGGCGCCAGGCCCACGCGGTCTCGATGATGGTGTCGATGTCTCCGAACTTCGGCTTCCAGCCTAACATGCGCCCTGCCTCTTCCGACGAGGCGATGAGCGCGGGGGGATCGCCCGCCCGGCGGGGCGCCTCGACGGTCGGAACCGTCCGGCCCGTGACCCGCTGCACCGAGCGGATGACCTCGCGGACGGAGAGGCCCCGCTCCGCGCCCAGATTGAGGGTGAGGCTCGCGCCGCCGTCCATCAGGTGGCGGATCGCGCGCACGTGAGCCTCGGCGATGTCGACCACATGGATGTAATCGCGCACCGGGGTGCCGTCGGGAGTCGGGTAATCGCTTCCGTAGACCGGCACCGCCTCCCGGGCGCCGCGCGCCGCGTCCACGAGAAGCGGAATCAGGTGCGTCTCCCGGCGATGGTCCTCGCCGTGGTCGATGCTCGCCCCCGCCACGTTGAAGTAGCGGAGCGCCACGTAGCGTAGCCCGTCCGCCCGCTCGCGCTCGCGCAGGATGCCTTCGAACTCGAGCTTCGTCTGCCCGTACGGATTCCCCGGCACGAGAGGCGAGCCCTCGTGGAGCGGCATGCGCGCCGACGCGTCGTAGACCGCGGCCGTCGAGGAGAAGACGATCCGGTTCACGCCATGCTCCTTCATCGCGTCGAGGAGAATCGTCCCCTGCCGCACGTTGGCTTCCTCGTATCCCTGCGGGTCGGCCACCGAATCGGAGACGATCGAGCGCGCCGCCAGGTGGACGACGCAGTCGATCTCCTTCGTCGTGAACGCCTCGCGCAGTGCTTTGGGATCGGAGGTGTGTCCCTTCACGAGATAGGCGAGCGGCGGCACCGCGTCCCTGTGCCCGGTCGAGAGATCGTCGAGCACGAGGACCGAGTGGCGTCCGCGCACGAGCTCCTCGGCGACGACGCTGCCGATGTAGCCCGCGCCCCCGACGACGAGGAGATTCACGCGCGCTCGGCCGCGGCCCGGAGGCGCTTTAGCGCCCGCTCGGGATCGGGGGTCCGGAAGATGGAGTGTCCGGCGACGAACGTGTCCGCGCCCGCGCGCTCGGCTTCGACGATCGTCTCCTCGGCAATGCCGCCGTCGACTTGCAGGAGGCAATCGTGCCCCCCTCGGTCGATCGCCTCGCGAACGCGCGCGATGCGCCCAGGCGAATCCTCGAGGAACGGCTGCCCCCCCTTCCCGGGCTCCACCGTCATGACGAGCGCGATGTCGAGATCGGGCAGCGCGTCGATCAGACGCTCGATCGGCGTGCCCGGCTTCACCACGCCCCCAGCCTTCCGCCCCAGCGCGCGAATCGCGCGCGCTGCCTCGCTAAGGTCGGGCACCGTCTCCTCGTGCACGATCAAATGGTCCGCCCCCGCCTTCGCGAATGGCTCGAGGAAGCGGAGCGGCTCCACGATCATGAGGTGGACGTCGAACGGAAGCGTGGAGAGGCGGCGCATGGCCTCGACCAGGATCGGGCCGAAGGTGATGTTCCGGACGAACTGCCCGTCCATGATGTCGATGTGGAGGAAGTCCGCCCCCGCTCGCTCCACGCGCTCGATCTCCTCGCCGAGACGCGCGAAGTCGGCGGACAGGATCGACGGACAGATCCGGATCTTCCTGGGCTTGGACCAGGCGTCGGGACGCACGGCGGACCCGGCGGCCTTCACGGCTGCACGAAGAGGATCACGGAGTCCCGCGGCGCGACGCGGCGGCCGGGGGGCGGATCCTGGGCGTTCACGTCCCCCTCGTTCCCCGACCCGCCTCGCTGCCGGATCGCGACCGAGATCCCTTGATCGCGCAAACCGCGCGCGGCCGCGTTCGCGTCGTGACCGCTCAGATCCGGGAGCACGAAGCTCCGCGGGACGGGACCGAGGCTCACGAGGAGGTCGACCGCGGCGTCCTGCTCCACCACGGTCTCGCCGGGGGGATCGGACGCGATCACGAGATCCTTCCCCACGTCCTCCGCATACGCGCGCGCCGTGTGCCCCAGCTTCAATCCCGCGTTCTCGAGGAGCATCGTCGCCTGGCGCGCGGTCACGCCTTCGAGGAGCGGCACGCTCGTCCCCTGCGCGCCCAGGCTCACGATCACCGAGATGCGCCGGCCCCGCTTCACGAGTCCGCCGGCCGGCGGATCCTGCTCGGTGATGAAGCCGCGCGGCACGTCGGGACTCCACTGCTCGGAGATCTTGGAGAGCTTCAGGTCCTCGCCGGCGAGGGTGCGCTCGGCCTCGCGCTCGCTCAGGCCGATCACTTCGGGCACGTGCACCTCGGCCCCCTGCCCGACGAAGCTCGGCATGAGGATCAGGTTCACGATGAGGAACCCGCCGAGGAGGGCGACCGCGGCGAGGACGAGCGTGCCGGTGATGAAGTTGAAGCGAAGGCCGCGGCGGCGCTCGGCACGCGGCGGAGGCGGGTCCGGATCGGAGGGTTCGAGATCCGGCCCCATCGCGCTCGGAAGCTCGGCCGGCCCCTCGGTGTCCTGGGTCGGCTCTCGCGTCTCGGTCAGGGGCTCCCTCATCGGTTTTCCCGTCGGGGCGTCCGCGGTCATCGCCGCCTTAGGCGCGCGGCGAAGACGCCATCCGTGCCGTGCCGGTGCGGAGTCGCCCGGAGGACGGGCTCGTCGGACGCGAACCCGGACGGGAGAAAGGGTCGCGCGTCCTCCATCCGGAACGCGGGCGTGCGCTCGAGGAACGAGGCCACCGCGCGGTCCGTTTCCTCCGGTTCCAACGAGCAGACACTATATACCAGAACGCCGCCTGGGCGCGTGAGCGCGCCGGCCCGGTCGAGCAGCGAGGACTGGAGCGCCGCCATGGGCGCGATGTCGGCCTCCTTCTTCCGCCAGCGCGCGTCCGCGCGGCGGCGGAGCACGCCGAGCCCGGTGCAGGGGGCGTCGAGCAGCACGCCGTCGAAGGGCTGGCCGAAGGGCGCCGTCCGGCCGTCGGCGAGGATCACGTCGATCCCCGGGAGCCTCAGTCGGTGCACCAGGTTCTCGCGGAGCGCGCGCGCTCGCCCAGGCTGGATCTCGACGGCGGTCAAGCGTCCTCCGGGGGCGACGCGCTCCGCCATCTGCGACGCCTTGCCCCCCGGCGCGGCGCAGAGATCGAGCGCGCGGTCGCCGGGTTTGATGTCGAGGAGGCCGGGCACCGACGCTTCGGCCTCGTCCTGGAGCGAGAGCAAGCCATCGCGGAACAAAGGCGAGCGCGACGCGACGAATCCACCTTCGAGCACGAGCACGGGGCCGCCGTTGGGTCCGGGTTTCGATTCGATCCCTTCCGCGCGGAGAAGCTTCGCGAGCTCGGCCACTGGAATGCGATGAGCGTTCGCGCGCACGGAGACGGACGGCTCGTCGTTGTCGGCAGCGAGGAGGCGCTCCGCTTCATCCATCCCATAGCGGTCGAGCCATCGCGCGACGAGCCATCGAGGATGCGAGTGAACGATGGCGAGATAGCCTGCGGGATCCTCGGCGCGATCCGGGAGCGGCGCGCGCTCGCCCGACGCGAGACGCCGGAGCACCGCGTTCGCGAGCCCCGCGGTGCCGGGGTGACCGTAGCGCTTGGCGAGCTCCACCGACTCGTGCACCGCGGCGGACGCGGGAATGCGCGTCAGTACGAGGATCTGGTACGCGCCGATCCGGAGCGCCGCGCGGATCGGGCCGGGAAGGCGCTCCCATCCGCCGCGCGTCAGATGCTCGAGATGATGGTCGAGGAGCGCCTTGTAGCGGATCGAGCCCTGGACGAGCGTGGTCACGAGCGCGGCGTCGAGCGGACGGAGCGCGGATTCGCGGAGCTTCGTCTCGAGAACGCGGTCCGAATAGGCGCTTCGGGTCTCGACCGCGAGCAAGACTTGAAGCGCGATCTCCCGTGCGCCTGCTTTCCGGCGCGTGCGCGGCGGCGGCCTTCGTCCCGGGCTCACGAGGACGCGGCCGTGAGCAGCGACGAGCCCGGCTTGAGCCGCGCACCGTTCGCGTAATCGCGGCCGCTCATGGCGCGGCGTCCGCTCGGCTTGAGCGCCGCGATCCAGATCGATCCGTGCGCGAGGGCGATCCGAAGCCCGCGCTCCTGGTCGACGCCGAGCACCATGCCCGGCGCGGCTCCGGGCTCCTCCGGCGCTGCCTGGGCGCCGATCAGCGTGAGCCGTCCCGAGGGCGTGTCGAAGAACGCCCCCGGATCGGGCGTATACGCGCGCACGCGGCGCTCGATCTCGCCGGCGTCGAGCGCGAGATCGAGGCGCCCCGCATCGGGCGCGATCTTCGGCGCGTATGTCGAGCGCGCGCCGTCCTGCGGGCGCCCCTCGCGCTCCCCGCGTTCGATCCGGTCGAGCGCGCGCGAGAGACACTCCGCGCCGAGCCGGGCGAGCCGCGCGCCGAGGGCTCCCGCGTCCTCCGTGGGCTCGATCGGCGTCTCGATCGTCTCGAAGACGGGGCCCTCGTCGAGACCTTCCGTCATCCACATCGCGCTCACGCCGGTCCTCGGATCTCCCGCGAGGAGCGCCGCCTGGACCGGCGACGCGCCGCGATAGAGCGGCAGGAGCGAGAAGTGGATGTTGAGCGCCCCGATCTTCGGCGCTTCGAGGAGCGCGCGCGGAAGGATCTGACCATAGGCGACGACGACGAGGAGATCGGGCGTGAGCGCGCGCACGCGATCGATCTCCTCGGGGGCGCCGGCCCGGCGCGGGGTGGCGACGGGGAGTCCCATGGCGTCGGCGGCCGCGCGGACGGCGGAGCGGCCGGTCGCGAGGCCGCGCCCCTTGGGACGGTCCGCGCGGGTGACCACGAGGAGTGGCGCGCGACCGCTCGCCGCGAGCTCCTGCAAGGGAGGCACCGCGACCGCTGGCGTGCCGTAGTAGACGAGGCGCATCGCGCCTAGTGGGACGGGGAGCTACCCGGCGATTCGACCGCTCTCTCTTCGGCGAGGCGCTTCAGCTTGCCGACGAGGAGCTTTCGCTGGATCGCGCTCAGCCGGTCGACGAAGAGGACGCCATCCAGGTGGTCGGTCTCGTGCTGGATGGCGCGGGCCACGAGCCCTTCGGCTTCCATGCGGAAGGGGGTTCCGGTCTCGTCCATCGCTTCCACGATCACGCGCTCGGCGCGCTTCACGTCGTGGCGGATGCCGGGGATGCTGAGGCAGCCCTCCTCGGCCACCACGGAGCCCTCCCGCTTGACGATGACCGGGTTCACGAACGCGCGCTTCAAGCGGGGCGCGTCCTCGGGGAGGACGTCGAGCACGAACACGCGGTGAAGGAGGCCCACCTGCGGCGCGGCGAGGCCGATGCCGTCCGCGCGGTACATGCACTCGAACATGCCCTTCACGAACGCCGCGAGATCGGGATCGATCTGGGTGACGGGAACGGCCTTCTGGCGGAGGATCGGGTCGCCGTAATAGCGGAGGTGGAGCTCGGGACTACTCGCCACGCTCGATCACCTGGACGATGGACTGGCGGGAGAACTCCATCTTCATTTCGTCCCCCACCTTGAGGACCACGATCTCGTCCTTCTCCCCCTTCTTCCCGATGACGGTGCCGAAGATGCCCCCCGACGTGAGGACGCGGTCCCCCTTCTTCACCGCCTTGAGCATCGCCTCGGTCTCGCGCTGCTTCTTCTGCTGCGGGCGGATGATCATGAAATAGAAGATGCCGATCGTGATCGCGAGGATGGCGAACATGTGGAGCATCTGATCTTGCGGTGAGGGCGCCGCGGCCGCACCGGCCGCCTGCGCGAACGCCTGGTCGAGCATGGGTTCTCCTGGGTGGGGTCAGACCGCCCGCTCGCGATAGCACGCCTTGAATGCGCTCGCGAAGGCGTCGAACGCGCTCCGCTCGATGGCGGAACGGGCTTCGCGCATCAGTGTCTGGTAAAACGTGAGGTTGTGCAAGGTCAGCATTCGGTGCGCGAGCATCTCGCCTGCCTGGTGCAGATGCCTCAGGTAGGCGCGGCTGAACTCGCGACATGCCTCGCACCGGCAATCCCGGTCGAGCGGCGCAGCATCGGGCGCGTGCGCCGCGTTCCGGATGTTGATGGGACCGTCGGACGTGAACGCCATTCCATTCCGCGCGTTCCTGGTCGGAAGGACGCAATCGAACAGATCCACGCCCGAGGCGATCCCGTCGAGGAGATCGACGGGCGTTCCCATTCCCATGAGGTAGCGAGGGCGGTCGACGGGGAGCGCCTCGTTCACGATCCTCGCGAGCGCCCACGTCTCCTCCTTGCTCTCCCCGACCGAGAGTCCGCCGATGGCGTAGCCGTCGCAAGGAATCGCGGCGCTCCTCGCCGCCATCTCGGCCCTGAGCCCGGCGTCACCGGCGCCCTGCACGATCGTGAAGAGGAGCTGCGGGAGTCCGGTCGGCGTCGTGCGCGTGCGCGCGTGCGCGAGGGAGCGCTCGGTCCACCGGAGCGTCCGCTCCCCCGCGGCGCGCGCGCCCGCGTCGTCGATGGGAAGGAGCACGGCGTGGTCCAGCGTGACCGCGATGTCCACGCCGAGATCCGCCTGGATCTCCATCGCGCGCTCCGGTGTCAGCATCTCCGCCCTGCCGTCCAGGTGCGAGTGGAAGAGCACGCCCTCCTCGGTGACCTTCGCGCGGTCGCCCAAGCTCATGATCTGGTAGCCGCCCGAGTCGGTGAGGATGGGACCGTCCCATCCCATGAAGCGATGCAGTCCCCCCAGCTCGCGGATCACGTCCGCGCCGGGGCGGAGCATCAGGTGATAGGTGTTGGAGAGGACGATCTGCGTGCCGGCCGCGCGGATCTCAGCCGGCGTCAGCCCCTTCACGCTTCCGGCCGTGCCCACCGGCATGAACGCGGGCGTCGCGATCACGCCGTGCGGCGTGGCCAGGCGGGCGGCTCTCGGGGCGGTCGCGTGGCCGAGCTCGAGCGTGAACGTCGGAGCGGGGACGCTCAGGCGCCATGGCCTCCCGGCGTATCGATCCGGTACTCCTTGAGCTTCGTCCGGAGCGTCTGGCGCGAGATGCCGAGCGCTTCTGCGGCGCGCGTCTTGTTGCCCGCCGTCTGCTCGAGCGCCAGCTCGATCGCCATCCGCTCCGCATCGGCCAGGGGCACGATGCTCTTCTCGGTCCGGATCATCGTCCCGATCACCGCCGCGCCCGATCCGCTCGCGCCCACGATCTCGAGCGGCAGATGCTCGGGCAGGATCCACTCCTCGCTCTCGAGCAGGATCGCCCGCTCGATCACGTTCCGGAGCTCGCGCACGTTGCCTGGCCAGCGGTAGGCGAGGAGGAGCGTGAGGGCTTCGTCGCTCGGTCCCTTCACGGTCCGCCCGAGCTCGCGGTTCCAGTGTCCGACGAAGTGGTCGATGAGCGGCGGAATGTCCTCCGGCCGCTCGCGGAGCGGCGGAACGACGAGCTGGAGCGCGTTCAGACGGAAGTAGAGATCCTCGCGGAACCGCTCCTGCCCGACCATGGCCTTGAGATCGCGATTGGTCGCCGCGACGATGCGCGTGTCCACCGCGATGTCGACGGTGCCGCCCACGCGCCGAAACCGCTTCATCTCGAGCGCGCGGAGGAGCTTCGCCTGGAGGTTCGGGCTCATCTCGCCGATCTCGTCCAGGAAGAGCGTGCCGAGATGGGCCATCTCCATGAGGCCCTTCTTCGTCTTCTTGGCGTCGGTGAAGGCGCCCGCCTCGTGTCCGAAGAGCTCGCTCTCGAGGAGATTCTCCGCAACCGCGCTGCAGTTGAGCTCCACGAAGGGGCCGTCCCGCCGCGCGCTCCGGTCGTGGATCTCGCGCGCGAGGAGTTCCTTCCCCACCCCCGTCTCGCCCTGGAGGAGCACCGTCGAGGTCGGGCTCTGCGCCATCTTCGCGACGGTCTCGATGACCTTGTTCATGCGCGATCCGCCCCCGACGATGAGGGTCGAGCCGCTGCGCCGTCGGTCGACGTCGCGGAGGCGGGCCACCTCCTCGGTGAGGCGCGTCTGCGCGAGCGCGTTGCGCACGATCAGCTTCAGGTGGTCCAGCTCGAACGGCTTCGAGAGGTACTCGTAGCAGCCCGCTTTCGTGGCCTCGACCGCCTGCGGGATCTGCCCGTATGCGGTCATCATCACCACCTGGACGCCGCGCTTCCTCGCCTTGATCGTCTTCAGAAGCTCGAGCCCGTTCGTGTCGGGGAGCTTCTGATCGAGCAGCACGAGCTGGTACTCCTCGCGCTCGATCTTCTCGAGCGCCTCCGCCCCGTCCGCCGCGGTCTCCACCCGGTACCCCTCGTCCGACAGCCCTTCCTTGAGGGTGAACCGAAGGGTCCGCTCGTCATCCACCACGAGGATTCCGACCGTCTGCTTAGCGAGGACTGCCGCGTCTGTCTCCATGTCGTTTCTCCACGGGTAGATCGATGGTCACGGTCGTGCCCTGCCCCACCGTGCTTTCGATGGAGATGGCTCCGCCGTGCTCGCGAACGATGCTCTGGCAGATGCTGAGTCCCAAACCGGTGCCCTGCGTGCGCGTCGTGTAGAAGGGATCGAACACCCGCGCGATGACGGCGGCCGGGATTCCCGGGCCGTTGTCCTTCACGCGCACTTCGACCACGTCCTGGAGCGGAGGCCGCTCGCGCTCGAGGAGGCGATCGGTGGCGCGGCGCCCGATGCTCGACCGCTCGGCGGCGCGCTTGCGGGCCGGCCCCACCTTGACCTCGATCTCGCCCCCCTGCGTGAGCGCCTGGAGCGCGTTCATGAGGACGTTCAGCACGACCTGCAGCACCTGGTCGTGGTCCATGTAGATCTCGGGCACGCGGTCGGCGCGCTCGACGCGCAGGTTCACGTTCTCCTGCACCGCCACCTCGTGCACGAGCAGGAGCGCGCGGTCGATCGAGGGGAGGATCGACTGCCGCGTGAGCTTGGGCGTCGACGGACGCGCGAACTGGAGAAGGCTCTCGACGATCCGGTCGAGGCGCGAGACCTCCTCGAGGATGAGGTGCGCGAACTGGCTTCGCGGATCGTCGCTCTCCAGGCGTCTCTTCAGCAATTGGGCGGAGTTGCTGATCCCCGCGAGCGGGTTCCGGATCTCGTGTGCGACACCGGCCGCGAGCTCGCCGATCGACGCGAGCCGGTCGCGACGCCGCCACTGTTCCTCGCGCGCCTTCTGCTCCCGCAGATCCTGGAAGAGCGCCAGCGTGCCGCGGAGCGATCCATCGCGCCCCTCGAGCGGCAGGAGCTTGAGCGATACGGGAAGGACGTCTCCGGAGCGAGTCACGACCTCGACCTCGTGCGGCTCTTCCGCCTGGGCGCAGGCGCCGGGGGGCACATGTCCCTCCCCCTTCGGGGCGCGAAAGACGCGGGCGGCGTCCTCCCCCTCGAGCTGGTCGGGCTCGAACCCGAGAAGCCGGGCCGCGGCCGGATTGGCCGCCAGGACCTTGCCGTCGCGATCCACGGAGAGGACCCCCTGGGGAGCGTGGCGGAAATGGCTCCATGCGGCGTCGAGCACGCGGTCGTCGGGGGGAGGATCCGGAGGTGTCGCAGGAAGACGGGCGCGGGATCTCAACTCGTCCCGCCCGCGCTTCGAGGAGGCGCGCAGGGCAGGGATCGGGGGAATGGAATGGCGGCGTGAACGTGAAGCGTCCCGGGCGCCCTTCCCTTTTCGGCTTCCAAGCCGACCTCCGGCGTCATCCCTGTGCCCGAACTCGCGAGTGCGGAACCGATCGTGAGTGGTCACATCTTTACCAGTGCCCCTCGCCGGGGGTCAAGCGGTTTCGGTCGGGCTCTCCTTGCGCTTCGGGGAGGAAGCCATGCGTCGAAGGATCAGCCCCGCGAGCGTGCGTCGCACCTCGGGGCGGTCGTAGTAGCGGCGGTGGATGCGTCGCCGCGCGCGCTCCACGGTCGAGAGCTGGGCCACGTCGGGCTCCTCCACGTGGGCCGGCCTAGTTGAGGCTTGCGGCACGGTCCCGATCCTTCTTCAAGGTCGCCATCGCTTCCATCCAGCTCTCCCTGAGATCGAGGAGTCCCTCGAACGCATGTTCGAAGTCTCCACGTTCGATGTCGCTCAGACAGGCGTCGAAGTGCGCCAGAACGCGCCCGCCGACGTCGCGCGATCGATGCTCGAGGCGCGCCATGAGATCGAGGACGGTCCGGAGCGCGATCGAGCGGTTCTCTTCCTGGCAGCTCCGAAGCGCGCAGTCGAAGAGGGCCAGGACCTCCTCGCCGCGCTCGATCCAGCGATCCAGCTCCCCGGGATCGGCCCCTCCGTAGGCCGTGCTCATCGTGGCGTGCCCATGGCCACCGCCGCAAGGCGGCCGGTCAAGGCTTCGACTCCCGCCCATTCTCGGGGCGCGACGGGGGGTTCCCCTGAGCGCCACTCGGGCGTGCCGCGCCCGTCTCGCCGTTCGGCGTGCCGCCGGCCTCGCGCAGCGCCTGGGCGCGACGATTCTCCTGCTGAATCCGCTCGTAGATCTCTTCCCTGTGCACCTTCACGCTCGGCGGGGCGTCGATGCCCAGCTTCACGTGGTTTCCCTTCACCTCCACGATGGTGATCTTGACGTCGTCACCGATGCGGATGTTTTCTCCGAGCTTCCTTGTCAGGAGGAGCATCGTGCCCTCGTCCTCTCCAGCGTCCTGCCGGGGTCTGGGTCGCGGAGGGGGCGCCGGGATGATCCCGGAGCCTTTCCCTTCCGGCCCAACCATCGGCAGGAGCGGGCGCCATCTGAATGGCGAATCCCCGCGCCGGTACTGGAAGAACGAGGGTCATGGAGCGGTTGGATCGAGCCACGATCGGGCGCGTGGAACGGGCGGCTTCAGGTGGTGAAACAGGCGCGCGAATCGGGTGGTAATGCGCGGCTCCGGGATGCGGTTCGGCGTGGGGCCTCAACTTGAGAGAAGGCACGTCCCCTGCTACCATACCGTCGCGTGACTCACCTCGACAGATCCCGGTCACACCATGGCAGGGCCAGCGCCCTCGGACTCCCCGTTTCGCTCCTCGCGCTCACCCTCGCGATGGTCGTCGGCTGCGGCTCGGAGAGCACGATCGATCCCGGCACGGATCCCGACGCCGTCGTCTGGACGAAGCTCACGAGCTTCCCGGTCAACCGCTCCTTTGTGGTCTACCCGGACTGGCTGGGCGATTCCGTCGCGTTCTGCGCGATCGATCAGAACCCGGTGCAGCCGGTACAACTTCGCCTTGGCTTCCTCGACATAAAGGACCCGTCCAAGGCCACCATCTCGACGTATCCGGGACCGGCGAACTGGCTCGACGCGCGCCCACGGTGGCTCCGGAGTGGGCTCGTGGTCTTCGAGTCGACCCGCCCGGGTCAGTCCGATCTCTATACCCGAATCGTCGAGACCGGACAGGACCACAGACTCCTGGCCACGACAGGAGGCGACGAGCACTACCCCGCGCCGCGGCCGGGCACGCCGGGGCTCGTCTACGAGGAAGGACCGGATCTCAGGGGCCGGCTCGTGATCTGGCCGGACACGACGACCCTCGCGAACCGGCAGTACCTCACGCGCGCCGGCTTCCCGGTAGGCGAGCCCTCGTGGGATCCAACGGGTTCGAAGGTCGTGTTCGCGTCCGACAGCGCCGGCATCGCGAACGGCCAGCCGATCACCTACCGCCACCTCTGGTGGACCGCGCCCCCGGACACGGCGTCGCACCAGCTCACGTTCGGCCCGTATCAGGATCAGTCGCCTCTGTTCAGTCCGGACGGAACGAAGATCCTCTTCGCGTCGGACCGGGGTGGGAGATCGGCCCTCTGGATCATGGATCCGATCGGAGGCGAAGGGGCGGGGATCAAGCGGATCGCGTTCGAGGACGTGAACGCCACCATCTTCACACCCTGCTGGTCGCCGGACGGGACGCGGATCATCGTGTCGTCGGACGGCCGAGGGTACGGTCGGCAGCTCTGGCTTCTTTCGAACCTCGACCTCACGCTGCCCTGACGCCGCGGCCGGCGTCCGGCGCTTCCTAGCTCAACCGCTCCCGCATCGCCCGCGCGAACCGGCGCAGCCGTTCCTCCCGTAGCACCGCGTCCTTTTCCTCCGAGAGCTCCCGGATGAGCGCGCTTCCCACGATCACCCCTTCCGCGTGGCCTCGCAGCGGCGCGACGTCGCTCGCGGGGGTCCATCCGAATCCCACGCACCGCGGAAGCGGCGATGTCTCGCGGCACGCCCGGAGCAGATCGTCGAGGCGCGCGTCCCCTGCGCCACCCCCGGTCACGCCGAGGCGCGCGACGACGTAGAGATAGCCTCGTGACGCCGCGGCGATCGAGGAAAGTCGACCGCGATCGGTGGTCGGAGCGACGAGCGCGATCGTGTCGAGCCCCGCCTTCTGGAACGAGGACCAGAGCGCGGGATCTTCCCCGGGGGGCAGATCGACCAGGATCAAGCCGTCCACCCCCGCGGCCGCGGCATCGCGGGCGAAGCGCTCCGCGCCATAGGCGAGAACCGGATTCAGGTAGGTCATCACGACGAGCGGCGTCTCGAACGCCGCGCGCAGGCGGCGCGCCTGCCCGAGCGTGTCCGCGAGGCACACCCCCTTCTCGAGCGCGACGCGCGTCGACTCCTGGATCACCGGACCGTCGGCGAGCGGATCGCTGAAGGGCACCCCCAGCTCGAGGAGATCCGCCCCCTCCTCGCAGAGCGCGGCGAGCAGGCGGTCCGATTCGGCGAGGTCGGGGAAACCGGAGGTGAGGAACGGAACGAAGGCGAGGCGCCGTTCGGTCGCCGTGCGCGTGAGCGCGCGGCCGATCCGCCCGGGCACGGTCAGCCGTTCAGGTCCGCCGCGCGGCGATAGGCCTCGCGGGCGCGGAGAGGAAGCTCCTTCTTGTCGTAGGCCACGCCCATCAGGCGATGGATGCGCGGATCCTCGGGACGCAGCCGGGCCGCGTTCTCGAGGGCTAGGATCGCCTGATCGGCGGCGTCCTGATTGTTGTAGGCGACGCCGAGGTGGTAGTGGAGCCGCGCATCGTCGGGACGGATCTCGATCGCGCGCTTCAGCTCGCCCACGGCGCGCGCGTAGGCGCCGATGCGGAGATGGAGGATCGCGAGCGCGTAGAGCGCATCGGCGCTCGCCGGATCGAGACGTGCCGACGCCTCCAGCATCGCTTCGGCTTCCTGCAGCTCGTCGTCGGCGAGGAGCGCCCACCCCAGATTGAAGTGGGCCTCGGCGCTCTGAGGGCTCAGCTCCACCGCACGGCGGAACTCGTCGAGGGCCTCCTCGGCCATGCCCCACTCGGCGTAGAGCGTGCCCAGATTGGACCGAGCGTCCGAGGAGGCGGGATCGAGGTTCACCGCGCGCCGGAGCGCGTCGATCGCGCTCTTCCGCTCGCCCAGATCGGAGCGGGTGAGGCCGAGATTGACCCAGGCCCGCACGTGGGCGGGGTCGAGCCGCACGGTGGTCTCGTAGGAAGCGCGGGCCGCTTCCGCGTGGCCACGGCGCGCGTGATGGAGTCCCAGGCGGAACGACGCGTCCGCGCTCTGGGGCTCGAGCTCGACCGCCTGCCGCAGGTAGAGCCCGGCCTCGTCGTGCGCCCCGGACCGCGACAGGAGATCGCCCAGGAGGACGAGGAGCTCGGCCTGGCGGGGATGCGTGAGGATGCCCTGGCGGAGCGTCTCGATGGCGCGCTCGGGGCGGTTCTGTGCGGCGAAGATGCGGGCTGCCTCGCGCACCTGCTCCGGATCCGCAGTGGAGGGCACGAGCGTTTCGGCGAGCGCGAGGCTCTCCTCGCGGGATTCGGATCCCGAGAGCGCGCCATCGCGAAGGGAGAGAGGTAGCGCTCGATCCACGGTTCGCACTCTATCCACGAGCGCGCATGAGTCAAACAAAAAAGGCCCGAATCATCGGGCCCGGTGCATTTTTTTTGTGTGCGCGCTCGCGCTGCGCGCCGCGTCAGTCGGGAATCGTCTCCAGATCGCGCATCATCGCGCCGCCGCGCGTCGACCTCGTCGCGCGTCCTCCGGCGGACTCCGCATCGACCTCGATGCGGACTTCGAACACCAGGCGTACGCGTCCGGACGGTAGCGATCCCAGATCGATCGGCACCGTGACGGTCCGCGCATCGCCCCCTGTCACCGCCGCGGGGGCCGGAGCCTGGCGCGGCGAGGACCCGTAGTCGGCCTCGCGCTCGATCTCGTCCGCGGAGAAGCCCTCGTCCGAGTCGTCGCCCTTCTTCCTCTTCGCGGCCTGCAAGCCTCCGAGCGGGATCAGGTCGTCGCTCGTGAGCACGGTCTCGTCGGGCTGCATGCTCGACGGCGGCGTGAACGGCGTCTGCGGCTCGATGGACTGGGAGAACGGTCCCGTCGGCTCGAGCGGCGGATTCGAAGCGGTGGTCGGCGCGTGCGTCTCGGGCTGAGCCTTTCCGCCCCGCTTCAGGGACTGGAGGATCTTCCCGCCGACCGACTTGGGCGCTTCGGGTGTAGGGGTCGGGGTCTCCTCGACGGCCGCAGGCCGTTTCGGCTCCTCGGCAGCGACCCGAGGCGGCGCGGTCAGGCTTCCCCGATCACGATCGATGACGTCCTTGGAGATCTTGGCGAGAAGGAGCTTCGACACCCCGCGCAGCGTCTCGAACACGCCGACCGAGTTCGCGGCCTGCGCCTCGAACGTCGGCACGTTGTAGCGGTTCAGCTCCTGGTTCATCTGCTGGACGGAGAGCGCGCCCGGGAGATCGCGCTTGTTGAACTGGATCACCCAGGGAATCGTCTGGATGTCGAGCCCGTACGCCTTGAGGTTCTGCTCCAGGTTGGACAGGCTCTCGCGGTTCTCGGCCATCTTGTCGGGGGCCGAGTCGGCGACGAAGACGATCGCGTCGACGCCCTTCAGCACGAGCTTTCGCGTCGCGTTGTAGTAGACCTGGCCCGGCACGGTGTAGAGCAGGAAGCGCGTCTTCATCCCCTGAAGCTCGCCCAGATCCAGGGGAAGGAGATCGAAGAACAGCGTGCGGTCGGTCTGCGTCTTCATCGAGACCATGCGGCCGCGGTTGGTCTCGGGAACGCTGTCGTAGATCTTCTCGAGGTTGGTCGTCTTTCCGCTCAGACCGGGACCGTAGTAGACGATCTTCGCGTTGATCTCTCGCCCGGAATAGCTCACCACGACCATGGCGTCGCTCCCTCGATGAGTTTCATTGACGTCGTTCTGCTTTGGGCGCGGATGCGGTGGGATTGGAGTTCAACCAGCCCGCCGCGCCAAGCAGCACGTTATGTGCCACAGCGCTCTCGACAGCTACGCCTGAGAGATCGGCGGACTCGTCTCTAATCTTTGCCTGAATCGTCAGATGGGCAGACGAGCCTCGAGCCGGGGCGGGAACCCCCGAGGGGGCCGTCCGGAGGCCTCGTGCGGTCTGCACGGCCAAGCGCAGATTGAGGTTAGATGGTGCGGGGCTCCCGCTTGATCCAGATCCCCTGCCGCTCTTTGAGCTGGAGGTTGGGAGCCCCCGGCTCGCGGACGCTATCGTAGTGCTTGAGCAGCAGTTTTTTGAGCTCCGGATAGTCCTGGGTCGGGAAATAACGGCTCACCCGTCCGAACATGCCGTCCTGCTCCGAGTAGCGGAGCAACGTGACCTCGGTCACGCGCTCGTACTGTCCCTCGCCGTAGGCAGCCTCCGGATTCTCATCCACGTCGATCCACAGCGACGCCACGTTGTCCGTGATCTCGAACTGGTGCCGATTCCGCATGAGGTATTCCCAGAGTCCGTAGATCTCCAGAGGCACGTACCGGACGGTGCGAGTGGACCCGTTTTCAGGACGCTTGATCTCGCAACGCACCAGCTTCTGGCTGGCCATCAGTCCCCCCATTCCATGGCATGCCTCATGCAGCCTTGCCGCTTTGGAAGCGGTTGCGGCGTACCGAGTCCGCCGACGATCACCCGCTCGACGGACGTTCGACCGAGGAGGAGCGCCATGAAACGAACGACACCTTCGCCCGCACCATGGTTCCTCGCGCGTCGCGCACGCGAAGTCTATTGCCGGCGCGACAATCGCGTCTATTCGTCCTGTCCGCACAGCGACACGGCTGCCCTCTGTCCGTGCCTGCACGCGGTGGAGACGGCGGACGCCCTCTTCGAGCCTGGCGACGAGGAGCAACCGCCGACGTGATCCCGGCTGATTCGAGCCGACTCGTGGCTCGATTTGGCCGCCGCCACAATAGGCGCCGACCTCTCGTCAAGTCAACGGGTTCGGACCGCGAAGCCCTGCCCCGCTCGCCTTGACACCTTTTTGGACGCTGGTGTAGCGTCCTCGAATCAAGGGGGGAGAGGGACCAACCATCGCGCGCGATCCGGACGTGTTGCCGAGCCTAGTGCTGCAAGCCATCCAGACCGCGTGCGCGACCAGCTCTCCCCGGACCCACCGGATCGCTGCCCGCTTCATCGCCTCCCTTCAGTACACGCTGAGCCGCTCACGGAGGAGCGCCGTGCTCGCGAACCTCGCCCAGATCGCCGCCTCCGGACATCCCGCGCTCACGAGCGCTGGGGCCCGCGAGCGCACCGCGCGCCGCATGTTCGAGTGTCTGCCTCTGTCCTGGATCGAGTACTTCGCGGGGGCGGGCACCGGCCGCGGGACTCGCGCTCCGAGGTTCCGGGGAACCGAGCTCCTCTATCGCGCGCTCGCCTCAGGGCGGGGCGCCGTGATCACGGCGCCGCACCTGGGAAGCTGGGAGCGGGCCGGGATGGCCTTGGCGAGGCTCGGGCTCGAGGTGCACGCGGTGAGCGGGGTGCAGATCCATCCGCTCCTCGCGCGCGCGCTGCGCGACCGGAAGGCGAGCGAGGGAATGGTCATTCGGACGCCGAGCGAAGGCTTCGCGCCGCTCGTTCAGGCCCTCCGGCGTGGAGCCGTCGTGGTGCTGCTCGTGGACGGGGACGTCTACTCGCGATCGCTGCCCGCTCCCTTCTTCGGACAGCGCATTCCTTTTCCCGCCGGTCCGGCCATCCTCGCGCGCCGGGCGCGGGCGCCGATCCTCCACGCGCATGCGTCCCGAGGCGAGGACGGGAGCCATGAAGTCATCTTCGACGGTCTCGATGAGGCCGACCCGCGCCTCGCGCTTAGCGAGGATCTCGCGCGCCTCACCATGCTCGTCGCCCGGGCGCAGGAGCGCTCCATCGCGGAGAACGTGACGCAGTGGTGCATCTTCCGTCCGCTCTGGAGCGCGGCCGATGCGGCTTAGGATCGGGATCGTCTCCCAGGCGTACCTCCCGACATTGGGAGGCGTGACGGAGCACGTCGACGCGACGGCGAAGGGTCTCAGGCGGCGCGGGCACGATGTCACGGTGGTGACGTCCGGAATCCCCGGCCGTCCGCGGTTCGAGCCGGGGACCGTCCGGGTCGGGCACAACATCGTCCTGCCCTACAACGGCGCGCAGAACGACATGACGGTCGGGTTCGCACTCCCGGAGCGGCTCAGCGCACTGTTCGAGGAGCGGCGCTTCGACGTCATTCACGTGCACTGCCCCGTCGCCCCGGTGCTCCCGCTCCTCACGCTCCGCCTCGCGCGCGTGCCCGTCGTCGGCACGTTCCACTCCGTCTCCTCGGATCTCCCCTACCGCCTCTTCGGCGGACTCCTTCGGCCGCTCTATCGGCGCATCGACCATCGGCTGGCCGTGTCGACCGTGGCGCGGGACTACATCCAGCGGCATTTCCCCGGCCCCGTCGAAGTTCTCCCGAACGGCGTCGATCTCGATCGATTCCGGCCGCGAACGCCTCGGAACGACGGCGTGCCCACCATTCTCTTCGTGGGGCGCCTCGACCCGAGAAAGGGCCTTCCGGACCTGATCGACGCGTGCGCGCGGCTCGACGTTCCGTTCCGCCTCGTCGTCGTGGGCGACGGCCCGCTTCGCGCCCGGATGGAGCGAAGGGCGCGCCGTGCGCTGGACGGGCGCGTCGAGTTTGCCGGCCGGGTCGAGCCCGACCGGCTCCCCGGCTACTACGCCGCCTCGGATGTCTTCTGCACCCCCGCGCGGTCCGGCGAGAGCTTCGGGCTCGTCCTCCTCGAAGCGATGGCGACGGGAATTCCGATCGTCGCGACGTCCCTTCCGGGATATCGCACGGTGCTGACCCCGGAGCGGGAAGGGAGTCTCGTCGAGCCGCGCGATTCCAGCGCCATGGCCTTCGCGCTCCGAAAGCTCCTCGTCCATCCCAGGCTCCGCGCCCGGATGGGCGCGCACGGCGTGGAGACGGCGCGGCGCTACGGATGGGATGGGATCGTGGAGCGTCTCGAGGAGGTCTATGCCTCGCTCCTCCCGGTCCGGCTCGAGCGCAAGCTCGCGGCCATCCCTGACGAGGAGCGAGAGCCGGAGTTCGAGACGGCCGTCCGCTGATGCGGGGCGTCTCATCGCTCCGCCTCTTCCGGAGCGGCAGCTTCCGCGCCCTCTGGATCGGGCAGCTCATCTCGATCTTCGGGGACCGCTTCACCTACCTGGCGCTCCTCGCGCTCGTGGTCGAGCGCGCGGCGGATCCTGCGAATCCCGCGCGCGAGCTCGCACTCATCCCCCTCGTCAGCTTCCTCCCCGCCATCCTGTTCTCGCCCTTCGTGGGCGCGCTCGTCGACGGATGGAACACGCGCACGACCCTCCTCGTGTCGGACGCGCTTCGCGGGGTCGTCGTGCTCGCCATGATTCCGGCGGCGGAGACCTGGGGACTTCCGGCCGCGTTCGCCCTCGTCTTCGTGCTCTACCTGGTCAACACCTTCTTCCTCCCCGCGCGTTCCGCGATCCTTCCCGATCTCGTCCCCGAGGACTCGCTCGTGGAAGCGAACTCGCTCGCGACCCTGGCCGGCGTCATCGCGACGATCCTCGGGTCGTGGCTGGGAGGGCTGTGGGTGGAGCGGGCCGGATGGCGCTTCGGCTTCGCGCTCGACGGCGCGACCTACTTCGTGTCCGTCTTGGCGCTCGCGTTCATCCGTCCGCGCGACCTCGACCAGCGGCCGAAGCCGCACGAATCGGCCGCCGCCGCGTACCGGGCTCTCTTCCGGGATGTCGGCGAAGGTGCGCGCCTCTCGCTCGCGTCGAAGCCGATCCTGGGATCGATGCTGGCGATGGCGCTCCTCTGGATCGCGGGGGGCGCGCTCCACGTCGCGCTCCCGACCGTGATCCTGAGCCATGGCTCGGGCGTCGTGTCGGGGGTCGGGGGCATGATCGCCTTCGCGGCCTCGGGGATGGTCGCCGGGACACTCCTCCTCGCCGCCTGGGGACGCGGTGGATCGAAGTCGTGGGTGCTCGCGGGATCGCTCGCCGGCGCGGGGTTCGCCGTGATCGCGTTCGCGCGACTGTCCTCGCGCGGGGCGGGTGCGGCGGCCGCGTTCGGGGCGGGGCTCTTCGTCGCGCTCCTGCTCATCGCCACCGAGTCCGCCATCCAGCAGGCGACCCGCCCCGAAGCCCGGGCGCGGGTCTTCGCGCTGCGCGACTTCCTGGCGCGGCTCGGCGTGGTGGTGAGTGCGGTCACCTTCGGGTGGCTGCTCGAGCGGCGCGGACTCACGCCAGGATCTGCGGTCGTGCTGGCGGGATGCCTTCTCGTCGTGGGTGGCGCGGCG
>Ga0111538_10001453_pt1 | contig 33147 bp, 26 predicted proteins | sample SoiMethybrSBSTD1_FD_79669 | JGI IMG/M metagenome (GOLD analysis project Ga0111538, IMG submission 79669) | Bulk soil microbial communities from a Populus tree surrounding site in Tennessee, USA - Soil MetaG P. TD hybrid SBSTD1 (version 2)... | ecosystem: Environmental > Terrestrial > Soil >...
CAAGCCGACGACATCGCCCTCACACCCGAAGAGCTCTTCGTTAACCTCGAACAACTCCGCGAACTGATTCGATCGCGTCAGCGACTCGAATTGCGCGCGCTTGGCCGCGTCGCCGCCGAAACGGATCTGAACCTTCAGTTGGACGCGGAAGCGCCGACGGTCCAACTCGGACGACAACGTGCGCCCCGCGTGCCTGCGTTTCTGTTTCCCGTCGCCGAAACGGCAGTAGAAGTCGACTGGCAGGCGCAATCGGCGATGCGCTATCACGGTCGCATAGCAGATCTCGCGGCGGGCATCAATCGTGCCGCCGAAGAAGGAAAGACGGCGTTGTTCGCGATGCCGAGTTTGGGTGTGGCCGAGCGCATTGTCGAGATTTTGAAAGACTACGAGATCGACTCGCGCCTTGCGTTGATCGGAGAAACGTCAGAAGCAACAACCGCGCCTGTTGTCGTGACTGTCGGTCGCCTCAGTGGCGGCTTTGAACTCCCCAAGTCGAGATTGATCGTTCACGTCGAAACGGACGTCTTTGACGAAACAGCACCTTCAGTCGACAGACGGGGCGCCGCCGCCGAGCGGACGTCGCGCACCGAAGGTCGCCGCCGTCGATCGAAAGCTGCCGCGTTCCTTTCCGACTTCCGCGATCTGCGGCCCAACGACTTTGTCGTTCACATCGACCACGGCATCGCGCGCTTCGGCGGTCTTCAGACTCTCGATCTTGGACCACGCTCCGGCGAGTTCATGCTGCTCTACTACGCCGACGAAGCGAAACTCTACGTTCCCGTCGAACGCCTCGATCTGGTCCAACGTTATTCCAGCGCCGAAGGCCATCAACCGCAACTCGATCGACTAGGCGGTCTCGGCTGGCAAAAGACAAAAGCCAAAGCGAAACGCGCGATGCGCGACATGGCCGACGAACTGCTTCGTCTTTACGCGGAACGAAAGCTCGTCGGCGGTTACGCCTTCGCCGCAGACACACCATGGCAGCAGGAATTTGAAGACGGATTTCCGTTTGTGCTGACGCCCGATCAGGAAACCGCGATCGAAGACGTGAAGAAAGACATGCAGGAGCCGGTGCCGATGGACCGCTTGCTGTGCGGCGACGTTGGTTACGGTAAGACGGAAGTCGCGATGCGCGCGGCTTTCAAGTCGGTAATGGAAGGAAAGCAAGCCGCCGTGCTCACGCCGACCACCGTTCTTGCTTATCAGCACTACGACACGTTCCGCAATCGCTTTGCGCCTTTCCCGGTGAAGGTCGAGCTGCTGTCGCGCTTTCGCTCGACGAAGGAACAGAAAGAAGTCGTGAAGCGCGTCGAGTCAGGTGAAATCGACGTGATCATCGGCACTCATCGAATGCTCTCGAAAGACGTTCGCTTCAAAGATCTCGGACTCGTCGTCGTCGACGAAGAGCAGCGTTTCGGCGTTGCGCACAAGGAACGTCTGAAACAGTTGAAGAAGCGCGTCGACGTGTTGACACTCTCGGCGACACCGATTCCGCGCACGTTGAACATGTCGCTGAGCGGCATGCGCGACATGTCGTTGATCGAAACCGCGCCCCGGGATCGACTCGCGATTCAAACCCAGGTGGTCCAGTTTTCCGACAGCGTGATCAAGTCGGCAATCGACCTCGAACTTTCGCGCGGCGGGCAGGTCTTCTTCATTCACAATCGCGTCGAGACCATCGAAACGGTCGCGGCGCTCGTCCACCGTCTCGTGCCCCAGGCGCGGCTCGCTATCGGGCACGGTCAGATGAACGAGAAGGAGATGGAGAAGGTGATGCTCGACTTCATCGACTACAAATATGACGTTCTGGTTGCGACCACCATCATCGAGAACGGCATAGACATCCCTCGCGCCAACACCATCATCATAAACCGCGCCGATCATTACGGTCTTTCTCAGCTCTATCAGTTACGCGGGCGTGTGGGACGTTCGAGCCGCCGGGCTTATGCCTACTTGCTGATCCCGGCCGAACAGGAGCTGACGCCCATTGCACGCCGTCGTTTAGCAGCAATTCGTGAGTTTTCGGATCTGGGGGCCGGTTTTCGTATCGCGGCGCTCGATCTCGAACTCCGTGGGGCCGGAAGTTTGCTGGGTGGCGAGCAGTCGGGGCACCTCGAGGCGCTCGGGTTCGATCTTTACACTCAGATGCTGGAGCGAACCGTCGCGGAAATGCGCGGCGAAGAGGTCGAGGACGAGATGAGCGTCACGCTGAATCTCGCCGTCGACGTCGCTATCCCCGAGGAGTACATCTCCGACATGGGGCAGCGGCTGCGGACGTACAAACGAGTCTCTTCGGCCCGTGATGAATCGACGTTGCAAAGCATCAGAACTGAGACCGAAGACCGCTACGGGCGAATTCCGCAGTCGGTCGAGAGGCTTTTTTCTTACGCCCGCTTGCGCCGTACGGGGGAAGAGCTGGGGCTGGTTTCTATCGACAAGACACCCGATGGGATCGCGGTGAAGTTCAGCGAAAAAGCCCGCATTTCACCGGAAAAACTGGGAGATTTCGTGAGCCGCCACAGCGGCTCGGTGTTCACGCCAAATGGGGTTTTGCGCATCGTTTTGACCGAAGACGAGCAGGACAACGTGCTGGAGTTTGCGCGCGACGTGTTGCTCCAGATTCAGGCCGCGGATTAGAATCCCCTCCGTGTCTAAGCCAAACATTTAGGAGTATCGCAGTGAAATTTAAGTTTTTTGCAGTAGCAATCCTCATGGCGTTCTTCGCCCCAGCCGTTTTTGCCCAGGAAGGCGAGACGACCATCGTCGACGAAGTCATCGTCCAGGTGAATGACGACGTCATCACGCTCTCGATGCTGAAGCGCGAGACCGAAGAACGTATCCGGGCGCTCATGCAGAACGGCGGCATGACTGAGCAACAGGCGAGAGCCGAAGTCGCCAAGCATGGCCCCGAACTGATCGCCACGCTCATCAACGAAAAACTGCTGCTGCAAAAGGGCAAAGAGCTCGACATGGCGGCCGACATTGAGGCGGAAGTAAACCGCCGCATGTTGCAGATCGCGCAGGAGCAGGGCATCAGCACGATCGAGAAGCTCATCATCGCGATGAAAGAGAGCAAACTCGATTACGAAGAGATTCGCGGCACAATGCGCAGCGAGATGATGAAGCAGGCGGTGTTGCAGCAGGAAGTCGATCGGCGCGTCTATCTCGGTTTCTCGTCCGCCGAAATCAAGAAATACTTCGACACCCACCCGGACAAGTTTCGCAAGCCCGAGAGCGTGAAGCTCTCCGAGATCTACCTTGGCACCGCGGGCAAAGATCCTGCGGCCGTGCAGGCGAAGGCGTTGGAGCTGATCGCCCAGGCGCGCGCGGGGGGCGATTTTGCAAAGCTTGCGACTGCCAATTCCGAACGCGAGAAGAACGGCAAACGTTCAGCGCCGGAGGACGGCGGCGCCGTCGGCGAGTTTGATTTGCCGAACCTTCGCGAAGATCTTCAGGCTGCACTCAAAAACGTGCCCGCGGGCGGCGTGACCGAGCCCATCCGAACGCCCGACGGTATCCAGATTCTTCGGGTCGACACGCGCACTCCCGGTGGAGCGACGCCGACGTTCAACGACAATCGCGTTCGCGAAGCGATGTTGATGGAGCGGCAGCAGAAGGAACGCGAAGACTATCTCCAGAACCTTCGCAATGAAGCGTTCATCAAGATCACCGAAGCTCATCGTGCCTCAGTCGAGCCGCTCTTGAAAATCAAACAGCCCACGGCGGCCAAGAGCAGCGACAAAGACGACGAGAAGAAGAACAAGAAGAACTAACACTGATTGATACCGATAACACGCATCGCCATCCTTGGCCTGATTGGTGTTGTCGGTGTTAATCTGTGGCTACAGCAAAAGCCCATCACGAAGCCACGCATCGTCGTCTACAAGAAAGAGCGAAAGCTCGAGCTCTACTCCGACCAGAAACTCGTGCAAACGTATCGCGTCGGACTCGGCTTCAGTCCCGTCGCCGATAAGCAACGTGAAGGCGACGGCGCAACGCCCGAAGGCGACTTCTACGTCTTTGTGAAAAACGACAAGAGCGCTTACTACCTGTCGCTCGGCGTGAGTTATCCGAACGTCGAAGATGCCGAGCGCGGGCTTCGCGACAAGCTGATCACGAAGGCGCAGTACGACGCGATCGTCGAGGCCCAGCGGAAGAAAACCACGCCGCCGCAGTACACGAAACTCGGCGGTCTGATTTACATTCACGGCAACGGCGCAAAAAGTGATTGGACATGGGGCTGCGTCGCGTTGGAGAATGAGGACATGAAGGTGTTGTTCGACTCGGTAACAGTCGGCACTCCCGTTACGATTAAACCATGATGGTAAACCATCATGAGGTAAACCCTGACGCCGGAAAGTAAGATTATGAAAACAATTCTCCCACTCACATTGCTGTTGCTCCTCATGACGGTCAGCACTGCGTTTTCTCAGACTCCGATCAAAGCCCGTACAGAGTCGGGCAAGGACGTGATCCTGTCGCCCGACGGCACCTGGAAATACGCGACTGAAATGGCTCCGGGTGCACACACCAGTACTTCCGCCACCATGACCAAAGCGACGAACGCCAAGTCAGTTTTCAAAGCGCCACACGGCGGCTTTTCGATTTGGTACGACGACTCAAAGTGGATCATGTCGCCGAAGGCAGACGATGAAGGCCGCATCGAGTTCAGGCTGAAGCGCGGCGACGGATACGCCGTCGCGATTATCGAGGAGCTTGGCATGCCCTCGACTACGCTGAAAGAGATCGCGCTCGAGAATGCCAAAAGCGCAGCGGCCGACACTAAGATCGTGTTCGAGGAAACCCGAACGGTCAACGGCAAGGAAGTGTTGTGCATGAAGATGGAAGGCTCCGTTAAAGGAATTCCTTTCCGCTACTACGGCTACTACTACGGCGGAAAAGCGGGCAGCATCCAGCTATTGACCTTTACGGGAACTCAAATTTTCTCGAAGTATGAGCAGGACTTTCTCGAGTTTCTTAATGGCCTTCAAGTTGACGAATCGAAACCGTAATGCCGGAACTAAAGCCATTCAAGATTCGTGACGTCGAGATCAACCCGCCGCTGGTTCTTTCGCCGATGGCGGGCGTGACTGACGTGTCGTTTCGCCGTTTGTTGAAGCGGCGCGGCGGTGTTGGTCTGTCTGTGTCCGAGTTCATCTCGGTTGAAGGTCTGACGCGGAACAATCCGAAGTCGAAACGGCAGATGCGGTTCTACGAAGACGAGCGGCCGTTCGCGGTGCAGATCTTCGGTGGGCAGCCGGAACGAATGTGCATGGCCGCGGAGATGGCGGAGGAAGTGGGCGCCGACATTCTCGACGTCAACTGTGGTTGTCCGGCACCGAAAGTCGTCAAGCATGGTGGCGGTTCGGGGTTGCTCAAGGATCACAGCCGGCTGGAAACGATCCTGAAAGAGATCAAGAAGGTGATCAAGATTCCACTCACGGTGAAGATCCGCGCGGGTTTCTACGATCACACGATTAATGCGGTCGACACTGCGAAGCTTGCCGAAGACTGCGGCGTCGAACACATCGCGCTGCATGGCCGCACGAAAGAGCAGGGTTATCGCGGGCTCGCAAACTGGGACCTCGTTCGGCAAGTAAAAGCCGTGGTGAAGGTGCCGGTGTCAGGCAGCGGCGACGTTACGACGATCGAAGGCGCTTTCGACAAGTTTCGTGAGACGGGTTGCGATGGCGTGCTGATTGGTCGCGGTGCGATGGCGAACCCCTGGATCTTCCGGCAGATCGAAGACGCGATGCACGGGCGTCCGATCTTCGAACCGTCACTCGCGGACAAGCGCGCGATCCTGCATGAGTACTTCGACATGTTGCGCGAAGACATGCCTGAGACGCCGGCGATCAATCGCATGAAACAGTTGGCGGGACAGTTCACGCGCGGATTGCAGGGCGGCGCGTTGTTCCGCACGTCGATCTATCATTCGCATTCGGTTGAAGAGGTGCTCGATCGGATTGAAGAGTATTTTGAAGCGATTGAGAATGGCCGTCCTTACTACGGCGAAGCCGGCGCGCCCGTTGAAGACGCGCCGGTGCTCGATTCGTGCGAAGCCGCCATGGCCTAATGCTTATGATTAGCTGCCGCGACGCGTGGCGTCTGCCCCTTTCCGTTATCCAACTCTACAGGTGCCGGATAACCCTTTTGCGTTAGCGAAGCGATCGCAACTACAGCTTCTTTCTTTTTCGGCACGGATTTAAGCGCATTCAACAGCGCCGTTCGCTCCTGATCTGACAAGTTATCGAAACTTGTGCCGTTCGCTTGTAACACCGCGCGCAGATTCTCTTCGGTATTCGTGTTCTGTTCGTAAACGTCTTTGTAGATGTGTAGCTTTCCGTCCTCGACAACGATCGTCTGGTAACGAAGCTCAACGGGAACACTCTGACCCAATTTAATCTCGTGCGTTTGCGTCCGGTCTTTTATGTACGAGCTGGCTTTCTCCTCGTCGATCTGTGTGTTCGCCGCCTGCGCGAGGCGCATCGCGAAATCCTTGACCTGGGCGTTCGTCAAACCCACGCATCCGTGCGAAGCAAACGTCCCGATCTTCGCTGGTGCTTTCCCGCCGTGAATCAGATTCGGGAGACCGATCGGGATCTTGATCCATCCAAGCGGGTTGTTCTTGTCGCCGGCTTCGACTGTCTCGCCGACCTTCACGTTCTTCATCTCCTCCGCCCAGGCTTCATCCGGAACGGTCCACGTTGGGTTGAAGATCACGGCGTCAGCTTTGCGCAATCCGGTCGGCAGCGGAAACTCCGGCGTGCCGATGCCCACTTTGTAAGTCTTGATCAACGACCCGTCCTGGAAGATGTCCATGCGATAGGCGGGTATGTTGACGACCACACGCGTATCGGTCGGGATCGCGTTTGGACCAGGCAGCATTTCCGGGCTCGGTTCCGTCTTCGCGACAGCTTTCGTTGCTTCAGGCGATGGCGACGGTGCTGTTGGCGCCGCGGGTGCTGACGAAGTAGTGTTGTTTGGCTTTTGCTCCACCACACAACCGGAAACAAGAAACACAGATAAAAACAGAATAAGCAGGCTTCGGTTCATCTCGTTTGACTCCTTTGACCTGCTTGGAGCAACGAGCGTTCCTGTTATCCAGGCTAAAAAATCCCGTGTTTCTATCTGTGTTCTGGACTGTTACCGGACACTCGAACGGAGCAATGGGTACGGATTGATGTTCGTGCCTTCCCAGTAACGCTTCGGATCGGAGACGGCTGAGATTGAAAAGTGAAGATGGTAGTTTCCAGCGCCCGCGTTACCGGTGTCGCCGACGTAAGCGATGACCTCGCCCTGACGCACGACTTTTCCTTCGACGAGACCGTCAGCGTAACCTTGGAGGTGAGCGTAGTAGTAGACGGTCTTTTCGTCGGCGCTTAGTTGATAGATCGTCGTCCCGCCGCGTTCGCTTTGAAACAGCTTGAGAATCTTGCCTCCAGTCGCCGCGATCACGGATGTGCCTGCTGGCGCCATGATGTCGATCGCATCGTGTACGCGGCCTTCGGATCTCGCATCGTCAAACGTGTCGAGCAACTGGTCAGGACGCACACCGGCGACGGGAATGATCAAATCGACCTGACCTACAAAGCTTGATGGAGTTTGAGGCGTTGGTTCTGGTTCGGGTGCAGATTCAGGTGCGGGGATCGACGTCGGTTCGGGCTTTGGTGCTGATGTAAATGTTTCTGTTGGAGCGATCGGTGCAATGTTTGTTTGAGCTGGCCTCCTGACAGTTATCGAAAGCCACACCAATCCGATCACAAAAATCCAAATAACACAGATCAAAACTCGTAACACGACCGGGCGCATGCCCGTTAGTTAGACAACTAACGTTCCATACCCAGCGGCAATAGCGGTCGTGGCTCGGTTCCGCCGAAAAACCAACTGGCGCCAACACGTAGCCGGTGGTGCCACGTGGGCAGACGTCCTGTATACAAAGCGAACCGCGCCTGTCGCGCCAACGCTCCACCGAATGCTTTTCCACCAGCCAGGAGTACCGCTCCGCGTTCTGTTCCAAGACTCAACGCCTCGCCGAGCTCTTGAAAATGTTTGGTCTCGAGATCGGCGCCGGAAAGAAACGCCTTGACGTTATGCGCCACGAGATGTGCTTCCTGTAACGCGAGTTGGGCCGTGCCCGGGAGCGTCGGATCGGCAGGCGGGCAACAGGCGATGTCGCCGAGAGCAAACACGTTATCGTGCTGGGCGAGTTGCAACGTTGGTTTGACCTTGATCAGACCACGCGAGGTCTTTTCGACGTTGAGCTGTTCGATCAACGGCCGCATCTTCACACCGCCCGTCCAAACGACGGCCGCGGTCTTCAATTCCTCGCGAATGCCTCCGTGCTCAAACGTGACGCTCTCGCTCGTGACTCTCACCACGCGCGTTTGCGTGTTCACCTCGACGCGCGCTTCCCGCAACGCCTCGTCGACAAACTCGCGGATCTGTTCGCCCATTCCGGGAACGACGCGGTCGCCCATTTCGAAGACGAGCACACGCGGCTCGCCCTTGAGCGCGCGCCGCTGGACTGCATCGCGCAGCAGGTCAGCCATTTTCGTCGACAGCTCGCAGCCGCTCGCGCCAGCGCCGACTACGACGAACGTCAGATCGCGCCGGACGTCCTGCGGCGGCATATCGGGCGGAATCCGATCGAGGGCGTCGACCATTCGACGGCGTAGCGCATCGGCATGCGGGATCTTGCGAAACGGGAACGAGAACTGTTCGGCGCCGTCCACGCCCACATAGTTTGAAATGCCTCCGACGGCGAGCACGAGAACGTCAAACTCCAGCGGATCGCTTCGGTTCTCGAGCATGACTCGTTTGGCATCCAAATCGATGGCGGTGACCTGGTCCTGAACCAGGTGGACTTTGTTTTCGTCCAAAAGTTCGTTGAATCTTGGGGCGATATGCCACTCCTCGACCTCGCCGCTGAGGTACTCGTAAAGCATCGGCGTGAACAGGAAGTGGTCGTCGTCGCTGACCAGCGTGACGTCTGCCCAACCGGCGAGATCCAGCGTCGTAAAAAGTCCCCCAAAACCGCCGCCAAGAATCAGAACTCTGGGTTTGGCCATCGCTGTTATCCGTGCCTTTCTGTGTCTTTTACACGGATAGTAACAGACAGAATCTGGGGGTCAACTGGACACTCCCAAAGTCGCGTGATACATTGAGCAGGCTTTTTAAGTTTAGCGGTTTCCGCTCTTTAGCGGAGTTTTACTGCGATCGAGGAGGACCATTTTAAGCAAGTGGCGTTAGCAAAAGAAACCAAGGAGCAGATTGTCTCCGACTTCCGTACGCATGAGGCGGACACCGGTTCGCCGCAGGTGCAGGTGGCGCTTCTCAGCAAGCGAATCGACGACCTGACCGAACACTTCAAGACCCACAAGAAAGATAATCATTCGCGGCGCGGCCTGCTGAAAATGGTCTCGCAGCGACGCAGTATGTTGGATTACCTGAAGAAAACGGATATTGAACGCTACCACGAGGTCGTGAAACGTCTCGGCCTGCGCCGGTAGCACATTGCACAACGTTAACGAGAGATCTTCGAGTCTCTGTTTAGTAAAGCCCGCGTCTATCGAAGAGCTTGTGGCAGTGCCGAACGTGACGGCGATTGACTGGAAACAAGCAGACGTGTACGGCCCTGGCGTAGACCAACAAGGCGGCATGAGCTTCACGGTTCAAAGAGGCTCGTGTCGCCTTTGTTTTTAGTGAGTTTTACCTGCCCGCTTCACGTTGCGTGCTCCCGGAAAGTTTTATTCGCAAGATTTTGTCCAACAGCGGACGGATGAGACGTCCGCGGCCTGAATCCGGATTCAGGCGCCCCATGTCTAAGGAGAAGAAGAACATGCCAGAAAAGAAGTACCTCAAAGAATCAATTAAACTTGGCGACAAAGAGTTGACCGTCGAAACCGGTCGCGTCGCCAAACAAGCAGACGGCTCGGTCGTCATTCGTTATGGCGACACGATGTTGCTCGTAGCCGCTGTCAGCGCGTCCACCCCGCGTGAAGGCGTGGATTTCTTTCCCCTCACGGTGGAGTACCGTGAATCCAATTACGCCGCCGGACGTATTCCCGGCAACTACTTTCGTCGGGAAGGACGGCCCAACGAAAAAGAAGTCCTGACCGCCCGCCTCATCGACCGTCCCTGTCGCCCGCTCTTCGCAGAAGGTTTTCGAAACGAAACCCAGGTTATCGCCAGCGTCATCTCAGCCGATCTCGACAACAATCCGGACGTAATCGCCATCACCGGCGCTTCGTGCGCGCTCTACTTGTCAGACATTCCGTTCATGAATCCGATTGCGGGCGTGCGCATCGGTCTGATCGAGGGACGCTACATTGTTAACCCGACTTATGACGAGGTGCGCGAGTCGCGTTTGAACCTCATCGTTGCGGGAACTGAAGAAGCGATCGTGATGGTCGAAGCCGGCGCCACCGAGGTTTCGGAAGAGATCATGGTCGAAGCGCTGATGTTGGCCCACAAGGAAATCAACCGTCTCTGTCGCTGGCAGAAAGAGCTCTACAAAGCGCTCGAGATTCAAAAGCGAGAAGTGACTCCCGTGCAGTTTGACGAAGACATGGTGAGGGAGATCACCGAGAAGTATTCCGAGCAATTGCGCGAGGCGCTCGACACCACAGCGCAGGACAAGCGCACCAGTTACGCCGCGGTCGATGCGTTGAAGAAGGAAGTCGTCGAATCATATCCGGACGATCAGCCGGAGAAACGAACGATGGGTAAACTCATCTTCGATCAATTGAAAGAGACAATCTTCCGCGATGACATTCTGAATAAGCGGCGGCGGCCCGATGGCCGGCGGTTCTCCGAGATTCGTCCGATTACGTGCGAAGTCGGCTGGCTGCCGCGCGTCCACGGTTCCGCGCTTTTCACGCGCGGCGAAACGCAGGCGCTTGTCTCGACCACTCTCGGTACGAAAGAAGACGAGCAGTTCATCGACGATCTCGAGAAGGGCGAAGTCAAGCGACGTTTCCTGCTTCACTACAACTTCCCACAATACTCGGTTGGCGAAGTCGGCCGCTTTGGATCGTCCAGCCGCCGCGAGATCGGTCACGGCGCGCTCGCGCGTCGCGCCTTGGAAGCTGTGCTGCCTGAGGACGCCGACTTTCCGTACACGTTGCGCGTCGTTTCTGAGATCACCGAATCAAATGGTTCTTCGTCGATGGCGTCCGTTTGTGGCGGAACTCTCTCGATGATGGATGCCGGTGTGCCGCTGAAGGCGCCAGTCGCGGGAGTCGCGATGGGGCTCGTGATGGAAGGTAACAAGTACGCGATCCTGACCGACATCGCCGGCGCCGAAGATCACTACGGCGACATGGACTTCAAAGTCGCAGGCACTCGCAACGGCATCACGGCGTTGCAGATGGACATCAAGATCGCCGGCATCAACGCGCAGATCATGGCCGAAGCGCTCGAGCAGGCGAAAAAAGGCCGCATCTACATTCTGGGTGTGATGGAGAAAACGCTCGCCGATCCGCGCGAAGCGATATCGCCGTTTGCGCCCCGCATCATTCAGATCAAGATCAATCCTGACAAGATTCGCGACGTCATTGGACCAGGCGGCAAGGTGATCCGATCGCTCGTCGAAGAGACCGGCGCGAAGATCGACGTCTCTGACGACGGCACGATTTCGATCGCCACCGCGAGCGGCGAAGCTGCCGACGCCGCGGTCAACCGAATTCGTGGTCTGACGGCCGAAGCAGAGGTGGGCCAGACGTATCTTGGCGTCGTCACCAGAATCGTCGACTTCGGTGCATTCGTGGAGATCTTCCCGGGCACCGATGGTCTATTGCACATCTCGGAGATCGCCGATCGTCGCGTGAAGGACGTTCGCGACGAGCTCAAGGAAGGCCAGCAGATCCTGGTGAAGTGCATCGGCCGCGAAGGAAACAAGATCAAGCTATCGCGCAAGGCGGTCCTACGCGACGAGAATCGCAAGGCAGAAGCCGCCAGCCCGAGCGAGAGCGAGTAATCAGTGGTCCAGGACCGTCGTCCAGTTTTTAGAATCCACGTCTGAGAGCTGGACGGCGATCTCCCTGGTCCAACCCGAATTTCATTAATTTATGGGCCGTTTTACGAGCTTGTACAACGGCCCTCGATTTGCTGCCTATTTCCGCTATTCCAGGTGGCCGAAGTAAACGATGCGGCGTTTACGTGAGGTGCCCGCGACCTTCCTGCAAGACGTCGGCTTTTGAATCCAACTCTTTTGCTCACCTTAGAAATCCCGGTGGCGCTGGAGTTTGCCACTTATTAGCAATCTTCTTGTACTGGATAAGAAAACGTCACCGTTGCAACAGGCAGGATAACCACCTGGTGTCACTTTTAGTTCAATTATGAACCGAACCATCGCCCCCAACTTCGGTAAGCAGCCTACTCCCCGGCTGCGGCGCTTTAGCTGCATGCTTACCGCACTTATTGGCATTTTCCTGTTGACGGTTGGCCCGGCCCAGGCTGATCCAATCCAAATCAACCGTGTGGTCCAAACACTCCGGACTGTCCAAGGCACCTCCGACATTCAATTGACTCTCATCACGCAGGATCCGGTTAAGGGCGGAGCAAAGGCTCCGACTCAAACATCTGGACCAGCGCCCAACATCGGTTCGAGCGATCCGAAGATCGATGCGTTGCTGTCCGGCTTTCCGATTGTTGGTGCGGATCTCGATCTTGGCGTCGACGACGTCGAAGACGGCGAAGTCGACGGCTCGATTTGCGATTGCGGCGAGATTCTCATCGCCGGCGGCGGTTTTCCGAAGTGGCCGTTGTTGTTTTTAGCCGCTGTGCCGATCGCCTTCATCCCCGATTGTGACGATTGCGAACAGAACGAGCCGACGCCTACTCCGACGCCAACGCCGCCGTCGACGCCGACGCCGACGCCGACACCAACACCCGAGCCCGCGTCGTTGCTGCTTTTCGGTAGTGGCCTCGCTGCCTTCGGTGCTGGATTGCGACATCGCTACCGGAAGGCAAAGCTCGCGAATCAAATTCAGGAGACGGAGGAGGAGCAGTCGTAATCATGAAATCTCGATTCTTCTCCAGTCCCAGTTTCAAGTTTGCGGTTTTGTTTTTGGCGGCGTTAGCGTTCTTCGCGTTTGCTTCGACGAGCGACGTTTCCGCGAAGCCGAAGAAAGCGAAGTACGGGACCATTAAGATCCTGACTAACCCGGGCGGTCTCCTGCTCACGATCGATGGCCAGGTTCGCGGTGAAACGTTAACCGAGTATCGTGCGTTCGATCTCAATCCCGGTATCCACAATGTGTCGGTCACGTTGCCGAACGGAAAACTGTGGACGCGTGAGATCGAAGTGCCCGCGGGTCGCATCAAGTGCGTCGTTGTGAACTACCGTCCATTGCCGCCGCTGCCGAAGTCGCCGTGTCCGTATCCGGTGAACGTTTCGGCGCCGCAGACGGTGAACGAAGGCGAGATCATCACGTTCGCCGCGGACGTCACTTACGGTGGTAGCGAGGGTTTGAAGTATGGGTGGACGGTCAACCCGACTGCTGCGAAGGTAATCAGTGGCGCAGGCACGCCGACGATCACGGTCGACTCGACTGGTCTTGGCGGTCAGCGCGTAATTGCCACGCTGGTGGTGACAGCCGAGGGTTCTACCGATCCGACGTGTCGTCAGAGTGCGCAGAGTGTTGCGGTCGTGACGGCGCCGGAACGAAAAGTGATCGTGGCGCGCGAGTTTGATGAGTGCGACAACTGCACGTTCGACGATCAAAAAGCGCGACTCGATAATCTCGCGGTCGAGCTGCAAAACGATCCGTCGACGAAGGCGTACATCATCGCCTACGGTGGACGCTACAGCCCGCTGGCGCAGGTTGAGATGTTGATGAAGCGAGCTCGTGATTACATGGTCGAGCAGCGCGGCATCGATGGTTCACGTCTAGTGACCGTCAATGGCGGGTTCCGCGAAGAAGACAGCGTTGAGCTTTGGATCGTCCCGGCGGGTGCGGCAGCGCCGCGCGCGACACCGACAATCCAGGCAAGCGAAGTCAAACCTCGCACACGTCGTTAAGTTTTTCCTGAGACCACAAATTACGCGGATCGATCTGTGTAATTTGTGGTCTCTTTGTTTTTTGCCTCACTGTCTTCTACTATGCACTCGTGGCTGCACCAAACATCGATACCATCGTTTCACTCGCTAAGCGGCGAGGTTTTGTGTTCCCCTCTTCGGAAGTTTATGGCGGTCTTGGCAGTGCCTGGGACTATGGTCCGCTAGGCGTCGAGCTCTGCAACAACGTCAAACAATCGTGGTGGCGCTGGCTCGTTTATGACCGCGACGATATCGAAGGTGTCGACTCGTCAATCATTCTGAACCGGCTGGTGTGGAGGTATTCGGGCCACGAAGCGACGTTTCACGATCCGCTGGTCGACTGTCGCGAATGCAAGAGCCGCATGCGCGCCGACAAGCTCGATGGTTATTTTCCGGAGGGCGGTCACGCACTGGTGAAAGGTGAGGCGAACGAGCGCCTCCGCGCGGGCCGCGTCAAGTGTGCCAATTGCGGATCGACGAACCTGACCGACGAGCGTTACTTCAACATGATGTTTCGGACCACGCTGGGCGCCGCGTCGGCTGACGACGATCCTACAGCGCTCGCGTATTTGCGTCCGGAAACTGCCCAAGGAATCTTCATCAACTTTTTGAACGTGCAAACCACGATGCGCCGCAAGATTCCGTTTGGGATCGCGCAGGTTGGCAAGTCGTTTCGCAACGAAATCACGCCGGGAAATTTCATTCTGCGCACGCGCGAGTTTGAGCAGATGGAGATGGAGTACTTCGTCCGGCCTGACGCTGAGCACTTGAAGATGGTGGAGGAATGGACCGAGCTGTACGTCGAATGGTTCAAAGGACTCGGCATCGATGGCCGCAACTTGAAGCTTCACGAAGTGCCGAAAGAAGAGCTGGCCCATTACTCGAAGCGCACCATCGACATCATGTATCGCTACTTTCCGGAACGGCCTGAGGAGGAAAGGCAGTGGGAAGAGTTGATGGGAATTGCTTATCGCACCGACTTCGATTTGCTTTCGCATTCGAGTAAGCCGGTCGACGAGGAAGGGAAACGGCTCAATCCCGATTCGACTGAAGATCTCTCGTACTTCGACGAGCCGACGAAGACGCGCTTTTATCCGCACGTCATCGAACCGGCCGCGGGTGTGAATCGCACCGTGCTCGCGGTGTTGATGGATGCGTACTCCGAGCGGACCAACGACAAGGGCGAGACGCGAGTGATTCTGAAGCTCGCGCCGCAGCTCGCGCCGATCAAAGCGGCAATCTTGCCGCTGGCGAAGAACAAGCCGGAGATCGTCGGCATGGCAAAAGCGATCAAGCGGTCGCTGCAACCGACGTTACGAGCGGTTTACGACGACACCGGCGGCATCGGCAAGCTTTACGCGCGTCAGGATGAGATCGGGACGCCGCTCTGCGTCACCGTCGATCACCAGTCGCTCGAAGACGAAGCGGTGACGGTGCGCGACCGCGACACGTGGGAACAGGAACGCGTCAAAGTGTCGGAGCTCACGGAGCATCTGCAACGTCGCTTGGCAAGGTGAGGCATTGAAGTTTTATGCCGGTAGTAAAGAAACGCAATCAACAGACTGAGTCGCGCCTGTTGCTCGAGTCAAACGATCCGGTCGAGTTGCCGCCGGCGGAGATCGACGACGCGGCGGTGCTGGTCCAGTTTGAAAAGTTCAAGCCCTACATACCTCAACTGCTCGAAGAGCTCCGCGCGGGAACACTGGCCGAGCCGGTCCCGGTCATGATCGACGGTTCTACCTTTGCGATTCACGGGTCGACGCGAACCTTCTGGGTCAAACTGTGGCACGCAGCCGGCAGCGACATGACGAAGATCGATCGCGCCCAGATCATTAGCTGCATTCCCTCCACGCGCGGCGTTCAGGTTGTCGTCGACAACCCTGAAGAGTCTTAATCACGGATTTGCGAGCCGCCCATGCCGGAGTTTCCTGAAAAAGTGATCGCACTTGCGCGCGTGATTCACGACGCGGGCGGGCGGGCCTTGCTCGTCGGCGGCTGCGTGCGCGACGCGTTGATGGGAAACGAACCGAAGGATTGGGACCTCGAGGTTTACCAGTTGGACCCAGCGCGATTGCGCGAGATTCTCGACAGCTTCGGACCGGTGAACGCGGTTGGCGAGGCGTTTACGGTCTACAAGTTGGGCCACGATCTTGACGTGTCGATTCCGCGTCGCGAACGCAAGTCAGGACGCGGGCACCGCGCGTTTGTGATCGAGGGCGATCCCACGATGAGCATCGCCGATGCAACGCGGCGTCGCGACTTCACGATCAACGCGATACTTCGCGACCCGTTGACGGACGAGTTGATCGATCCATTTGGCGGTCAGCAGGACATTGCCGCGGGCCTGTTGCGAGCAGTCGCGGCAGAGACGTTTGTGGAAGACAGCCTGCGCGTGTTGCGCGCAGCGCAGTTTGCCGCGCGTTTCGAGTTTCAGATCGACGCCGAGACGGTCGCGCTCTGCCGGACCATGGACCTCAGCGATCTGCCCGCCGAGCGTGTCTGGGGCGAGTTGGAGAAGCTACTGCTGCAAGCGCGTCGCCCGTCTGTGGGTCTCAACTGGCTCAAAGATCTCGGCGCAGTGGAAAAAGTATTCCCGGAGATTCAGAGTTTGATCGGTGTGCCGCAGGATCCGGAGTGGCATCCCGAAGGCGACGTGTTTGTCCATACGTTGCTGGCGGTGGATCGTGCGCGCGAGTTGATCGACGAATTGCCATATGCGCGACGGGTCACGGTAATGCTCGCGACGCTGGCCCACGATTTCGGCAAGCCGCCGACAACGCAGTTTCTCGAAGGCCGCTGGCGATCGCGTGGACACGAGGAAGCAGGAGTCGAGCCGGCGCTACGGTTTCTCGATCGTATCAACGTTCACACGATCGACGGTTACGAGGTGCGCAACCAGATCGTTTCACTGGTGCGCGAACACTTGAAACCCGGTGAGTTCTACAAGAAGCGTGACGAGGTTGGCGAGGGCGCGTTTCGTCGTTTGGCGCGGCGGTGCGAACCGGATCTTTTGTATCGCGTGGCGAAGGCGGATTCGCTGGGGCGCAATGCGGATTGGGTTCCGCGCGAGAAGTGGTATGGATCCGAGGCGCAGGAGTGGTTCGTGCAACGCGCCAAGGAGTTGGACGTCGACAAACGGCCGCCCGAGCCGCTGTTGTTAGGGCGTCACTTGATCGAGTTGGGAGTGCAGCCTGGACCACGCATGGGCGAGATTACGCGCGCAGTCTACGAGATGCAGTTGGACGGTCGCGTGCGTACTCTCGAGGATGCGATTGACGAGGCTGAGAAACTACTCGCGCCGGAGTCCACCTAGATCGTGGTTTTAGGCGCGGGGTTGTTGCTGCGTCACGCAGTGGATCGTCCCCATGCCCCAGACGAGCGGCTCGCAGTTGATGGGAACCACTCGCCGATCGGGAAACACGCGTTGAAGCGTTTCGACGGCGCGAGTGTCGTTCGCGTGACCGAATACGGGCGCGAGCACGACGCGATTAGCGATGTAGAAGTTTGCATAGCTCGCCGGTAGTCGATCGAGATTGCGCGTGTCTGTGCTGGTCCCACCGACAACGCCCGGCATCGGCAACGTGACGATCTCGAAAGCACGCCCGTTCGCGTCGGTCATCGATTTGAGTCGCGCGAGATTGTCCTGTAGCAATTCGTAATTCGCATCTGCCGGATCGTCCTCGAGAGCACAAACGATCGCGTTGGGCGCGACGAACCGCGCAATGTCGTCGATGTGCCCGTCGGTGTCATCGCCGACGATCCCTTCGCCCAGCCATAGCACCTTGCTGACGCCGAGATAACTCTTGAGATAGTCCTCGATTTCCGTGCGGCTGAGATGCGGATTACGATTCGGATTCAACAAACACTGCTCGGTAGTTAACAAGCAGCCGGCGCCGTTCACATCGATCGCTCCACCTTCCATCACGATCCCCGGCTCGAAGCGACGCAGTTGCAACTGCGGCTGGAGGAAAAGCGGCACTGCGTCGTCGTGCTTCAGCGTTTCATACTTGTCGCCCCAGGCGTTGAAGATCCAGTCGTTGAAAGCCGCGCCACCGTGACCGTCGATCAGAAAGTTTGGACCGTAATCGCGAATCCACGAATCGACCGTAGGAATGTGATGAAAGCGAATGTTTTCCGCGCTCGAAAACGGGCAGCGCTTTCGCACCCCCTGTTCGGTCGCCCCATCGTCGACCAGGAGGTTGACGGTTTCATGCGGCGTCAGCGCCGCAATCATCTCAAGATAGATCTCTTCGACTTGCGAAACACGATCGGGCCAGGTCTCCGGATCCTTGGGCCACGTCAACCAGGTTGCCTCGTGCGTGCGCCATTCGGCGGGCATATGAAAACCGAGAGTGGCTGGAGTTTCTGGCGATGGTGCGGGCATGGTTCAGGAATTGATTGTTTTAGGCCGCCAGTGACGAACGATGCCCAGAAGACTGATCAAGACCCAGAACGCTTCCATCAGCAAAGCGGAAAGATTGAAGTCGACGATCAGCGACGCGACGATCAGGCTCGCGCCCAAGGCGTTTAGCACGGAGTAGGCGACGTCCGAGCTGCTAATCTTGTCGAGTTGCAGCAACAGGTAGGTAATCACGATCATTCCAACGCCTACGTTGCCGACGAGGTCTATCAGTCTGTAGTCCATTTCATTCCCCAAAGCGCAGGCGAAGTCCGTCGTAAGCGTCGATGCGGCGGTCGCGCAGGAACGGCCAGTTTTGCCGCGTCTCTTCGATCTTCGTCAGGTCACATTCGACCACGAGCACTTCCTCGTCTTCGGCGGAGGCTTTCGCGATGATGCGTCCGAAAGGATCGGCGACAAACGATTGGCCCCAGAACGTCAATTTTCCTTCACGGCCGACGCGATTCACAACGACCACATAAAGTCCGTTCGCGATCGCATGCCCGCGCTGAATCGTTTCCCACGCCGAATGCTGTGCCTCGTTCATCGACTGCTCCTCGTCCGGCAGCCAGCCGATCGCCGTCGGGTAAAACAGGAATTGCGCGCCACCGAGCGCCGTCAATCGTGCCGCTTCAGGAAACCACTGGTCCCAGCAGACGAGTGTTCCCAGTTTTCCATACGCAGTGTCGTGGGTTTTGAAGCCCAGATCGCCGGGAGTGAAATAAAACTTTTCGTAGTAGAGCGGATCGTCCGGGATGTGCATCTTGCGATACTTGCCGACGATCTTCCCCGACGTATCGATCATGACCGCGGTATTGTGATAAATACCCGCGGCACGTTTTTCGAACAACGAAGCGACAATCACTACTTTTCGCTGCCGCGCGATCTTGCCGAGCGCCTCGGTGGTGGGACCGGGAATTGTTTCCGCCAATTTAAAGAGTTGAATGTCTTCGGTCTGGCAAAAGTACTGCGAACGAAACAGCTCCTGCAGACAGATGATCTGGGCCCCGCGTTTGGCGGCGTCGTTGATTCCGGCGATCGCCTTTTTCAGGTTTTTCTCAGGCTCCGGCACACAATTCATTTGCACCAAACCGACGGTGACGAGGTCGGCGCGTTTCTTTTTCGGCATGTCGCGCAGTATAGCAAAGCATTCGTGCGATCCGCGTTTTGCTCTGGTAAGATGTCCGGTCTTTTTGAGTACCTTATTGGAAAGAGTAGAGAAATGATCGATTTTGCATTGACGGAAGACCATCAGGCGCTGGTGCAAACGGTGCGCGAGTTTGCGCAGAAAGAGGTCGCACCGCACATCAAGGAGTGGGACGAGAAACAGCATTTTGAGCCTTCGGTATTGAAGAACATGGCGGCGCTGAACCTGTTGGGTGTGTGCATTCCGGAGGAGTATGGCGGCGCCGGTTTCGATTACATTTCGCTGGGACTCGTCTGCGAAGAACTTGAAGCGGTCGACACGTTCATGCGCGTAATCATGTCAGTGCACACGGGCTTGAACTGTTTGACGCTATACACGTGGGGCACGGAAGAGCAGAAGCGCAAATACCTCGTGCCGCAGGCGAAGGGTGAAAAGATCGCAACCTACGGTCTGACTGAACCCGGTGCCGGTTCGGATGTTGTCGGGGCGCGCTCGACGGCCCGCCGCGAAGGAAACGAATGGGTATTGAACGGCGAAAAGATGTGGATCAGTTTGGCTGATCTTGCCGACAACTTTCTCTTCTTCTGCTGGACCGACGAGGAGAAGCGACGCCGTCGCGATCACACGGGCATGTCCTGTTTTATCGTCGAGCGCCGCATGAAGGGTTTCTCTTCGGGAACGATTCACGGCAAGTTGGGCATTCGCGCAGGCAACACCGGATATTTTTCGTTGCAGGACGTGCGCGTGCCGCAGGAGAACATGATTGGTGAAGAGGGCGAAGGTTTCAAGATCGCGATGTTCGCGCTGGAGCAGGGACGTTACACGGTCGCTTCAGGCGCGACGGGCGTGATTCGTGCTGCGCGCGATGCCTCGGTCTCGTATGCGAACACGCGCGAAACGTTTGGGACGAAGATCGCGAACCACCAATTGGTGAAGCAAAAGATCGCCGAGATGGAAGCCGATTACCAGATGAGCCATCTGCTCTGGCTGCACGCGGGTTATTTGAAGAACGAGGGCCTGCCAAACGCGAAGGCCACGAGCCTCGCGAAGTGGCAAGCCACAACGAGAAGCGAGAAGGCCGCATCGATGGCGATTGAAGTTCATGGCGCGAATGGTTATGCAAACGACTATCCAGTGGAGCGTTACCTGCGCAACTGCAAGGCCGCAATCATCTACGAGGGCACACGCGACATTCACACCCTGATGCAGGCCGACTGGGCCCTTGGCTTGAAGAAGGAGAAACCGGCGCGACGTACTCTGCCTCCATTTAAGAAGTAGTCACGCCGTCTCTCAACTGCAAATCAGTGGATCTGTGGAAGTCCCGGGGCACTACTGCGACACGAGAAACACGTCCCAGGCCCAACGGCCCACGGATCCACCGCTCGCATCTCTCACTTTCGCCCGATAGCGAAACTGGTTGCCGTAGCGATCCGCGCGCTTCGACTCCTTGAACTCCAACTCCAGCGCGACGATCTTGAACGACTGCAGCGGTTGAAGCTCGCCTGGCTCCGACACCCCGTTGTGGTTCTTGTCCTGCCATAGCCGCAGACTGGTGAAGATCGCATCCTGCTGATCGATCAGCCCGTCGCCGTTGCCGCCGTTCGCAGCCTTGTCAAACTCGGCGAGCGCCAGAAAGCCGTTCTTATTACGTGCCTCCGGCTGCGGCGTGTAGTCGCCAAACAGTTCCGCTCCGCTGTCGATCACGCCGTTCCCATTGCGATCGAGTGCCAGCCAGGCATCATCGGAACCGGCAAGCGTCCAACCCAACTTCTCTTTCGCCTCATTGCCATCGAGATCGAACTCGACACCAGCGTCAGCACCACTCAACTCAATTCCATTACCCGCGACGTCGATCACAATCGGCGACAACCCGCATCCGCTACAACCATCGCAGGTGCACGTGGTGAAATCAAAATCACCACCGTACATAAAACACTTGCTGGCAAACGGTTTGCTGCACGTCGTACTCGTCGAAGAACAGCATAAGCCGGAAACGAGCGTGGTGCCGGCGGGACAAGTCCCGGTAAGACCTGGCACAGTGCAATTGGAGCCCGGTAGAGTGCACGCGAAGTTTTCGGCGTTCGCATCGCGCCACATATTTCCGCCGGTCATGGTTGCGCTTGCCGAGCCAACTCCCAGGTTCAACGAGACCTGCGCGTTCGTACCGCAGTTAGTTCCAAACAGGCAGGTCGAGAAAGCCACTCCCGTCGCCGCCGCGCACACGATCGTCGTCCCGGTGCTCCCGGTCCGGTTCTCCGTCTTCAGGTCCTTGGATCCGATATGGGCAAAGAAGGGCGTCAGGTGGTCCAGGGTCCCGCCTTCGAACGAGGCGAAGTTCTGAACCACCACCGCGCACCGTTGCAGCCCGCCGAGTATTGGCGTGCACGTACCGGTGTAATCAGCGGCCCCACCATGTTCGCCTGAAATATGCTCAGTGATATCCGCGCTGAACCAGGACGGAAGCGGCGCGCTGATTGAAGCTGTCTCGCCCGACGTTCCTCCCTCGAGGGTTGCGGCGCTCAACGACACTTCATCGGTCAAGGCCCCTTCTTCAATAACGGACGCTTCGACCACTACCGCGCCGGACAACTCAGTTTGTGCGGCACTCGTTGTCTTATGCGGCGTCTTGTAGGGTGGCCGTTTCTCCTGCCAGACGCGCGTGACACCATTGACAACCGCGTCCCAAAACTCCGGCGCTCCGCCATCCGATCCGTTCGTCTTCTCATGAAACAACACCAGCGCCCGATAGGTGCGCGATCTACCTTCCAACCGCACCGTCACCTGATACGACGTGTAGCTAACGATGTCGTAATACTTTTCCGGCTCGAAATGAAAAGCATCGGCAATGGTCCATTGCGGATCGAAAACGGACGCATACTGCCCGCGCTCCCACGCAGCCGCGAACGTCGCTTCCTCGGGACCACCGTCAAGCGCGTGACTGCCGCGAGTGAGGGTAACGATGTCGCCAGTCGGCAGCGTGATTAGTCCGGCGTACGGTAACCCGAGAATCTCTTTGATGTTGCCGGAACGAAAGTCGCCGAGTTCAAACCGCAGGCTCGCGTCAGTCCTGAACGGCTTCCCCGTAAACTCATTCTCGAGCACCTGAGCGGCGGCGTTGTAGGCTTCAAGCTTCGCGTAAGTTTCCCTGATCAACTTCTCCGGCTGCGCCGCGCTCGCGTGTGCGCAGCAGACACATACAAAGATCAAAATCCAGTTCATTCGTTTCATGAGGATCTCCTAGTTTCGTGAGGATGTTTGGTTCAGCTCGCGCTCGATGATCTTTTGAAACTCCGCAAAACTGAGCGCGCCCTTGAACAACTTGCCATTCACCAGAAAGCTCGGCGTACTGTCGATGCGGAAACTCCGAGCCGTCTCTATGTCTTTAATAATGGCGGAGCGAGAATGCTCGGACGTCAAGCATTCTTTGAATCGCTCCATTCCCAGCCCGATCTCCGACGCAATCCGATCGAAAACAACCGGCGACAAGCTTTCGGTCGCAAACAGCGCATCGTGAAATTGCCAGAACCGGTCCTGCTCGCCCGCGCAATACGCGGCGCGTGCAGCCGGCACCGCGTTTCGATGTCCCTCGAGCGGGAGATTTTTGAACACCAACCGCACGCCCCTGCCGTAGCTCTCCAGCACCTGCTTCAACGCGGGTTGCACGTCGCGACAGAAACGACACTCGAAATCAGAAAACTCGACGATCGTCACCGCGGGTTTCGCCGCAGCTCCGCGAACGGGCGACGTCCCCTGGTCCAAACCAAATACCGGCTCGGCAAGACTCAACGTGATGGTCCACTTCTTTCGCAGTTGCTCGAGTCCGGCGCGGTAATGCTTCATGCGCGCCTGGTTCTCGAGGTCCAGCCGCAGTCTCTCGCGTGCCTCGTCCGGACTCATCGACGCGAAGAACGATGCGTTCTGCGCGAACGCCTCTTCGACTTGCGCACGCGTCACGCTGATCGCGCCCTGCGTCAGTTGCCGCCGCAACTCCTCGACAGACACACCTCGAGCGAGCGCCTCCGCTTCCAGCAAGCGCGACACGATAAGGTTGTCTAACGCAGCTTTTCTAATCGCGTAGAGTTGTTGTTGCAGTGGATAGATCCGTGTGGCGATCGAATCGTCGACCTGCTTCTGCGTTATCGGAACGCCATTCACCGATGCGACAATCGTTTCAGACGTTTGCCCGCGAGCGATACCTGCCAGGACCAGAAACCATAAGAAGACACTCATACCCCGTAAGGTTTGGGACATCATCGTAAACTCCATTGTGTTGATGTTCGTGGGGCGAGTGGCAATGTAGGCGAAAGATTGGAGCAGGTCAATTGTCGAAAGCGGCTATTTTGTGGCGAAAGTGGCTAATGTTTGCGTCACAAAAGGCAAACCACAAAAGGCACAAACCTGCGGACACAAAAGGCACAAAAGAAAATGCAGAGTGGGTCTTAGTTATTTACGTCCTGCTTTTTATCTTTTGATACTCGCGCGGCGTCACGCCATGACGCGTTTTGAAGTCCCTCATGAAGTGCGTCACCGAACCGAGACCGAGCCCCTCCGTGATCTCTTTCACTGACAGAAGAGTGGTAGCAAGCATGGTCTCGGCTTTGCGAAAGCGCAGCTCGCGCAGGTATTGACGCGGACTCGTTCCTGTTTCTTGTTTGAAGAGGTGTCGAAAGCGCGACGGCGAAAGGTTCACAATCGCAGCCAGCGCAGGCGTGTCCCACGCGCGTGAGGTGTCGTTTTCCAGTCTGGCGATAATCAGTTCTATTCTTCGATCCATGTGATGAGGACGTTGAAACGAAGATGACGGCTTAAATGTCGCGAGAGATTACTCGTTGAGCTTTTGTTTGTCTACTACCGCTCTGCTAGTATGGCCCTGCTTCCTCATCAGAACTGCACGGGGAAAATGAGCATTTTCGAACAACTTCCAAATCAGGAGAGCTGAGTAAATGCGAGACGACATGAGGACTGAGCGTGAGCTGTCGCTCGATTTCCTGCGCGTGTGTGAGGCAGCGGCAATCGCCGCAGCCCGCACGATGGGCCAGGGCGATCGAAGTTACTCCGATCAAGTCGCCGTCGAGGCGATGCGTGAAGTGATGGACACCGTTCCGATGCGCGGCCGCGTCGTGATCGGCGAAGGAGAACGCGACGAAGCGCCCATGCTTTACATCGGCGAGGAAGTGGGCGGCGGATTTCACGCGGGCGACGAAATGGCGGAATCGTGCCCGGAGGTCGACATCGCAGTCGATCCGCTCGAAGGCACAAACCTTTGCGCACTCGGCGCGAACAACGCGATTGCCGTCCTGGCAGCGGCGGAGCGCGGCGGCTTGCTCAACGCGCCCGACATCTACATGGACAAGATCGTCGTCGGTCCATCGTCACGCGGCGTCGTAGACATCGACGCGCCGGTGAAAGACAACCTGAAAAACATCGCGCGCCGCCTGGGCCGCGACATCGAAGACCTCACAGTTATCGTTCTCGATCGTTCACGTCACAAGAAACTGATTGGCGATGTGCGCGCGGCGGGCGCTCGCATCCGTCTCATTTCTGACGGTGACCTCTCCGCCGGCATCTCAGCGGCAGTCGCGGGCACGAACATTCACGCGCTGATCGGAATCGGCGGCGCTCCGGAAGGCGTGATTACCGCGGCGGCGATGAAGTGTCTCAACGGCGAGATCCAGGCGCGGCTCGTGTTCGATCCCGAACGGTTAGGCGTCGACAAAGACAAAGTCCCGCCCGCCACGGAAGTGCTCGATCGACTGGCGACGATGGGAATCCGCGATCCAAACAAGGTTTACGACACTGACGATCTCGCGCCGGGCAAGAGGATCATATTTGCCGCAACTGGTGTGACTGATGGCGCGTTATTAAAAGGCGTGCGGTTCTTCGGCGCCGGCAAGCGGACACACTCGATGGTGATGACGACTGAGTCGCGGCACATTCGATTCGTCGATACGCTGCACATCGAAGGCGGGCCAGACACGGTGATCCGCTTCTAGAACGACGGATTTATGAGACGGATTTGGTTGATCAGCACAGTAGTTGTATTTGCGATAGTTTCGCTGATCCTGATTGCGCCGCTAGCCGCCGCCTCTAATCCTCACCTCGCGAAGAGCATCTACGGCGGTTTCGCTCTGCTCTGCCATCAACTCCCGGAACGTTCCTACTTTATTGCGGGACACAAGTTTGCCGTCTGCGCGCGTTGCACGGGACTCTACGCCGGTTTTGCCTTCACGTTCCTGCTGTATCCGCTGCTTCGTCCGTTGCGGGCCATCGATTGGCCGCCGCCGGTCTGGCTGGTGCTTGCCGCCGTGCCGATGGCGATCGACTTTAGTCTAACTTTTCTGGGTATCTGGGAGAACACTCACACTTCCCGTTTACTGACCGGACTCCTCCTCGGCAGTGTGTCCGTTTTTTACGTGATGCCTGGTGTGGCAGAGTTAGCGACACGAAAAACCCGAGCAAAACGGCCCACATTCACCCTCGCGTCGCCCGAGCGTATGGCCTCGGCCCCCAGCGATTACAGCGCCCCTGACCGCCGCATTTAGCAGATTTCCCAAGGTCGCCCGCGTTAGGGTAGAATCTGGCGCTTTCATGATTTTCCAGGCACCAGCACCAACACCAGAACCGACGCCGTGGCCCACTCCCATAGGTGACGAACCGTACCGGGTCTTCGAACGCTACTTCCACGATGGTGTCTATAAAACCTGGGGCAACATCAGTCCGCTCTACCAGCTCGACACCTTCGACTGGATTATTCTGATCGTCTACTTCCTGATTCTTACAACGCTGGCGGTCTACGGCGCGTATCGCATCAAGCAGGTAATCGACTTCTGGCGTTATCGCCGGTTCGTGCCCGTTCCCGGCGCGCGGTACGCCGAAGCGGATCTGCCACGCATCACGGTCCAACTCCCACTCTTCAACGAACTCTACGTCGTCGAACGTTTGCTGAAAGCCGTAACGGAGATCGATTACCCGCACGACAAACTCGAGATTCAGGTCCTCGACGATTCAACGGACGAAACTACGAAAGTCGCGGAAGCGGTGGTGACGAAGTATGCGGCGCAAGGTTTCGACATTCACTACATCCATCGCATGGACCGCACCGGTTTCAAAGCAGGTGCACTCGAAAACGGAAACAAGACCGCCAAAGGCGATCTGCTCGCGATCTTCGACGCCGACTTCGTTCCCAAGCGAGATTGCCTGCGCAAACTGGTCGACTTCTTTACCGATCCACTGGTCGGTTGTGCGCAGATGCGCTGGTCGCACATCAACGGCCGTTACAACCTGCTGACACGACTGCAAACGATCATGCTCGACGGGCATTTCGTCGTCGAACAGACCACGCGCAATCGCACCGGAGGATTCTTCAACTTCAACGGCACCGCCGGCATCTGGCGCCGGCAGGCGATCGAGACGAGTGGCGGCTGGCAGCACGACACGCTGACGGAAGACACCGATCTGAGTTTTCGCGCGCAGTTGATGGGTTGGAAGTTTGTTTACCTGCTTGACGAAGAAGCTCCGGCGGAGATTCCGGTCGAGATCAATGCGTTCAAGGCGCAACAGAGACGCTGGGCGAAGGGAGTGATGCAGGTCGGTTTGAAACTGTATCCGCGCATCTGGCTGGCGCCGTTGCCGCTTCGCGTGAAGCTGGAGATGTTCTTCCGTCTGACGGGAAACATCAGCTACCCGTTGATGATCGTGGCGAGCTTCCTGCAGTTCCCGCTGTTGCTGGTGCGTTACAACCAGCCGTTCTACCACTTGATGATCCTCGATCTACCGCTGTTGTTCTTCTCGTCGATCTCGGTGGTGTTGTTCTACGGTTCGGCGGTCTGGTATCTCGACGAGAAGCGCGCGCCGCGGTTGATGCACCTGCCGCTCGTGATGGGCCTCGGAATCGGTCTCGCTTTTTCAAACGCGCGCGCCGTGTTGGAAGCGCTGTTTGGAGTGAAGTCGGAATTCGTGCGCACGCCGAAGTATCGAGTCGAAGAAGCGAGCGATGCGACGTGGAAACGCAAGAAGTACAAACGAAAACGCGGACTGCTGCCGCTGCTCGAGCTCGGTTTCGCGTTTTACTTTCTGTTAGCGATTCTTTACTCGACGCGGTTGCATATGTGGGGGACGATCCCGTTCCTGCTGCTGTTTTTCTTTGGCTTCGGTTACATGGGAATGATGAGCCTGCTGCAAACCGCGAGTGGAAAGCGAATCGCCGCATTGTGGCGTCCGCTGAAACCCTCAAATACCACCTGAGGATTTTAAGTCCGTGTTCGCCTCGAAACGCGGATCACAAAAGAAAGGAAATCATGTTTATAAGTTCCCGCCGAGCACCTCGCTTGTGCCTGCTTTTAGTGTGTCTATTTTCAATCTCAATCACCGCTTTCGCCCAGTCGCAGGCGAACACCGGAAACATTGAAGGACGGGTGACCGATCCGAACGCGGCCGCGGTTCCCAATGTGACGGTCACAGCCACAAACCTCGCTACTGGTCTGACGAAGAATGCTGTTACAAACGACGAAGGAATCTATCGCATCGTCTTTCTTCCTCCGGGCGCTTACAAAGTGGAGACCAGCGGCGCGCAGGGATTCGTCCCGGCGACGTTCACCAACGTCGTCGTGACCGTCGGCGGCCAAACTCCGCTGGATATCCAACTCGCGGTTGGCAACACGACGGTCGCAATGGTCGACGTTTCCGCGGAAGGTCAGGTCGTCGAGACGACGCGCACCTCGATCTCTTCCGTGATCAACGAACGCGCCATCGATAACCTGCCAGTCAACGGTCGAAACTTTCTCGACTTTGCGACGCTCACGCCGAGCGTGGTCCGCGACCCGACACGCCAGGGCGATCTCGCCGTCGGTGGCCAAAAGGGAACTCTCAACAGCCTTCAGGTCGACGGCGCCGATAACAACAACACTTTCTTCGGCCAGTCGTTCGGCCGCACGGGCACGCGTCCGCCGTACCAGTTCTCTGAAGAATCCGTGCAGGAGTTTCAGGTCAATCAAAACGGGTTTTCGGCGGAGTTCGGACGCGCAGGCGGCGCGGTTATCAACGTCGTCACGAAGTCGGGCACAAACGATTGGCACGGCAGCGCGTTTGAATTCTTCCGCGATGAAGCATTGAACTCGAACACGCCGATCCTGACTGCGCGAGGAGCAAAGCGTCCGAAGTCGCAGATCAATCAATTCGGCGCGACGATCGGTGGGCCAATCAAACGCGATCGCGCGTTTTTCTTTTTCGCTTACGACGGCCAACGGTCGAACATTCCCAACGTGGTCGACCCGCCAAACTTCTTCGCGCAACCGCAGAGCATTCAAAACCTGCTGGCGCCGAAGCTGGCGACGTACCAGATCGGACGCGATCAGGACGTCTACATGGCCAAGACCGACATCCGTCTCAACGGTTCCAACCAGCTCGTGCTGCGTTTCAACCAACAGAACTTTACCGGCAACAACAACGAGAACGGTGGACCGCTCAGCGTCGAGGAACACTCCGGAAACAGCGTCGCGAAGACGACGACGTTTTCCGGTTCGTTAATCTCAACATTGACGCCGACCATCGTCAACGAGCTTCGCTTTCAGTTTGGCCGCGATCGCGAGCCGGGCGAAGCAAACAGCGACGTTACGGAAGCGCGAATTAATACTCAGAACGGGTTTCTGCAACTGGGCCGGAACAATTTTAGTCCGCGCGAAACGACTATCAAGCGTGTGCAGTTAATCGACGTCGTAAGTCTCACGCGTGGAAAGCACAGTCTGAAATTCGGCGCCGACTTCAATTTCGATCGCGTCTTTAACTTTTTCCCCGGCCTGTTCTCGGGCCAGTACACGTTCAACTCCTACGCACTGTTTGCTGCGAACACGCCGTCCGCTTTCACGCAAAACTTTCCCGGCGCCGGCACGTCGGGTGGGACTACGAACCCGGATCTGAACGAGTACGGCCTGTTCGTCCAGGACGACTGGCGCGTAACTCCTAAACTGACGCTGAACCTCGGACTGCGCTATGACCTTCAGGATCTTGCCGATCCGAACGTGAGAAATCCGAGCGCTGCGTTGGCAGCGCTGGGACTCGACACGACAACGCCGGTGCAAGACGGCAACAACTTCGCGCCACGCTTCGGCTTCAGTTACGCTTTCGACGACAAGACGGTCGTGCGCGGCGGTTACGGCATCTTCTTTGGCCGCACGCCCGCGATCATGCTCGGCACGGCCCACTCGCAAAACGGGATTCAGGTCACGGGCGTGAGTCTGAACTGCACGCTGGTGCCGAACCCGTGTTTGGTCTATCCAAACATCTTTACTGCTCCGCCGACGACCGGCGGTGTGAATCCGAGTCTTTACCTCTTCGCCAACGACTACGCGCAACCGTACGTCCAGCAGGGACGCATCGGCGTCGAACGAGAACTGTTTGCGAATACGAGTTTGTCGGTGAGTTATTTGTACTTCCGTGGCGTACACATCAGCCGCACACGCGACATCAATCTCGGCACGCCTGTGCCAACGACCGTAACCGCGCCAGACGCAACGTTCACGGTGCTGCGTCATCCGTTGGCGCGTCCGATCCCTGGCTTCGCGCGCATCAGTTTGTTCGAGAGCACCGCGGACTCGCGTTACAACGCACTCGCAATGGAACTGCGACGACGTTTCACGCGCGGCTTCCAGTTCATCGCGGCGTACACCTTCTCGGACACGAACGACAACCGGCCTGACCAGACAATGGTGGTTGTCGGCGCGGACGACGCGAAGGGTTTGCAGAACAACCTCGATATCAACGCAGACTGGGGCCGCAGCGATCTCGATATCAAACATCGCTTCGTGTTCAGTCCGGTCTACGAAATCGGGGCTATTCAGAACGACAACGCGATCGCGCGACAGTTGCTGAGTAACTGGACCTTTTCCGGAATCGTCACGTTGCAGTCAGGATTTGCGTATTCGGCTTTGATTGCGGGCGACGCGAATCGCGATGGCAATCCGAGCACGGATCGTGTGCCTGGGACGGAACGAAATGGATTCACGACGCCAAGCATTTACATTTTCGACGCTCGCATCACGAAGACGTTCAAGTTTGGCGAGAACTACAGCCTGAGCATCCTGGGTGAGGCGTTCAATTTGTTCAATCGATCGAACATCGCGACGGTGAACACGGGCCGTTATGGAATCGCGAGTTCGTCGGCGGTAGTGTTGACGAACCCGGCAGCGTCGACTCCGTTTGGCGGTCCACGAACGTTTCTCGGCGAGCGCCAGATTCAGTTAGGACTGCGGTTCAGATTTTGAACCACAGATCTCCACGGATCTTTGGATCAATCGTTATCTTTCGAGTGAGGCGCGGTCCCACTTTGCGAGGTTCGCGCCTGCCTCGTAAGTACTCTGCAAAAATTCCATCAGCGCTTCATCGGGATTCGGAGCTGTCCTCACGTCGTCGTAGAACATAAGAAACTCGGACAGGTCGTTGCTCCAAAATGCTTTCTGCGGTCGCAACGGGGCGGTGCTTAGTCCGTCCGGTGCCGGCGCCGTGTATGAATAAAACGCCGGTTTGCCCAACGGGCCTTGTCCGGGCCACCAGCCGTGACTGATAACTTCGTGTGAATATGCCTCGCGCGTGATCAGATCCGCATCGGGCCGCGGCGGCGCCCGTCGTCCTGAGAATCGCGTCACGGCAAGGTCGAAACTGCCCCAGAAGAAATGCACGGGACTGCATTTCCCGATGAAACGCGAGCGAAACTCCTGCATCACCGTTTCCGAGGCGCGCAAAACCTCCCAGCACCTGTGCGCATACTCCGGATCGTACGCCTTATGCTGTTCGTCCTGATCGAACGGGATCGGATCGGGAATCTCAACCGGCATCGTCCAGATGTGCACTTCGAGACCGAGCTGTCGCAGCATTTCCATCGTTTCCGCATAGAACTGTGCGACTGATTTCGGTTCCAGGGTAATCGAGGCGGTCGCAGCGTCGCTGCATTTCGTCACCAGCTTGTGGTCGATGAAGTCAAACTCCATCTCGAAAAACCTGTCGCCGTAGGGCATGGCGGTGGTCGTCAGACCACGGGCGGAGACGTAAAGCGGCACGTTCCACCAGTGATTTACGAGCGGCGTCTGCTCCAGCCGAACCTTGCCGACAATCTGGGTCCACATGTGCAGCGTGGCACACGTGTCCTTCCATTCTTCAAGTGGTAGTGATGGCCATGTCATAATGCCAGAGCTTAGCGCGAACCCAGACGTTCATTCAATCCGTGTTTTCACCCTCCCAGCTAAGAAAACACGGATAAAACGGGTACACAGAGGTCTGTCTGATGAGAAGGTTTGATTTTAAGGTCATTGCGTTCTTCGTCATCTTCACCGCAGTTCTGACCGTGGGCGTCATCGCACTTTGGGAAGAAACACTACGCCCTCCATTCTTTGCCTGGGTCGACGCGCGGTATCCCGGCGATGCCAATATCGAGCGGCGCTGGAACATTAAGCAGCGCGTCGAACACGTCACCATTTCGTTCATGGTCGATGCACTGGTGGTCACACTGCTGCTCCGGCTGGTCCACCGGCAACAACGCCAATTACGAACCAGTGAAGAGCGCTACCGCGCACTGTTCGAACAGGCCAGAGACGGCATTGGTTTGGTCCGTGTGTCGGACCATCTCTTGGTTGAGGCCAACGACAAAGTTTGTGAAATACTTGGCCTGCGGCAACAGGACTGCATTGACCGAGACATCCGCGAGCTTTTTCGTACGACTACATCAAACGCGCAGACCGAACCGGCGATCCTGAATTCCCAGCCGTCCGGCGAGATCGAGCTGAACATTCAGACTTCGCAAGGCAAGTTGCGGCCGGTTGCAGTCTCGTTTGCTCCCCTGTCGACCGAAGATGGCGAGAAGGTCATGATCATGTCGCTGCGCGATCTCTCCATGCGAAAGAAACTGGAAGCTGAGCGCGAGGAGATGCAACACCAGTTATATCAATCGTCAAAGCTGGCCTCGATCGGCGAGCTGTCCGCCGGCGTCGCGCACGAGATCAACAATCCGCTCAACGGAATCATCAATTTCGCACAACTACTGAAAGATGAAGAGACGCCTCGTTCGGAGTTCGAGCAGCAGATGGTCGACGGCATCATCGACGAAGGCCAACGCATCGCTCAAATCGTGCGCGGTCTGCTGACGTTTGCCTCCGCCGACACCCACGAACTGCGACACGTGCATTTCGCGGAATCAATCAACACCTCTATTGCTTTGTTTGGCCGCCAGTTTGAAAAAGAGGGCATCACTTTGGAGATCGACCTGGAACCGGATCTCCCGTTCGTGCGCGCGGATGGTTCTCGTTTGCGACAGGTCGTCGTCAACATGATCAGCAACGCGTACCACGCGTTGAAAGTGAAACCAGTCGATCCCGAAGGAAGCAAACTTTTCCGCATCAGCGCACGCCGTGCAGGCAAGGATGGCAAACTCGTCCGCGTCGAGTTTTTCGACAACGGCATCGGGATCAAACGCGCAGATCTGCAAAAAGTCTTCGACCCCTTCTTCACCACCCGTCGAGAAACGGGAGGGACTGGTCTCGGTCTAAGTGTCAGTTTCGGCATCGTTCGCGA
>Ga0111538_10001458_pt1 | contig 33120 bp, 30 predicted proteins | sample SoiMethybrSBSTD1_FD_79669 | JGI IMG/M metagenome (GOLD analysis project Ga0111538, IMG submission 79669) | Bulk soil microbial communities from a Populus tree surrounding site in Tennessee, USA - Soil MetaG P. TD hybrid SBSTD1 (version 2)... | ecosystem: Environmental > Terrestrial > Soil >...
CCGGGGCCAAGATGCAGAGCGGGATGCCCGCGTGCTCGTTCGTGAAACGATATATTCGAGGGCTCGAGGGCTCGAGGGCTCGAGGGCTCGAGGGCTCAGAAGTGGCCCAAGGCGTGCATCGTAAGCTCGTCGCGTGGACCGGTTCGCGATTGCCCAAGCCTTGAACGACATTGCGACCCTGCTGGCCTTGCAGGGAGGCGCAAGGTTCAAGGTGATTGCGTATCGGCGGGCGGCGCGATCGCTCGAATCCACGCCGGTCGACCTCGCCGAGCTCGTCGACGAGCAGCGCTTGACCGAGCTCGAGCACGTGGGGGAAGCGATCGCGCGGACGATCGCCGAGCTCTGGCACACCGGGCGTTCGGCGTTGCGCGAGCGGCTCGCCTCGGAGCTGCCACCGGGCAGTCTCGAGCTCGCGCGGGTCCCCGGGCTGACCCTGAAGCGGATCGCGAAGCTCCACGCCGCGCTCGGTGTCAGCACGCTGTCCGAGGTGCGCGCGGCGTGCGAGCGGCATGCCGTTCGCGACGTGCCGGGATTCGGTCCGCGCACCGAAAGCCGCATTCTCGAAGGCATCCAGACGTTCTTGACGAGGTCCACGCGCGTGATCTTGAGCGAGGCTCTGGCGGCGGCGAACACCATCGAAGCGTACTTGCGCGCGTGTCCGGAGCTCGCGGACGCGAGCCTCGCCGGTCAAGCGCGGCGTCGTTGCGAGACCGTGGACGAGCTCGTGTTCGTGGCGCTGCCGCGGAGCGGACCCACGGCCGCCGATCTGGTCGAGCACTTTCGGCGCTATCCGGCGTTCGCTGCGACCGAGCGCGAGCCGCCCGCCGGCAGGCTGGCTTCGGGCCTACGCGTCGAGCTCCGTGTGACCAGCCCGTCGCGGCTGGCCGGTGACCTGTTCGTCGCGACCGGCTCCGAAGCTCACGTGCAGCGAGTCCTCGAGGCGCTGCCCGGCCTCGAGGGCTGGAGCTCCGAGAGCGATCTCTACGCGGCGGCGGGCCTCGCCTTCATCGCGCCGGAGCTGCGCGAAAACCTCGGGGAGATCGCGTCGGCTCGCGCCGCAAAGCTGCCTGCGCTCGTGAGCGATGAAGACCTCCGCGGCTTCGTGCACTGCCATACCCGATACTCTGATGGCAGAAACACGATCGAAGAGATGGCGCGGAGCGCCGAGCGGGCCGGAATGAGCTACGTCACCATCACCGATCATTCGCCGAGCGCGCACTACGCCGGCGGCGTTACGATCGCGCATGGACCGCGCGGAGATGACCGAGCGCCTGGTGCGCGCGATGCGTCATCCGCGCTTCAAGATCTGGGGACACGGGCTGGGACGCCTGCTGCTGCGGCGGCCGCCCGTCGAGTGCGACGTGGAGCGCGTGCTCGACGCGATCGCCGGCTCGCGCGCGGCGATCGAGATCAACGGCGATCCGCACCGGCTCGATCTCGAACCGCGCTGGGTCCGGGCCGCCCGCGAGCGCGGGATCCGCTTCGTGATCTCGTGCGACGCGCACTCCACCCGCGGTCTTCTGGCGACGCGCTACGGCGTGATGATGGCGCGCCGTGCTGGGCTCACCGCGGCGGACGTGCTCAACACGCTGGAGCCGGAAGCATTCGTGGCCGCGGTGCGGCCGAGCTGAACGCCAAAAGGGCCACGCCCGGCGAATTCGGCGCGATCCTCGATGAAAAACGCCACGGGTGATTTCTCGAGTCGGCGCCCTAACTTACGCACTCGATGGCGACACTCGCGACAAGGCTCGGCTCATGCCCGCTGATCGCGACCGCGATCCACGACGGTCACGCGCTGCGCGAGGATCTGCGGGACGTGATCGCGCTCAGCGACGCGGAGCGCCGGCGCGAGGAAGATCCCTTCACGGGGCGCTGGGCGTCGATCTGTCCCACTTCGATCGTCGTTCCGAGCTCGCGCTTTCAGGTCGATCTGAACCGGCCGCGCGAGGCTTCGGTGTATCGCACGCCGCAGGAAGCGTGGGGCCTCGCAGTCTGGAAGCGCCCGCTGTCCGACGCCCAGCTGTTCTCGGCCTTCGCCGAGCACGACGCGTTCTACGCCTTGCTGGCCCGGATCTGCGACGAGAAGGTGGAGGGCTGCGGAGGTTTCGTGCTGTTCGACCTGCACAGCTACAACCATCGCAGACAGGGCCCGGAGCAGCCGGATCCGGCGTGGCTGTGTCCCGACGTCAATCTCGGCACGGGCAGCGTCCCGCCGGGTCGTTCGCGCGAACCGATCGAGCGCTGGCTCGCCGTGCTGCGCGAAGCCAGGGTCGGCGGGCGACGCCTCGACGTGCGCGAGAACGCCAAGTTTCGCGGCGGCTACCTGTCGCGCTGGGTGCATGCGCGTTACCCCGAAACCGGGCTCGCGCTCGCGATCGAAGTGAAGAAATTCTTCATGGACGAGTGGACGGGCATCGCCGACGAGGCGTTGCTCGAAGAAGTCAAAAACGCGCTCGCCGCCGGCGTAGAAGCCGTGGCCGGAGCGGCACCGCAGCGGGCGTCATGACCGACCCCGGATCCCGCGAGCACGCGTTGCAGGCGCCGGCCGTCAGCGGCGACGCCCTGGCCGAAGTCGAGGCGCGCATCGCGGCGGGACGCGGAGTGCACCGGCGGCTGCCCGGGCTCGGGTTTTTACACATCGAGCGCCCGCTGCCTTTCCTCGCCGTCGGCAGCGACCGCTTCGTGACCACGCTGCCGGCGCATTTGCTGGTCGACGCGGCGGCGCCGCGACCGAAGCTCGAAGCGGCCGCACGCCGGCTGGGGGCGTGCTTGGCGGCGAGCGCCGGGGGAGCCCTGCTGCTGGAGCTCCGCGTGTCGGAACGCGGCGCGGGCCAAGCTGCTGCGAGCGAAGCGCCGCGCTTTCGCATCCGTACGAGTGCCGCCGGCGAGCTCGGCGAGTCCTTGGACGCACTGCGAGCGGCGCTCGCGGAGATCCGCATCCCGGGCTGCGGGCCGGCAGTCGTTTCGATCGAGGCGAGCGCACCGCCCGGCATGCTCGCCACCGGGGTCGAGCGATTGTTTTCCGTGGTGCTGGAGCTCGACCCGATTCACCAGGGTCCCGACGGCGTCGCGGTGTACCCGCTGATTTTTCAGGAGCTGCGCCGGCAGCTGGACCGGGCGCTGCGTGACGCGCTCGTGGTGTTCGCGCGGCGCTTCGCCAAGGTGGTTCCGGTGCACGCCCAGGCGTTCGCGCGGCGGCGCCTGCTCAAGACGGCGCGCGACGTCGATCGGCGCTTGACCGTGGTCAGCAACGCCTTGCGCTACCTGTACCTGGTCACACCGACCAACAGCGACCAGGCCTTTCACGAGTTTACGGCGGGCGGCTGCGAACGGGCGCCGCGCTTCGAGTACCGGCCGATCGATTTCGATCCCCAGCTGCTCAAGCGCGAGATCTACGCGATCCCGCTCGAGCGCGTCGAAGATCCGGCGCTGATCGCGATCTTTCGCGAAAAGCAGGCGGAGCTCGATCGCCTGGTCACGCTGCTGGTCGATCGCAACACCGAGCGCTTTCGCTGGGGGAGCTTGCAGCTCTTCGGCGGCGTGGACGCCCCGCTGGCGCGCCTGGCCGAGCGGATTCTCGAGCACACCGCGGCGGCGAGCGGCGAGGACGAGCCCGGGGCGCCAATCGCCGCCGAGCTCTTCGCCGATCTCGCGCGCCGCGAGCTCGACTACTACTGCGAGAGCTGGCCCGAGCTCGCGCCTCAGATCGTGCTGCGCGACGACGTCCCGGGCCTTCTGGTGGTCAACGGCGCGCTCGTGATCGGCAAGAGCCTGGGCCTCACCAGCGAACGGGCGCGCGCGCTGATCGAGCACGAGATCGGCACCCACCTCCTGACGTTCTACAACGGCAACGCGCAGCGCCTGCATCACCTCGGCTCGGGCCTGGCCGGGTACGAAGCCCTGCAGGAAGGGCTCGCCGTGCTGGCCGAATACCTGGTCGGCGGACTGACCCCGACGCGCCTGCGGCTGCTCGCGGCGCGCGTGCTCGCGGTCGCGTCGATGACGAACGGCGGCGGGTTCGTCGATACTTACCGCACGCTCAAAGCGCGGGTCCGGCTCGGGCCGCGCGCCGCCTTCATGGTCGCGATGCGCGTCCATCGCGGCGGCGGGCTGAGCAAGGACGCGATTTACCTGCGCGGGCTCGAACAGGTGCTCGACTACCTCGGAGCCGCGGGTGAAATCGACGATCTCTTGGTGGGCAAGGTGTCGATGGAGCAGCTGCCGTTGATCCGCGACCTTCGCCTGCGCGGCGTGATCCGGCCGCCGCGCCTGCGCCCGCGCTGGCTGACCGATCCCGCCGCGCGCGCGCGTCTTTCCTGGCTCGCCCGCGGCGCCGGCGTGCTCGATTTGCTGAAAGGGGATCCATGCGAGTTGCCTTCGTCGTAAACGAGATCCAGACCGAAAAATCGAGCTACACGACGACTCGGCTCGCGTTCGAGGCGCACGCGCGCGGGCACGAGGCCTGGTACATCGCGGCCGAGGACCTGCTCTACGACATCGACGAGTCGGTGCGCGCCCACGCCTACCGCGCGCCCGCACCAAGGTACGAGGACCTGAAGAGTTACCTGGCGGCAATCAAAGGCGAGAACGCGCAGCGCGAGCGGATCCAGGTCGACCAGCTCGACGTGTTGATGCTGCGCAACGACCCTTCGATCGACGCCATCGAGCGGCCCTGGGCGCAGACGATCGGGCTCCAGTTCGGCCAGGCGGCGGCGCGGCGCGGGGTGCTGGTGCTGAACGATCCGGACGGGCTCGCCAAGGCGCTGAACAAGCTCTACTTCCAGTTTTTTCCGGCCGAGGTGCGCCCCAAGGCGCTCATCACGCGCCAGCCCGACGACATCAAGAATTTCGTGCGCGAGCACCGGCAGGTCGTGCTCAAGCCGCTCCAGGGCTCGGGCGGAGCGAGCGTGTTTCTGGTGCAGAACGAGGACGTGCCGAACCTGAACCAGATGATCGAGGCGGTGAGCCGCGACGGGTACGTCGTCGCGCAGGAGTACTTGCCGGCAGCCGCCGGCGGCGACGTGCGCCTGTTTTTGATGAACGGCAGCCCGTTCGTGCACGAGGGAAGGCACGCCGCGTTCCGGCGCATCGGCGCCGAGGGCGACCTGCGCAGCAACATCCACGCCGGCGGCCACATCGAACGCGCCGAGATCACCGCCGACATGCTCCGAATAGCCGAGCTGGTGCGGCCGAAGCTCGTGCATGACGGGATGTTCCTGGTCGGCCTCGACATCGCGGGCGACAAGCTGCTCGAGATCAACGTCTTCAGCCCGGGCGGGCTCAACAGCGCGCAGTCGCTCGAGAACGTCAACTTCGGCGCGCGGCTGGTCGACGAGCTCGAGAGCAAGGTCAGCCGGCACCGGGCCTACGGGAAGACGCTGCCGAACGTCACCCTGGCCACGCTCTGAGGTCGCGGCAGTTTGGCCTTCAACCGCGGCCTTTCGGGGCGCGGCGCCACGAGCTGCGGCGCGTTGCGCGGCGCGTCGAGCGCAATTTTACGAGCAAATTGCGCTGGCACATCGGCTGCAAAGGCGAGCGCATGCGAAAATCGATGGCGCTCGGCACGGGCGCATTGGGTCTGCTTTGTACCGTGGCTTGTGATCGGGTGGAGCGAGAAACCGCGGATCGGATCGAGCCTCACGACGCGACGACCTGGACCGGTCGCAGTGACTGCGAAGCGCTGCTACCTCCGAGCTCGCAGCGCGCGAGCACGCCGCGCATCGGCACCTGGAACGTCCGCTACTTTCCCGATTCGCAGGAACAGCCGCAGACCGACCCCGACGCGATGACGGACGTGCTCTGGCTGGCGTGCGCGATCGCGTCGCTCGACGTGGACGTGCTCGCGATCCAGGAGTTCAAGAACACCGACGTCGCCGCGCAGAAGAAGCAGGAGCTGCTCGGCCGTTTGAACGAGCTCACGGGCGGCGACTTTCGCATCGAGGTCTCGGGCTGCCAGCCCGCGGAGGTGCAGCACCCGGGCTTTCTCTACGACGCGAGCCGGGTGACCGCGACCCACCTGCGAGAGATCCCGGTTCTGAATCCGGATCCGGTGTGCAGCAACGTCTCGTCGCCGGGTTTCGGCGGCTACTTCAGCATCCAGGGCGGGCCCGATTTTCATCTGATCTCGGTGCACCTGACGGCGGGTGACGCCGTGGATTCGATCGAGAAGCGCGATCAGTCGATCGCGGCGCTCGCGAGCGTGGCCGAGCAAGCGTTCGCGCTCGTGCCTGACCGCGATCTGATCTTCACGGGCGACTTCAACACCTCCGGCTGCGAGGATTGCGCGCCCGCGCTTTCCAGCGCCGACGAGGTGGCCCAGGTCGCTGAGTCCGTCGCCGCGCTGCCCACGCCGCTGCGCTTGCTGGGCGCGACCGAGGCGTGCTCGCGTCAGGTCGACGACGCCACGCCACTGCTCGATCACTTCGTCGCCACCGGCTTGATGGCCGAGGTGCCCGTCCAGGCGCAGGCCCGCGTGACCGGTATTTGCGAAGAGATTCACTGCGGGCGTCTCAAGAACTGGCTCGAGGACGCGCGCAACCGGCTGAGCGATCACTGTCCGGTGCTGCTCGACCTGGGCCCGGACGCCGACTGATCCTACGGCCGCTCGCGCAACGCCGCGGACTCGTGCTGAATCCACTTTCGAAACGCCGACACCTCGGGACGCCTCAGATTTTCCGCCGGCGCGGCCAAGTAGTAGGTCAAGCCCGTCGGGAGCGGGGGAACCCTCGGGAACGGCGCCTTCAGCTTGCCGGCCGCGAGATCGTCGGCGGCGAGCGACCAGCGCGCGAGCGCCACGCCCTGCCCGCGCACGGCGGCTTCCACGAGCATGCTCGAGTCGGTGAGCTGCGTGTAGCGCGCGCCGCGCAGGGTCCGGATTTTTTGCGAAAGCAGCCAGCGCCGCCACGGCCCTCGGTCGTCGTCGTAGAGCAGCACCAACCGTTCCAGATCGCGCGGATCGCGGAGCCCGTGGCGCGCGATCAAGGCCGGAGCGGCGACGACTAGCCAGAAGTCGTCCGCCAGCTTTTCGACCTTCAGCCCCGGGTAACGGCCGCCGCCGTAGCGAATCCCGACATCGATCGGCTCGGCGCCGAAATCGACCAGCCGTTCGGATGCCGAGATCCGGATGTCGATTTCGGGGTGGCGCTCCAGGAACTTGCCGAGCCGCGGCACCAGCCAGCGGGCTGCGAAGGACGGGATCACGCTCACGGAGACCGCCGGCCGCTCGGCGCGGTCGCGCTGGCGGAGACGGCTGTTGATCGCCTCCAGCCGCGAAAACACCGCTGATAGCTCGAGCGCCCACGCGCGCCCTGCCGCGGTCAAGGCGATGCGCCGCGGCGAGCGGCGGAACAGCACGACCCCGAGCTCGGTTTCGAGCAGCTTCACCTGATGGCTGATCGCGGTCTGGGTGACGGACAATTCGCGGGCGGCACGCGTGAAGCTCATGTGGCGCGCCGCGGCTTCGAACGCGCGCAAGGCATTCAGCGACGGCAGCGCAGGCATGATTTTTTCTCATGTATCATGGAAAACTTTCGTTTGCCGCGGACGAGCGGCGGGCGCCTCTTGACCGCCATGAGACTCTATCGCTTCCGCTACAGCCCGTTCGCCCGCAAAGTTCAGATGCTGCTCGACTTGCTGGGAAGACGCTACGACCTGGTCGAAGTGCCCTACAGCGATCGCACCGAGCTGGTCACGCTCACCGGCGGCTACGTCCACGTCCCGGTGCTGGTCGACGACGACGGCCAGGTCACCGTCGAATCACGCGACATCTGTCACAAGTTGCTGGCCGGCCCGGACGGCGCGCGGCTGGTACCGGCGCCCGACCAGGGGCCGATCTGGGCCTACGCCGACTTCTGCGATGGGCCGCTCGAAGACCTGATGTTCAAGATCGCGTCGCCCGCGGTTCGGAACGCCTGGACGAATCCGAGCGACCGCGGCCTCTACGTCTTGATCAAGGAGCGCAAATTCGGCGCCGGCTGCGTCGACGCCTGGCTGCGCGATCGCGAGAAGCTCCTGGCCGGAGCGCGGCGCCTGCTCGCTCCGACGCTGGCTACCCTGGAGAGCCGCTCGTTCGTTTTCGGCGATCGCCCGACGCTCGCGGACGCCGCCCTCTACGGCAACTGCGTGATGCTGGAAGAAGCCGATCGCGAGCTCTTGCCGCGGCTGGCGCCGGCACTTCCGACCTGGCTGAGGCGAGTCGAGGCGTTCGCTCGGCACTGACGGCGCCAGGGCAGTGCTACACTCCCGCCCGTATGCGTGCGAACTGGCTTGCAATGGCGCTGATCTGCGCGTCGGTGCCCCTCGGCTGCGATTCGAGCTCGGAGGAGCCGAGTGGCGTACCCGCTGACGGCGGTGGGAGCGGTGGCAGCACGGCTGGAGGCGCCGCTGGATCGGTGGGCGTCGGTGGCTCGGCGGGCGCCGGTGGCTCGGCTGGAAGCGGCGGCTCCTCGGGGTCCGGCGGCAGCGCTCGCGATGGGAGCGCGGATAGCGCCGGCTCCCTCGACGGTTCGGCCGACGCCCCGTTCGACGCCGCCTCGGTCAACTGCTCGACCAATCCGCCGGCGTGGCCGGTCTTCGACCGAACGTGCTGGGATGACCTGTGGTGCTCCGTCGCCCTTCACCAGGTCAATTGCTGCGGCACCGTGATCGCGACCGGAATCCTGCATCCCGAGGTCGAAAAGTTCGACCTTGCCGAGGCCGTCTGTAGGCAACAAATCGGGTTCTGCGACTGCCTTGCCGGCCCGACCAAGACCGACACCGGGCAAGTGACCAACGACGCGGCACAGATCAAGGTCGCGTGCCGCTCCAACGTCTGCACGACCTACGTGCCGTAAACGTCACTCGGCGCCGGCGTGAGCGTCGCCGAGCCCGTCATCGCCGAGGTTCGGCCGGGACGGCCCGGTCGGCATGCCGAGCAGCTTTCGGAGCTCGTCGCGCTCGATCGTCTCTTTTTCGAGCAGCGCGGTCACGAGCAAGTCGAGCTCGGCGCGATGGTCGAGGATGATGCGCTCGGCGCCGTCCACCGCGTCGTTCAAGAAGCTGCGCGTCTCCTGCTCGATCACGTGGATCGTGGCATCGCTGGTTCCGCCTTCGGTCGCCAGGGTCTGGCCCAGGAAGGGGTGCTCCGTCTTGTGTTCGTGAAACACCGGCCCGACGCGATCGCTCATTCCGAAGTGGGCGACCATGCGAAATGCCAGATCAGTCGCCTGGCGCAGGTCGCTCTCGGCGCCGCTCGAGATGTCGCCCAGGACCACACGTTCGGAGGCATAGCCGCCCATCAGCACGCAGAGCCGCGAATCGAGCTCCTTCTGCGTCATGATGTGGCGATCGCTGGCCGGCGTTTGCTGCGTGACGCCGAGCGCCATCCCGCGCGGGATGATCGTCACCCGGTGGAGCGGCTCGGCGTTGGGCGTGAAATGCGCGACGATCGCGTGTCCGGACTCGTGCACGGCGACCCGGCGCTTCTCCTCGACGTCGAGCTTGGTTTCACGAGGATCGCCGAGCACGACCTTGTCGTACGCCTCCGAAAAGTCCCGCTTCTCGATCGCGTCGGCGCCGCGGCGGGTCGCGCCGAGCGCGGCTTCGTTGACCAGGTTGGCGAGGTCGGCGCCCGAGAAGCCCGGCGTGTTGGCGGCAACCGGCTTGAGGTCGACGTCGCGCCCGAGCGGCTTGTCGCGGGTGTGCACCTGGAGGATCGCCAGCCGCGCGCCGAGCTCGGGTCGATCGATGATCACGCGCCGATCGAAGCGACCCGGGCGCAGCAACGCCGAGTCGAGCACGTCGGGCCGGTTGGTCGCCGCGAGCACCACCGTCAGGTCGTTGCGCGAGAAGCCGTCCATTTCCGAAAGCAACTGGTTCAGCGTCTGCTCGCGCTCGTCGTGCCCACCGCCGAGGCCCGCACCGCGCGAGCGGCCGACGGCGTCGATTTCGTCGATGAAAATGATGGCGGGCGCGACTTTCTTGGCTTCCTCGAACAGCTCGCGCACGCGGGCAGCGCCGACGCCCACGAACAGCTCGATGAACTCCGAGCCGTTGATCGAGAAGAATGGCACGCCCGACTCGCCCGCCACCGCGCGCGCCAAGAGCGTCTTGCCGGTGCCGGGCGGACCGACCAGGAGCACGCCGCGCGGAACCTTGCCGCCGAGCCGCCGGAAACGCTCGGGCTGCTTCAAGTAGTCGACGATCTCCTGAAGATCTTGCTTGGCGTTCTTGAGCCCCGCCACGTCGTCGAACTTGACGTTGACCTGCGCCTCCTTTTCGAAGCGGCGCGTCTTCCCCTTGATCACTTGGCTGAGCCCGCCGCCACTGCCGAGCATGCGCGTGGCGCCGCGTGACAGCCAGATCCAGGCGCCGACGATCAGCGCGAACGGCAGCAGGTTCATCAGCAGCGTGACCGCGATCGGTTGGTCTTCGCTCTTCACCACGACTTCGACACCCTTGTTGCGCAGGAGTGGGAGCAGCTCCTCGTCGCCCTGGGCCGGCACCATGGTGTGAAAGTTCTTGAGCTTCTTGCCCTCGATCGTGCGTTCCTCGCGCAGCTTGCCGATCACGGTCTGCCCGCGAATCTGCACGCTCTCGACCTTCTGGTCTTGGACCTCGCGCCAGAAGGCCGTGTACGAGATCGGAGGGTGGACGTCGTCCTGCTTGCCCGCGTAATACTGATAGGCAGCGAAGCCGAGCAGCAGCAGGACCAGCATCAGCCACGCGCTCCAGCCGGGACGCGGGGGGCGCGGCGTGCCGGAACCAGGGACTTGGTCCGGCAGCGACGGCTGTGGACGCGTTCCTCCAACCTCGGGCATGGGGCGCAAGTTAAGGCGGGGAGCGCGAATGTCCACCGCGCCCGGGGCCGAAAGCCTCAGGCTCTGCCGAAGAGCTCGTCAGCGACTTCGCGCAGAATTGCCTGAGACTCGTCGGCGGGCAGCTCGAGCGCGGCTGCGAGCGCGTCGATCGCGGCTGCTTCCGCATGAGCGACGTGGTCGTCCACGAAAGCGACGGCGCCCGCCAAGCGAAAGGCGAAAGCTCGCCCTTCGGGGGTCGGGATGCGGGCTTTGATCGACGCCAGGCGCGCGTGCCAGCCCTCGTTTGCCAGCCGGTCACCGCACTCGTCCAAAAGCTCCGCCACGCGGGAGCTTTGCACCACGTGAAGATCGGCGATCGCTTGAATGCTGGCCCGCAGCTGCTCGAGCTCCTGTTCGCTGACCTCACCGTCGACAGCCGCCATCAGGAACATCGCTTCGAGGATGGCCTCGAACTCGGCGGCCTGACCGTCCCCGGGCGAAACCGATTCGACATGCGCGTCCGCGACCGGAGCGCGGGCGGCTTGAGCGGCCGTGACACCGCGAGCCAGCTTGGCGAGCCGTGCGTCGAGGACCATTGTCGGTAGCCTACCCCCGACAGAGACCCCCGCAATCGCCGATTCGGTGGCAGAATCGGCAGGCTTTGTCCCAAGCTCCGCTGAACGACCCCGTGCAGTGGCGGGATCCGCCGCCCGGGCGCCTGGTGGGCCGGGGCCACCCGGTCGGTGACTTCCTGCACGCCTACGATTGGGAGCTCGTCGAGCACCGGCCCGGCTACCTCAAGGTCCTCGCCGACCTGCCTCCACAGGTGCGAAACCTGCGCGGCGAGCTGTTTGGCGGCTTCTCGCCGACGTACGTCGACCTGCTGTCGCTGCGCTGCGTGAGCGTGAGCCGGCCCGCCTCGGAACCGCGCCGCCGGCTCGTCACCGTCAACATGCGCATCGACTATTTCGAGCCGGTGTGGGGTCCCCGCTTCGCCATCGAGTGCGAGATTCGAAATCAGCGCGGGCGCATGCACCTCGTGGAGACGCGCTTTCGCGACAACGAGGGCACGCTGCTGCTGTTCGCGATCACGACCATCCGCGCCGTCGACCTCCCCAAGGAACCGCCCACAAACTTGGCCGACAAACCGCACACAAAACCCGGGGCCGAGCCTGCTGATCCCGGTTGACGGCCCGGGGTTGCCTGGGTCTATTGAAAGACCTTTCGCTCCATGCCCCGGGAGATCAAACAGACCGTCACTTTCGACGCCACCCCCAGGCAGATCTACGGCGCCCTGATCGACTCCGAGCAGCACAGCGCCTTCACCGGGGCCAAAGCCAAGATCACGAACGGCGTTGGCTCGCGCTTCTCGGCGTACGGCGGTTACATCACCGGCGTCACGGTGGAGCTAGCGCCGGGCAAGCGCATCGTCCAGGCCTGGCGCGGCAAGAACTGGCCCAAGGGCGCGTACTCGATCGTTTGCATCGAGCTCGAAGCCGCCGGCAAGAAGCGCACGCGCTTGAATTTTTCGCAGTACGGCGTGCCCGACAAGTTCCACGCCCAGATCAGCGAGGGCTGGAAGCAAAACTACTGGATCCCCTTGAAGCAGTGGCTCGCGCGCCCGCGACGTGCGACGAAGCGCCGCGCTCCGCCCGCGCCCGCAACGCCGGCTGCCGGCGGCTGACGTCAAGAACCGCTCACGGAGCTCACGAGCTCGCTGTCCAATGCCTCGCGCAGACGCTCGGTGAGCTCGAGCGCGGTGAACGGTTTGGTCAGGAGCAGCACGCTGTCGTGTTGCACGCCGTGGCGCAGGATCTCGTCGTCCGTGTAGCCGGACATGTAAACGGTGCGCATTTCGGGCCGCGTTTTGGCGAGATAAGACGCGAGATCGCGCCCGCTCATCACCGGCATCACGACATCGGTCAAGAGCAGGTGGATCGTCGCTGGGTAGCCTTCCGCGACCGCGATCGCTGCGTTGGCATCGCCGGCCTCGAGCACGACGTAACCGTTGTCGCCGAGCACGTCCACCAGCAGCCTGCGCAGCGCCGGCTCGTCTTCGACCACCAGCACGGTTTCCGTGCCGCGTGCCGGCTTGCCGTCCTGGGTCGGTCGGAGCTGGCTGGTCGGCGCCGCTTCCACGAGCGGAAACGCGATCGTGAAGGTCGTGCCCGCGCCGGGCGTGCTGTCCACGCTGATCGCACCGGCGTTCTGCTTGACGATGCCGTACACGGTAGACAGCCCGAGACCCGTACCGCGCTCCTTGGTCGTATAGAACGGCTCGAAGATCCGCTCGCAGGTAGCCGCGTCGATTCCGACCCCCGAGTCGCGCACGCTGAGCACCGCGGCCGCGATGCCATCGCTTTCGCCATCGCGCGCTGGAATCGCGGCCATCGATCCCCCGCAGGTCTCGATCGTGAGCACGCCGCCGTTCGGCATCGCGTCGCGCGCGTTCAGCACCAGGTTCAGCAAGATCTGCTCCAGCTGCCCGGGGTCGATCCGGATCGCGGCCAGCGATCGATCGAGGCCGATTTCGATCTCGATGCTTTCCGGAACCAGGCCCCTCAGCATCGTACCCATGCCATCGATCACCGAGTTCAGGTCGAGAATCTGCGGCTGCACGAAGCTGCGCCGCCCGAAAGCCATCAATTGCCGGGTCAGCGCTGCGGCCCGCGACGTTGCCTGCTCGATCTGCGACAGCGCATGCGCCACGTCGCGATCCAGAGCCTTGCCCTTGAGCACTTCGACGTAGCCGAGCGTCACCGCCAAGAGATTGTTGAAGTCGTGGGCGATGCCGCCGGCAACGGTACCGATCGCTTCGAGCTTCTGCGCCTGGCGCAGCTGCGCTTCGAGCTTCCTCAGCTCTTCCTCCGCCAGCCGCTTTTCGCTGACGTCGATCGAACAGCCCACGATGTGTTCCGGAGAGCCGTCGGGCAGCCGGCTCGCCACCTTGGCCCAGGTCGCGAGCCAGAGCCAGCCGCCGTCCTTGCGCCGGAAGCGCAACTCCTGGTGAACCGTCTCGCGATCGCCGGCGCGCGCGTAGTCCTGCCAGCTCCGATCGGACAACGCGACGTCGTCGGGGTGGATCAGCTGGCGCAGCCAATTCGCGCCGAACGCCGCCATCTCTTCTTCGCTGTATCCGAGGCGTTCGGCGAGGGTGTGGTTGGTGTAAAGGGTCTTTCGGGCCACGACGTCGAAGACGAACAACGTGACCGGGCTGGCCTCGACCAGGCGCTCGAAGTAGTGTTGCCACTTGCCGAGCGAGGGCCGGGCCAGAGCTTCGCCGCCAGATGCGCCCATAATGGTCTCAGCATTAGCCAACCAGACCTTTTCCTTGGCGTAAAGTCCGCCATTTGCGCCGATCGCCTGTGCCTGTAGGCTTCGTCGGCCAAGCTTCTGCTCTTACCCTCGACCTCCCCAGACCCGCGATGTGCGCCGAACCCGTCAAGACGCCTCCCGAGCCGCCCGGGAGCGATTTCGTCGGCCAGACTTTGCGCAACACCTACCGGATCCTGCGCGTCCTCGATCAGGGCGGTATGGGGATGGTGTTCGAGGCCGAGCACGTTCGCTTGCACCGGCGCGTGGCGGTGAAAGTCCTGGCCCAGCACCTCGCCGGCGTGGATGCCGCACTCGCGCGCTTCCACCGTGAAGCAGACATCATCAGCCGCCTCCAGCACCCCCACATCGTCCAGGTCGTCGATTACGACGCGACCGAACAGGGTGCGCCTTACATCGTGATGGAGCTGCTCCACGGGGAGAGTCTCGCCGATCGGCTCGATCGCGATCGCAAGATACCTTTGAACGAGGCGGTCCGGATCGCGCTCCAGGTCGCTTCCGGCCTGTCGTTCGCCCACGCGGCAGCGATCATTCACCGCGACCTCAAGCCGGCCAACATCTTCCTGGTCAGCGTGGCGGGCCAACCGGGCTACGTGAAGCTGCTCGATTTCGGGATCAGCAAGCACGCCGCTGCGGCTGGGGCCGGGCTCACGGGCGAGTTCGACGTGCTGGGCACGCCCGACTACATGGCGCCCGAGCAGGCCCGCGGATTGACGGCCAGCGTCGACCAGCGCGCGGACCAGTTTTCACTGGCCGCGATCACGTACGAGATGCTGTCCGGACAGCTGCCCTTTGCCGGCCAGGACATCGCCAGCGTGCTGAGCCGGGTCATCAACGACGATCCGCCGCCGCTGCTCGCGCTCGCGCCGGCGGTCCCGCCCGCGGCCGAAGCCGTGTTGAAGCGGGCGCTGTCCAAGGATCCCAAGCAGCGTTACGCGCAGATCGCCGAGTTTGGGGCTGCCCTCGCCAGCGCGTCGGGCCTTTCGGTGCCTCCGCTCGGGGCGCGCCTGGCCTCGGTGCCACCACCACCGCCCGCCGCGCCCGAAACGCCGACGTCCGACGCCCCCGCGCGCAGTTACCGCGCGTCGTCGACCGCCCGCACCGAGCTCGCGTCGTACCCCGATCACGAGCTGCCGGATTCGAACCGCGACCGCCGCTCCGAGCCGAACTCCCAGCCAAGGGAGCAGAAGCCGCGCGCCGGCACGCCCGGCCGGCGCCACGATCCCCGTGTCGAACCCGAGGCGACGGGCCGTGCCACGCCGGTTCCGGAGTCGCGCTCGCGCGGTGTCGCGGTAGGCCGGATCGAGCTGCCGTCCCGTCAACCGACCCCGGCCGCCCCGTTTGCGCCGCCGGCAGCGCCTGCCGCCGCGAACGCCCCGGCCAAGCTCCGCGACGCCATCGACCAGGCGCGGCTGGCCATGGGGTTCGGCGATCTCGATCTGGCGATCGACTACGCGGAGTCGGCGTTGCGCTTCGCCGCTCAGAGCGACGAGGAAGCCACGCGCGACGCGATCGTGCGGTCGGCGACCTTGTTCGACTTGATCTTCGAGACCCGCCTCGGGTCGCTCGATCGGCGGGTCGTGCTCCGAACCAAGCCGACGGGCACGCGCGGCAGCCTGAGCCCGCAGCAGGCGTTCTTGCTGTCGCGTCTCGAGGGCGGCGAAAAGCTCGAAGAGGTCGTCGATCTCGCTCCGCTACCGCGCCGCGAGGCGATCCGGCTGATCGTCAGCCTTTTGCGGCGCGGGATTCTCGAAGTCGAGTGAGTCGAGCGTGACGCGGCGCGCGCTGGCGAGCGCTCTGTTCGTCGCGACTGCCGTCCTGGCCTGCGGAAAACGCGACGGCACGCCGAAGCCGCCGGCGCCCGCGACAACGCTTGCGACCAGCACCGCCGCGCCGAAACATCTCGAGCTCGAGAACGCGGACATCGTCGTACCGGAGGGCGCGAGCGCGGCCAAACCGGTGCCGTTCATCCTGCTGTTGCACGGGCTCGGCCACTCGGGGCCCGGCCTCGCCGAACAGTTCCGCTTCGCCGAGCTGTCCCGCTCGCTCGGCTTCGCTTACGCGGCACCGAGCGGAGCCTTCGATGCGTCGGGGCGCCGATTCTGGAATGCCTGGACGGCGTGTTGCGACTTCGATCCAAAAAAGCCCGACCACGTCTCCGCGCTGCGCGCGCTGCTCGACGAGGCGGCGAAAAATCCGGCGCTCGACCCGAAGCGCCGCCACGTCCTTGGCTTCTCGAACGGCGGCTTCATGGCGCATCGGCTCGCCTGCGAGGTGCCGGGGCTGGCCGCGATCGCCAGCATCGCCGGCTCGGGGCCCGCTCCCGGCGAGACCTGTCGACCCTCCGGACCGGTCGCCGTGCTCCAGGTTCACGGGGATGCTGACCAGGTGATCGCTTACGGCGGGGGTCACACGCTCGGCGATCCGTCGCTGCCCGTGCATCCGTCCGCGCCGGACGTGATGAAGGCCTGGGCCGAGCGCAACGGTTGCGGCAGGCTTCTGGGAACGCCGCCCACTCTCGATCTGGAGCCGGATCTGCCAGGAGAGGAAACCCGCGTCCTGCGCTATCCGGGATGTCGCCGCTCGACCGAGCTCTGGCGCGTGGAAGGCGGAGGACACGTGGTCGCGGTGAAGCCGGGCGCCGTCGAGCGGGTGATCGAATTCCTCGAGCAGCAGCGCGCCGAGTGATGGCTCGCGGTACGGCGCGTGCATCGGCGGGCGATACGATGACGAACTCGGGCTTTGCCGGCGCGGCAACGGCCTCGCGGCCGGCGCGTGCGCTCTCCGGGATCGCGGGCACCGTGCTGCGCGCGATCGCAGCGCTGGCCACGATCGCGCTCGTCGGTTGCGGCGGCGACGACGCTGCCCCCTCACCTTCGGGGCCCGCCACCAACGCGCGCTTTCCCTTCCCGCAACGGCGTTTTTCCAGCCATTGCAGCTACCCCGTCAACGCGACGCCCGAGCGCGCCCGCGCCGCCTTCGACAAGTGGAAAGCCGACCTGGTGACGACCGAGGGAGCCGGTGGCTTCGCGCGGGTGCGCCGCCCCGACACGCCGGATGGCCTGCCGAATTCGACGGTTTCGGAGGGGATCGCATACGGAATGGTGATCGCCGTGTACATGGACGACCAGGCTTTGTTCGACGCTCTGTTCGGCTATTCGCGGCTGTGGGCGACCTCTACCGGTTTGATGAAGTGGTACATCGATCCCACGGGGACCCAGGCTTGTCCGGGCGACACCGGCGGCTGCGGCGCCGCCACCGATGCCGACGAAGATCTGGCGTGGGCGCTCGTGATGGCGGACCGCCAATGGGGCGGTAAAGGCACGCTCGACGAGGACTACCTCGTCCACGCCAAACGCGTGATCGACGCGATCTGGAAGTTCGAGGTCGAACAGTACGCGCCCTACGTGCTGAAGCCCGGCGATCGCTGGGGCGGATCGAGCATCACCAATCCGTCGTACTTCGCGCCGGCCTACTACCGCGTCTTCGCGCAGGTCAGCGGCAACCCCGACTGGCTCAAGGTGATCGATTCGAGCTACGACATCATCGAAAAGAGCCTGAACGACGCCAACGGCAACACGCAGAACGGCCTGGTGCCGGCCTGGTGCGACAGCTCGGGCACGCCAGAACCACCGGACCCGGGCGACGCCACTCACTACCAGTACGACGCGGCCCGCGTCCCGTTCCGCATCGGACAGGACTACTGCTGGTTCGGCGAGCCGCGCGCCAAGGCCTACCTCGACAAGGTCAGCAGCTTCTTCGTCACGCAGGGCGCCGACGGCATCTTCGACGGCTACGCGCTCGACGGTACGCCGCGCCCCGAGGCCGCCCAGGAGCCGTCGCGATCGGCCGTATTCGTCGGCTCCGCCGGCGTTGGCGCGATGAGCAGCCCCGAGCACGGCGCCTTCGTCGCCGGCACCGCCGACAAGGTCGCGAGCCTCGAGCTGCTGGTCCGAAGCACCTACTACAACGAGTCCTGGACCGCGCTTTCGCTCTTGATGATGAGCGGCAATCTCGACGATCTGACGCGCTGAAGCGCCGCGTGTACAATCGGCCGGTGAAACCGGTACGGCTCGTCACCATCCCCTTCAGCCACTATTGCGAAAAGGCGCGCTGGGCGCTCGATCGCGCGCGCGTCGACTACGTCGAAGAGCCGCACCCGCCGATCCTGTCGTGGCTCGCGACGCTCGGCGCACGTGGAACCCGCACCGCCCCGGTGCTCGTCACCGCGGACGGCGTGCTCTCCGAATCGACCGACATCCTGCGCTTCGCCGATCGGTACGGCAGCGCGCCGAGCCCCTTGTTCCCGACCGGCAACCGCGACGTCGAAGCGCTCGAGGATCGGCTGGACGAGAGGCTCGGCCCCGCCGCGCGTCGCTTCGCCTACTACTACGTCCTCGACGATCGCGAGCTCACGCGGGCGCTGCTCGCGCGCGGCGTCGGTCGCTGGGAATCGCGGTTCGCGTCGCGCGGAGCACCGCTGATCGCCGGCTTGATTCGCCGCGGCCTGAAGATCGACCGCGCGGGCTTCGAGCGTTCGCTGACGGTGATCGAACGCGAGCTCTCGCACGTCGAAGCGCTGCTCGCCGACGGCCGGCGCTATCTCACCGGCGACGCGTTCACGGCGGCGGACCTGACTTTCGCGGCTCTCGCCGTGCCGCTGATCCTCCCTCAAGCCTACCTGCGCTACACGGGCGACCTCAGCAGCTTGCCCCCGGCGCTCTGGGACCGCGTCGCCACGTACCGCACGCGTCCCGCGGGGCGCTTTGCCCTACACATCTACGACGAAGAGCGCTCGGCCCCGCTGCGAAACGTCGCCTGACGCCTTAAGAAGGGGGCATGAAGCTCCACCGCGGCCGACTGATCGATCACCTTCACCTCGTCGTCACCGATCTCGAAAAGAGCCGGCGCTTTTACAGCGCCGTGCTCGAAGTCTTCGGCCTGAAGGTCGTGCCCTACGGCGAGCACGCGTTCGGATGCGACGAGCTCTTCATCAGCGACGAAGCGTTCACGCGCGGCAACGCCACCGCGCCGCACCGCGTTCACCTGGCTTTTCAGGCCCCCGATCACGAAACTGTGGCCCGCTTTCACCGCGCCGCGCTGGCCGCCGGCGGGCGTGACAACGGCGGCCCGGGCGAGCGCCGGTATCACCCTGGGTACTACGGCGCTTTCGTGCTCGACCCGGACGGCAACAACATCGAGGCCGTGCACCACGGCCCACACCACCGGTCCGCGCCCTCGGTCGAGATCGAATTCGACGGCTGAGCCTCGGCGTGCCATGGTCCCGGGCGCTCTCGCCCCCGTAGCTCAGTGGATAGAGCAGCGGTTTCCTAAACCGAAGGTCGCAAGTTCGACTCTTGCCGGGGGCGCCAGGCAATGGCGCGGACGTGGCGTTCGTGTCCGGTCCGAGGCTAACGTAGCTGCGTGCTGGTCGGACGGGATCGAGAGCTCGCGGAGCTCACCGAAGCGCTAGCGCGAACCGCGACCGGTGGCGCCCTCTACCTTTTTGCCGGCGAACCGGGGATCGGGAAGACGAGGCTCGCTTCGGAAGTCGCGGCAGTCGCGCGTCAGCGCGGCGTTCGCGCTTCGTGGGGACGATGCTGGGAAGCCGGGGGCGCGCCTCCTTTCTGGCCGTGGCGGGAAGCGCTCGACGGCTGCGGCGTGGCGTTTCCGGACGCCGCCGCGATGGGAGCGGGCAACCCTGCGGAAGCTAGATTCACGTTGTTCCGAGAAGTTGCGACGCTCCTCGGGCGTGAGGCGGCGCGGAAGCCCGTGCTCGTCGTGCTCGAGGATTTGCACGCGGCCGATCTGCCGACGCTCCTTTTGCTCGAGTTCGTAGCCGGACAACTGAACGCGCTGCCGATCGTGGTGGTCGGCACGTATCGCGACCTGGAAGCGCGGCTGCGGCCGGACGCGGGCGACATCCTGTCCCGGCTCGGACGATCGGGGCACGTGCTCCGGCTGTCAGCGCTGTCCGAAGCGCAAGTGGCCGCCTTGCTCGGTGACGCGATCGAAGGCTGCGACGACCGGCTCGCCGCGAAGGTTTACGCGATCACGCACGGCAACCCGCTCTTCGTCGCCGAGATGGTGCGCGACATCCGAGCTCGCGGGCTGGACCAGGAAGTTTCGATTCCGCTCGGCGTGCGCGAGGTGATTCAACAGCGGCTGGGACGCGTTCCGGAGGCGGTGCGACCGATCCTCGATGCGGCGGCCGTGCTCGGGGTCGAGCTCGGCACGGCAGTGCTCTCACGCATGGCGGGCGATATCGACGCGCTTTTGGACGACGCGATCCGGAGCGGGCTCGTGACCGCCCAGGACGGTCGGCTGCGGTTCTCTCACTCGCTCTACCGCGAGGGGCTCTATCACGAGCTCCCGCGCCTGCAGCGCCAGGCCCTGCACCGCGATGCTGCGCGCGCGCTGGCCGAGTCAGGCGCGTCGCTGGAAGAGATCGCCCACCACTTGCTCGAGAGCGGTCCTGATCTCGCGGCCGACGCGATCGATCATGCGGTCCGAGCCGCGGGTCACGCCGTCGACGTGTTCGCGTTCGAGGAGGCGATTGCGCTGCTCGAGCGGGCCGCCGCGAAAGTGCCGGCGGGACCGCTCGAACGCGCGCTCCGGTGTCGAGTGCTGATCGCGCACGGTGAGGCGCTGCTCAGGAGCGGAGATGCGAAGGGCCGAGAGCTTTGCGCCAAGGCAGCCGAAATGGCGCGCGAGCTCGGCGACGCAGAGCTGCTCGCTCAGGCCGGCCTGGCCTACGGCAGTGTCCTGATCATGGGTGGAGTCGATCCGTTCCTCGTCGGCGTGCTCGAAGAGGCACTGGCCCACCTGCCGGAGGCGGAGACGGCGTTTCGGGCGCGCGTCATGGCGCGCCTGGCTGCGGCCCGCCAGCCGTCGCCACCGGAGTTCCGGCAGCGCGACGTCACGCTGGCATTCGAAGCCATCGAGATGGCGCGGCGCGTGGCGGGCCGGCGCGAGCTGCTCGTCGTTCTGCATTCGGCGAGCGGCTCACTCTACGGCGGAATCGACCCCACCGTGCGGGTGCCCATCACCCGTGAACAGGAGCGGCTCGCCGAAGAGCTCGGGGACACGGCCCGGTTGCTCAACGCGCGCGTGCGCCTCGCCTGCGACTACCTCGAGCTCGGTGACTTCGCTTCGTACGAAGAGCTCGCCGCTTCCTACGAGGCGGCTGCCAAGCGCATCGGCCCGGCCGCCGAACTCTGGCGCGTGCCGCTGATGCGCTCGATGCTCGCCCTGCGCGCGGACCGGTTCGACGAGTCGCTGCGCTGGCAGGAGGAATCGCGCCGCATCGACTCCGAGCGGCCCCGAGCCAAGCGCGCGCAGGCCTTTCACCGGATCTGTTTCTTTCGTGCGGCGGAGCGTCATGCCGAGCTGCGCGCGAGCATCCCGGAGCTCAGAAACTTGTGGCTCGCCATGCCCTACGGGGCCGTCCTTTCGGACTCTCGAGTCGCGTCCGCGCTGGCGCGCCTCGGAGCCGACGAGGAATTGCGGGATGTCTTGAGCGGGCTTTCCGAGCACGCATGGGCTGAGGAAATCAACACACCGGCGTTGTCGGAAGCCGTCTGGGCCACGCGCGATCGGGCGCGAGCCGAGCAGCTCTTGCTCCTCGGGCAACCGTACCGGACGCGCTGGATGATGTACTGGTTCGACTGCGAGATCACCGAAGCTCCGACGATGCGGGCGCTCGCCTACCTCACGGGGATCGCGGGGGATTGGCAGGAGTGTGACCGCATGTTCGAGCAGGCGCTGCGAACCGTCGAAGCCGTGGGGCGTCGTTCCCTGGCGGCGCGCATGCGGTTCGAGCTCGGCGATCTTTTCATACGCGAAGGACGGGAGCCCGAGCGAGCCCGTGCCTTGCTCACCGAGGCGCGCGCGCTCGCCGCCGAGGTCGGGATTCCGGATCTCGTTCATTTGATCGATCGGCGTCACCCGATGCTCGCGGCTTCGAGCGGAAAAACTGCCGCCGCGCCGGCCGCACGAGCGTTCTCGATGGTCGCCGAAGGCGAGTACTTCGCGATCGCGACCCGGCGGGGCACACTCCGCTTCAAGGCCACGCGCGGCATGCAGTACCTCGCCCGGCTCGTCGAGCAGCCGGACGTCGCACTCCACGTCCTCGAGCTCGCCGGCTCCAGCGATCACCCGGACCGCGGCGACGCGGGTGAGCTCCTCGATCCGAGTGCGTTCCGCGAGTATCGCGCGCGGCTCCAGCTGCTGCGCGACGCCGCAGAGGACGCCGAGGCCCGCGGCGACAGCAATGGAGCCCGGCGTGCCCGCGACGAAATGGAGCTGATCGCGAGCGAGCTCGCGCGGGCGACCGCTCGCGGCGGGCGTGCCCGTCGAGCCGAGTCGGCCGTCGACCGTGCCAGGAGCGCCGTGCAACGCCGCTTGAAGGACGCCATCCAGCGCATCGGCGAGCAGGACGAAGACTTGGGCGCGTGGCTGCAGCGGGCCGTACAGACCGGAAACTACTGCACTTTTCGACCTCGCAGCTGAGGGCGGAACGGATTTCGGGGCGCGTGGAACGCCGTTCCGCGTTTTGTACCCCCTGGGCGGGTGAACCCCCAAGGAGGACCCGCCATGAGCCTGGAAGCCGCGCAGCGCCAACCGAACTTCGCCGACGCCTACGAGCGAGCCGTCGTTCCGGCCATCTTCGACCGGTACGCCCGAGACCTGATCGAGCGCGCGCGTCCGATCGGCGCTTCTGATCGCATTCTCGATCTCGGCTGCGGCACCGGAATCGTCGCGCGGGTCCTGCGCGAGCGGCTCGGCGGCGCCGCGAGCATAGTGGGCGTCGACGTGAGCGCGCCCATGATCGAAAAGGCGCGCTCGGTCGCGCCGGACATCGACTTTCAGCAGGCGAACGCGATGGCCCTGCCGTTTCCCGACGCCTCGTTCGATCTCGTGCTCTGCCAGGAGATGCTCCAGTTCGTACCCGACCGCCTCGCCGCTCTCCGCGAAGTGTGCCGCGTGCTCACGCCGGGCGGGCGCTTCATCACGAGCACCTGGCGGCCGCGCAGCGAGCAGCCGTTCTTCGACGCCCTCGGCCGCATCGCCGAGCGGCATCTCGGCAAGTCCAACGACGCCCGCTGGTCGCTCGACGGAACCGAGCTGGTTCAGGCGCTCGGTGCAGCCGGCTTTGCGGACATTCGTCTCGAAACCGTCTCGTTCACCGACCGCTTTCGTGAGTTTCCCGCCCGCTTGAACGCGATGGCCGCCAATTTCGACCTCACGGCGTTCTCGGAGGCCGAAAAGGAGCGCCGCTTCGCGGCCGTCGAAGCCGACAGCGCCGAGGTGCGTGCCCGCTTCGCGCTCGAGGACGGCTTCGGCGGACCGTCCGTGGCGAACGTCGCGACTGCCGTTTCACCGGGGAAAAATTGACCTCTGTAACCAGAAATCACCGCCTTCATAAGCCCACCATCGAGGAGCCCATGACCTACGCCATCGACGAAGCATTGCTAGCCAAAGCTCGAGAGCTCGGCCCCATCATTCGCGAGCACGCCGCCGCGGCGGAACGCGAGCGGCGGCTGTCGAAACCCGTGCTCGATGCCATGAATCGCTCCGGCATCACCAAGATGCTGCTGCCGAAATCCCTGGGCGGCCTCGAGACCGATCCAGTGACGGCGATGCGCGTCGCCGAAGAGATCGCGAGCTTCGACAGCATCGCCGGGTGGCTGATCATGGTCGCGAACGGGTCTGCTTTCACCGCTGCTCGGTTCCCCGCCGAGGTCGCCGAGGAGTTCGCCCGGGACCCGAACGACTGGGTGGGCGCAGCGGCGTTTCAGCCGCCGGTGGAAGCCCGGGAGGTCGACGGAGGCTACAGGCTGACCGGTCAGCGGGCACTCGCGAGCTTCGCGCACTCGGCCCGCTGGATCACCCTCACCGGTCTCGTCATGGACGGCCCGGCGCCGCGCATCGTGAACGGGATGCCGACCTTGATCATCGCGGTCATGAACGCCAAGGACGTCGAGGTCGTCGACACCTGGCACGCGCTCGGAATGCGCGGCACGGACAGCGCCGACGTCTCGGTCAACGACCTGTTCGTCCCGAAAGCCTTCACCTGCCCGCTCGTGCCGCCGTTCGCACCGAACAAGCACTATCGCTCGCCGCTCTATCGCCTGCCGATGCTGGCAGCGATCGTGCTCGCGGCGATCCCACCCGTCTCCCTGGCCATCGCGCAGAGCGCGATCGAGGAATTGAAGGCGCTGTCCACGAAACGCGTGCCCATGGGATCGGCCGTGCCGCTGCGCGACCGCGGCGTGGCGCAGGCGCGGCTCGGCCGTGCCGAAGCGATGCTCCGCTCGGCACGGGCTTTCATGTACGAAACCATGGCCGAGACCTGGGCGAAGACCGAAGCGGACGTACTGCTGACGCTCGAAGAGCGCGCCCGCATCCTGCTCGCCGCGACACACGCTTGCCAGGTCGGCGCCGAGGTCACCGACATGATGTTCACCTCGGGCGGGTCGAGCGCGGTGTTCGTGCGCAGCCCCCTCGAACGGCTGTTCAGAGACTCCCAGGTGATCCGCCAGCACGGCTTCGTCGCTGCCTCGCGCTACGAGACCGCCGCGCAGGTGATGCTCGGTCTCGAGGCCGATCTTCCCCTAATCCACTTCTGATTGATTCAACCACTGGCTCGAACCCGAAAGCGAGAACACATCATGGCTGACGCAATCTTGTTCATTGGATGGAACCGGCCGCACGTAGGTCTGGACGACAAAGCGATGGGCTACGCCGCAGGCGAAGGTCTCGAGTACCTGAAGAAGCTCGAAGGCAAGTACTTCGAGCGACTCGACGTGATCGGCCTGACCGCGCACGGAGGCGACCTGAACTTCGCGTTCATTCTCCACGGCAACCGCGCGAAGCTCGACGAGCTCCGTCGCACCGACGAGTTCGAGGCCTTCTCTTTCAAGCTGAGCTCGCTTTTCGACCGCGTCCGCGTCGTGCCGGGTCTCAACTGGGAAGGCATCCAGAAGGTCATGAAGCGCATGCCGTCCGCAGGGCGGTAGTCGAGAGTTTCGGTCTCCGGGTCGTGTATGGTCGTCCCATGGATGCCGAACGGCTGCGGGAGCTCCAGGCTCCGCTCAAGGCTCGATACAAGGAAGATCCGGCTTCAGCGATCGTGACCCTCCGGGCTCGGGGCCGCGTTTCGCAAGCGGACGTCTCGTGTGCGCTCGAAACGGGACGGCCTGGGGTGGCCGCCGGTCTGCATCCGGCGGCCGGCGGCGACGGCTTGGCGGCCTGCTCCGGCGACATGCTGCTCGAAGCCCTGGTCGCATGCGCAGGAGTAACGCTCGCTGCGGTGGCAACCTCGATGGGAATCGAGATTCGAAGTGCGACCGTCTCCGCCGAAGGTGATCTGGATTTCCGAGGGACGCTCGGCGTAGCCAAGGATGCGCCCGTGGGTTTCAGGCGGATTCAGCTTGGCTTCAGCATCGAGACCGATGCGCCCGCCGAGAAGCTGCACAAGCTCGTAGAACTCACCGAGCGATACTGCGTCGTCGCGCAGACCTTGGCAAAATCCGCGATTGTCGAGATCGCCCTCGTCTGACGCGAGTTGTTGCTGACCGAGGGTGTGATGCACGATGGACCCGCTTCCAGATCGATTGACGATGGATCGCATGCCCGCCGAGGCGACTAGCGGCCGCGTTCGGCTCGCCGAGCTCGTGGGCGCCCTGTCGCTCGGGATCGATCTCGGGTTCGGCCAGCCCATGGAGCACGTGCTGCGCCAGTGCTTGATCGCGCTCAGGCTAGCCGCACGCGTGGGGCTCGAAGAAGAAGAGCGTGCAGTCGTCTACTACACGGCCCTGCTCATCAACGTGGGGTGTCACACCGACGCGCACGAGCAGGCGAAGTGGTTCGGCGACGACATCGAGATGAGGTCCCACAAGTACGACCCGGAATTTCAGGCGGGGCCACTGCGCGCGGCACTGCACGGATTGAGCTCGATCGGTGCCGGCCAGCCGCCGCTCCATCGCTTTCGCATCGGGCTCGAATTCATGATCTCCGGGCATCGCGAGACCCACGGCATGATCGCTGCGCACGCCGCGATCGCCCGAACGCTCGCCGAGCAGCTCGGTCTCCCCAGGAAGACCATGGACGCCATCGGCTCGTCCTACGAGTTCTGGGATGGCAAGGGTTGGCCGGGATTGATCTCCGGCGCCGAGATTCCGATCGCGGCGCGAATAGCGAGCCTGTCCGAGCACATCGAAGTCGCGCACCGGATCGGAGGACTGCGGCGCGTCGTGGAGTTCACCGCGCGGTCGGGCGGGAAGCAATTCGACCCCGCCCTCTGCAAGCTCCTGCACGACGAAGGCAACGCCCTCCTCGACGGTGTGGACTCGGTACAGGTCTGGCAGAGCGTGATCGATCAGGAACCCGCGCTGGCGGTCGTCCTCAGCGACGAGCAGTTCGATGCGGCGCTGCTCGCGATCGCAAACTTCATCGACTTGAAGTCTCCCTACACGCTGGGCCACTCCGCGGCCGTCGCTGGGCTCGCCTCGGCGGCAGCAAGCACGCTCGGCATGTCAGCAGCCGAGGCACGCACGCTTCGCCGCGGCGGCCTCGTGCACGCGTTCGGACGGCTCGGCGTGTCGAATTCGATCTGGGACAAACCTGGGCCGCTCGGAGCGGGAGAGTGGGAGCGCGTGCGGATGCAACCGTACTTCACCGACCGCATGCTGAATCAATCGGCGGCGCTCGCGCCGCTCGCCGCGATCGTCGCCCAGTGTCGCGAACGGCTCGATGGTTCGGGTTATCCGCGGGGCCTGTCGGGCACGGCGATTTCGCGTCCCGGCCGGATTCTCGCGGTAGCCGACGTGTACCAGGCCCTGCTCGAGCCTCGCCCGCATCGGCCGGCGCGCTCCGCCGACGAGGCCGCTCGAGTGACCCGCGAGGAAGCGCGAACCGGGCGACTGGATCACGAGATCGTCGAGGCCGTGCTCAGTGCGGCGGGCCATCGCACGCGCCTTCGGCGCGACGGCCCCGGAGGACTGACCGCCCGGGAGGTCGAAGTGCTGCGCCTGCTCGCACGAGGTCTCTCGACCAAGGAAATCGCAGAGCGGCTGTTCGTCTCGCCGAAGACGGCCAGTAACCACATCGAGCACATCTACGGGAAGATCGACGCGAAGAACCGCGTGGCCGCCAGCCTCTTCGCGGTGCAGCACGGCCTCTTGCCCGAAGAGTAACGGCGTTCAGCGCGCTTGCATCGCCTGCATGTTCTTGGTCATGACAGCCGTGGTCTTCTTCAACTCGTCGGCGGGGCTGAACAGCAAGACTTCGCTGCCCGGCTCGTGCTTGACGGGGATGTGACCGGGCGGCGTGTAGAAAGCTTCACCGGCCGTGTAGACCTCGTCGCGATCGGCGTACCGGAAGGTCACCTTCCCCTTGAAGACATAGCCCCAGTGGGGACACTGGCAGCGATCGTCCGGGAGCCCCTTCATGAGCGGTGTCCCGTCGATGTCCTGGCGGAACTCGGTGAAGTTCACGGCGTAGCCTTCGAACTCGGCACCGTGATCGACGACCGGGCCATGATCGGTCACGCACGAGCAGGTTTGTTTCGAGACTTTGGGCATTTGGGTCGCCTCCTTGGTTCTCGTGCACGGTACGTCGCCCATAGCTCGCCGGTCATGAGGCGTTTGCCTCATTTTCAGGTACTCCTAGACTCATGGGGTCGCCCGAGTTTCGACTCAAAAATGAGGCGAAGCCCTCATGTTCCTGGAACGTCCGAAGGACAAGTCTGGTCGCACCGGCCCCAGCCGCCGAAGCGAGGTTTCCAAATGGGTTTTTACGACAACTGGGTGCTGCCGCGGATCTTGAACATCGCGATGGGAAACAAGGGCGCGACCGCGGAGCGCAAGAAGGCTCTTCTTGGCGTGGCCGGAACGGTGCTCGAGGTGGGTTTCGGCTGCGGGCACAACCTCCCCTTTTACCCGCAGGGCGTGCGGAGACTCGTGGCGGTCGATCCGTCTCGAGAGGGAGCGAAGCTCGCGCGGAAGCGGATTGCCAAGGCTCCGTTTCCGATCGAGTTCATCGCGGCCGGCGCGGAAGAAATCGCCGCGCCCGATCACAGCTTCGACTGCGTCGTATCGACCTTCACGCTGTGCACGATCCCGGACCCGGTGGCGGCACTCGAGCAAATGCGCCGCGTCTTGAAGCCCGGCGGCAAGCTCTTCATCGTCGAGCACGGACTCACTCAGGATCCGAAGGTTCAGCGCTGGCAGCACCGGATGAACAAGTTTAACAACCTCATTTGCGGCGGTTGCAACACGAACCGCGACATTCGGCGGCTGGTCGCGGAGGCCGGCTTCGAGTTCGATCAGGTCGACCAGTACTACATCCAGGGTGCTCCGAAATTCGTGGGCTTCGTCACGCGCGGGATCGCGCACGCGGTTGCGCAAAACTGACGCGCGCGCCCCGACGCGGACTGCTGGTCCGGGCAGACCGTCCGCGTCGGGGCGCGTGTGGCTTCCCAATCTTTCGATTGGATGAGGGGCTCAGATCGCTTCGAGGAAGGCGCGCAGATCGGCGACTTCCTGGCCGGTGAAGCCGATGTGGAAGCGCCGATCGTAGAACTGGATCACCTCTGTCAGGTTGTCCGCCGAGCCGTTGTGGAAGTACGGCGCGCGAGCGGACAGCGCGCGCAAGGTCGGTCCCTTCATCTTGCCGAGATCGGCGAAGCGGCCGGTGATGATCGCGCGCCCGAGATCCGTCACCTCTTCGGTCGCGCCGGTTCCGCGCTGGGTGATCCTGAACACCGGGAGCACGTTGTCGCCCTCGGCGGGGCTGATCAGGCCAAGATCGAGCGGCAGGATGTCCGGATGGTTGCCCACGTTGGGATGCGAGTGACACGTCGTGCAGGAGCCGTTCAGCGTGGCCACGCCGAGCGCGTCGTTCACGCCGCGGACGCCGGAGATGCGGATCACCCTGGTGTTGAAGATCTCCTGGCCGCGCGCGATCGAGGCACGGCGATTGTTCTGCGCGGTTCCGGTCAGGCCGGCCCAGGCGGTGAACATCGTCATCGCCCTCGGGTTGAAGGCCGTGCCGAAGGGGTTGCCTCCGTGCGAATCGTTGATGCCAAAGAACGTTTGCTGAGCTCGTAGCGCGGCCGGACCTCCCGAAGCCCCGGCGGCATTCAGCGGACCGGCGATCGAGTCGGTGAGCTGCGCGGTGACCAGGTTCATCTGAAAATCGGTGATCGAGGCGCGCACGGCGTCGCTCAGCGGGTTGACGCCCTCGGCATGCCCGAGGGTCGCGTTGTTCGACTGGGTCAGCATGTTGATGCGCACCGGCGCGTCGGCTTGAAAGGCCTGGATTCCGCTGCCGTCGACGTCGCGCGGGTTCGCCGGCACCGGACTCACCGTCGCCTCGCGGCCGTCCCACATCACGGCGCTGATGAAACGCGTATTCGCGGACAAGAGCGGGCGGCGATAGAACGACAGCTCGGGCGTCGCGGTGGGAGCGATCGTCGAGTTCTGCGGTGGATTGGCGCCAGCAGACTCGTACGGATTGAGCACGACCCGAACGTCGTAGTCGCGATTGGCCGGCAGACGGAGCGGAATCCTGATCAGCCCCTTGGTGCGCACCAAACTGTACGCCGCGGAGCGTTCAGCGAGCGTGCCGACGCGTGCGAGCGGCCCGTTGGCGCCGTCGTTCAGACGGAACAGCGGATCGAGTCCCTGGCTCGCATTGAACAACGCCTGGATCTGCGGCGGCGTGATCGTCATCGCGGCAGAAGGCTGATGACAGGTCACACAGCGCCTTCCGTTGACTCCTAGATTCTGAAAAAACGGATTGTTCTCGTCGATCGTCGCGCCGTTCACGGTGAGCGTGCGGCTGGTGCCCGTTCCATTGGAGAAGACGTCGCCTGCCAACTGCTGTTCGGCTCCTCCGAAGTCGGCTCCTCCGAAGTCTTCGCCCTCGGAGCCGGTCTCGAGCGTGCACCCGATCAGTGCGATTGGCGCGATCAGCAGCGCACTTCGTTCGCCGCGCCACGCTGGTTTTTTGCCCATTTTTTGGCCTTCTTTCGCTCTGGTTGGTGGGCCAAGCGCGGACGCGTCGATGCATTGCCGACCGTCATTTCCGCCACAGGTCGTGCGCCCCGCCTGCCCGATTCAACGAACTGACCAAAGTAAGTGGATCGGGCCTCTAGAAACGTAACGCGCTCGAAGTCGAATCCGCCAACGCCCCGTATGCATGCGCGTTTGCGCGAGTGCGAAGCCGGCGGTCGCGGGCCCGCGAGCGCTGAATTATGCAGTTTGAGCGCGCGCGAAATGCACGTCGGTTTGTCCGTCTGGCGCGTAGGGCATTTTGCCCTACGGAAGGCGGCGATCACCGTTTGCAGAACACCGAGATCCGAGTCGTCGAAAGGTTCCCGGCGCGCCAAGCGAAGTCATGCACGCGAACCTGGTCGAGACTATGGTGCGGCTCATGACGGACGAAACGAAGCGACGTGCGTCCGCGCTCACCTGGATCGGCTTCGCCGTGGGCAGCGCGTGCGCGCTCGGTTGGTATGCTGACCGAACCAGGTTCGCGAAGCAGCTCGCGCAAGCGCAATTGGAACTAGCGGAAGCGCGCGCCGAGCTCGCACGCGCTGCGGCGGTCCCGGCGCCGAGAGCCGCCGAGCCTGCGGTTCGGATCGATCACGCGACGGACGATGGTCCCGAGCCAGCCAAGAACGGCGAGCTCGCCACGGCGAGAGCCGAGCTCAGTTCCGCGCGAGCCGCGCTCAATGCGACGAAGCAAGCGCTCAGCGATTCCGACGACACGCGGATCGAAGTCGGGCAGAAGCTGAAGGCTTGCGAGGCGTCACTGAATCAGCTTCAGGCCGCAGCGAAATAGCCGCAAAAGTCCCGCTTCACGCGGCGCGATGCATCGCGCGATAGGCGGCGCGCGAGACGCGGAGCCGAGTCGGCAGGCGCGGCGCCAGCGCCTTCACGACCGATCGAAAGCGCTCGAGCCAGCGCTCGTCCTCGGCGGTCCAGCGTTCGTAAGCGGCGATCTTCCGGCGGTAGGCGGGCGGCAGCGTGCCCAGGGTCAGGCGGCGCGAGCGGGCGGCAAGCGGTGCCGAGATTCGCCCCCAGGCGCCGCGCGGCAGCCGCTTCAACGGCCCGAAGCGCGGGATCGCGCCGCTCAGGATGTCGCGCGTGACCGCGTTGTACTCGAGCGTGGTTTCGATCATGCGCGCGTAGTACGCAAAGTACTCGTCGACGTCGGCAGGCATGTCTTCACTCGCGAGGCCGAGCAGCATTCCCCCCTGTCGCCACTCGGCGAACAGCCGCTCCTGCTCTGCGCGGGTGAGCGGAGTGCCGAACAGATCGTGCATGGCGACGGCGCTGTCGAAAAACACGGTGTGAACCCAGCCGTAGACGGCGGGATCGAGCGCATGAAAGCGCTGGCCGCGGCTGTCCACGCCCGCGATGTTGCGATGCATGTTGCGGAGCCTCTGGCTCTCGCGCTCCGCAGCCTCGCGACCCGAGAACATGAAAGCATTGCCGGAGCGGTTGATCTCGCGCAGCCGCCGCAGCGGATCGCGCCGGAAGTTCGAGAATTGATCGACACCGGCACCTACCGCGGGATGCGACACCTGCATCGCGAAGGTGCGACCGGTGAGCAGTGTCATCCGAAAGTCGCCGGCATAGCGGATCGTCATCGAGTCACTCGCGTGCAGATCCACGACGTTCATCTCGGCCAGGATAAGGACGAGGGATCGGGCGGTAAACCCTTGAGCTTGTCCGGGATCGGGTGTAGCCGAATTTGAGAATGGTTGCGATTCGAAGCCTGGGCTGGGGAATCGCAGCGCTCGGCGCGATCGGGATCGCCGCGGCGTGCGGCTCGTCGGAAAATGATGCAGGCACCGGCTCGACGCCGGACAGTGGAATCAGCGGCGCGAGCGGCAGCGCGGGTATGAGCGGCAGCGCGGGTATGAGCGGCAGCGCGGGTATGAGTGGCAGCGCGGGTATGAGCGGCAGCGGCGGCGCGGCGGGATCCGGCGGCTTGCCACCCGTGCCGGACTCGGGACCACCACCGAGCGAATGCCTCGGAAAACCGCTGCCGCCGCGCGCCGACGATCCGGTCGCCGGTCCCGCGCCGGCGTCGCTCATGCCTTACTACCCGACCACGGATTTTCGCACCGCGACACCCGCAGAGGCCGGACTCGACGCGGCCAAGCTTGAGAGCGCGCTCTCGTTCGCACCTCAGCACACGACGACCCAGGGCATCCTCGTGCTCCGATACGGCTACATCGTCGGAGAGCGTTACGTCGCGCCCTTCACGGCCGACACGCGCCACGAGAGTTACTCCGTGGCCAAGGGATTTTCGAGCGCGCTGGTCGGCATCGCGATCGGGGACGGGCTGCTCTCTGGCGTCGACGAACCGATCTGCAAGCACTATCCGGAATGGGGCTGTGATCCGAACGACCGGCGCAGTCGGATCACGGTCGCGCACGCGATGAACGTCGCGACCGGGCTCGAGTGGCACGAGGACTGGCGCGTCGGCGCCACGGGACCCAATGACGCTTACTCGCCCAACCTGCTCGATCTCGCGCTGAGTCGCCAGGTCGTCGACGAACCGGGCACGAAGCAGCGCTACTCGACCGGTGACCCCGCGCTGCTCAGCGGCGTGTTGCAGAGCGTGACGAAGAAGACCGCGCTCGAATACGCGCGCGAGGTGCTCTTGCGACCGCTCGGGCTCGAAGGCATCCGCTGGAGCTCCGACTCCAAAGGCCGCACCAACACCTACGCCGGAATTTCCGCCACGGTTCGCGAGTTTTCGAAGTTCGGCCTGCTGTTTCTCCGGCACGGGCAGTGGGACGGACAAGAGATCGTCCCGTCGAGCTGGGTCGACTTCACCACGCGCGCCGCGAATCCGTGCCACGACCAGTACCGCTATCTCTGGCACGTGAACCTGCCGCTCCGGCTAGGCGAGCAAGACCCGCAGTGCAGCGGCTTTCTCCAGTGCGATCCCACGGGTTTCGCCGATCTGCCGGCAAACGGCTTTTACG
>Ga0111538_10001459_pt1 | contig 33120 bp, 22 predicted proteins | sample SoiMethybrSBSTD1_FD_79669 | JGI IMG/M metagenome (GOLD analysis project Ga0111538, IMG submission 79669) | Bulk soil microbial communities from a Populus tree surrounding site in Tennessee, USA - Soil MetaG P. TD hybrid SBSTD1 (version 2)... | ecosystem: Environmental > Terrestrial > Soil >...
CGGCGGCATCGCGCACGAGTAGATGTACTGCAGCAATTGCCGCGAGTAGCGGCTCGACCTCAACGTCTCGCTGGCGAGCCCGTTTTCCCAGAAGCCGTTCTCCCAGAGCCCGTTCTCCCAGAAGCCGTTCTCCCAGAAGCCGTTTTCCCAGAAACCGTTTTCCCAGAAACCGTTCTCCCAGAAGCCGTTCTCCCAGAAACCGTTTTCCCAGAAGCCGTTTTCCCAGAAACCGTTTTCCCAGAAGCCGTTTTCCCAGAGGCCGTTCGTGCTCAGGCTGTTGAACGACGACAGCGCTTGCTCGCGGTTCGCCCTCGTCCCAACGGGTTCTTCCGAGCTCCGTTCAGGCGCGGCGCAGCCGGCCACGACGGCCACGACCGACAAAACTGCCCACCGCATCAAGGACTTAGCGATCCGGCTCTGCTGCTCGGGCACGACCTGGTTCTCCAGAAAGGGGTTACGGGACAGTGTTCGATATCCGGTTCTTGGTCACCGATTGCATACCGATGCCGACGGAACGCGGATGGGGCCGGAGTTACCTGAGCGAGATCAAGACCGTGCGGGACGCGCCGTCGTGAAGATCGATCGAGAGCTGCCAAGTCCCCTTCGACAGGTTCTTCGTGGACAGGTTGAAGATGTACTGTCCGCCCTCGTACCGGAAGGCATTCCCCGTCGTGGCGGCAGAGGTCGATACGGCTTCGACCTCCGTGCCCACGACCGACGACGTGACCTTCGCCAGGGTGAGTGTCGCCATGGCGTTGGTGACTCCACCGGATGCGCCAACGAGCTGAAACTTCACCGGTACCGTACTTCCGAGCTTGAACACGGAGCTGCCGTCGGCGTTGATCGGCTGGAGGATTCCGGACCAGCCGTACTCCACTTTGACCTGAAACGTTCCGATAGCGGGGTTGCCGTGCGAGTCGGTCGCCGTACAGAGCACTGTCGTGGTGCCGAGATCGAAAATCGAACCCGAGCGCGGCGTGCACACGGGAGTAATGGCGCCGTCCACGATGTCGGTCGCGCTGGTGGTGTAGGTCACGACCGCGCCGTTCGCGCTGGTCGCCGTCGCCGTGATCGTACCGGGCAGCGTGAGAATCGGCGCCGTGGTGTCGACGACGTTGACCGTGATGCGTGCGCTCGAGGTATTGCCATGCGTGTCCGAGCTCGTGCAAGTCACCGTATTCGAGCCCACCGCGAACGTGCTTCCGGACTGCGGGCTGCATGTCACCGGCCGACTGCCGTCGATCTGGTCGATGGCGTTCGGCAGCGCATAAGTTGCGATCGCCCCGCTGGGCCCGGTGGCTTCGACGGTGATCGGTCCGGGAACCTGAGTGAAGAATGGACTCCCGTTGTCGGCGACCGTGACCGTAAAGCTGGCACTCGATTGGTTGCCGAGCGGATCGGACGCCGTGCAGGTGACGGTGGTCGTGCCGATCGGGAAGGTCGTGTTGGGCGGCGGCGAGCAGGCGATGCTGGTGCCGGCGTGACCCGCATCCTGTGCGGTCGGCGGCATGAAGAATACCTCGGCGCCCTCCGCGCTCGTGGCCCGCGTGATGATGTTCGCCGGCATGGTCAGGACCGGCGCACCCGTCAGATCCGTCGCCGCGCCGATATCGGGCGCTGCGGTATCAGACGTATTGGGCGCCGCGAACGAAGCGAGAAACGCGTCGACCGTGTCGGGCTGCCCCGGCGCCTGGGTGACGAGCAGCCGATTGTCGACCTGCATCGATCCGCTGTATCGGCCGCTCACGACGACGCGGGTGTTGCTGTCCACTGCCATGCCGAGCAGGCCGCTCTTCACGACGGTCGGGATCTGCCTGGCCCACTTCAATCCGCAGCTGCCTCGGTTGACCGGGCAACTCCCGAGATCGGGCGAGTACGCTGCGAGAAAGATGTTGTTCGAGTGATACGTGGGAAAAGTGCCGAAGCCGAAATCGACCCCGGCGCCAGCAGGATTTCCGAAGCTACCGAGGATCACGTTGCCGGCTGGATCGAAGCTGATGCTCGCCCCTTCGACGCGCGGGCGATTCACCTCGGAGTCCGACATCGATCCCCCGCAGGGGGTCGGGCCGGGCGGACACACCGTGTTCGCGTAGCTCACCCATTGGAACGTGTTGTCGCCACTGTACTTCGCGAGGAAGGGCGGAAGTCCGACGGTGGAGGTGATTTCGCCGCCGCCGAAGTCCTGGCTGGCTCCGAAGTAGCCGCTCGCGTACACGTTGCCGCTCGGATCGACGGCGGCGACCGAGTAGGCCGCATTCGAGCCGGCGCTCCTGGTCCACATCACCGAGCCGTCCAGCGAGGACCGTTTCTGCAGATTTCCTCCGGCACCCCCGGTGACGAGGATGATGTCATCGGCCCGGTCGACGACCAGCGACAGCGGAAAGCCCGAAGCAATGTCACCGGCGAGCCGCTGTACCCATCGAACGCCATGCAGCGGCGAGACCTTGGCAAGGAAGATCCCGTCGCCGTCGAACACGTCGGCAGTCCCGAAGACGGTCTCTCCAGAGAAAATTCCCGTCAGGAGGACGTCGCCGTGCAAGTCAACTGCCAAGAGCTTGGTCGTGAGCAGCTTGCGAGCTGGCAAGGTGGGCACGCAGTCCGGGCAGGGCGCCGGCTCGATGGGCCAAACTCGCGTAGCGAAGATCGGACTCGAGGCAGCCAAGAGCGCGCCAGCGGAATTGTAGGTGTTCATCCAGATCGCGTTGATACCTCCGCCGGGGACGTCTTCGATCGCGTAACCAACGATGTTGATGTCGCCGCCATTCGGGGCGACGGCGACGCCGTTCACCCAATGGTCGAAGCTTGCAGGCTGGTTCGGCTGCGCCCGGACACCCCAGGCGTAATGGCCGTCGGCCGTGTACTTCAGGACGACCCCTTTGCCTTGACTGACAGGAAGTGTCACGCCGTCGGGCGCGCCGTCGGGTGCAAGGTCGTCACTCGAGTTCCCGACCACGAGGATCGAATTGTCCTCGGGCGCGACCGCGGACATCCCCAACTCGGCGAATTGCCATTGGGCCGAGTTGAGGTCGACGCCCTGTCCGAGGCTCCCGAACTGCTTGGTCCAGGTCGAGTCATGGCAGTCGTCCGGGCAGCTCGTCGCGTCCTCTCCCCCACTGCCCGGGCAGCCCGCGAAGTCGAGCGGCGGCTCGCACACGTTGTTTCCGCACGTCGCGACCGGCGCCCTCAGGTAGACGGTGATGACCTCTTTGTAACGCGTGTCCGTACGCTTCGAACCCACGGCGCAGTTGTAGAACGACCCGAACGTCGAGCTCTGGGGGTCGTTGTCCCGCCCCTCGCACACGCCGGTCTGGTTCGAAACGCACAGGCCCGGCACGTTGATCACGGACTGGTCGCCCGTGCTCGAACAGAAGCGCTTGGTCATCTGCGGAATGTTGCTGCCCGGACCGGCGCACGCGTTGAAGCTCGGCGTGCTGGCGATCGGACCGTCGGTTGGTCCGCTAAACTGCGTGCATTCGCCGCCGGGGATACACGTCGGAGGCGGCACGGGATTCACCGGCGTGGTCGCGAAGATGTTGCCGTAGAACGCGCCCTCGGGCAGACAGAACTCGTCGACCTCGGCTTGCGTGGTCGCCAAAGCGTCCTTGATTTTCTGGGGCGCGTCGGGCGGCGCGCGCATCGAGATGCCGACCTTCACGCCGTAGGCGTTGGTCCGCGCGAGCACGCAGGCCGACACCCAGCGCTGGCACGACTCGTCGCACTTGCCCGACTCCCACCACGACGTCCCGTTCTCGTTGATACCGACTCCGATCGAGCCTTTCAGTGGGACGACGCACCTGTTGCTGTTCGAGCAGGCATAACCCGGGTCGCACTTGCCTCCCAGCCCACACGCGAGCAAGCCGCCGTTCGGATCGAGGGCTGTGTCGTAGAGCGTCGCCGGCATCCCGCACGCGTAGATGTACTGCAGCAATTCGCGCGGGTACCGGCTCGAGCGGAGCGACTCGGCAGCGAAGCCGTTTTCCCAGAAGCCGTTTTCCCAGAGGCCGTTTTCCCAGAAGCCGTTTTCCCAGAAGCCGTTTTCCCAGAAGCCGTTTTCCCAGAAGCCGTTTTCCCAGAAGCCGTTTTCCCAGAAACCGTTTTCCCAGAAGCCGTTCTCCCAAAAGCCGTTCTCCCAAAAGCCGTTTTCCAGGAGCGAGTTGGTCGTCAAGCTGTTCTGCGACGACAGTGCTTGCGAGCGGCTCGACTTTGCTTCACTGGCGCTCGTCGAGCGCCCATCGCCAGGCGCGCAGCCCGCCGTGGTGGCCATGAGCACCAGAACTACACACCACCCTGCAGCCTCGACGTTCCACTTCGATCGGATTGGCACGAGTGCCTCCCTGGGTAACGATTCGGTAACCCCCTTAACAACGCGTACCGACGCGGCCAATAGTTACTTTCTTACTCGAGGAGAGAAATGCGGAACGACCGAGTCGTTCGCCACGACAGATTCCATCAACGAAGAGTTTGTCAGTTGCATGATGCGTCAACGCACGGAGCCGCGGCGCGGATCACCGCGCTCGCGCGATCGTCAGCCAAGCTCATGACGAGGCGAACACTTGGGGCGAAAGGCCCAGGCCCGATGCGACGCGTGAGTCTCAAAAGCAGATCACGAGCGCACCGCCCCCTCGCTTGCGGCGAACATGGCGCCCTCGGCCTGTCCGGCTTGTTTCAGCGGTTTTGCAGCAGGTCAGGCAGCTTGGTGCAAATGTTTCAGCTAGGAAAGTGGTAGGCTCGCTGGCCCTCCCCGAAAACGGAAAACGTGTCCGGGCATCGCTTGTTTCAGGAGCTTTTGACGAGGTTGATGCGCGTGCGAGCCATTGCGTTCGCGTTGCCGCTCGCAACGTTCTCCGCGGCAGCGGCGTGCCAAGTCGTGGGCGGATACGAGTCGTTCGAGCAAGGGGAACCACCGCCCCAGGCGCCGCCGCACGCTTGCGACGCCCTGCCGCTCTCGAAGACGGATGAAAAGCTTGGCAGGCTCGTGCTCTCGAAGCAGCCCGGGGGGACCTGCGTCTGGGTCGGTGAGACGGAGGTCACTGTCGAGCAATACCGCCGGTTCGTCGAAGAAAAGCCGAACTGGGATGCTCAACTGGACCCTCAACGCTGCGGATGGAAGACCGCACCATCGGATCCAGCCAGGGAAACGACGCATGAATGTACGGTCTCGACGAACATGGAGTCCGAGCCGTTCGACCTGAGAAAACCGATCCGGTGCATCGACTGGTGCGACGCGAGGGCGTTTTGCGAATGGGCTGGCACTGGCAAGTTCCTTTGCGGAGGAAACGCCAATGCCAGTCCCGGTGGCTCGGAGCCGGCCAATACAACCGACGATTGGGGTCGCGCCTGCGCGCCGAGTTCGGGCCTGGCATTGCCGTATGGCGACGGTTTGACGCGCAAGGAGGAAGTGTGCAACGTGGGGCTGAGCGGGGCGCAATGCCGTGCGCTCACTGGTCAGCTCCGCTGTGCTCCGGCCAAAGTCGGTGAGTTTTCCCAATGCAAGGGGCCTTTGGGTGCGGTCGACATGATTGGAAATGTGGCCGAGTGGGTTTTCATGTGCTCGATTTCAGATGCTGGCGCGGAAACGAGGTGCCAGCACCGTGGCGGCTCCTTCGCCGACAGCTTGGAAGACCAAACTTGCTACTCTTTCCAGAGTAGCCCGCGTAACGCGCGCGAGCGCACGATCGGACTCCGCTGTTGCGCGAAGCTCGACGACTACGAGCGGAGCCTCGTGAAGTGAGCTATTCGATCGTCAAGTTGTAGGTGACGTTGACCTCCAAGCCGTTCGGAGGGGACGACTCCGGCGCGCTTCCTTTGAAGTGAAGCACGTGATGGCCCACTGCCGGCGGCGCAAGCATGACGTAAAATCCCGTCGCGAACGCCTGTTTAACCTCCCCAGTGACGCCAGTGGCCCCCTGGCAGGTGTAAATGTTCGGTTCCGGCGGCAAGAAGTAGTCAAACTCCGTCACCTCGGTCCGGAAGCGTCCGAGATCCGGAACCGACTGACCGTCGAACTCGACCGACAGCTCACTGACGGGCACGGCGTCGGCTTGGCTCTGCAAATACGCTTTCAAATCCTCGGGAGAAAGCTGCTTTTCGGGTGGGACCCCCGCATTGTCGCCGGTGAAGCCCAGGATCGGAAAGTAGATTGCCGCGCCAGACGGCACGGTACATTTGTCGCGAACAGCCGCGCCACCTAGCGTGCCGGCCAAGAAGAACACGTCCCCTCCCGGCTGACCGTAGGCGCAATGTTCGCCGGTCTGATCCATGAACGGAATGATGCAGTTTTCGGCGTCAGTTTGCGGAGCCTCGTAGATCCACTTCCACCAGCGGGTCCCCCACGTGTCGTTCGAAAAGCCGTAGTGCTCCTGCGCGGGGTCGAGGGCGACGCTCGGTGCCGATGTCTGGCCCGGAGCCTCGTCGCTCGAGCTGCAACCGACGTTGAACGATAGCGCAAGGCCGACGATAGCGAGGCCGCGCACCCCGAAACTACGAAGTCCCATCATGTTGGCCGGCTTTCTACACACGCGATCATTTCGCGTCAATGGTTCAGAGTTCATGAAACAAGCGTGTTTGGGGTCGTTGAATAAATTACTAATCTCGAGGTCAATTCGTGTGAGCGCTGATTTCAACGTTGCATCCCTTTTTCATTGTCAGGGTCAGTTCACTGCCAACCCTGATACTCAGCTCGTGTCGAGCTCGTATCGGAAGGGCTTCTGGATTCGAGACGAATAGCTTGCTCGAATTGAGCAAGCTCGCGCGCGACGCGTACTCGATTTGAGCAAACATTGCTCAATGCGAGCCCGCGTCGCTTCATGATCATTGATGAGGCCGCGTCGGCCGTGAACGGTGAGTCCGGCGCTTCGCAACTCGCGTGCCAGGCGAGTCCCCGAAGCGGCGGCGTTCACAGCGGCTGCGGCGCCCGAGCAAAGCGCGTGTTGAGCAGCCGCTTCCCCTCGACTTGAGCAACATACTGCGCAAGCCGAGCAACCGCGGAGCCCGTCAATGGCTGAGATAGATCCATCCCGCCAGCGCGGAGGCCACGATCGCGCTTCCGAAAGCGATGTTGGAGACATTCGCCTGGAGCTCGGCTCGGTCGCGCGCCTCCATCGCGTCGCCCGTGCAAGTCTGGTGGGGGGACGGGCACAGGGACTTGGCGTCGTCGTAGCTGCCGAGCGAGATCACGCCGAAGGCAGTGCCGATCGCCGCCGTGGCCAGGGCCGTTGCGCCGGAAACCCAGAACCCCGCCGGAAGCGGGCCCCTGTCGGGGCGCTCGGCTGGTGGGCGCGTTTCTACCGGCGGCGACGGAAGCGGCTTGTAAGCGGGGAGCGCCTTCACCGCCGGAGGTTTGGGCAACGCAGCGAGACGCGGCACCTCGAGCTCCACGTTTCCGCCTTCTTTACTGACGACCGCGGTCTTGCTCCACGGCGCGTACCCGGGCGCGGAAGCTCGGACCGTGTAGCTGCCGGGGTCGACCGGAATGGCGGTGCCCAGCATCGACGCGCTGACCACCGTGCCGTCGCGTTCGACGACCAGACCCTCGGTGCGAAAGCCGACGCGAATCGTCAATCGCACCAGGTTGGGCTCGAGCTCGCTGGCGCGGCGTTCGGCTTCGGCCGCGCGATCCGGCCGGCCCTGCGCCAGCGCCAGGCGCCTGGCCGCCAGAAACCCGGCCCAGGCGGTGGCCGATCGACCGAGGGTTGCATGGCAATTCGCGAGATTGAGCAGCGTCCCCGACGAGGGATCGAGCGCCTGGCTCGCGGCGAAGCGATCGCAGGCTTCCTCCGTGCGGCCCTGGTCGAGCAGCCTTCGCCCTTCCTGGAACAGCGCCTCGGCGCCGGCCGGGTCGGCGAGCGCCGGACGGCAGAGCAAGAGCAAGAGCAACAGCAACAGCAACAGCGAGCGGACCAAGGCCCGCACGGACCGCTCAACGCTCATCGTAGATTCTCGACGCGGCGGGCCGCGGCGTCACGGCGCTGGTTGCAGGCGAAGGCTTGGTTGACGGCGACTTGGGTCGCGTCGACGGGAGCGGTTTTCCGCTACTCGACACGCTCGAAGCGACCGGAGCGGCGGCAGCGGACGGTACGCTGCTCGGGGCGGCGGGCGCCGAAAGAGGAGGCGCTGCATCCGCCGACACGCTGACCGAGCGCGCAAGGTCGCCGGCCGAGGCGGGCGCATCGGGCTCGAGAACGGGAGCGGAGTGCGCGCCATTGCGTGCGACCAGGTATACGACACCCGCGAGCACGACCGCACCCACGCCGAGCAGCGCGCTGCGCTGCGCTCCCAGGGGACGGACCGGTTGCGGCGTCGTCGACGCCACCGGCGCGGGAATGCTTTCGGAAGGGCCGCTCGGCGCAGCGTCCGTGAAGCTTCCGCTGCGCGCGAGCAGCGACGAGGCGAGCGACGGAGGCAGCGTGGCCGCCCACTCCGCACCCAGCAACGCCTCGGCCAGCGCGCTCGCCGCCTCACCGGCGGTGGGAAATCGCTCCTTGGGATTGCGGTTCACGCAGCGCAGAAACCAGGTGTCGAACGCGTCGCGCCACACCGGTTCCACGCCCAGGGCTTTGGCGCGCTCCGTCGGAGCCGCGATCGGGCCCATCAAGACCTCGGCGAACACCGACGACAGGCTGATTTCGGTCTGAGCCGCCGCCTTCCAATAGGCTCGGCCCGTCAGCAAGAAAAACGCGACCAGACCGAGCGACCAGATGTCGGTGCGCGCGCTGATGGCGCCCCCGGAGACCTGCTCGTGCGCCATGTAGAGCGGCGTGCCCTTGATCCCCTGGCTCATGGCGACGCTCTCGGTCAGCACCTTGGCGATTCCGAAGTCCAGGATCTTGACGACCCGCAGCCCGTCCTCGCGAACCGTGAGAAATAGATTCTCGGGTTTGAGATCGCGATGCACGATCGGCGCGGGCTTGCCGTCTTTGCCGACGTAGCCGTGGGCTTTGTCCAGGCCATGAGCAACCTGCATGATGAAGGTCGCGGTATCCGCGGCACCGACGGGGCCGTGTCGCTTGACGTGGTTGAGCAGCGACTCGCCCTCCAGAAGCTCCATCACCAGAAACGGCATCCGCGTCGGCTCGTCGACGCCGGCGTCCAGGATGCGCACGATGAAGTCGCTCTTGACCCGACCGGCTACTTTGGCCTCGAGCTCGAAGCGTTCGACGACGTCCTCGGAAGAGAGCACGTGCGGCCAGAGCACTTTGACGGCGACCTGCGCTTCCGTCGCGAGCTGCTCGGCCACGTACACGGCGCCGTGACCGCCCTGTGCCAGGAAGCGCTCGATGCGATAACGCCCTGCGATGAGCTGCCCCAAAGTCGGGTGTTGCGACGTTCGCGGCTGCTGGGACTCCGGTTCCGACACTGCTTATGCGCCGCCTCCAACCATCTTCTCGAACAGAAGGGCGGACCATTGCAATAGCATTGTCTTCGAGGGCGACACGACTACTAGGCCTTGTACTAGTCCTTCGAATCGCGCTTGCGCGGCCGCGGCATGTTGAACTCACTCAAGCGTGAAACCAGCGTGCGGCGCGAGATCCCGAGCAGCTTGGCCGCCTGGGTTTGATTGCCGGCGCAGCGGTTCAGAGCTTCCGTCAGCCGCCGCCGCTCGAGCGCCTTGATCTCGGCGTGCCACCGGCTCGAGCCGAGCCCCGATGCCGGGGGCGCCGGAGGGGCGGCCTCGACCGTCGGCTCCGTGCGCTGCAGATTCTCAAGCTGGATGGACCCGAGCAGGGACGCCGGCAAATGTTCGGGGCGGATCGCGGGACCCGTGCACAACACGACCGCGCGTTCGATCACGTTTTTCAGCTCACGCACGTTGCCCGGCCAGGCGTACTTGCCGAGCAGCGCCAACGCTTCCGCTGAAAACGTCAGCCCGTCCTTGCGATCGATCTGGGCCCTTGCCGCGACCAGAAACGATCGTGCGAGCGGCTCGATTTCGCTCGTACGCTCGCGAAGCGGCGGAATGGTCAAGCAGAGGCCGTTGATCCGGAAAAACAGGTCTTGCCGGAAGCGTCCGGCACGCACTTCCGCTTCCAGGTCGCGGTTCGTGGCGGCGACGAAGCGGACGTCGATTTCCCGCGGCTGGCGCGCGCCGAGTCGCGTCACTTTGCGTTCCTCGAGCACACGCAGGAGCTTGGCTTGCGTGCCGGGGGCGATTTCGCCGATCTCGTCGAGAAACAGGCTGCCGCCGTCGGCTGCTTCGAATAGTCCAGCGCGCGCCTGAGTGGCGCCGGTGAATGCACCCTTCTCGTAGCCGAACAGCTCTCCTTCCAGGAGGCTCTCGCTCAGCGCAGCACAGTTGACGCTGAGGTACGGACCCTTGGCACGCCGTGAACGCGCGTGCACCGCCCGCGCGAGCAACTCCTTGCCCACGCCGGTCTCCCCGAGGATGAGCAGCGTGATCATCGCCTGCGCCGCGAGCTCCGCCTGCGCGTAGACCGCTTTCATCTTCGGATCGGTGACCACGAAGCCGCTCGCGGGTGCCTGGTCGGCGGTCAGATCGCCGAAGCTTGAGATCGTTTCGGTGACGCGACGCAAGAGCATCGTCACTTCCCCGAGCATCATGGTTTCGCCGATCGCGATCTCGGCCGATTCGCCTGCGAGGCGTTTCATGCTGACGGTTTCGGCCGCCTTGTCGCCGCGCGCGGGATTGCGCACGAAGGTTCCGTTCGCCCCTCCCAGGTCTTCGATCGAAATCGAGGAACCGATCCGCAAGACCGCGTGCTGCCGTGACACCGAGGCGTGCTCGATGTGCACGTGATTGTCGTCGGCGCGGCCGATCGTGACTGTGCCGTGCTCGGGCAGCCGATATGACCGTACTTCGTCCCGCCAGAACACGACCAGCTCGAGCGCAGGTAAGCGGCGCGAGCTGATCGACTCGTTCGACCCGGCAGGGTGAGCGGCCAACTCGGTCGGGATCGGCGTCATCAAGACCACGGCAATAGCCGGCTGCGCATCACCGATTGCATACAGATCCAATTTATTCAGTGATTCCAAACACTTGCCGGAGCCATTCGGGAAAACTTTGCGCAAGTCGAGCAGAGCTTGCTCGAAACGAGCGGCCCACCCCGAGTCGTGCCTGCGATCGGCACGGAGAGCGGCTGGCACGGGTGGCACGGGGGCTGCTCTCGGTGAGCGGACGGAGGTCACGAAAAGATGCTGCGCCTGATTGCTTTGGGATTCATGGGCCTGTCGCTCGGAGGGTGCTTCGTCGCTGTGGGCGACGAAACCGCCCGAGACGACGACGAAGCCGAGGTCACGGCTTCGCCGATCAAAGAGGAGCGGTTGGACGACGAGGCGGACGCCGGGGTGCTGGCAGCCCATCGTTCCAGAAACCCGCCATCATTGGATGCTCGCTGTCACTATTGTGCTGCGCCGCGGATTTCGGAGGGAGCGAGGCGTCGTGAAGAGTAGGCGTCCCGCTTGACTCGCCGGAAGCCATCAATCCCAGCGCCCCTGCCAGCGGCAGTGCAGAGCGCCGTCGTGCAGGCACTCGATCTCCTCGAATTCGACACCCTTGCCGCCCGAAAGCTCGACGGCGGCGGTCAGCCAGCCCGCGATGCCGTAGCGGCAGAAGTACTTGGGGAACGCGCCTTGAGTGAAAGTCACCTGGCCCTGGTTCGAGGACGGGGTTTCGCCGCGCAGCACGCCGCCGCGGATGTAGGTCGAGTAGGCGACGTTGGCGCGACGCACGACGAACGCGGGAGTGCCGACCTTGAACAGCACTTTGTAGATCGTCGACAGGTCGTAGCGCGCGACGGTGGCGCCGAATTCCTTCATCATCGTGACGTCGCCGGCCATGGGACCTTCGACGATCGCGCGATCGACCGCGGCCAGCACGTCGAGCGGATACCAGGTGAACGGCATGATCGCGGCCTCGAAGATGGTCCGCACTTCCCCGTGCAAGCGCTCGGCGACCTGGCGCACGCCGGCGTCGCCCCAGCGCTCACGCACGTAGCGCGGGCGAGCGGCCAAGAGATTCCCCTTCACCTCGTGGCGGGTGAAGCGCACCCCGAGCGCGGGATTGCCGAACACCGGATCGTGGTCGGACACGCTGTCCACATCATACCGGCTCGGCGAATTTTCTGCGAATTCGCGGGCTCGGGGCCGAACAGTGAACCTCTGGACCATATTCCGGCAACCCTCGTGAAACAGTCGGCGGCACACACCACACGAGGCCAAAATCCCATGGTCGCGCGCTGGGCCCCGAGAGACTACGTCGCCGTGATCGGCGCGCCTGCCAGCTTGCGCCGCAAAGACGGGGTTGCGACGCGACTGCGCCAGCTGGGCGCCGAGGTGCGCACGCTCGACATGCGAGCCGATCCGTTGCACCTCGTGGACAGCGCGGACGACGAGATCGGCGTGCGCCCTCGCGCCGCGGTGTTCGAGTCGCTCGACGTCCCGCAGCTAGCGGTGGAAGCGCGGCGTGCTCTCCGCCGCCATTCGATCTTCGATACCGTCGGCACGCTGCTCGTGGTCGATGAGCGGCATGTCGCGAATTTCAATCGCACCAGCGGCTTCGACGATTTCGTGGTCGTGCCCTACTCGGCGATGGAGCTCTACGTGCGGATCCGCGCCCTCGGTTGGCGCTCCCCCGATGCGGGGCCGGAATCCAGCTATCGCCTCGGCGACATCACCGTCGATCTGCCGGCGCGCGAAGTGCGGGTGGGAAGCAAGCCGGTGAGGCTGACCTCGAAGGAGTTCGCGCTGCTCGTCGAGCTGTGCGGGCAGGGCGGGCGCGCCGTTTCGCGAGCACACCTCCTGGAGCGCGTGTGGGGAGAGCGCTACCTGGGCAGCCGGCGCACCGTCGACATTCACGTGCGGCGGCTGCGAGCAAAGCTCGGCCACGGGCTCGAGCTCGAGACCGTGCGCGGGTGGGGCTACCGCCTGCGGGCTCCGAGCAGCGACGAGACGCCGAAGTCGCAGCCACCGTCGCGGCGAGGCCGCGGCAAAGCTCCCGCCTGAAGCATACGTTTCCAACGCGTTTCGCGCGCGATTCTCCGCGCGTGCCGGCGTCAACCGAGGTTCCCCATCTCTCCCCTCCAGACGAAAGCAGCCCGAAACAAACCGGCAATCGGCAATGGATAAAGTTTTCCGAGCGACCGGAAACCGAAGCGCCGGCTCTTAGCGCGAAAGGATTGCTGACCTCATGACTCATTGGCCGCGACCGTTGATGTTGCTGGGCTTTCTGGCCTTTTCCGCGACCGGGTGCAGCAGGACGGAGCCCGCCGCGGAGAAGCCGGCCGTCGCATCCGCGACTCCCGCACCTTCCGCCGCGGCTCCGGCGCCGCCCCCGACGCCCACGGGACCCGCGCTCAAGATTGCTTACAGCGATTGGCCGGGATGGGTCGCCTGGGACATCGGCATCCAGAAGGGTTGGTTCAAGGACGCGGGCGTCAACGTCGAGTTCGTGTGGTTCGAGTACGTGCCGTCGATGGAGGCTTTCACCGCCGGCAAGGTCGACGGGGTGACCATGACCAACGGCGACGCGCTGGTCACGGGCTCGAGCGGTGCTCCGAGCTCGTGCATCGTCGCGAACGACTACAGCAACGGCAACGACATGGTCATCGCCCGGCCGGGGATCAAGTCGCTCGCCGACCTGAAGGGCAAGAAGGTGGGCGTCGAGGTCGGCTTCGTCAGCCACCTGCTTTTGATCAATGCCTTCAAGAGCGTGAACCTGTCGATCGACGACGTGAAGCTCGTCAACATGCCGACCGACCAGACGCCGCAGGCGCTCAAGTCGGGCAAAGTGGACGCGATCGCCGCGTGGCAGCCGAACACCGGCCAGGCGCTGAAAGAGGTGGCCGGATCGACCGCGGTCTTCACCAGCAAGAACGTGCCCGGACTCATCTACGACTTGCTGTGCGTGAACCCGAAGAGCCTGGCCGAGCGCCGCGCCGACTGGACGAAGGTCGTGGAGGTCTGGTTCAAAATCGCCGAATTCCTCGACGATCAAAAGAATTGGGACGAAGCCGCGAAGATCATGAGCCCGCGCGTCCATCTCGCGCCGGATGAATACAAGAAGCTGATGGGCGGAACGTTCTATCTGAACAAGAAGGAGAACATCGCCCGCTACAAGAAGGGCGAAGGCCTCGATTCGATCTTCGGTTCGAGCAAGGCCGTCGACAAATTCCAGGTCGACAACAAGGTCTACAAGAAGCCGATCCAGTACGAAGGCTTCTTCGACCCCAGCATCATCGAGGCGATCGGCAAGGGCGGGAGCTGACCGCGCCACCCGGCAATGCCACCCTCGCACCAAAGCCGCTGGCTAGCCGTCCGCGAGCCACTGCCCGCAGCGATGCGGGCGTGGCTCAGCGTGTTCGCCTTCTTGATTCCGCTCGGCCTGTGGTGCGTGGTGAGCTACGTGCCATTCTTGTGGCATCCGCTGGTGCTCGTCACCGACGCCGGGGACCGCACCGTGCCGGGACAGTACTCGTATCTGGCCGAGGAGCAGCGCGTCGAGCGCGAGGAATTCGACAAGCGCAACGCCGAGCTCCAGGCCGCGGGGGCAAAGCTCGCCCAGGGCTACCGCGTCAACCCGATCTACCTGCCGGCGCCGGGCGAAGTCGCGAAAGCGTTCGTGACCGCGTTCACCACCGCGCCCGAGCGGCCGGGCGACTACTGGCTCCACGAGAGCTTGTGGCAAAGCTGCAAAATAATCTTCTGGGGCTTCGTCTACGCCGCCCTGCTCGGCATACCGCTGGGCCTCCTGTGCGGGACGTTCACCGCGTTTTCCGGACTGGTCGAGCCGTTCGTCGATTTCATCCGTTACATGCCGGCGCCAGTGTTCGGTGCGCTGGCGGTGGCGATCCTGGGCCTGGCCGACGCGCCCAAGATCGCGATCATCTTCATCGGCACCTTCTTTCAGATGGTGCTGGTGGTGGCGAACACGACGCGCCAGCTCGATCCGGGGCTGCTCCAGGCCGCACGCACGCTCGGCGCCAACACGCGCCAGCTGCTGTCGCACGTCGTGATCCCCGGTGTGTTGCCCAACCTTTACCGCGACACGCGGATTCTGATCGGATGGGCCTGGACGTACCTGGTGGTCGCCGAGCTGATCGGGGAAAAGTCCGGCATCAGCGCCTTCATCTACCAGTCGCAGCGCTACCGACACTTCGACAACGTGTACGCCACGATCGTGATGATCGGCATCATCGGCTTCTGCACCGATCAGCTGCTGGCTGTCGCCGGTCGCTACCTGTTCCCGTGGGAGAGCGGCAACACCGCGCTCGCCCGTTTCGGCCAGTTTCTCAAGCTCCTTTTGCCCGCGCGCCTGCGCCTCGCCAACGAAAGCTGAACCCAATGGCAATCAACGACCTCGTCGACCTCCCGAGCTACCTCGACCACACGCCGGAAAGCGGGGCGCGCATCCGCGAGCTCAAGCAGCGGCCGGCCGTGCTCGAGATCGACGGCCTGTGCCGCGAGTTCGCCGGTCCGCAGGGGCGCCTGGTCGCGCTCGACAAGATCGAGTGCAAGGTCAGGCACCGCGAGTTCGTCTCGGTGATCGGACCGTCCGGCTGCGGCAAGTCGACCTTGATCCGGATCATCGCCGGCCTCGACTGGCCGAGCAGCGGAAGCGTGCGCCTGGACGGCCATCCGATCGGCGGCCCGGGCCCCGATCGCGGCATGGTGTTCCAGGGTTACACGCTGTTCCCGTGGCTCACCGTCAAGAAGAACGTGATGTTCGGGCTGCGCATGAAAGGCACCGCGTTCCGGCGCGCCGAGGAGCAAGCGCGCGAGTGGCTCAAGATCGTGGGCTTGCTCGAATTCGAGGATCACTACCCGAGCCAGCTCTCCGGCGGCATGAAGCAGCGTGTCGCGATCGCCCGTGCGCTCGCCAACCAGCCGCGCATCCTCTTGATGGATGAGCCTTTCGGCGCGCTCGACGCCCAGACTCGCGCCGCGATGCAGACGCACTTGCTCAAGGTCTGGGACAGCGTGGACGTGACGGTGCTGTTCATCACCCACGATCTCGACGAGGCCACCTTCTTGTCGGACCGGATCGTGGTGCTCGGGGCGAACCCGGGGCGCATCGTCGAGGTGATCGACGTTCCGCTGCCAAGGCCGCGCAGCCCCGAAATGTTCATGTCGGGCCACTTTCTGGCGACCAAGAAACGTCTCGAACATCTGATTTACAACAACGAAACAACCCCGAAACCTCGAGAGGCCACTCTTCACCCCCGGGCGGCCTGATATCCCGCCCGAGGAAACAGCATGACGGCCGGCGCGCTCGACTCGAGTCGGATCATCTACGAAGAAAAGCTGCGTGGCGGCCAGATGTGGTCGCGCGTCGTTCGGCGCGGGCAGGCCCTCCGGGTGACCGACGTCGAGGGCGGCGCGAGCGTCGCGGCGCTCTTCTACAACGCCGCCGACCCGCTCGAACGCTACAACATGGCCGACACGCTGAAGGCCCAGTACACCGCGCGGCTGACCACCGGCTACGTCCTGTACTCGGACATGGGGCGGATCCTGATGAGCGTGATCGAGGACAGCTGTGGCTGGCACGACACGATCACCGGCATCATGAGCGCCGCGCTCGCCGAAAAGCGCTACGGCAAAGGCGGGTACCAGGAGCTGCGCAACGATTTTCATCGCAACAGCCGCGACAATTTTTTGATCGAGCTCGGCAAGTACGGGCTCGGCAAGCGCGACATCGTCGCCAACGTGAACCTGTTCACGAAGGTCACGGCCGACACCGAGGGCAAGCTCGACTGGGTTCCCGGCAACTCGCGCGCGGGCGCGTTCGTCGACCTGCGCGCGGAAATGGACGTGCTGGTCGTGCTCTCGAACACGCCTCACCCGCTCGACCCGGCCAAAAGCTACGCGCCGAAGCCGGTCGCGCTCACCGTGTTCCGCGCGCTGCCGGTCGCGGCCGACGACGTGTGCCGCAAGAAGCGTCCCGAAAACGAGCGCGGCTTCGAGCTCACGCGCCGCTACTTCGAGTGAGGAACGCCGTGACGACGCTCGTTTTCACCGAAAGCCGACTCGATCCCGCCAAAAGCCGCCACGACGAGGTGCTGCCCGCCGGCAAGGGCTGGAGCCACGTGGTCCGAGCCGGCCAGGTTTTTCGCATCGTCGACCTCGAGGGCAATCAGGCCGTGGACACCCTGTTTTACTCGGCTGCCGATCCGTCCGAGCGCTACAGCGCGGTGGATACGATCCGCGAGCAGGGCGGGATCTATCTGACTACCGGTACCGCGCTCCTGTCGACCGAGGGCAACGTGCTTTTGCAAATCGTCGCCGACACCTGCGGGCGCCACGATACGCTCGGAGGAGCATGCGCCGTCGAGAGCAACCAGGTGAGATACGCGATCGACAAGAAATTCATGCACAACTGCCGCGACAACTTCTTGCTCGAGCTCGCAAAATACGGGCAAGGCATGACGAAGCGTGATCTCCCCAGCAACATCAATTTCTTCATGAACGTGCCCGTCACGTCGGATGGCGGGCTCAGCTTCGAGGACGGTGTCTCCGCGCCGGGGCGCTACGTGGAGATGCGCGCCGAGCAGGACGTGCTGGTCTTGATCTCGAATTGTCCGCAGCTCAACAATCCCTGCAACGCTTACAATCCGACGCCGGTGCGGCTTCTGGTCTGGGACGCGGGCTGAGCGCGACGCATGTTCGACAAGGTGCTGGTCGCCAATCGCGGCGAGATCGCATGTCGCATCTTCCGCACGCTGAAACGCCTGGGAGTGAAGACGGTCGCGGTGTATTCCGAGGCCGACACGCCCTCGCTCCACGTCAGCGAAGCCGACGAGGCCGTGTGCATCGGGCCGCCGCCGGCGCTGAAGAGCTATCTCGATACGGCGGCGATCCTTTCTGCCGCGGAGCGTACCGGCGCGCAGGCGATCCATCCGGGCTATGGATTTCTGAGTGAAAACGCCAAGTTCGCGGAGGCCTGCACAGCGCGCGGCATCGCCTTCATCGGCCCGCGCCCCGATCAGATCCGCGCCTTCGGCCTGAAGCACCGCGCGCGCGAGCTGGCCGAGCAGAGCGCGGTGCCGCTCTTGCCCGGTACGCGGCTGCTCGAAAGGATCGAGCAAGCGCGGGCAGAAGCCAGAAACATCGGTTACCCGGTGATGCTGAAGAGCAGCGCCGGGGGCGGCGGCATCGGACTCCAGCTGATCCGGGAGGAGAGCCGGCTCGCCGAGCTCTACGAGTCGGTCGTCCGCCTGAGCAAGAACAACTTCGATCACGGCGGCGTCTACCTCGAGAAGTTCGTGGAGCGCGCCCGCCACCTCGAAGTGCAGATCTTCGGCGACGGCAAGGGCTCCGTGATCGCGCTCGGCGTGCGCGACTGCTCGGCGCAGCGGCGCAACCAGAAGGTGATCGAGGAGACCCCGGCGCCCGGCCTCGACCCGGCGCTCGAGAGCGAGCTCTGCGCGTGCGCGATTCGGCTCGGCAGCGCGGTCTCGTACGAGTCGGCAGGCACGGTAGAGTTCGTGTTCGATGCCGATGCCCGGCGGCACTACTTCCTCGAGGTGAACACGCGGCTCCAGGTCGAGCACGGCGTGACCGAAGCCGTGTTCGGCGTCGACCTGGTGGAATGGATGGTGCGCCAGGCGGCGGGCGAGCTCGGCGCGCTCGAAGCGCTGCCGCGAAAGCCGAGCGGGCACGCGATCGAAGTGCGGCTCTACGCCGAGGACCCCCACAACAAGTTCTTGCCGAGCTCGGGAACCTTGACCGAGGTGGTTTTCCCGAAAAACGCCCGCGTCGACGGCTGGGTGGAGCGCGGGAGCGAGATCACTCCTTATTACGATCCGTTGATCGCCAAGCTGGTGGTCAGCGCCGAGACTCGCGACCTCGCGATCGACGCGCTCGCTGGCGCGCTCGCCGAAACGCGCCTTTCGGGGATCGAGACCAACCTCGAATACCTGCGCGAGCTGTGTAAGCTCCCGGATTTTCGACGCGGCGAGGTGACCACCGCGCATCTTTCCCACTTCCACTACACCGCGCACACGATCGAAGTGCTGGCGCCGGGTACCCAGAGCACGCTCCAGGACTACCCGGGACGGCTCGGCTACTGGGCCGTCGGCATTCCGCCCTCGGGCCCGATGGACCATCTGGCGCTCCGGCTCGGCAACCGCATCGTCGGCAATCCCGAAGGCACGACCGCGCTCGAGCTCACGGTCTCGGGACCCACCTTGCGTTTCAACGCAGCCGCGGTGATCGCGCTCGCGGGAGCGGACATGCAGGCGACGCTCGACGGGGAACCGCTACGTCCCTGGACCGCGGTCAGTGTGAAGGCAGGGCAAACGCTCGAGCTCGGTGCGATCAAAGGCCACGGCTGCCGCGCCTACCTGTGCGTGCAGAACGGCTTCGACGTCCCCGAGTACCTGGGCTCGACCTCGACGTTCACGCTCGGCCTGTTCGGCGGCCATGCCGGACGCGCGTTGCGCACGGGCGACGTGCTGCACCTCGGGCGTGGCTCGGTCCGCCCGACCGTCGAGCTACGCGACGAGCTCGTGCCTGCCTACACGGAAGCCTGGCAGATCGGCGTCCTGTACGGCCCGCACGGCGCACCGGACTTCTTCACCGAAGCCGACATCGAAGCGTTTTTCGCGGCCGAGTTTCGCGTGCACTACAACTCGGCACGCACCGGCGTGCGCCTGATTGGGCCCAAGCCCGAGTGGGCTCGAGCCGACGGGGGCGAAGCCGGCCTGCATCCGTCGAACATCCACGACACCGCGTACGCGGTCGGCACCGTCGATTTCACGGGCGACATGCCGATCATCCTCGGGCCAGACGGACCCAGCCTCGGCGGCTTCGTGTGCCCGGTCACGATCGTCAAGAGCGAGCTCTGGAAGGTGGGACAGCTCCGGCCGGGCGATCGCGTGCGCTTCGTGGCGATGACCGCGGAGAGCGCGCGCCGCGCCGAGGCCGACCAGGAACGGGCGCTCGCCGAGCTCGACCGGCCTGCCGCATTCGCGCCGCAAGAGGAGCGCATCGAGAGCGCGATCCTGCGTCACCTGCCACGGGCGCCCGATCGGGTCGAGGTCAACTACCGCCGTGCCGGCGATCGCTACCTCTTGATCGAATACGGGCCGATGGTGCTCGATCTCGATCTGCGCTTTCGCGTCCACGCGTTGATGACGCGGCTCGTCGCGGAGAAGCTTTCCGGTGTCGTCGACCTCACGCCGGGCATCCGCTCGCTGCAGGTGCACTACGACCCACGCGTGCTCGGCACCGATCGGCTGATCGCGGAGCTCGCGAGGATCGAGGACCAGCTGGAGCCGGTCGATCGGATGGAGGTGCCGACGCGGATCGTGCACCTGCCGCTGTCGTGGGACGATGAAGCGGCTCAGCTCGCGGTCAAGAAGTACGCGCAGCTGGTGCGCAAGGACGCGCCCTGGGCGCCGAGCAACATCGAGTTCATTCGCCGCATCAACGGGCTCTCGAGCATCGAGGAAGTGCGCGAAATCGTCTACGGCTCGAGCTACCTCGTGCTCGGGCTCGGCGACGTTTACCTGGGCGCTCCGGTGGCGACGCCGCTCGATCCGCGGCAGCGCTTGGTTACGACCAAGTACAACCCTGCCCGCACCTGGACGCCCGAAAACGCGGTCGGTATCGGCGGCGCGTATCTGTGCGTCTACGGGATGGAAGGGCCGGGCGGCTACCAGCTCGTCGGCCGCACCGTGCAGATGTTCAACCGCTTCCGCGAAGAGTTCGCGCTCGGGCGCGTCGCGCTATCGATCGAGGAGTCGACGTTCCGGCTCGCCGACTACAAGCGCTTTCTCGATCAAAACCGCGAGTCGATCGCCGCCTTCAAGGCGCGCCAGCAAGCGGCGTTCAACGCCGAGCGCCAGCGCTGGATCGAAAACGGGCAGCTCAATTTCTCGGCCGAGGAAGCCGAAGCGCCGGCCGCGGCCGAAGAGGTCGAGCTTCCGCCCGGCGCGCGCGTCGTGGCGTCGCCGGTGCCGGGCAGCGTCTGGAAGATCGCCGTCGAGCCGGGCCGCGCGGTGTCCGAGGGTGATACGCTGGTCGTCGTCGAATCGATGAAGATGGAGATCCAGGTAAAGGCGCCGTGCGCGGGTGAAGTGACGAGCGTGCTCTGCGCCGAGGGCCGCGCGGTCGGTGCTGGTCAGACGCTGCTCGTTGTGCAGGCTCCGGCCTGAGCCGAGATCGGATGCCCGAGCCGCTCCTGCCCAGCCTCGAGATCGCCGCGCTGGCGCGCGCTTACGCTGCAGGCGAGCTGCACCCGCGCGAGGTCTTGCGCACGGTCCACGCACGCGCCGATACAGCGCCACGGTCGGTGTTCATCGCGCGCGTACCGCTCGAGGCGGGACTGAACGCGCTCGCCGATGCCGAACGGCGCCGCGCCGCGGGCGAACAGCTGCCGCTTTTCGGCGTTCCGTTCGCGATCAAGGACAACATCGATCTGGCCGGGGTAGCGACCACCTGCGCCTGTCCATCGTTCAGCTACGTGCCCGACCAACACGCTTCGGTGGTGGCACGGCTGCTGCGCGCGGGCGCGATCCCGATCGGCAAAACCAACCTCGACCAGTTCGCGACCGGGCTGGTCGGCGTGCGGTCGCCGTACGGAGCGTGTTCGTCGGCGTTCGACAGCCGCTACATTTCCGGAGGCTCCAGCTCGGGTTCGGCCGTTGCCATCGCGCTCGGCCTCGCGAGCTTCGCGCTCGGGACGGATACGGCGGGCTCGGGGCGCGTTCCCGCCGCCTTCAACAACGTCGTCGGCTACAAACCGACGCGCGGCGTGTTGAACACCGCCGGCGTGGTTCCCGCGTGCCGTTCGATCGACTGCGTGTCGGTGTTCGCGGCGAGCGCCAGCGACGCCGCGCTCGTGCTCGCCGCCGCCGCGGGTGACGAGCCGCGCGACCCCTACGCGCGTCCCGCGCCGCCGGACGTGCCGCTCGGCGCGCAGTTTCGCTTCGGCGTGCCGCGCGCCGACCAGCTGCGCTTCTTCGGGGACGACGCGGCCAAAGCGCTGTTCGAGCGCGCGCTCGGCGAGCTCATGGCGCTCGGCGGCGAGCCGGTCGGGTTCGATTTCGCGCCATTCCGCGCCGCGGCGGATCTGCTGTACGGCGGCCCGTGGCTGGTCGAACGGCTGAGCGGGCTCGAAGCATTTCTCGGCACGCAACCGAAAGATCTCGACCCGACGGTGGGAGCGATCCTGAAGAGCGTCACGGGCGTGCGGGGCGTCGACGTTTTTCGCGGTCTGCATCGGCTGCAGGAGCTCGAGCGCGAAACCGCCGCAGTCTGGGCCCGCTTCGACGTGATGCTGCTGCCGACGACGGGCACCATCTACACGATCGACGAAGTGCGAGCCGCGCCGATCGAGCTCAATTCGAACCTCGGCTACTACACGAACTTCGTCAACCTGCTCGACCTGTGCGGCGTGGCGGTGCCCGCGGGCTTTCGGCCCAACGGCTTGCCGTTCGGGGTCACCGTGCTCGCCCAGCGCAACCGGGACTTCGCGGTGCTGCGGCTCGCGGACGCGCTGCACCGGCGAGCCCAACCGCGGATCGGCGCGACCGGTGTCGCGCTGAGCGACCACGGCGCGCTCGCAGCGATCGCTCCGTCAGCCACGCCGCGGATCGAGCTCGCCGTGGTCGGGGCCCACTTGCGCGGACAGCCGCTGAATCGCGAGCTGGTCGAGCGCGACGCCGAGTTCGTGCGCGCGAGCACTACGGCGCCCGAGTACCGCCTGTATGCGCTCGACACGACCCCGCCAAAGCCGGGCCTGGTCTGCGAACCGGGTTTCGCAGGACCGGGGATCGAGGTCGAGCTCTGGTCGCTTGCGGCCCCAGAGTTCGCCGATTTCGTCGCGCGAATCCCCTCGCCGCTCGGCATCGGGGCGCTCCGGCTCGCAGACGGATCCAGCGTACGCGGATTCATCTGCGAGCCCTACGCGGTGCGCGGAGCCCGCGAAATCACCGAGTTCGGAGGATGGCGCGCCTATCTCGGTCGCTCGGTTTGAATTCGTTTCGGAAGACGGTGGAGAGAAACGCGAAAGAAACTTGACGCAATCCGCCCGCGGGTATTCGGATGCGGCGCGACGGGCAACCGCCCCGACCAAGTGAGCGGGCGCCGGCCTTCGGCCGGACTGCCCGACGGTTCTGGAGACCAATCCCCGATGCGCCATCTCGCTCCCGCTACTCTCGCTGCAGTCCTCGTCACGGTTGCTCCCTCGTTGCTCGCCCAGCCTGCGCCGAAGCCTCCCGCACCCCCGCCGCCCGGCGCGGCTCCACCGCCTCCCCCCCCAGCGGCACCACGGCCCCCGCCCCCCGCGCCGCCGCCTCCGCCTCCCGCCGCGCCGCCGCCGCCGGTTGCCGCACCGCCGCCACCGCCTCCGCCGATGGCGCCGCCTCCGCCCGTTGCGGCGCCTCCCGCTCCGCCTCCCCCGCCGCCGCAGCCGCCGCAGCTCCCGCCGCCAGGTCCGGCTCAGGCCCCCGGCGTTCAAGGTGTTCCGGCACCGCCGACTGCGCCTGTCCCCGCGGCCGAAGCGCTCGATCAACACGCGAAGTCGCCGGCTCCCGAGATCGGCGGCCACATCGAAGCGGCGTATCACCTGGATATGACCCACCCCGACGCCGAGGAGCCGGTCAAGCTCCGGAGCTTCGACGTTCGCGGCGGCAATTCATTTTTGCTTCACGCCGCGCACCTGGTCGTCAAACACGCGTTTTCCGAGAGCGTGAGCGGCGTGATCGAGCTCGACGCCGGCGAGGACGCCTACCAGACCTCGGGGGCCACCTTCGGTTCGAACGGTCCGAACATTTTCGACGTCCAGGAGGCGTACGCCACCTATACGTCGCCGTTCGGCCTCTCCTTCACCGGCGGTAAATTCGTCACCTACGAGGGGATCGAGGTCATCGAAGGTCCGATGAACCCGACCATCACCCGCGGCTTTTTGTTCGGCCTCGCCGAGCCGTTCTCCTACATCGGCGCGAAGGTGCACTACTCGATCACCGACGGCGACAAGGAGATGGCGAACCTCGGCGTGGGTGTCGTCAACGGCTGGGACAGCTACGTCGACAACAACGACGCCAAGACGCTGATCTTCCGCGTCGGCGTGACGCCGATCGATCAGTTCTGGGTCGCTGCCTCGGGCAGCTTCGGCGCGGAACGCCCCGACTCGAACGACGATCGCCGGCTGTCGCTCGACCTGACGGGCGCGGTCATTCCCCACGAGATGATCACCATCAATTTCCAGGCCAACTACGGCATGGAGAAAGACATCCCGAACCCCACGCCATCCCTGGTCGACGGGTCGTGGGTCGGCTTCGGGATCCAGCCGGTGTTCAAGTACGAGGAGTTCAGCGCAGGGCTGCGCTTCGAGTACTTCATCGACAACGGCGGCTCGCGCACCCAGAACTGGGGCACTGACACCAACGTGTGGAACGTCACGCTCACCCCCGGCTACACCTTCGACGAAAAGCTCCAGTTTCGCGCGGAGTTTCGCTACGACGGATCGAACGAGACGGTTTACCTCGGCGATATCGACGACGCCGGCGATCAGGAGTTCCTCGACGCCCAGTACACGATTGCAGCCGCCGTGGCGTACATGTTCTGAAAGCCGTCCGAGCGGCGGCGAGCCTATGGGCTAGAATCACCAGCACTTGGCTCTCCCGCGACGCTCAGGACGACTGCACCCCGCCTTCGCGATCGGCGGCGCGCTGCTGCTGCACGCGCTGCTGCTCGGCCTCGCGCGGCGCGGCGCCCCGCACCAGACCCTCGTTCCGAGCCTGCACGAGGACGCGGTCGAGATCGATCTGGCACGAGAGAACGCGCCGCCGCCGATCACGACGTCTTCCGCGGAGCCCAGCCAACCCGGCAGCGTTCAGCCCGAGGTCGCACGGCGTGTGCTCCCCCGCGCCGAGCCCGGTCCGGCGCCGGAGCTCGAGGCCACGCCGGTGGCACCCCCTGGCAGCGCCGCGCCCGAGCCGCTCGCGGAAGCACCTCCCGCGCGCCGTCCGATCGATCTCGGCCTCGACGGCAGCGTGACGCGCGGGCTGCTCTTGCACCCGCCACCACCGGGCGAACGCCAAGCGCAACCGCGGCCCTCGGTGGGGCTCCTGAACGAGGCGCTCGACGCGCGCGACGCGGCGCGCGGCATGGCGCGCTCCTCGCAGGCAATCCAGGCGGCTTACCGCGCGGCAGCCCTGGCTCCACCGGAAAGCAGCGCAATCTTCGACGTGCGGGCCGACGCCCGCGGCAACGTGATCTCCGTGACTCTCGTCAGCTTCGGCTCGAACGAGGCGCGCTGGACCAAGGTCGCCGGCGCGCTCCGGCAGCAGCTGAAGAAAAGCCGGCTGCGCGTACCGCCTGGCGCGGGAGGGCTGCTCGCACGCTTGCGCATCGAGCGCGGAGCGCTCGCCAACGACGTGGCCGACATCGACCGCTTGGAACGCGGCGTCGCGATCGGGCAAGACTCGCTCGGTCCCAAGGATCAGCGCGAGGAGACCACGCGCGGCCTCGAGCCCGGCCGCATCTCTCCCGCAGCCGGGGTGAGCAGCCGCGGCGCGCCGCATCCGACGCGCGTCGTGTTGCTCTCCGAGCGCGCGCTTTAGAATTGCCCGAACTCGAATGACGTTCGCGCGACGAAACCGCGCAGATCCTGGCTCGAGATCGGGCTCGAGTCGCCGGCCAGCGCGAAGCGGTAGCCACCGCCGAGCGTCACGCGAAGATCTTCGGCCAGGTTCATTTCGAGGTTCAAGGTGCTGTCGGTGGTGAAGAAACCGTACGAGCTCCGGCAATCGTTTTTGCCTTCGCTGTCCGTTCGCATGCAATAAGCTCCGCCGCCGATCAGCGTTTGCGTGGTGGCGTGCAGAAACGAATCGGAAGCGAACACGCTTTGCAACATTAAGCCGCCGTAGCCGCCGTTCACGTTGCGGCCCCCGAGCTCGGCGCCCTTCGCCCAGCCGACCGCACCGAGACCGATGCCGAAACGCCGATTGATCAACCAGGCACCGCGCAAACCGAACTCCGCCGTACCCTCGCCATCCACGGTGGTTACACCCGCCGTCGGGGCAATGTAGTAACCGCTGTGCTTCACGAAGCCCGAGCCTTCGGCGCGCTCGGGCCCGTGATCGGCCTCGGCCTCGTTCGCGAGCACGGCGGGGCTGTAAGCGAGAACGGCGAGTGTGACGATGAAACGACGCATGACGGCTCTCTCCCTGTGATTCGTCCGGTCTCCCGATCGGACTGAGCGGTGCGAAAAGCAGCCGGCATGCCAGCGCAAAAGCCCGGAAAATCGCCGCCAGCGCGCGGGCAGCACGCGCGGACTAATGTCCGCCCGCGGACGCGTGGCCGGCGTCACTCCTCGGCGATCTCGTCCAAAATCCCGAGCCGCACGTAGACCGGCCGTGCAAGGCGCCGGAGCTCCGGGAGCTTCCGCCAGAACAGGAATGAGCCGACCACGCACGCCGCGCCGCCGACCGCTATCGTGTTCGCGGCGCCGAAGCGCGCTGCCATGACACCGGCGAACAGGCTGCCGAACGGCACCGTTCCGAAAAAAGCCATCGTGAAGAAACTCATCACGCGGCCGCGTTTGTCCTCGTCGACCACGGTCTGGAGCACGGTGTTGCTGGCGGCCATCTGAACCATCATGCCGAGGCCGGTCGGGATCAGGATCGCAACCGAGAGCCAGAAGCTCTGAGAGCGCGAAAACGCAATCAGCCCGAGCCCGAAGGTGGCGCTCGCGATCACGATCACGCGTCCGAGGCCGACCACGCTCTTGCGCGAAGCCAGGTACAACGTGCCGACCAGAGCGCCGACTCCGCTCGCGGCCATCAAGAACCCCAGCGTGTGGGCTCCGCCGCCCAGGATTTGCGTCGCCACTGCCGGCATCAGCACCGAGTACGGCATGCCCATCAAGCTCACCAGCGCGAGCAACAGGAGCACGCTCCTGATCGGCGCAAAACCCATCGCGTAGTGCAGGCCCTCGCGGAGCTCGTGCAGCAAGCGCTTCTGGCTCGGCTCGCGCGCGACGGCCGGAACGTGCATCGCCAAAAGCGATGCTATCACCGCCAGATAACTCAGCGCGTCGATCGCGAAGCAGTACCCTTCTCCGACCAGGGCGATCAACATCCCGCCGATCGACGGACCCAGCAGCCGCGCCGCGTTGACCATCGAGGAGTTCAGGGCGATCGCGTTCGGCAGGTCTTCGCGATCGCCGACCATGTGGACCACGAAGCTCTGCCGCGCCGGAACGTCGAACGCGTTGATCAACCCCTGGAACAAGCTGAGAAGGATGACGCTCGCGACGGTGATTTTGCCGCTCAGCGCCAGCGCGGCGAGCGCCGCCGACTGCAGCATCGCCAGCGCTTGCGTCACCACCAGCACGCGGTGCCGGTTCCAGCGGTCGACCCAGACGCCGGCAAGCGGAGCGACGAAGAAGGTCGGGATCTGGCTCGCGAATCCGACCACGCCCAGCGCCAGGGTCGATCCGGTGAGCCGGTACACCAGCCAGCTGGTGGCGACGCGCGTGAGCCAGGTGCCGATCAAGGACAGGCTCTGCCCACCGAAGAACAAGCGGTAGTTCCGGTGGCGCAGCGCGCGGGCAAGCGACGGCTTCCGCTTTGCCGGCTCGGCGCTGTGGCTGACCACGCCGCAGCTTAGCTCAGTTCTCGCGCTTCCTTCTCTTGGCGGCCCGCTTCGCGCCCCGACGCTGACGCGACGTTGAACGACACGAAGGCCATCGCGACGGATTCGGTTCGGGCCCCTCCACGATCACGACGATAGCCAGTAGGCGAAGCGGAATGATACCCTCGAAATGATGGGACGAACCTCGACTTTCGTTTGTCCGCTCGCCCTGATCGGCCCGCTACTGCTCGTGGGCTGCAGCTCGGACGAGCCCATCGTCACCAGGGACACGCTGGCCACCACTCCCGGCGAAGGACCGTGGCTCGACGGCGATTGTGACCCGCTCGTGCCTAGCGCCTGCGCGCTGCCATTTCCCTCGAACGTCTGGACCGTCGCCGACCCGACCACCAGCACCGGTCGGCACGTCGAGTTCGGCGCCACGACCTTGCCGGGCCCGAGCGATCCCGCGCCGTTTCGCCTGAGCGACGGGTTTTCAGCGGGCGCCGGCATCATGGCGCACTTGCCCGGCGCCACGATCACCGGCCTGCCGGGTCCACTCGGCATTCCGCGTTCGCTCGAGGCGGACTCGCCGACGGTCTTGATCGACGCCGCGACCGGCGAACGCGTGCCTCACTTCAGCGAGCTAGACGCGTCTCACGAAGACGACAGCCGCCGCGCGCTGATCATCCGGCCGGTGATCCGGCTCAAAGCGAAGACGCGCTACATCGTCGCGATCCGCGACGTGGTCGACGCGAACGGCGTGGCGCTCGAACCGTCTCCGGTATTCGCAGCGCTGCGCGACGATCAGCCGAGCAGCGAGCCGAGCGTTCAGCTCCGGCGCCAGCTCTACGCCGACATCTTCGCGCGCCTCGAGAAAGCCGGCGTCGCCCGCAACGATCTCCAGCTGGCGTGGGACTTCACGGTCGCGAGCGACGAAAACAACACGGCCTGGATGCTGCACATCCGCGACGATGCCCTCGCACAGGTCGGCGACGACGGCCCCGAGTACGTGCTCGACAGCGTTGAAAACGATCCCGCTGACAACCCCGACATCGCGGTACGCCTGAAGGGCCGGATGACGGTGCCGCTCTACCTCGACCAGCCAGGTCCGGGCGGCACATTCATGCTCGGCAGCGACGGCATGCCGCAGCAAAACGGCACGGCACAGTACGAGTTTCTGGTGCTGGTGCCGAAGAGCGCGGCCGCCGGAACCCCCGGATCGCCGCTCCAGATTGGCCACGGGCTGTTCGGCAGGCTCGACGCCGCGGAAGGCTTTTCGGCCTTCGCCAACCAGCAGCATTACGTGCTGCTCGGCGTGAACCTGGTCGGCATGTCCAGCGAGGACGTGGGTTTCATCGCCGGTGTGATCGCCGGCAAGGAAATCGGCAAATTCAAGGCCGTCGGCGATCGGCTCGATCAAGGCCTGCTCAATTCGCTGCTCGCGATGCGCATGGTCACCGGGCGCCTCTCGCGCGACCCCGCCGTCACCTTCGCCGGCAAGAGCGCGATCGATGGCGACCAGCGCTACTACCTCGGTGGCAGTCAGGGTGGGATCTTCGGCGCAAGCTACATGGCGCTCTCGACCGACGTGACGCGCGGGGTAATCGCCGTCCCGGGCCAACCCTACGACCTGCTCCTGAATCGCAGCGTCGACTTCGACCCGTATCTGACGGCCATGCGCGCGTCCTTCCCGGATCCGATCGACATTCAAATCGTGCTCGGGCTCGCGCAAATGTTCTGGGATCGCGCGGAACCGACCGGCTATTCGCACCGCATCGAGACGCCGCTACCGGGGACCCCGGCGCACCGCGTGCTGATGCAGGTCGCGATCGGCGATCACCAGGTCTCCACCCTCGGCGCCCACATCATGGCACGCGCGATCCCCGCCAAGTCCGTCACGCCGGCGATGCGCCCGATCTTCGGCGTGGCAGAAGTAGCGGCCCCGTACGACGGCTCCGCAGTCGTCGAATACGACTTCGGATTGCCGCCCGAGCCGACCACCAACGTCCCGATGCGCGAAGGCGACGATCCACACGGAAAGATCAAGAACGTCCCTGCGGCGGGCCTCCAGGTCGACAAGTTCCTGCGCACCGGCACGGTCGACTGGTTTTGCAGCGACACCTGCAACCCCGACTGACGCGGGGGCTCACAGGTCCGTCCCCGCCTCGCGATCGCAGATCGTGCCCGAGAGCTGGTTACCGCTCTGACCCATGCGCACCGCGCACGCCGGTTCTTCGAAGCCGATCGGAGGATCGTAGACGGTGCCGACGAACGAGACCGCCTCGCTGCTCATGTTCAGGGCCATCGTCGCGCTCGGTTGCACGGCGATCGTACCCTGCTGCAGCACCGTGCCGGCGATGGTCATGTTGTAGTTCTCCGGGGGCTCGTCGTCGCGCTGGAGGTACGCGCACTCCGTCAGCTCGTACGTGAGGTCGACCTCGATGGCTCCCTGGACTGCATTCGACGTGGCCTGGCCGAACACGCGCGCGCTGCCTCCCATCGGGCACGGCGTGGTCTCGTCCTGCGGGCCAACCGCGTTTCCTTGCAAGGTCAGGTTGAAGACGAGCTTCATGATCTCGCGCAGCGCGCGCAGCGCGGTCGCGTCCTGGCACTTCCTTTCACACGGCGGTGACGGCTCGGGATCGGGTCCACCGCAGCCGATGACGAGCCAGGTCGACAGCATGAGCAGAGCGCACCCTGGCTTCATCAGAATCCTCCTTCGAGCCCGAGGCTCGGGATCGTGACCGGACCAATCGTCTGCGCCTCGCAGCCAGCGAGCGTGCACGTGGTGGAGACAGCTTCCTTGGCGAGCGTCGCGTTCATCCATTCGGCGACCGCGGAGATCCAGACCTTCTTCGAAAGCTGCCAGCGCTTTTCGAGCCGTAGATCGAGGCGAAAGAACGGTGGCAGTCGAGTCGCCGAGGGATCGGTCGGATCGGGAGCCTTGGGCAATCCCGTGTAGAAAACCGCCCGCGTCCCGGCGCGCCAGTTGCGCCCCAGGTTGTAGGCGATCGCTGCGTTGGCGACGTGAGTGCGATCGAAGGTCGCGACGTATTTGCGGTTCTGAAAGCTGCGGAGCGAGCGTGAAAGCGTGTATGAAACGAAGCCGCCGAGCTTGCTGGTCAGCCGCCGCTTCAAGAACAGCTCGAGCCCGTAAGCTTCGCCCAGCGTGCGGACCTCGAACGCGTTGGCCGCGCGCTCGCCGCCGCGGCTGTCGGCGCCCTGGCCGCCGCCGCCCGAGCGATCGGGCCCGATCGTTCCCGGTGGAAAGCGCGGCACACCGCAGAGTGTTGGATTGTCCGGCTGGGTGCCGCGATCGCCGCCGATGGTGTCGGTCGGGAACGCGCCGGGCGGGCAGCCGTTGATCTGGGGAACCACGGCGCCGAGCGGATCGCTCATGTCGAAAAACGCGTTGTGGAACACGGTACCGGTGACGGTGGTGGCGTCGCCGAGGTCGACCTCGACGCCCATGCTCTCTTGAATCGCGCGCTGCAGGCCGCCCGCGAGCCCGCCCGGCTGCAGACCCGGCACCGGCACCACGAACGACGGGGGCTGATGGGCGATGCCGAGCGCGCTGAGCAGCGCGACGCGTTCGGAAAGCGTGGTGCGCGTGCCGAGCCGCGGCTCGACGGCGGCGGCGGCGGCCCCGTCCGAGCTGTAAAAGTCGATGCGCAGGCCGGGCGTGATTTCGAGCGCGGGGTCCACGTTCACCACCATGTCCGCGCGGGCGCCGAATGCCAGATCGGTGCGGGAGGGAAAGAACTCCGCGACGCGGGCCGCGGACGGCGAAAGAGCGTCCGTGCCGAGCACCACGTCGTAGGTATCTAGCTCGAGATCGGTTCCCGCCCGCACCAGTGCGTCGCGCGACAGCCGGTACTCGATCTCGTTTCTCAGACCGGCGATCCGGTTCCGGACCGAGCGATCTTGCTGGAGCGCCGAGCGATCGAGCCCGAGCATCACTGCGGTGCGGATCTTTCCGCGTTCGCCGACGTGATGGTCGTAGCGCAGGTCGACGCGATGAAACTCGGTGGCGAACAGTGTCAGGGTCTCGGTCTGCGTGCGCTGGCCGAGAAAATCGTAGGAGCCGAACGCAAACACGCCGAGGCGATCGTCGGCACCGACGTCGTAGGTCGCGCGCAGCTGGTAGTCCCAGTATTCGAGCGTCGTGTCGGGCGAAAGCAACGTGAGCAAGAGCGCGGTGTACGAGTAGCGCCCACCGGCAAGCACCGTGCCGCGACCATCGGCGAAGGGCGCCTCGGCCAGCGCCCCCGCGTCGAACAGCCGCAAGTTGTACTCGCCGTGCAGCTCGTCCTCCGGTTCCACGGTTTCTCCGGCGATGATGCCGCCGGCGAAGCGGCCGTAGCGTGCCGGGTATCCGCCCGGATAGAGGTCCACTCGCGCCATCAATCCGGGGTGCACGACCGAAGGACCCACCCCGACGTGGAACAGCAGCGGGACCCGGATCCCGTCGAGGAAGTAGCCCGCGTTGCCCGGCGGCGCGCCGCGAATGAAGAAAAACGGCAAGCCGCTGACGATCGGCGTGACCCCCGGCAAGGTCTCGATGGCGCGAAACGGGTCGCCGAAGGTTCCGGGAATCTGCCGTACCTCGGCGCGCGACAGCGTCGCCGAGCGCGAAGGTTCCGCGCGTTCACCGACGACCAGAATCTCGAGCGGCGCGGGCGGCTTCGACGCGGGCACCGGAGCGCCCGCTCGTGCCGCGGCGGGCGCCTCTGGCTGAGCCGGAGCCTGCTCGGTGACCACCGGCGCGCGAAAGCGCACCTCGAGCCGGATTTTGGCTGCGATCGGCTTATCGTCGCGCCGTGCCGGCTCGAAGCGCCAGCCGAGCGCCGCCGCAGCCGCGCGCGACGAAAACGGCTCGTTCTCCTGCTCGGGAGTCGCGCTCTCGACCGAGCCTCTGGCGCTCACGACGACCACCAGAATCACCGTGGCGTCCCCGGTCGCGCCCTCGGGATAGGCGACGTTCGGGTCCGAGAGCAGCTTCGGTGGAACGATCGCGGGAGCCGGCGGGCCCGCGGGCGTGGCAGCGGGTTGAGCGCGCGCCTCCCACGCGAGGAACAGCAGCGCCGCGACCAGTAACGCCAGCGACGCCGGCATCGAAGCCGAAGCGTAACACGGTTCGGCGAGCTGTCCGCCGCGCCCCCGTCTCGTTGTCGGTTGGGGCCCCGGCCCCAACCAAGCGGCAGAACGCTACGGCGCTTCAGCGCTTCCGGCGCGGAGGAAGCACCTTGCCGCGCTCGATCATGGTACTGAGGGCACGCTCGATTTCGCGGGCGAACAGCACGCGCACGGCTTCGCCCGATACGGCGCGCAACGCTTCGAGCCGGCGCGACAGAACCTGGGCGTCCAGCGAGGGATCCTGAGATCGGCGCACGAAGTGCCCGACGATCTCATCCGCGGCGCGGCCCAGGCGCTTGTTCAGAACCTCGACCGCGAAGATCGCATCGCTCAGGTCGACGCCCGCCGCGTCGACCTTCAGCGCGAGCCGGAGCAGCGCCGGGCTTTCGAGCACGTAGTTGCCGGCTCCCTCGCGTCGCAAGAGCCCGGCGCGCACGAGCTCGGCGACGA
>Ga0111538_10001460_pt1 | contig 33118 bp, 32 predicted proteins | sample SoiMethybrSBSTD1_FD_79669 | JGI IMG/M metagenome (GOLD analysis project Ga0111538, IMG submission 79669) | Bulk soil microbial communities from a Populus tree surrounding site in Tennessee, USA - Soil MetaG P. TD hybrid SBSTD1 (version 2)... | ecosystem: Environmental > Terrestrial > Soil >...
GACCAGCCACGCAAAATAGACGAAAATAAATGGGATCAGTGAGGGTGGCCGGCCTTTTTGATTATTTTGAATTCCTACTCCATTGGATCAGGGTAAGGCCGAGCCCAACCGTGTTGACGGTATTGACCCTGATCCAATGGAGTAGGAATTCAAAATAATCAAAAAGGACGGCTACCTTCAGCCACTGACCCCATTTATTTTCGTCTATTTTGCGTGGCTGGTCAGGCACTCCAGCACGCCGCGCTTCTCGTCGTTCTCGATACGCGTGTGCACGACGGCCGTGAGGAGTCCCCTGTGAACGACGGTCGACCGCGCGCGCAGCTTCGTTCCCGTGCCGGGACCCACGTACCAGGCTGACGCCGACACCAGCGGCCATCCCGGCCCCAGTGCCGCAACCGCGGTATTCGCCGCGAGCCCGAAGGTCACGCCGCCCTGGGCGTGGCCGACGCGATTTCCTATGTGCATGCCGTGCGCCGCGGTACAGGTCGCGCCGTCCTTGCCGTGCTTCGGCGTGTAGCCCCAGAAGTTGGCGAGGAAAGGGCCGTCCGCGCGCAAGGCATCGGCGGCACGCAGGAAGACGCGCTCCTCCTCGGCGTTCAGGTGATCGGGATGCAGGTTCTGCGCCAGCTTTCCCACGCCGCGCCTGGGCAGCGGATGCGCGGCAGTCGCCTTGTGCCCGCCCAGGACCATGAACGCGCCGCTCGCGTGTGCCACGAGCTTGCGGCCCGAACGGATCTCGGCGCGGCTCAACCCCTGCCGGCCCTTCGCGCCTTCGAGAAAACCTTCGAACGCAGCCGACGCCGCGAGCCGCCCGCTCCGGGGAGCGCCGGTGAGCTGCAGCTGCATCGTCACGGTCGCGAGCCGCGCCGAAGCGCCGACGGTTCCGCGCAGCGCCGAGGCGAGCGCCATGTCCGCCAGCAACGCCACCGCGCCGAGATCCATCTGCCCGGTGGCGTCGACGTTGTGCGCGCCGGTATCCAGCGACGCGACCGCGGTGTCCTTCCCGACGCGGTCGTAGGAGAGCTCGAGGAACCAGCCGGGGAAATTGAACCCCGGCGTGCGGTTGAGCGCGATCGCGCGCAGCACGCGCGCGAGGATGGGATCGAGCCGCATCTATTGCGGCGTGATCCCCGCCTCCTTGATCACCTTCACCCAGCGCACGTTCTCGGCGCGCATGAAGGTGCCGAAGTCCTGTGGCGACATGAGGCGGATCTCCGCGCCCTCGTCCATCAGGCGCTTGCGGATGGCCGGGTCGTTCACCACCTCTGCCACGGCTTCGTTCAGGCGTTTGACCACCTCCGGCGGGACGCCTTTCGGGCCGATGAAGCCGGTCCAGGTGCCCACGTCGAAGTCGGCGATACCCAGCTCGGCGAGCGTCGGCACTTCGGGCACCGCGGGACTGCGCTCCTTCGAGGCCAATGCGATCGCGCGCACCTTGCCGCCGCGGATCTGCGGCACGACCGCCGGCAGAGTCGCGAAGTTGACCTGCGCCTCGCCCGACATGATCGCGGTCACCGACGGCGCGCCACCCTTGTAGGGGACGTGGGTGATGTTGGCGCCCAGCGCGCGCGTGAGCAGCTCGCCGGACAGGTGGCCCGGGGAACCAACGCCCGACGACGAGTAGAAGGTCGGTTCCCTTGCGGCCAGGTCCTTCAGCTCGGCCGGAGTCTTGAAGGTCGTCTGCGGCGAGGCGATCATGATCATCGGATACGAAGCCACCATCGCGATCGGCGTGAAGTCGTTGATGGGGTGGAACTTCTGCTTGAGCAGTCCCGGGTTCAGCGCGTGCAGTGCCACGGTCGTCATGAGGAGCGTGTAGCCGTCGGCGGGCTGCTGCAGCATCAGCTCGGCCGCGAGGTCGCCCGCGCCGCCGGGCTTGTTCTCGATGACGATCGGCTGCCCGAGCTTCTCGGTGAGCTTCGGCGAGAGCAGGCGCGCGACCACGTCCGTGGACCCGCCCGGCGTATAGCCGATCAGCACCTTGATGGGTTTCTCCGGCCAGGCCGCCTGGAGAGAGCACGCGGCGAGCGAGAAGAGCAGCGCGGCGAGTCTCATCATTTCCCCCGGAAGACGGGCTTGCGCTTCTCCATGAAGGCCTTCCGGCCTTCCATGTAGTCCTCGCTTTCGAAGCAGTCGAGGATGAGGCGCCGGCACAGGTCCATGTCGACCGCCTCGCCGTCGGTCTTGAGCAGCTCGCGGATGATCCGCTTGCCCGCCTTGATCGTGAGCGGCGCGCCGGTCGAGATGGAGTCGGTGTATTCCTTCAGCAGCGCTTCCAGGCCCTCGGGCTCGGCGATGCGGTTCACGAGCCCGACGTGGTGCGCTTCCTTCGCGTCCAGCCGGCGCGCGGTGAAGAATATGTCCTTGGCATGGCCGGGCCCGACGAGGTGCGTGAGGTTGCGCATCGCCGACATGCGGTAGCCCAGGCCCAGGCGCGTCGCCGGGACGAAGAACGTGGAGTCGGTGGAGGCCACGCGGATGTCGCAGCTGATCGCCACGTTCACGCCGCCGCCGACGCAGTAACCCTTGATGCACGCGATCGTGGGCTTGGAGAACTCGTAGATGCCCTCGAGGCAGGTTTCGGCCACGGACTCGTACTTCTTCACCGCCTCCTTCTGCGCGCGCATGTCGTCGAACTGCGAGATGTCGGCGCCCGAGATGAACGACTTGCCGCCCTCGCCCGAAAGCACCACCAGGCGGATGTTGTCGTCCTGCTCGGCCTGGCCGAGCAGCTTCGGCACCGCCTCCCACATGTCGACCGAGAGCGCGTTGTGCTTGGCGGGGTTGTTGAAGCGGATGTGCAGGATCGGGCCCTCGGTCCAGGCCTTCACGCGCTCGGTGGGGGAGACGTACGTGGTCATGTCGTTCATCAGAAGACTCCGGCGGTTTTCATGCGGGCGAGCTCCTCGGGGCCATATCCGGCCTCGGCGAGGATCTCCAGGGTGTGCTCGCCGCGCAGCGGCGCCGAGCGTGCGATGGTCGAGGGGGTGCGTTCGAGCGTGATCGGCTGCCCCATGAGCGTCTGCTCGCCCAGGCGCGGCGAGACCACCTTCTTGAGGGTGCCGAGGTGGCGCACCTGGGGCTCCTCGAACACTTGTTTCAGGTCATTGATGCGCCCGCACGCGACCCCGGCGTCGTTGAGCTTCTCGATCCAGTGGGAGCTCGTGTTCGCCCGCAGCCGCTTCTCGATCTCGGCATTGAGCCAGTCGCGGTGGGTCGAGCGCCCCGCCTTGGTCTTCGAGCGCTCGTCGGTGATCCACTCGGGCGCGCCCATCGCCTCGGCGAAGCGCTCCCAGATCTTGCCGCCGAAGACCGCGATGTTGATGTGCCCGTCCTTCGTCCTGTAGACCCCGGTGGGAATGCTCGTCGGATGGTAGTTGCCCGCCTGGCCCGGGATCTCGCCGTCGAGCGTCCAGCGCGCGGTCTGGAAATCCATCATGTACATCTGCGCCTCGAGCAGCGACGTGTGCAGCCACTGTCCCCTGCCCGAGCTTTCGCGCTCCAGGAGCGCCACCGTCACGCCATAGGCCGCGAAGATGCCGGCGCAGAGGTCCGCGATCGGCAGGCCCACGCGCGCCGGCCCCTGGCCGGGCAGCCCGGTGACCGACATGAGGCCGCCCATGCCCTGGGCGATCTGGTCGAAGCCCGGCCGCGTCGCATAGGGCCCGGTCTGTCCGAAACCGGAGATGCTCGCGTAAACCAGGCGCGGATTCACCTTCGAGAGCGCGTCGTAGTCGATGCCCAGGCGCGTCTTCACGTCGGGGCGGAAGTTTTCCAGCAGCACGTCGGCCTTCGCGACCAGGCGCTTCAATATCTCGATGCCCTGGGCCTCCTTGAGGTTCAGCGTGATCGAGCGCTTGTTGCGGTGCGTGTACTGGTAGTCGGAGCCGTCCTGGCCGCCGAGCGTGTCGTCGCCGCGCATGCTCTCGGGCATCTGCACCTGGATCACGTCGGCGCCCCAGTCGGCGAGCTGGCGCGCGGCGGTGGGTCCCGCGCGCACCTGGGTCAGGTCGAGGACCCGGAAGCGGGCGAGAGCCTGGGAAGCGGGAAGGTGGGGCATGGTCAGCGTGGGGGAGCGGCGCGTACGCCGGCGAGGTTGTGGCGCGCAATGCCGTCGCGCACGGTGCCGGCCGCGTTGAGGTCGGCGATGAACTGGTAGGCGTACGCAAGGGCAGCGGGGCGGCCCTTGGCCACCGCCATGCCGATGGGCGTGTCGGCGTAGCTCGTGGCGAGCACGCGCGAGCCGGGCACCTGCTTCGCACCTTCGGCGAGGAGCGAGGCGGCACTCGTGACGGCGTCGACCTTGCCCTCGCGCAGCATCTGGTACGCCGCGGCCGGCGAGCTCGCGCTCACGAGCGTCGCGGCCTTCGCGTTCTTCTTCAGCCAGATTTCCTGGGCGCTGCGTGCGAGGGCCGCGATGGTCTTTCCCGGGCGGTCGAGGTCCTCGATGCCCTGGGCCGTGGAGCCTGCCGGCACGAGGAAGGTGTTGCTCGTGAACATGTAGGCCTCGGTGAAGTTCATCGCCGAGGCCCGTTCGGGATCGATGGCGAGGAAGGCAATGTCCCACTCACCCTTGCCTGCGGACTCCACCAGCGCGCCGACGGTGGCGTAGCGCAAGGGCTCGACGGGCACGCCCACGCGCGCCGCGAGCTCGCGCGCGATGTCCACCGCGAGCCCGCGCGTCTGCCCGGGTGGCGTGTCGGGGGTCACGAAGATCGGGTTGGCCGCGATGAGGCCCACGCGAATCTTGCCGGTGGGCGCGAGCTCGTCGCGCGCTGCGGAGGGGACGGTGGATGGCGCGACGGCGGCGCAGCCGAAGGCGAGGGCGAGTGGCAACAGCAGGAATGCAGGTCTCATGTTGTTTTCCCCGGGGATCCACAACCTTACTACGAGCCGCCGCCGAAAAACGCGCGCAATTCCGTGAGCGTCTCGTCGGGGACCTGCTCCGCCGGGTAGTGACCGCAGGCGAGCATCCGGCCACGCACGTCGGCGGCGCGTTCGCGCCACGCCTCGATCGGCTTGTAGCTGCGGTTCACGTGGCTCTTCTCGCCCCACAGGACCAGCATCGGCATCGGGATCTTCACGTGCAGGTCGGCATCGTCGTGGACCAGGTCGATGCCCACGGCGGCGCGGTAGTCCTCGCATACCGCGTGGATGTTCTCCGCGTTGCAGCAGCGGATGTACTCGGCCATCGCCTCGGGCGTGAACGCGGCGAGGCCCACGCCCGGCTTGTCCAGCTTCTTGCGGATATAGCGCTCGAACCCGTACGCCTCGATCATCTTCTCGGGATAATCGTGCGGCTGCGCCATGAAGAACCAGTGGTAGGAATCCACCGCCCACTGGCGCTTGATGTTGCCCATCATGTGGTGCGTGGGGACGATGTCGAGGAAGGCGACCTTGGCCACGGCATCCGGATGGTCGATCGCCATGCGGTGGGCCACGCGCCCACCACGATCGTGGCCGGCGACGCGGAAGCGGTCGAACCCGAGGGCACGCATGACCGCGAGCTGGTCCTCGGCCATCGCGCGGAACGAGTACCCGATGCTCTTTTCTCCGCCGGGCGGCTTGGAGCTGTCGCCATAGCCGCGCAGGTCGGTGGCGACCACCGTGTACGTCTCGGCCAGGCGCGGGGCGATCTTGTGCCAGGAGACGTGGGTGAGCGGATTGCCGTGCAGGAGCAGCAGCGGCGGACCCGATCCCCCGACGCGCAGGTGGATGCGCGCTCCGGCGCCGTCGATGTCGCGCGTGGCGAAGCCCTCAAACACGAAGCAGCTTCGTGAGCTCGCCCACGTCCTTCAGCGTGTCCAGGTGCCAGAGCATGTCGAGGACGGTGGCCACGCGCCCCGCGGGCAGCTTCCCCCACTCGGCGCACTGGCGGAATTTCTCCGCGAGCTCGTCGTCGGTCATCGGGTTCGCGGGGCTCCCCTTGCCGAAATCCGCGCGGCCCGCGAGCACCTTGCCGTCGTCGAGCTCGACCTCGATGATCGTGGTCATCTTGTCGAAGCCCGCGGCCTCGGCCTCGGGGTGCACGCCGAACTGCACCTTCGAGATCATGCGCTGCACGTCGGGGCGGTTCACGACCGCGTCGGTGAACTGCTCGAGCCCGCCCTTCCTCTCGAGGAGCAGGATGGCCATGCAGAACTCCATGCTGAACTTGGCCTGCAGCTCGTTCTTCGGCTCGTGGTGGATGAGCGCGTTGGGCATGTTGTGGTTCGTGCCTACCGACACGCGCTTCACCCGCGCGGGCTTGATGTCGTGGCGGCGGACCAGGTCCATCATCACCGCCATGCCGGGATGCGTGAGCGAGCCCGAGGGATGCGGCTTGATCGACACGCCCGGCGAGCGGAACGTCCACGGATTGCCCAGCTTGCCGTCGATCATCTCGGGGCTGTAGCCGCCGCCGGCCGCGCGGAAAAACCCCCGGTCGGCCTCGAGCCCGTTGGGGGACGCGGTGAACCCCAGTGCCGCGATCTCGGCCGCGACGACGCCGTTCTCCGCCGCGCGTCCGGCATGGAAGGGCTTGGTCATGGTGCCGAAGTTCTCGCGCAGGCCGCCCGCCTGGGTCGCGCCGATGGAGAGCGCGCGGCGCGTGGCGTCGCGGTCCAGGCCGAGCAGCTTCGCGGCCGCGGCGGCCGCGCCGATCGAGCCGCAGGTCGCGGTGCTGTGGAAGCCGTGCTGGTAGTGGCTCGGCATGATCGCCTCGGCGACCTTGCACTCGACCTCCACGCCGACCTGGTAGGCGAGCAGCAGGTCCGCGCCGCTGCGCCGGTCGCGCTCGGCGAGCGCCAGCGCCGGAGGCAGGGCGGGAGCGGTGGGATGGGTGAGCAGGCCGTAGACGCGGTCCTTCGCGACCGCGAGCTGCGTGTCGTCGTAGTCGTCGGCATGCATGGCGAGGCCGTTGGCGAAGGCGGCGAAGCGCGCGGGCAGCCGCACGTTGCTGCCGATCACCGTGCTTCCCTTGTCGCCGGCGATCCCGAGCCCCTCGAGGTAGCGCCGCGCGATATGGCCGCACTCCGAGGCGGCGCCGGCGAGCGCGAGACCGATGCCGTCGAGCACCGAGCGCTTGCCGAGGTGGGCCACGTCCTGCGGGATGTCGGCGTGCTTCGTGTCGATGACGAAGGCGGCGGTGTAGTCAGTGAGCGACATGGGACCTCTTCGAGGCAAGGCGCGCGCAGAGCCTGATGGCGCTTTCCAGCGCGCCGGTGGTGGCCTTGCCCTGGCCGACGATGTCGAACGCGGTGCCGTGCGCGGGCGTCGTGAAGACCGTGGCAAGGCCCCCTGTGACGGTGACGCCGCGGTTGAAGCCCTTCAGCTTGGTCGCGATCTGACCCTGGTCGTGGTACATCGAGAGCACGCCGTCGAACTCGCCCGCGAAGGCCTTGAGGAACACGGTATCGGACGGGAAGGGGCCCTTGCAGGCGATGCCGCGCGCGGCGGCCTTCTCGACCGCGGGGCGGATCACCTCGATCTCCTCGCTCCCGAAGAGCCCGTTCTCGCCGCCATGCGGGTTCAACGCGCAGACCGCGATGCGCGGGCGCTCGAAACCCGCGCCGCGCATGGTCGCGTCGGCGAGCGTCAGCGCCTCGTCGATGCGCTGCGGCGTGATCTGCTCGATCGCCGTGCGCAGCGAGACGTGCGAGGTCACGCGCGACATCCACAGGTTGTCGAGCACGTTCATCTCGCCGAAGAAGCCCTGGTGGCGCGTGAGGTGGGCGAACAGCTGGTGCTCGTCGTTGAACTTCCAGCCGCCCGCATGCAGGGCCGCCTTGTTGAGCGGCGCGAAGGTGATGCCGTCGATCTCGCCCGCGGCCGCCCGTTCGATCATGTGCCTGAGCGTCTCGCCGGCGATGCGCCCCGACTCCGCGGAGACGGCGCCCCGCGGGATGCGGCCCGGGTCGCAGTTGCCCAGGTCGACCAGGTCGACCCCGCCCACTTCGACCCCGGCGTCGCGTGCCCCCTGGGCGAGGACGCGCGCGTCGCCGAAGACGCGTACCCGCGCCAGCTCGGCGAGCCGGCCGTCGGAGAGGATGCGCGCGCACTGCTCGGGGCCGATTCCGGCCGCGTCGCCCAACATCAGTCCAATCGTCGGAATCAAGGCTTTCTCCGGTCGGTGAAGTAGTTGACCGCGGCGACCATCACGAACGTGATCGCCAGCATGGTGAGGGACAGCACCGCGATGGGTCCCCAGTCGTTGCTCTCGCGCAGGTCGAACATCGTGACCGAGATGGTCTTGGTGTTGGCGGTGAAGAGCAGGATGGTGGCCGAGAGCTCGCGGATCGAGCCGATGAAGATGAGGATCCAGGTGGCGATCACGCCGTTCCTGATGAGAGGCGCCGTGATGTCGAAGAGCGCGCGCAGGCGGGTGGCACCGAAGATGCGGCTCGCCTCCTCGAGCTCGGGATGGACTGCCTTCATGGACGCGGCGACCTGCTGGTAGCCCACCGGCAGCTCCTTGGTGAGGTAGGCGAGGAAGATGATCGCGAGCGTCCCGTAGAGCACGAAGGGCGGCTGCGTGTAGGCGATGAAGAGGCCCACGGCGAGGACGATCCCGGGAATCGCCACGGGGGCGGTGGCGAGGAAGGCGAGGTAGCGATGCCCCCAGACGAGCTTGCGCAGGCTCAGATACCCGATCACCACCACGAGCAGCGTCCCGGCGGTCGCGGCCGACGCGCCCAGGATGAAGGTGTTCGCGAGCGCCACCTTCGTCTGGCTGAACTCGAGGAAGACGAAGCGCCAGTGCTCGAGCGAGAAGTTGCCCGCCATCGGCGCCGACCAGTTCTTCACCAGCGCCGTGCGCGCGAGCACGCCGTAGGGCAGCACGATCGAGCAGCCGAGCACGAAGGCGAAGAGCGCGAGCGCCGGCACCTTCCACCAGCCGAGCTTCACCGTCCGGATCCCCGTGCTCTTGCCGCCGACGATCGAGTAGCCGCGCCGCCCCATGATGGCGGTCTGTGCGCGCAGGAGCGCCACCGTGATGAGGAGCAGCGGGAGCGACGCGGCGGCCGCGAGGCCGGGCTGCGGCGGGAACTGGAAGAGGCTCCAGATCTTGGTCGTCATCGTGTCGACGCCCGCCGGGAGCGCCAGGATCGCGGGTGTGCCGAAGAGCGTCATCGACTGCAGGAATGCCACCAGGAATCCGGCCAGGAGCGCCGGCATCACCAGCGGCAGGGTTATGTTCATCGCGGTGGCCACCGGCCGCGCGCCGAAGATGGCCGAGGCTTCCTCGAGCTCGCTCGGGATCATCTCCAGGCTGTTGGTGACGAAGGTGAAGACGTACGGGAAGGTGTAGAGCGCCATCACGAACACCATCCCCCAGGCCGAGAAGATGTTGATGAGCGGCGCGGCCTCGAAGGGCTTCACGCCGAGGAGCGCGTACCACCACTGGTTCACGAGACCGGCGTTGGGCCCGCCCAGCAGCACCCAGGCGAAGGCACCGAGGAAGGGCGGAGTCACGAACGAGGCGAGGATGAGGATGCGAAGGAAACGCTTGCCCGGCAGGTCGGTGCGCGCCACGAGGTAGGCCATCGGCGCGGCGGCGGCCAGGCAGAGGATGCCGACCGCGGCCGACGTCCAGAGCGTGGTCACCAGCGGTTTCACGAACGCGGGGTCGACGAAGAGGTGCTTGTAGTGCTCGAGCGTGAACGCCCTTGCGTCGTCGCGCAGGCTCGTCACCAGCAGCCAGTACATCGGCAGCAGCACCAGCACCGCCAGCAGCGCGACCATCGCGATGCTGAACGGTGCGGTGATGTCGACGCGTCGTTTCACTAGTTCCCGAACAGTGCCGTGTACTTCTTCTTGATCTCGGCGATCTGCGGCAGCATTCCGGCGGGGTCGTCGGGGAGCAGCTTGATGTCCTTCAACGGCGTGCGGTTGGCCGGTTCCTTCACGTCCGGGTGCACCGAGCGCGCGCCGCCGGCGTCCACCAGGAGCTGCTGCGCCTTGGCGGTATAGAGGAAGTTCTGCAGCACGCGAGCGGCGTTCGGGTGCGGGGCGCCGGAGAAGATGGCGGTGGGCGACGTCACGAACGGCGTGCCCTCGCTGGCGTAGATCACCTTCACCGGGCTTTTCGCGTCGATCTCGATGAACATGTTGTACTCGTTGCCGTCGACCATCACCGCGCGCTCGCCGCTCGCGATGCTCTTGGGCGTGGCGGTGGTCGACTGCAGCTGCTGCACGCCCTGCTTCGAGAGCTTGTCGAGGTAGTCCCAGCCCAGCGCCTTGGTGATCGCGAAAGTGCCGGTGAGGCTGGTGCCGCTGTAGCTAGGGTGGGACTTGGTGAGCTTGCCCTTCCACTTGGGGTCGAGCAGGTCGGCGTATCCCCTGGGTGCCTCGGCGTCCTTCACCAGGTTGGTGTTGTAGCCCATGACGCACAGGGTCGCGCGCCACACGTGGTAGAAGCCCTCGGGATCGCGATACTGGCTCGCGAACTTCTGCGCGTCCGGCGGCGTGTGGGCGGCGAGCCACTTCTGCTGCTTCCAGAACATGAAGTGCGAGGCGTCCGACGAGTTCACCACGTCGACGTTCTTGATGTTCGCCTGGTATTCCTGGTTGATGCGCTGGAACACTCGCTCCGAGCCCGAGCGCTCGACGTCGAGCTGGATCTTCGGGTACTGCTCGCGGAAGACCTTCGCCAGCCCCTCGGCGACCTTGACGTCGACCGAGGTGTACCAGACGACCTTGCCCTCCTTCTCCGCCGCGGCCACCATCGCCGGCGTGGTTTCCTGCGCCACGGCGCCCGTGGCCACCATCGCGGCGAGCGCCGCCACTGCCCTGCGTGCCTTGCTCATCGTTTCCTCCTCCTCGTGTTGTCCTATCGCGCCAGCCCGCGGCAGCGTTCGGCGCGCAACCTGACCTTCACCTTCGATCCCGGCGCGATCTCGAGCGTCGGGGGCGCTGCGACCAGGAGATCCTGGCCCACGTCCACGACGTAGTCGCGATGGCTTCCGAGGTACGCGTGGCTGCGCACCACGCCCGCGAGCACATTGTTGCCCGTGGCCGGAGCGCCGTCGGCCAGGATCTCGATGTCGTACATCTTCACGCAGACGCTCATGTCGCGCCCGGGCCCGGCGAACTCGCCCTCGCCCACGTGCAGGGTATGGCCGCCCACGGTCACCTCGTTGCCGGAAACGTGCTTCGCGTCCAGCACGTTGCTGCCGCCGATGAACTTCGCCACGAAGCGCGAGTTCGGCCGGTCGTAGACGTCCTGCGGCGTGCCGATCTGCTCGATGCGCCCCGCGTTCATCACCACGATGCGGTCGGCCATCGTCATCGCCTCGAGCTGGTCGTGGGTCACGTAGATCGAGGTGTTGCGGAACTCGTCGTGCAGGCGCCGGATCTCCAGGCGCATGTCGCCGCGCAGGTTGGCGTCGAGGTTGGAGAGCGGCTCGTCGAGCAGCAGGATGTCGGGGTTGGGAGCGAGCGCGCGCGCGAGCGCCACGCGCTGCTGCTGGCCGCCGGAGAGCTCCGCCGGATAGCGCGCCGCGAGCTCGGAGAGCTTGGTTGCCGCGAGCGCGGCATCGGTGCGCCTCGTGGCCTCGCCCGGCGCGGCGCCGCGCATCCTGAGCCCGTAGGACACGTTGTCGCGCACCGTCATGTGCGGCCAGACCGCGTAGCTCTGGAAGATCATGCCCATGTTGCGGCGCTCGGGGGGCGTCACGCTGCCCGCCTCCGAGATGACCTTGCCGCCGACGCGGATGCGTCCCTCGTCGGGCTCGAGGAAGCCCGCGAGCATGCGCAGCGTGGTGGTCTTGCCGCATCCGGAGGGACCGAGCAGGCAGATGAACTCGCCCGGCTCGACGGCGAGGTCGATGCGGTCCACCGAAGTCACGCCGGCGTAGCGCTTGGTGAGGTGCTCGAGCTCGAGGTGCGGCATCAGGCCGCTAGGATAGCTTGCCGGCTCCGCGCCATTCACTCACCCTTGATCCCGGCTTCCTTCATGAGCTTCTGGTACCTGGCGAGCTGGTCGCGCGTCGCGCTCGCCAGCTCCTCGGGTGTCGAGCCTCGCAGGGTGAAGCCCTGCGCCGTGAGCTTCTCGCGCACGCCGGGATCGGCGAGCGCCTTGCGGATCTCGTCGCTCATCCGCTGGACCAGGGCCTTGGGCGTGCCGGTCGGCGCGTAGACCGCGAACCACGAGTTGAACGTGAAGCCCGGGAGGCCCGACTCCGCGATGGTCGGCGCGTCGCGCCCGGGAATGCGCTGGGGTGTGCTCACTCCGATGAGGCGCAGCTTCCCGCCCTGGATCAACGGCGTGACGGTCCCCAGTCCCTGGAATGCCACCGCGACCTCGCCGGCGGCCACGCCGACCGCGGCCTGCGTCGCGCCCTTGTAGGGCACGTGCTGCATCTGGATGCCCGCGGTCGAGGCGAAGAGCGCCATCGCCACGTGCTGCGGGCTGCCGTTGCCGCCCGAGCCGTAGTCGATCTTGCCGGGGCTGGCCCTGGCGGCGGCGATCAGGTCGGCGGCGCTCTTGTACGGCTTGTCCGCGCCGGTCACGAGGCCCCACTCGATCGTGCCCACGAGCGAGACCGCGTCGAAGTCCTTCAACGTGTCCCACGGCATCTTCGGATGCATGTTGGGGACCATGGTCATCACGCTGTCGTTGAAGGCGCCGAAGGTGTAGCCGTCGGCAGGCGCCTTGGCGACCTTGTCGGCGCCGATCAACCCCGCGGCGCCCGGCAGGTTCTCCACCACGATCTGCTGGCCCACGTTCTCCGAGATCTTCGCGGCCACCACGCGCGCGGCGGCATCGACGGCGCTGCCCGCCGCGAGCGGCGCGATCCAGCGGATCGGCTTGTTCGGGTAGTCCTGCGCGGACGCCGTGAGCGCCGCGCAGAGCGCGGCCATGGCGGCGAAGCGGTTCTTCTTCATGTTCTTCCTCCGTGGAGATGTGGGATGCCGAGCTCGCCGGCGAGCTTGTCGAGGCTCGCCCTAAGCGCCGGCACGATGGGCACGCCGTCGCGTTCGTTCGCGACGCGCTTCAAGTGGCTCTGCTCGCCCGGCAGCCAGATGCGGTCTACGCCGGGCATGCGCTCGCTTGCGCGCAGGTCGCGGACGACGGTGTCCACGCGCCGGCGGAATTCGCCCGGATCGCCGAACGCGGCGGGGTCGATGGCGAGGATCGCCTGGCCGGTGTTGGTGGTCGCGACGTCGTCGGCGTTGAAGTCCACCACGTCCTTGCCCATCGCAGCGCCGTTGAGCGTGCCGGCGAGCAGGCCGAAGACGAGCGACAGGCCGTAGCCCTTGTAGCCGCCGATCGGCAGGAGCAGGCCCTCGAAGCCGCGCTTCGAGTCGGTGAGCGGCCGGCCGTCGCGGTCCACCATCCAGCCCTCGGGCAGCGGCTCGCCGCGCTGCATCTTCGTCTTCACCTTGCCCATCGAGGCGATCGTCGTCGCCATGTCGAGCACGACCGGCGGCTCGTCCTCGGTCGGGATCGCGACCGCGATCGGGTTGGTGGAGAGCAGCATGTCGAGCCCGCCCCAGGGCGGCAGGTGGTTGGCGCTGCCCACCGCGAGGTAGATCCCGACCATGCCCTCGGCGAGCGGCATGCGCGCGTAGAGCGACGCCGGGCCGGCATGGTTGCTCATGCGCGTGCCCACCCAGGCGGAGCCCGCGCTGCGCGCCTTGGCGATGGCGATCTCGGCCGCGCGCTTCATCACCAGGTGGCCCATGCCGTTGTCGCCGTCCACGAGCGCCATCGCGGCGCGCTCCTCGACGACGCGGATGTTCGGCTGGGTGTTCACGCCGCCCGCGCGGATGCGCCGCACGTAGTGGGGCAGGCGCATCATCCCGTGGCCCTCGGAGCCCTGCATCTCGGCCTCGGCCATCAACTCGCCCACGGCGCGCGCATCGCGCTGTCGCAGGCCTACCTTCTCGAAGGCCTCGGCGGCGAATCGCGTGAGCTCTTCGACGGGGATGCGGCTGGGAATCGGTTGCGCGGCCATGGCTCCAGACTTTAAGCGAGAATGGGTTTCCCGACAGGAGGCCCGATGCGCAAGATTTCCCGACTCTGGATCGCAACGCTTTTCCTCGCTGCCGCGTCCGCATGGGCGCAGTACCCGACGAAGCCCGTCACGATCGTGGTGCCTTTCCCGCCCGGCGGGTCGAACGACGTCTTCGCGCGCGCCATCGGCAAGAAGCTTTCGGACGCGTGGAAGCAGCCCGTGATCGTGGACAACAAGCCCGGGGCCGGCGGGATGATCGGCGCCGCGCAGGTGAGCAAGGCGGCCGCCGACGGCTACACCCTGCTCTTCGTTTCTTCGTCGTACACCACGGGCGCCGCGATCCAGCAACTTCCGTTCGATCCGGTCGCGGGGCTCCTGCCGGTCGCCTCGGTCTCCAAGGGGCCGATGGTGCTCACGGTGAAGAACGGGCTGCCGGTGAAGAACGCCGCGGAGCTCGCGGCGCTGGCCAAGGCGCAGCCGGGCAAGCTCAACTACGGCTCGGCGGGGCCGGGCAGCATCAACCACTTCGCCGGGGAGCTGTTCGCGCAGAGCGCGGGCGTGAAGATGACGCACGTGCCGTACAAGGGCATGGGCCCGGCCACCGCGGACTTGATCGGCGGCCATATCGACGTGCTGGTCGCGAGCTCGCCCTCCGTGATGCAGCATGTGAAGGCCGAGAAGGCGAGGGGGCTCGGGGTCACGAGCGCAAAGCCCTCGCCGCTGGTGCCGGGGCTGGAGGCGGTCGCGAAAGGCGTGCCCGGCTACGAGGCCGAGCTCTGGTGGGGCGTGCTGGCCCCTCCTGGCCTGCCGGCGGCCCTCGTCAACCAGGTCAACGGCGAGATCAACAAGGCGCTCGCGAGCGCGGAGATGACCGAGATCTTCGCGAAGGAGGGCGCCGAGCCTTGGGCACAGTCGCCGGCCCAGTTCGCCGACGTGGTGAAGCGCGATATCGAGCGCTGGAAGAAGGTCGCGAAGGAAGCGAACATCAAGGTGGACTGACGTCCGTCAGGAAGCGTGGCCCAGCTTCCCCATCACGCCGTTGATGATGCGTTCGAACAGCGACGCATCGGGGTTCTCCGCGAGGATCACCAGGTCGCGCGTGCGGAACCGCTTCGCGAGGTCGGCGCGCGTGCACTCGAGGACCGTCTTGCCGCGCTTGTCGGCGAACAGGAAGCGTGACTTGAGCGGGCTCACGTAGAGGAGCTTCGCCGGTTGGCGGGGCTCGTCCGGAAGCTTCGCGCGCAGGCCCACCCAGACGCCTTCCTTGAGCTGGCTCGGAAGCTTCACTTCCTTGGGAGGCTCGCGCGCGACGACGGGATTCGCGCCCGCCGATGCGGCGGCGGAGCCTGCGGGAGCGGGCGCGCCCCCTGCAGCACCCGCAGGTGCCGGCGCGGCCGTGAAGTCGAGCTCGTCGCTCTTCTCGACCTGCACCACCTCGGTTCCGATCTTGACCTCGATCGGCTTGGTGAAGTCGAGCTCCTCGTCCTGCGCCTTCTTCGCTTCCACGGGCTTGGCGGCGGGCTTCGCGCCGGGGGGCGGCGCCTTCGGCGGGATCGGCCGGCCGTGGCCGTCGAGGACCTGCGACTCCTTCGCCTTCGCTTCCTTCGCCTTGGCCTCCTGCGGCGTGACCTTCGGTTTCTCCGGCTCCGGCGCCGCTTTCAGCACCGCGGTGTGCATGTTCATGAGCTGGGCGAAGAACGCCGTGCGCGCGGTGTCGTCCGCCCCCGAGGCCTTCAGCCCCGCGGTGAGCTTCTTCAGCAGCGTGGGCACGCTCGTCGCGAGCTTCTTGCGCTCGACCGGATCGGTCTTGGGCTTCACGCTCCAGATGAGCAGGTCCATCGTCTCGACGGCACTCTTCCAGGGCTCGCTCCCGGGGCCCGACTGCAGGTGGACGATCAGCAGGTGCTTCACCCAGAGCGTGACGAGGAACTCGAGCACCGGCTTCTGCGTCTTGCCTTCGGCATAGCGCTCCCGGATCGCGTCCTCCGCGGCCTTGCGCGCGAGGGCGAGCTTCTCGCGCTTCTCCACCTCCTTCGCGGCGGCGTCGGTTTGCCTGGCCTCCTGCGCCTCCTCCTCGGCAACGAGCACGCGCAGCTTCCCGTTGGCGGCGACGAAGATCTCGACCTTGTCCTCGTAGCCCTCGATCAGCTCGTGGATGATCGCGTCCAGCCTGGGGTAGGTCGGGTGCTTCTGGTCGAACTCGGCCGGCAGGCGCCCGGCGAAATCGCCGAGGATGTCGAGCAGCTCGCGCGCCGGGTGGTCCTTCTTCGAGAAGACCGTCTTGTCGGCGATCGCGATCTTGAGGATCGGGATCTGCAGGAGGCCGACCAGCGCCTTCACCCCCGCCGGGACCTTGGGGTCGTCGAAGATCTGGTCGAACAGCATCGACACGATGTCGAGCGTCATCGCGTCCATCGCCCCGAGCGACGCGCCGACGTTGGTCTGCTTGAGCTGCGCCAGCACGTTGGTCGCGACCGCCTCGCCCGCTTGCGGCAGCGCGAGCGCACCGCTGGTGATCGCGGCCACGTTGCCGTGCTGCAGCTGGGTCAGCGAGGACAGCAGCGCCTGGCCCTCGAGGGCGGGCGGTCCGCCCGGCGTGCCGGGCAACGGAGCGCCGCCCGGGCCGGTCTGCGGCCCGACCAGCCTGGCGAGGATCTGGAAGATGTCCTGGCCCGCCGCCGCCGCGGCGTCGGTGGCCTTCCTGACCTTGGCCTCGACGGCGTCTTCGACGTCGCCTTCCTCGTCGTCGTCCGCGGTCCCGGCAGCGCCGCCTTCCGCTTTCTTCACCGCGAACTTGATCTTGGGCAGGATCGAGTTCTCGATCAGGAGGTCGTTCACTTCCTTGTAGGCGCCCCGGACCTTGTCGGCGAAGTGGTCGTCGAAGAGCTTGAGGAGCGCCCGCCGGATCTTGACGTCCGACTCCACGCCCTTGCAGACCTGCTTGTAGGCGCTGAGGATCGCGAGCGCGCCGAAGGGATTCTGGTCGGCCTGGAGGTTGGCGTCGCCCAGGATCACCGCCGCGCGCTGGTCGAGCGCGCCCAGCTCCTGGTCGCACATGCGGCGCAGGCGCGCGGCCATGTCGTTGAACTTGAGGGTTTCGTCCAGGTCTTCTTCGCCGACCAGCTCGAGCTCCATCTCCAGCGGGGCCTCCTCGAGGTCCACCGCCGTTCCCAGCGCGTTCTTCACCTCGCGCACCCGCTTGGAGAACTCCTCGAGGTAGCGGCGCGAGAACTCGCTTTCGATGTCGGCCCGGTTCCTCGAGACCACGTCCCGGGCCGCCTGGTAGTAGCCCTGGGCGTCCTTGTCCTGCGTCTTCTCGACGTAGCCCGACAGGGCCTCGTCGGCCTTGTCGAGCATGCCCGACATCGCCTCGCCGAGGCGTTCACAGAATTGATCCCGGCTTTGCGCCAGGATGGCGTCGAAGGGGCTGGGCATGGCGCAGGAATCCTACCTGTTCCCGGAAGGCGATGCTCGGCGACTAGAGGTGGTCGATCACGGCCCTCGTGACATCCTTCGTCTTCGCCTTGCCGCCGAGGTCGGGCGTGAGCACGCCCTTCCCGGTGGTCTTCTCGATCGCGGACATCAATCGTCCCGCCGCCTTCTCCTCGCCCAGGTGCTCGAGCATCATCGCGGCGGTCCAGAAGGTCGCGATCGGGTTGGCCACGCCCTTGCCGGTGATGTCGAAGGCCGAGCCGTGGATCGGCTCGAACATCGACGGGAACGCGCGCTCGGGATTCAGGTTCGCGGTCGGCGCGATCCCCAGGCTGCCGGACAGCGCCGCGGCCAGGTCCGAGAGGATGTCGGCGTGGAGGTTCGAGCACACCATCACGTCGATGGTCTGCGGCTTCAACACCATGCGGGTGGTCATCGCGTCGACCAGCTCGCGGTCCCACTGCACGTCGGGGTAGTCCTTGGCCACCTCGAAGAAGATCTCGTCCCACATCACCATGCCGTGGCGCTGGGCGTTGGACTTGGTCACCAGCGTGAGCTTCCTGCGCGGGCGCTTGCGCGCGAGCTCGAAGGCGAAGCGCTGGATGCGCTCGACGCCCACGCGCGTGTAGACGGAAACGTCGGTGGCCGTCTCGATCGGCAGCCCGCGGTGCGCGCGCCCGCCCATCCCGGCGTACTCGCCCTCCGTGTTCTCGCGGATCACCACCCAGTCGATGTCCTTGCCCCTGGCGAGCGGGCTCTTGATGCCCGGCAGCACGCGCGCTGGGCGCACGTTGGCGTATTGGTCGAAGCCCTGGCAGATCGGCAGCCTCAGGCCCCAGAGCGACACGTGGTCGGGCACCTTCTGGCTGCCCACCGCACCGAAGAAGATCGCGTCCAGCTTCTTCAGCTTCTCGAGGCCCCCTTCCGGGATGTAGGCGCCGTTCTTCAGGTAGAAGTCCGAGCTCCAAGGGAAGTCCTGGAACTTGAAGGCGAAGGTCCCGGCGTCCTTGGCCAGGGCATCCAGCACCTCGACTCCCGCGCCGATCACCTCGGGCCCGATGCCGTCTCCGCCCATGGCGGCGATGCGATAGGTCTTCATTGGCACCTACTTGAACAGCGTGCCGTGCCTGCGGGCGATCTCGAGGAATTGCTCGCGCGTGAGAGGCGTCGCCTGCGCACCGGGCTTCGGGCTCGCTTCGCGGAACATCGCCTCCAACCCCGGGGGCGCGACGATCCACAGCACGAGCATCTCGCCATCGGGGTTCTGCGCTCCGTGCCACGCCCCTTTGGGAATGAAGATGGCGGACCCCTTCTGCAATGGCGAGCGCATCTCGCCCAGCAGCGCGCTGCCGCTGCCCTCGAGGATATACAGCACCTCGTCGGAGCCCGTGTGCTGGTGGGGCGGGATGCCCGCGCCCTTGGGCAGCAGCTGGGTGCCCACGGCCATGTTGGCCGAACCCCGGCTCGGGTCGGCCTTGACGCGAATGGTGGTCGGTCCGCGAGAAAGCGCTTCGCCCTCATCGGGTCCGAGGACGTAGCCGGCAGCGGCCAGGGTCTGGGCCTCGGCCTGGTCCTGCAGCAACGCCTGCGCGATACCCATGAGAACGAACGCCAACGCCAGCGTGAGGCCCAACATTCGTTTTCCCTTCGCTTTCGCTTGCATCGTGGCGCCCTCCTCAGTCGTGGGGCCATGATAACTGCTCGTATAATCGTCGGTTCGTATCCAGGGGAGGAAGCATGGCCGCAAGCAACCAGAAGATTCCGGTCACGCTCATCCCCGGAGATGGCATCGGCCCGGAGGTCACGGAGGCCACGCTCGCCGTGCTCGAGGCGGTAGGCGCTCCGTTCGAGTACGACACGCACAAGGCCGGCATGGCCGGCGTCGCCGCCGCGGGCGATCCACTGCCCAAGGCCACGATCGAGAGCATCCGCAAGACGCGCCTCGCGCTCAAGGGCCCGCTCGCGACTCCGGTGGGAGGTGGGTTCCGCTCCTCCAACGTGCGGCTGCGCGAGGAGTTCCACCTCTACGCCAACCTGCGTCCCGCGCGCACCCTGATTCCCGGCGGCCGCTACGACAAGATCGACCTGGTGCTGGTGCGCGAGAACCTCGAGGGACTCTACGTGGGCTTCGAGCACTACATCCCGATCGGCGACGACCCGCACGCCGTGTCGATCGGCTCGGGCGTGAACACGCGCGCCGGCGGCGAGCGCATCAACCGCTTCGCGTTCGACTACGCGGTGAAGAACAACCGCAAGAAGGTGACGCTCGTACACAAGGCCAACGTGCTGAAGGCGTTGACCGGCCTGTTCCTCGAGACCGGGCGCCACGTCGCCAGGGAATACGAGGCCAAGGGCATCGCCTGCGAGGACATGATCGTCGATGCCTGCGCGATGAAGCTGGTCATGAACCCGTGGCAGTTCGACGTCATCGTCACCACCAACCTCTTCGGCGACATCCTCTCGGATCTCAACGCCGGCCTGGTGGGCGGCCTCGGCATGGCGCCGGCCGGCAACATCGGCAAGGACGCCGCGATTTTCGAGGCGGTGCACGGCAGCGCCCCCGACATCGCCGGCAAGGGCATCGCCAATCCGCTCGCGCTCATCCTGTCGGCGGCGATGATGCTCGACCACGTCGGGCACCAGGACAAGGCGAAGCGCGTGCGCGACGCCGTCGACCACACGCTGGTCACCGACAACGTCCGCACCGGCGACCTGGGCGGCAAGGCGAACACCAGGGACTTCACCAAGGCGATCATCTCTCGTCTATGAAATTTACTCCCCCCCACTCCCCCCCACTCGTTCTTCCCGACTTGCCTGCGCTGCAAACAGGACGTGAGAAGCGAGTGGGGGGGAGTGGGGGGGAGTAAGTCGGGGGATTCAGATGCGGTCGAAGCTGTTCGTGCCCGGCTCCAGACCCGAGCTCTTCGCCAAGGCGATGGCCGGCGAGGCGGACGCGCTGTCGTTCGACCTCGAGGACGCGGTGGACGAGTCGCGCAAGGCCCAGGCGCGGCGCGAGGTCGCGGCCTTCCTGCGCCAGCTTCCGGCCAACTGCGGCAAGACGATCATCGTGCGCGTGAACGGCCTCGACACCCCGCACTTCGCCGCCGATGTCGAGGCGATCGTGGGGCCGGGCCTGGACATCGTGAACCTGCCGATGTGCGAGGCCGCCGACGACGTGCGCGAGTGCGCCTCCGCGCTCGCCAAGGCGGAGCGCGGGCAGTCCCTGGAGCCGATCGGCATCATGCCCAACGTCGAGTCGCCGCGCGCGCTGCGCTTCGCCGCCGAGATCGCGCTCGCGGGGCCTCGCGTCGTGGGCCTGCAGGCGGGCTGGGGCGACCTCATCGAGCCGCTCGGGATCGACCGCTACAACCCGGCGATGATCGAGGCGATCCAGCTCCAGATCCGGATCGCCGCGGGCGAGGCGGGCGTCTGGGCCTACGACGGCGCCTGGGCCAACATCGAGGATCCGGAGGGCTACCGCCGCGAGGCCGAGGCGGCGCGGCGGCTGGGCTACGTCGGCAAGAGCGCGATCCACCCCACCCAGGTGCCGATCGCCAACGAGGTCTTCCGTCCGACCGATGACGAGATCGCCCATTCGCTCAAGGTGGTGGAGGCTGCCCGGGTGGCGGCCGGGAAGGGCGTAGGCGCCTTCACCGTCGGCGGGCGCATGGTCGATGCACCATTTGTGCGCCGGGCCGAGGCCATCCTGGACCTCGCCCGCCGGTTGAATCTCCTCGCCGCCGAAGAGCGAACGATCCAGTAACGGCGGTTTGCGTCCCGTACCCGACTACGTGAAGATTCACGTGTGGGTGCGGCGGGAACGGGAGCAAGATATTGCAGCGGGCATGCGGCCTGCCGCAATTCCCGCAGGAGAATAAGCACCAACAACCTCTGTCAGGGAGAACCTCCATGAGAAGAATCGCGCTGCTCGTCGCTTCCGCTTTGTTGCTGCCCCTGCCTGCCGCGGCCCAGGGCGTCTGCCAGAAGACCTGCACCGTCGTGATCACCATGTCGGCCGGATGCGGCAGCGGCATCAAGGTCGCCCCCGATCCGCTGTTCGTGGCCCCAGGCGCGGACGTCGAGATCTCATTCACGATCCAGTCGGAGGGCTGGAGCTTCGACGATAACGGCATTGCGATCCTCCTTGCGACCGAGGAGGACTTCGCGAAGGGGGCAAGCTCCAGCAAGAGCCGCAAGTTCAAGCACAAGAACAAGGGCAAGAAGGTCTTCAAGTACGACGTCAACCTGGTCGATCAAAGGCCCGGGACACAAGGGCAGAAGTGCAAGCTCGACCCGAATATCGTCGATCAGTGAGCGCCGGTCTCTCGTAGCCAGGTGCCGGCTTCCTCCAGCGCCTCGTCGTAGGTCAGCTCGCGGCCCCGGGCCTCAAGCGTGGCGAACGCTTCGGGCCCCAACGCAACGCGCGCGCGCTCGATTCGCGGGATCAGGAAGCCCTCGTCGGCGGTGTCTCGCCGTATTCCGGTGAGGGCGGCTTCGGCCTCGGCGGCCCCGTATAGTCGCGCCGCGCGCTCCCAGTCCTGCACGGTCGCGGCCAGGCCCGCGCAGACCTCGATCACGCTCTGTCCTACGGGCTTGGAGGCGGTCGACAGGGCGCAGGCGAGCGCTTCCCCGAGCGCGCGGCGCGCTCGCGGCAGGTGGTCGCGATCGGCCGCCGTCATCGCGAGATTCAGCAGGGCAATCGCCTCGCTCTGCTGGTCGCCCAGTCCGCGCGAAAGCTCGACCACGTGTTCGTACAGGGGCTCCGCCGCGGCGAAGTCGCCCTCGACGCGATGCAGCTGGGCGAGCGCGTTGACTCGCGCCGCCACCCGCCGCGGTTCCTGCTGCTCGCGCGCGAGCGCAATGGCTTCCTCGAGATACGGGCGTGCGGCCGAGCGATCGCCCGCTCCTGCGCAGGCGAGCCCCAACGGCTGCAGGGCGAGGCCGATCAGCACCTTGTCGCCTATATCGCGCGCGATTTTCAGGCATTCCTCGAGCTGCGCGCGAGCCTCGACGAACAGCCCCATGAAGAAGGCCATTTGCCCGGCATCGTAGAGGGTGCGCGCTCGCTGGCGTCCGAGTTCCGGCACGGTCTCGAGCGCTGCCAGCATGACGCCTCTAGCGAGTGCGATGAGCCCGCGATTGACCCAGTAGCCCTTGAGCGAGGAGATCAGGCGCAGGCCGAGCAGGGCCTGGCCGGCCTCGTCGCACCACCGCTGGGCCGCAAGGATGTTCTCGCGCTCCTCGTCGACGCGCCGGTACCACGCCGCCTGTGCGGGCCCGACGAGCTCCAGCCGTGCGCGGCTGGCGAAGACGAGGTAATGCTGCACGTGCATGTCGCGGGTGTCCTGGGCCTCGCCTGATTCCTTGAGCTTCTCCAGAGCGTACTCGCGCAGCGTCTCGAGCATGTGGTAGCGATCGCTGGCCGGGTCGAGGGACACGAGCGACTTCTCGACCAGGTTGGAGAGCAGATCCATCACCGATTGCGTGGCTCGGACCTCGCCGCCGCCGCAGACGCCCTCGGCCGCCTCCAGCGACCAGCCGCCGGCGAAGACCGAGAGGCGGCGCAGCAGCGCACGCTCGGCCGGGGACAACAGGTCGTAGCTCCACTCGATCGAGGCCCGTAGCGTCTGCTGGTGCGGCAGCGCCGTCGAGTCGCCCGAGGTGAGCAGCCGGAAGCGATCATCCAGCCGCTCGGCGATCTTCGCCACCGACAGCGCCCCGACGCGCGCGGCGGCCAGCTCGATAGCGAGCGGCATCCCGTCGAGGCGGCTGCAGATCTCGATGACCGCCTGGGAGTTGTCGATCGCGGGCTCGAAGTCGGGGTTCGCCGCGCACGCCCGGTCGACGAAGAGCTCGATCGCGTTCGCCCTTGGCAGCGGCTGCACGCGGTAGGCGGATTCGCCCGCGAGGTGCATCGGCTCGCGGCTGGTCGCGAGCACCCGCAGGCCCGGGTGGGACTCGAGCAGGCCGCGGGTCGTGTCGGCGCAGCCGCGCAGCAGGTGCTCGCAATTGTCGAGGATCAAGAGCAGCCGGCGGCCGGCGAGCCGCCCGGCGAGCTCCGACTCCTGCACCCCGAGCGCCGAGGCGACGGCGAGGCCGACGAGGCGGTCGTCCTGCGTCGCGGCGAGCTCGACCCGCCATGCCCCGTCCGGAAACTCCGCCAGCATCGCGGCCGCGAGGTGCACCGACAGGCGCGACTTGCCCGTTCCCCCGGCGCCGGTGAGCGTCACCAGGCGTGCGCGGCCGAGCAGCTCGCGCAGCTGGACGGTTTCGGCATCCCGGCCGATGAAGCTGTTGAGCCCCGCGGGCAGGTTGTGTTTCGGCGCGGCGGCCGCAGCGCCTGCGGCGCCGTCGCCGTCGGGCGAAAGGGTAAAGCGATAGCCCTTGCCCGGCAGCGTGGCGATCGCCTGGTTGCCGAGGATCTTGCGCAGGGTCGAGACCTGCACCTGCAGGTTGTTCTCCTCGACGATGAGCCCCGGCCAGACGAGCGCCAGCAGCTCGTCCTTGGAAACCACGCGGTCGCGGTGCTCGATCAGGGCGACGAGCAGGTCGAAGGCGCGCGCGCCAAGCGCCGCCGGCGTGCCTTCCACCAGCACGCGGCGCTCGGCCGGACGCACCTCCACGGTGCCGAAACGGTAGCTCCCCATCGCATCTCCCCATCCGATGGTACCGAAACCGGGGTTTAAGGACGTTTAAGGCCGGCTCAAGGACCTGAAGGGGGTGGGAAACGGAGAGTGCGTCTCACGGAGCGCCGCTCCGGTTTTCCCAACCATCAAAGGAGATTCAAATGAACAAGAAACTGCAAGTACTGGCCGCCCTCGTCGTGTTCTCTGGCTTCGCCCAGGCCGACGACTACGCCTACCCCGCGGCCTTCGTCCCCGTGTCCGCCAACGGCAACGGCAACGGAAACGGTCACGAAGAGTCGCTGGGCGAGCCGCTGTCGTGCAAGGAAGCCCGCGAGACCGCCTGGTTCATCCGCGAGCTTTCCCGCAGCGACGGCGACACCAACCCCGAAGTGGCGTACGTGCCTTGCGCGCGCGAAATCATGGCGCGCTCGACGGCGGACGCCGACTAGGGAGCACCACCGGCATATCGCGACGACACCAAGAAGAAAGGAGCAATCCATGAACGCGATCTACGGGCTGGACCGGCTGATGCGCAACGACACGGTGGGCTGCACGATGCTCGCATGCCTCCTGGTCAGCGTGTTTGGCGGAGCGATGCTGTTCTAGGAAAGGAGGCAGGCAATGAGCGCACTGCGCAAAGAACGCCTGCTACAGGAAGTCCTCGACGACCGGGACGATCTGCCCGGCGTCGAGGGCATCCTCGTCGCAGCCGTGACTGTCGGCGCGTTGTTGGTGGCGCTGTTCCTCATGGGATGATCCATGGATGGAATTCGACGCGATCGTGCTGGGCCTGGGTGCGGTGGGCAGCGCCACGGCCTGGCAACTCGCCAAGCGTGGCGTGCGCGTTCTCGGCATCGACCGGTACGCGCCGCCGCATGCGCACGGATCCCATTGCGGCGAGTCGCGCATCACGCGCAAGGCGATCGGCGAGGGGGACGCATACGTGCCGCTGGCGCTGCGCTCCTACGAGATATGGCGCGAGATCGAGTCCGCGTGCCCGCAGAATGGTGAGAGGCTGCTGAACATCACCGGCGGCTTGTGGATTTCCAGTCCCCGCCGGCAGGTCGAGATCCACGTCGCCGATTTCTTCGACCGCACGGTGGCCGCGGCACAGCGCTTCGGCATCGCCCACGAGGTCCTCGACGCCGCCGCCATCCGCCGGCGCTTCCCTGCCTTCAACGTGCGCGACGACGAGAGCGGGTACTACGAGCCCGACGCCGGGTTCCTTCGACCTGAGGCGTGCGTACGCGGGCAACTCGCGTTGGCGGAAGCGGCCGGGGCGCAGCTGCATACCGATGAGCCGGTGCTGGGCGTCGCACAGGCTGGAGCCGTGGTAGAGGTCGAGACGGCGCGCGGCACCTATCGGGCAGCGCAGGCGGTGGTGAGCGCGGGCGCGGGGCTCCCCGATCTCGTGCCGATGTTGAAGCCGCGCCTCACCGTGTCGCGCCAGCTCCAGTACTGGTTCGCGGCCGAGGGTCTGGAGGACCTGCCGGTATGGATCTGGGAGCTGCAGGATCGCGGCAACGCGATCTACGGCTTTCCGGCCAGGGACGGCGTCGTCAAGGTAGCGACCGAGTCGTTCACGCGCGAGATCCCGTCCGAGGAGATGTTCGCCTCGCTCGTGGCGCCCAACCTGCGTGGCGTGCGTGCGCGCTGCGTGAAGACGGTGCCATGCCTCTACACAGCGACCCCCGACTTCCGCTTCGTGATCGATCGCCATCCGGCGATGGACCGGGTGATCATCGCCTCGCCCTGCTCGGGCCACGGCTTCAAGCACTCGGCGGCCGTGGGCGAGGCCATCGCCCAGCTCGTCGCCGACGGGCGCGCGGCGCTCGACCTCAGCCCGTTTCGGCTCCCTGGATGAGCAGCTGGACGAAGAGCTGGATCGCGGCGCGCTGCTCCGGCGACATGTGGGAGAACTCAACGCCGATGCGCACGGAGTGGTCGCGCTGGTGGACGTTGACGACCTTGCCGCCCAGGTCGCGCAGTTGCTGGCCCACGAGCGGCAGGTCCAGGTCGATGACCAGCTCGGAGAAGGGGGCGGGCGCGAGCGCGATCTCGGCGAGCGCGCCGTGGTACCCGATGTCCAGGATCATGCCCATGCGCTCTTCGGGGACCACGACCTCGCCCATCACCATGCGGTAGTTGAAGGGCAGCTTCACCTGCACGCGCGGGCTGCGGCGGAACTCCTGGCGCGGGACGGTGCGGCCCAACGAGGGAATGCCGAGCACTTCCCGCAGCACCATCAGGTTGCTGCGCCCCTTCATGAACACGTCCATGGGCTCGCCGGCCTGGATGAAGTCCTTGCACAGGTCCCAGGTGCTCTCGCTGATCAGCACCTGGCCGCGCAGGCTGAACGACTCGATGCGCGCGGCGAGGTTCACCTCGTCGCCGATCACCGTGTACTCGGAGTAGAGGTCGGAACCCAGCAGCGCCGACATGACCCGGCCGCTGTTGATGCCGATGCCGAAGAAGAGGTCCGGCAAGCCCTGCGTGCGGTTGACGGCGTTCAGGGCCTCCATCGCGCACTGCATGTCCACCGCGCACGACACGGCGTCGCGCACCCCCTCGCCGCGGCCCTCCTCGAAGAGGACCAGGATGGAGTCGCCCATGAACTTGTCGATGGTGCCGTGGTGGCGAAAGATGACCTCGCTCATCGTCACGAAGCAGCGGTTGAGGAGCTCGAGCACCGTGCCGGGCGGGTGGGCGGCCGAGATCGCGGTGAACCCGCGCAGGTCGGCGAGCAGGATCGTGACCTCGCGCGTGAGGCCCGAGTCGCGGCCGGCGGGGCCTGCGAGCTGGCCGAAGGCGCTTTGCAGCACCTTCTCGATGAGCGCGCGCGCCTGCGTGGAGATCGGGCGGGCGAATTCGCCCGCGACGATGTCCTGGATCTGGCGCAGTGCCTCGTGGACGACGGGGTCCTTCATTGCTGGATTTCCCCAAATAAACGGGGTCAGACTCCAATTAAGTTAATTGACCCCGTTTCCCGCGAAAGGGTACTCGATTAACTTAATTGGAGTCTGACCCCGTTTATTTGGGGGTAGACTCCGCGCATCAGCCAACCGGGACTCCGCGCCATGTACAAGAAAATCCTGCTGGCCTACGACGGATCCGAAGCCGGGCAGAAGGCGTTGCTCGACACCAAGGAGATCGCCGTGCTCACCCACGGCGAGGTCTACCTCATCGCCGTCATGCCCCCCGCGGCCGCCTTCATGGGCGGCGAGGGCTACGTCTACGACAAGGAAGCCGAGGACGAGGAGCGCCGCCAGCACCAGGCGGTCCTCGACGACGGCCTCGCGCGGCTGGTCGAGGCGGGCCACCGCGCGAGCGGCGAGCTGGTGGTGGGCGAGGCGGTGGACGAGATCACCCGCTACGCCCGGAAGATCCAGGCCGACCTCGTCGTGGTCGGGCACAAGCACCTCACGAGCTGGGCGGCGCGCTGGTGGCGCGGCTCGGTCTCCAAGGCGCTGATCGAGCATTCGCCCTGCTCGGTGCTCGTGGTGATCACGAGCTAGCCGGCCCGGGAGGGGCCGTGGCGGTCCCTGTTACCATCCCCGCCATGAATGCAAACGACACCAACAAGAGCATGGCCGTGTTCTGCGACTTCGAGAACGTGGCCCTCGGCGTGCGCGAGGCCAAGTACGATCGCTTCGACATCGGCAAGGTCCTCGAGCGCCTGCTGCTCAAGGGCAGCATCGTGGTGAAGAAGGCTTATTGCGACTGGGACCGCTACAAGGAGTTCAAGGCGCCCATGCACGGCGCCTCCTTCGAGCTGATCGAGATCCCGCACGTGCGCCAGTCGGGCAAGAACTCGGCCGACATCCGCATGGTGGTCGACGCCCTCGACCTCTGCTACACCAAGGCCCACGTGGACACCTTCGTGATCGTGAGCGGCGACTCGGACTTCTCGCCGCTGGTCTCGAAGCTGCGCGAGAACGACAAGACGGTGATCGGCGTGGGGGTGAAGAAATCCACCTCCGACCTGCTGGTGTCCGCGTGCGACGAGTTCATCTACTACGACGACCTGGTGCGCGAGCAGAAGGTGCGCAAGCCCGCACCCGCCTCCGGGCCGAGATCGCGCAAGCCCGAGGGCAGGAAGGCCGAGAAGGCGCCTGCCGCCCCCGCGCCCGCGGCGGTGCCGCTCGGCGACGAGGACAAGGTGCAGGAGGCCCTCGACCTGGTGATGGCGACCGTCGATGCGCTGCTGGACGAGCGCGGCGAGGAAGAGATGATCTGGGGCTCGATGGTCAAGCAGACCCTCAAGCGCCGCAAGCCCGGCTTCAACGAGACCTACTACGGGTTCCGGTCCTTCAACCAGCTGCTCGAGGAGGCGCAGGCGCGCAGCCTCGTGTCGCTCGAGCGCGACGAAAAATCCGGCGGCTACATCGTCCGGCCGGCCGACTACCAGCCCTAGGCGCGGAGCTCGATCGCCGCCTCAGGAGACGAGCCAGGTCGCGAACGCCATCCACTCCGGCGTCTTCATGATCACGACCCGGCCCGCCTGGCCCGCGATCACTACACCGAGCGCGACGAGGAATGCCGGGTGCACGCGGCGGTTCTTCATCCAGTCGTAAGCGATGCACGCGAGGATGGCCAGGTCGATCAAGGCGAAGAAGGCCGGCGGGCCGCCGTCACGGATGAACGGCATGCGCGCCAGGGCCGGCGCGAGCATCGCGATGGAGGCGACCAGCATGAAGCGCTTGTGCCAGGCGCTGCGCCTGCGCAGCGCGATGGCGGCGGTGAAGAGGGTCGCGAAGACCACCATCTCGGCAACCGGCATGATCAGGAAGGCAAGCGGCGGCAGCTCGGGCAACGGGGTCACGCCCGCGCGCGCCGAGGCAATGCCGGCGCCCAGGCCAACCGCGACCACCGCCACGGCCAGCGCGATCCCCAGGAGGCCGAGCTTGCGGTGCGTCATCGTTCTGCCCGCAGCGACCAGCCGCACCTGCACCAGGAAGAGCGCGAACCAGGCAGTCATCACGAAACCGTGCACGATCTTGAGAGTGGTGAGGTCGGGCCCGGCGAATACGCCCTTGAGGTAGAAGGTCGGCGCGAACCCTGCGAAGACGATGGCGATGGCGGCGATCGCCCCCAGCGTGTAGAGCCGACGCTCGCCGCCGGGCCGCGGGATGGGCGCTTCGAGGGGAGTGGCAGTGGCCATGGTTGTGTGCCGGGTCGGGTGGAGGTGCGCCAATCTACTCCGTTATGCTGTCGCCATGAGAATCCTACTGCTCGTCGCCGCGCTGCTGCTCGCGCAAGCGGTGCCCGCCAAGCTGCTGCGCCACGGCTCGCAAGTCGATCCCGGCACGATGGACCCGCACGCGATCGCGACCCTCTACAACAACCGCGTGCTCGCGCAGATCTACGAGCCGCTCGTGGGCCGCGACGAGCAGTTCAAGCCCGAGGGGCGCCTCGCCGTGTCGTGGACGCCGCTCGACGGCGGCAAGGGCTGGCGCTTCAAGTTGCGGCCGGGCGTGAAGTTCCACGACGGCACGCCCTTCACCGCCGACGACGTGGTCTTCAACGTGAAGCGCGCGCTCGACCCGCTCTCGGCGATGAAGTCGACGCTGCCCAACGTGACCAGCGCCAGGAAGGTCGACGAGCTCACCGTGGATCTCCTCACCGCGCAGCCCACGCCGGTGCTGCCGCTCGCGCTCACCAACCTGCGGCTCATGAGCAAGGCCTGGTGCGAGAAGCACAAGGTGGAGCGCCCGCAGGACTTCAAGGCGAAGGAGGAAACCTACGCCGCGCGCAACACCAACGGCACGGGCCCGTACACGCTCAAGCGCTGGGACACCGACGTCACCACGGTGCTGCTCGCGCATCCGGGCTATTGGGGCAAGCGCGGCAACGTGACGGAGGCGCACTACCTGGTCGTCGCCACCGCCGCCACGCGGCTTGCGGGCCTCATCTCCGGCGAGATCGACATCGTCACCGACCCCGCCGTCCAGGACATCGTGCGCCTGCGCAACCAGCCGGGCATCAAGGTGGGCGAGGTCACCAGCACGGGCTCGCAGTTCATGGGATTCCAGCAGGCGCGCGCCGATCTCGGCAACGGCACCAAAGGCAATCCCTACAAGGACCCGCGCGTGCGCCAGGCGATCCGTTCCGCCATCGACATCAACTCGCTGCAATCGAAGGTCATGCGCGGCACGGCCACCGTGGGCAAGGCGATGTACACCTCGGCCGTGGACGGCTTCGATCCGCGCTTCAAGGGCATGCCCGCCTACGAGCCGGAGCGCGCGAAACAGCTGCTGAAGGAGGCCGGGTACCCGGATGGCTTCACCACCGACCTCGAGTGCAGCGTGCAGCAACCCACGGACGCGCTTTGCCAGGCCATCTCCGGCATGCTTGCGCGCGTGGGCATCAAGGCGAACTACCGCCCCCTGCCGTTCAACGTCCTGCTGCCCAAGCTGCTGCAGGGCGACACGATGATGTACGTGATCGGGTGGACGACCGCCACCGCCGAGCCCGAAGGCGTGCTCGTGCCGATCACGCATTCGCGTACCGCGCCCGGGGTGGGCGAGTACAACTTCGGCGGCTATTCCAACGCGAAGGCCGACGCCGCGATCGACAAGGGCCGGGTGGAGTTCGACAATGCCCGCCGCACGGCGTACTTCACCGAGGCGATGGTCGCGATCGATGCCGACGCGGGGTTCATCCCGATCGTCTACCGCAACATCGGCTGGGCGATGCGCCAGAACGTGAAGGCGCTGATCCGCCCGAACGACGTGATGGACCTGCGGTACGTGAACGTCGACTAGCGCGGGCCTTACGGCCGCTTCGAATAGGCCTGGTCGAACAACGTCTCGAGTCCGGCATCCACGCCGCGCAATCCGTCGACCACGCGCCTCGCCCAGTCGAAGTACTCGCGCCGGCGTTCGAGCGGCCAGTCGGCGGGCGGAGCGGAGGCGACGTCGCGCACGTTGGAGATCTTGTCGGCGAGTTTCACCAGCTTGGCCTCGCGCGAGAGGTGCGGAGCGTGCTCGATCTGCAGGCGCTTGCGCTCGGCCTTATCCAGCGACTTGTCGTCCGTGACCTCCATCACGATCGCGGCGATCTTGGCGCCGAAGTGCTCGACCAGCTCCGCCTCGGTGGTCTCGGTGTCCTCGACGGTGTCGTGCAGCAGCGCGGCGCAGATCACGTTGGGGTCGTCGACGCCGCCGCTCACCCAGAGGATGTTGGCGAGCGCGATGGGGTGGTTGATGTAGGGCGAGGCATCGGGGTCCTTGCGCCGCTGGTCGCGGTGCTTGTGCGCGGCGAACTGCAGCGCCTCGAAGATCAGCCCGAGCGGCGGATGCCTGTCCATGCTGCTCCCTCGATCGTTACGTCCACCACGGCCGCAAGCCCCGATGCGATCGCGCGCCGCACCGCCGGCAGCACCTCCTCGGGCGAGCCCACGTGCTCGCCGTACCCGCCGAAGGCCCGCGCGACCTCGTCGTAACGCGTGGGCCGCAGCTCGCAGCCGACGAGCCGCTCGCGTCCATAGGCGCGCAGCTGGATCTGGTACTCGGCGTTCCAGCGTGCATCGTTGCCCACCACGACCACGAACGGCAGCCCATATCGTACGGCGGTGTCGATCTCGGCGGGATGGAAGCCGAAGGTGCCATCGCCCATCACCGCGATCACCGGTGCTTCGGGCAGGGCGCAGCGCGCGGCGACCGCGAACGGCAGCCCCGCCCCGATCGAACCCGCCACGCCGTTGATCACGCGGTGCGGAGCGGTGAGGCAGGCTTGCGCCCACTGGCCGAACTCGCCGCCGTCGCACACCAGGACCGAATCGCGATGCTCGTCGAGGACCGGCTGCAACGAGCGCAGCAGCCGCGCAGTCGGGTTCGCCTCCCAGCCAGCCGGCCGGTAGGCGAGGGCGGTGCGCACCTTCGCGAGCCAATCGGAGGAGGGATGCGGTGTCGCCCCGTGGGCCATGGCCTCGAGCGCCGGGAGCGCTCCCACCTGCGCGTCCACCTTGACGACGTGGCCGCCGGGCGCGAACGCCTTGCCGAACTTGAGCGTGAAGTCGCGGCGCTTGCCGAGCAGCACGACGCCGTCGGCTTCGGCGACGACCTCCGCGAAGGCGCCCAGGGCGGGATCGTTCAGGCCGCGGGGACTTTCCATCCCCACCACGGGGATCCCGGAAGCGGCTTCCAGCGCCGCCATCCGTGCGCGGCCGGTCCGTGTCGTGCACGCCGGGCCGCAGACGACCAGCGGCCGTTGCGCCCTGGCGAGCGCTTCGCGCACCGCGGTGGGATCCATCGGGACGCGCGCAACGGGATCGGGCTCGAAGGCGGGCTCCGGGGCCTCGCCCTCCAGCACGTCGGTGGGCAGGCTCAGGTGCACGGGCCCGGGCCGCCCCGAACGCGCGAGCCTCATCGCGTCGACCACGTCCTGGGCGACGCCCTCGGAGCGCATGCTCACTTGCGAGCTCTTGGTCACCGGCCGCGCGAGCTCGACCTGCCGCATCTCCTGGAAGGCGCCCTTGCCGAGCTCGGCCACGGGCGCGTGACCCGAGAGGAGCAGCACCGGGGACTCGGCCATGGCGGCGGTGTAGAGCGCTCCGATCGCGTTGGCATGGCCCGGTCCACCGGTCACGAGGGCCACGCCCACCTCGCCGGTGATGCGCGCCCAGGCGTCCGCCATGTGCACCGCGGCGGCCTCGTGGCGCACGTGGATCAGCTCGATGCCCGACCCGATCGTGGAGTCGAAAACCGGCATCACGTGGTTGCCGCTCAACGTGAAAATGCGCCGGACGCCGCGGGCGGCGAGGGCGGCGACAAGGGCGTTGCTTCCTTTGTGAAGCGCTTGTGACATCGGCAGCCGCAAGCCTAACCCACCTGCGCCATCGCAACGCGCGCCGTTATGCCCCATCTTTCATTTCTCACACATCACAATTCGAGGAGAACCCATGACAACCAACCGCAATCCGGAACCCAATCGCGACCCGCTCTCCGGCACGCCTGGCGCGCATCCGGTCGGCACGGGTGTCGGTGCTGCCGCGGGCGGCATGGCGGCGGGCGCCGCCGCGGGCTCGGTCGCCGGCCCGATCGGCACCGTGGTCGGTGCGGCCGCGGGCGCAATTGCTGGCGGCCTCGCCGGCAAGGCGATCGCCGAGCGCATCGATCC
>Ga0111538_10001462_pt1 | contig 33089 bp, 27 predicted proteins | sample SoiMethybrSBSTD1_FD_79669 | JGI IMG/M metagenome (GOLD analysis project Ga0111538, IMG submission 79669) | Bulk soil microbial communities from a Populus tree surrounding site in Tennessee, USA - Soil MetaG P. TD hybrid SBSTD1 (version 2)... | ecosystem: Environmental > Terrestrial > Soil >...
AGTCGCCGAGACCGCCAAGTTGCTGGAGAACATCTTCCGCGGCGTGAACATCGCGCTGGTGAATGAACTCAAGGTCGTGTTGACGGAGATGGGCATCGACATCTGGGAGGTGATCGAGGCCGCTTCGACCAAGCCCTTCGGCTTCATGCCGTTCTATCCTGGCCCGGGCCTGGGCGGCCACTGCATTCCCATCGATCCGTTCTACCTGACGTGGAAGGCGAAGGAGTACGGCCGGTACACCAAGTTCATCGAACTCGCGGGCGAGATCAACAAGCACATGCCCGAGTACGTCGTGGAGCGCCTGATCAGTGCGCTCAACGATGAACGCAAGGCCATTCGCGGCGCGAAGATTCTCGTCGTCGGCATCGCGTACAAGCCCAACGTCGATGACATCCGCGAATCTCCTGCGGCCGAGGTGATCGACCTGCTTGGCAAGCACGGAGCCGACGTGCGCTATCACGATCCGCACTGTCCGGTGTTCCCGAAGATGCGGCACTACCAGATCGACTTGGAGAACCAGCCGCTGACCGAGGCGAATGTGCGCGACGCCGATGCAGCGTTGATCATCACCAATCACGATGCGATCGACTACGGACTGCTGGGCCGCTGCGCGAGGCTGATCGTGGATTCGCGCAACGCGATGTCGCGCGTGCCCGCGGAGCAGGTCAAGGCCCGCATCGTCAAGGCGTGATGGCGGCAGTCAGAATGAGTGTCTGGGCCGGACCGTTATCTCTTGGTCTGATTCAGCGACGTGGTGTCGATCTTGTTCACGCTGTTGAACAGATGGAGCGTCGAGGCCGGCGATGACTGGGCGGGCACGCGGACGATGAAACGGCCGTTGGCGGTGTTGTACCAGGCGCTCTTGTCGCCGACGACGCTCGGATCGAAGGTCTTGACAGCCGGGTAGATCTGATCGACCGCGGCGTTAACGACCTCGATGATGAGCGGCCCATTGTTCCAGGAATGATCGGGCAGGTGGCCCATCTTGAACCAGGTGCCATCGATCGACTGCGGATAGCCCTGGGCTGAGAGCGGCACATCGCGGGCGCCGGCGTGCTGGATGATCAGGCTCTTGATCTGGGTCGCGTTGGAAGCCATCGCCTCGGTACGGGCCACATCGCTGGTGCTGCCGAACATCGGCACGACGATCGCGGCAAGTATCGCCAGGACGCTGACGACGATCATCAGTTCGATGAGCGACATCGCATGTCGGGCTGAGCGTGGATGAGTCAAGTGCCGCATGCCGGAATCTCCGGAGCTTCGATCGTCGGCCGGGGGGCGTGAAGGCCACTGTTGCCATCATCGGCTTGGGGCGATCTCGGCGATGAACGGATCAAGCCGATAAATCCGGCAATGCCGACGCCGCGCCGCCGACAGCCCGCGCCCTCCGCCCAGACAACGCCGAGCGCCGATGTTCCGCAGAGCGAATCGCTGTTGCTCCTTGTGACCGGCTCGACGATCGCCTCGGAGATGCGCGATCGCCCCATCGCCTACCGGCTGCGCGAACGCGTGCTGGGATGGCTCGACGCGGCCCGGAATGGGAATGGCGAGGCTCCGGTCCTGCAGCCGGTCGTGTGCAGCGATCTGTGGTATCTCAACGCGCGGGAACTCGACGATCGGCCGGCGATTGCGATCGGCGAGCCATCCAGCAATGCTGCCACGGCCTTGATTTCCAGCCGCCTGCCAACCGCCTTCGTCATCGAAGGCAGCCTGCGGGTGCACCTGGATCCGGAGTTCATCGATCTGCGGGCGGCCCTGTGGGGGGTGACCGCAGCGTCCACGGCAGCGGCCATCGATCTGTTCGCCGAACGCTACCTGGATGCGTTCCTCAACGCTGTCTGAGGCACCAGGGCGCCATTTCGCTTGCCCCGCTCGAATCCTGTGCTATTGTTGTTCTGTCAGCGGATGAGCGTGACGGGTCTATCCGGCGCGAGCCGGAGATCGTCCGTCCCGCTTTCGTGCTTTTTGGGCAACAGTGAACTCGCCCGGCACGAAGGCACAACTGGCTTCCTACCCCGCAGGAACCACGCTCATGGCCGTCCCCCCCGCCACTCCCGCGTCACTCGTTTTCATTCGAACTTCCGCCACTGAGCCTCGCCGGCCGCGCCTGGGCTTCTCGCTCACCGAGTTGCTGGTGGTGATCGGCATCATTGCGCTGCTGGTGGGCATCCTGCTGGTGGCGCTGGGCAAGGTGCAGGTCAAGGCCCGCCGCACCCAGACTGAGTCGGTGATGCAGCAGGTCATGAATGCGGCCAACACCTTTCACGAGGAGAATCTCCGCTATCCGGGAGTAATTCCCGAGGTGGTCCTGGCAACGAGCCCACCTCAGATCTCCAGCACCGAGAACATGCTCCTCGATCTCCTTGGCGGCTTCCGCGTGCTGCAGCCGACTGACATTCGCACTGCTGGCAACGCTGCGTTCGATTCGTACGAGACTTTCCGGCTGCAGGCCGTCGCCACCAGTTCGCTGGTCGGCCCGCTGACCTGGGCAACCGCATCCGGCGACTGGGATCTCGTGATCGATACGCGAAAGATCGGCGAGGGGCCGGTGATCAACGGCAAGCCGCATGCCCCGTACTTCACGCCCGGCGCGAGCGACATACCGAAACTGGGCGGACACGCGGACCTGCCCGATCTGGCCGATGCCTGGGGCCAGCCGATTCTCTATCTGCGCCAGTTGCGCGAGCGCGGCCCGCTTGTCGCGCCCGCGAACAACGCGCCCGCGCCGCAGTTCCTTCGCGGCGGCCTCTTGATGTACATCCAAGCCACCAGCCTCGGCGAACTGGCCAAGGACCAGTCGACCACGAGTATTCTCAGCACGGCCCCGGACACGGACGCGACGCTGGCGAAGATGCTCATGCATGCGGCCATCGACAATCAGGCCAAGGGCGGGATGTGCCTGATCTCCGCCGGACCCGATGGCGTGTACTACTCGCGCTTCGACGGCCCGGGCTCCAACTCTACACCGATCGATGACATCGTGACCAACGGCACGCCGGAGTTCAACAACATCAAAGTCGTCGATGACTACGACGACGTGCGCGTCTTTGGCGGCGGGTGAACGGAAACTGATCATGCGCCATGCCGCAGGCGATCTGGCGTGGCCTGCTGGGCGAGCCTGAACCATGACCACTCACGACCAAACTTCCGTGATTCGCCGCACAGCCGGCTTCACGCTCATTGAACTGCTGGTGGTGATCGCCATCATCTTTGTGCTCCTGGGCACGCTGCTGGTGGCGCTCAAGACCGCGCGGCGCGGGGCCGAGCGCAGCGAATCGCTCAGCGCCCTGCGCGGCCTCATGACCGCGTATACCGCCTACAGCACCGACCACAACGGCCGGCTCATGCCCGGCTATATCGACCCGGCCGACATCGGCACGGGCCCCGGCCAGATCGACATCAAGGCCAGGCTCAAGAACGGTTTCGATCTTGCCGCGGGCGATGTGGCGCCGTACGTCTGGAGGCTGGCGCCGTACTTCGATGACAACTGGGCCGCCGTGATGAAGGACTATCGCGACAAGCAGTTGATCGGCCGCCTCGAAACGGAATACGCCGACGGCTCGGCGGCAGGTGTCTTCGGCCCCGGGACCATCGGGCCCAACGATCTCGGAATCGCCCGCATGCCGGCCTACGGGCTCAACTCGATCTTCGTCGGGGGCGACTCAACCCATGGCCCGGCCGACCACAGCCCGTGGAACGATGGCAAGCGACCCTACGTCGCGCAACGCCTCTCCGACGTGCTGAACCCCACCAAGATCATTGTCTTCGGAGCGTGTCAGGCCCAGAACGTCCCGTTCCCCAGCCCGCCCGGCACCGATTCCATCCTCGGCTACTGTGAACTTCGTGCCCCACAAGCGTACGACGGCGGCGGACTACTCGTGTCGCAATGGACCATCGACACGACCAGCGGCAGCCCGACCGAAGGGCAGGTGATCTGGGGCGCGGGCGGTGCGGGCGGCTCGCCGCTGTCGCGTCTGGGCGATGACAAGATCCCCATCAGCCACCTCGACGGCCACGTCGAGACTGAATCGCTCAGCCGCCTGAGCGTGGACATGAGCCGCTGGGCCCCCAACGAAGTAAGCCAGCAGTAGGCCCTCCGCTCGCCACGATGGATCACGTTGAGGCGCGGGGGCATCACTTCAGTGCTGCGCATCTCGCCTACGGCTCCAGCAACCCCTCATCCTCAAGCAGATCCAGCAGCGTCTGTACGCTCTCCTCGACGCTCAGTTCATGCGTCTTGAGATGCAGTTCGGGATTGGACGGCGCCTCGTACGGATCATCGATGCCAGTGAAGCCCTTGATCTCGCCTGCACGCGCCTTTTTGTACAGGCCCTTGGGATCGCGCTGCTCGGCGACATTGATGTCGCAATCGACGAAGACCTCGATGAACGGCAGTTTCGCCGCCTCGTGCAGCTTTCGAACGTTGTCCCGGTCGGCCCGGTAGGGCGAGATGAAACTCGTCAGCGTGATGATGCCGGCGTCGGCGAAGAGTTTGGCCACCTCGCCGATGCGGCGGATGTTCTCCGCACGATCCTCGGCCGAGAAGCCCAGGTTCTTGTTCAGGCCCATGCGGATGTTGTCGCCATCCAGCCGGTACGCGCAGTGGCCGCGCTGCACCAGTACCTGCTCGAGTGCGACGGCGATGGTGCTCTTGCCCGAAGCCGAGAGGCCAGTCATCCAGACGGTGGCGCCCCTTTGCTGCAGGCAGTCGTGCCGCTCCTCGCGCGTGACGTTGCCTTCGTGCCAGGTGATGTTGGTCGCGACTTGCTTGGCCATTGTTCGAGCCTTGTCTTTGGCAATCTGGTCCTGAGCGAGCGAATGTCGCTCGTGAACCCGAATTGCAATTCCCTGATGTGGATCTGTCGAGCCTTCGCGCTACTTCTTCGTCGCCCACTTGATGAGCACGTCCGCCACCTCGGGCCTCGAGAACTCCTGCGGCGGGCGCTGGGCCGAGGCCAGCATGTCGCGCACCTTCGTGCCCGAGAGCGCGACCTTCCGATCATCGCCGTGCGGACAAGTCTTCGGGCTCACCATCGATTCGCACGCGTTGCACCACGCGGTGTGTTCGAACTTCAGGATCGTCACGCCCAGGTCATCGGGCTTGAAGCGATCGAAGATCTTCTGGGCATCGTAGGTGCCGTAGTAGTTGCCCACGCCGGCGTGATCGCGGCCGACGATGAAGTGTGTGCAGCCGTAGTTCTTGCGCACGATGGCGTGAAGAATGGCCTCGCGCGGCCCGGCGTAGCGCATCGCCGCGGGCATCACGCTCAGCAGCGTTCGCGCCGGCACGTAGTACTTGTCAGTGAGAACCTTGTAGCACTCCATGCGCACATCGGCGGGAATGTCGCCGGGCTTGGTCTCGCCCACCAGCGGATGCACCATCAGGCCGTCCACCATCTCCTGGGCGCACTTGGTCAGGTATTCGTGCGCGCGGTGGATCGGATTGCGCGTCTGGAAGGCGACGATGGTTTTCCAGCCGCGCTTCTCGAATTCGGCGCGGGTCACGGCCGGTGGCCGGCGGTACTCGGTGAACTGCTCGCCCGGCTCCTTCTCCGGAGTCACGGTGATGACATGCAGCGTGCCGCCAACGCACCAGTTGCCCTCATCCATGACGGCTTTGACGCCGGGATGGGCTGCATCCTCGGTGGCGAAGACGTTCGGGATCTCCAGTTTCTTGTCGTGCGGGTAGATGTCGGAGGTATCCATCACCGCCATGAGCGTGCCGTCGGAGTGATAGAGGGCCGCCTGGCCGCGACGCTCAAGCGTGTTCTTGACAGCATCATCCACCGAAAGCGTGATCGGGATCGGCCAGACCGCTCCTGCTTTTCCATCCGCGTCAGCCAGTCGCATATTCGTGCACACGCTGGCGAAGTCGGCCTGCTTCATGAAACCGGTGAGCGGGCTGAAGGCGCCGATGGCGATCATCTCCAGGTCGCACGCCTGCTTGGCCGAGAGCGTGATGCGCGGCAGCGTCTTGGCCCGTTCGCGCAGCGCCTTGGCTCGCTCGGCATCAACAATGCGATTCACAAGACCGCTGCCGCCATGAGGCGCAATCAGCGATGAGGCAGGCTGCGTCGAGGCGGAGGATGATGATGAGCCAGTCGGAGCGTGCGAGGGAGCGACAGTGGCGGGCATGGAAGTGCGTTTCTCCTTGAACTCCCCGGCAACATGCACACCTGCGGGGGGACGATGGTAGCCCTGCCGATGAGGCGTCGCAAGCGCGGGCGGACACCGGTCATTGACGCGATGCGACAGCCTTCCTGTACGCGCGATTCTCGCGCATCGCCCGTTCGACCTGCGAGCGGTCCCACAGGCACAGGTGCCGCACCGGCCAACCTTTGATCCAGTCGTCAATGACTTGCTGCGGCTCGGGAAGGCCGTACGGCGAGAGGCGCAGATTGAGGGGCCGGAAGGCGCCGGTGGGAATGTCGGTGTTCTGTCGGCATTCCGGATGCGACGACGTCAGCAGGAATCGGATGTCACTGCGCAGGAAGTTGTCGAAGGCGAGGAACACCTCTCGTTCTCGAAGGTGAAAGAGCACATCGCGACAGAGCCAGAGGTCCGCAGCCGGCAATTGATCCCTCGTGATGTCCAGGTGAACGAAGGAGGTCCGGTCATCGCCGTACTGAGCGTTGTTGCGCGCGACGAGATCCGCGACGATCTCGCCGCCGATGTACTGCAGCGACAAATCGGGGCGGATCAGGCGAAACCAATTGAAGTCGCCGCAAGGCGCATCCAGCAATCGGTGTACTCCAAGGCGCTTCATTAGGTCGGGAAGTTCGCGCCGGAGATTCGAGGTGTATTCGATCGTCGAGCCCGGGCCGGAGAGACTCTCGGGATCGCCCCAGCTGTTGCGACGAAAGTACTGCGAGAAGACTTCCTCCGGGCTGCCCTTGACGCCGAACGTGCGTCGCATGCGCCAGGTGCGTGCCATCCTCAGCAGCGACTTGCCGAAGGGCATCCTTGCGGCGGTCGAGGTCACGAATTCGCGCATGGAACGGCTCATATGTGTGATCGGCGGTTCATCCAGTCGCCCTCATCCAAGATAGTGACGCTTCTCGAACAACGGCGAGGTGTCGCGCACGAAGATCATGTCCGCCTGGTCCGCTGATCGCGTCGGCGTGTTGCGCCAGATCGTGCAGATGTCGTAGGGACGGAATTGGCGATCGTCAAGCGCACGAATGACCTCCGATGCAAGCGGCGCGTTGGCGTATTCGGCGAACAGCGCGACTTCGATCACGATGGCCTCGGCAGCACAGACCACCTCCCAACCGCCGGTGAAGACGTCGAGTTCCGCGCCCTGCACGTCGATCTTGATCAGGTTCGGCCGCGCGAACGGCGTGTCTCGCACGACGGCTCCGAGCGTGGTCATCGGAAGGGAGATCGTCGGCGCGTCGGCATGTCGGCCCGTCGCGTAGATCGAACTGCCGGTCTCGAGAAGCCGGAACGTGACCGCTCCCTGCGCCGCCCGGCCCAGCAACGATGTGTTCAGCTCGACGTTGGAAACCTCGCGGCACAGCGCCTCCAGGCCGGCCTTGCGCTCCGGCTGCGGCTCGAACATGAGCACATGCGATTCGGGGAAGATTCGCCGGCACATGCGCGTCCACTCACCGACGTACGCCCCGATATCGAGGACCTGCTTTGGGGCAAACCCGATGCGCGCCATGTTGCGCAGGCTGGCCTCCATGTCGGGAATGGTCAGCGACCACTTGACGCTGCTCTTCCATGACGCCGGCACGCGACGCAGAACGCGGCCGAGCAATGGGCGAAGGCCAGACATGGTGGTGGTGAACCGATCCTGCGATTATCGCATGGCCAGTCGGGCGGGTAGTTCATCGATCGGTTCGTCAATCGCCATCTCGCTGCCGGCCACCAATCGGCGCTCGAAGTACGCCACCTTGCACATGATCACCCACCAGAAGAATGGGGCAGGGTAGGCGATCGTGCCCTGCTTCAGAGCCAGCAGCAACGCATACAGGCAGATGGCCATCAGTAGCGCCGCGCTCGATCGACTCTGGTCATCCTCACGGTTGTCGCGCCACATCACCAGTCCATCCTTGACGACGAAGACGCATATGACCAGGAAGATGCCGAACGCGATCAAGCCGTTCTCGCACAGGATCTCGGCCGCGACATTGTGCACGTAATAGGTGCCGCGCTCCTCGCTGACGACGGCGAAGGCGCCCGTGCCCAGGCCCAGCAGCCACTTCGCGGGTTCATCCAGATACCGCGTGAACAGGAGATCCACGTAGTGCATGCGCAGCAGCGTGTCGCGGAAGAGATTGGCGATGGTCCAACGTTCTTCGTTCTGAATGTTGACGAAGAGCTGGAAGACGATGTAAACACCGGCAACGAGGAAGAGGAAGCCGATGAGAACAGCGAAGAACTGGCGCGGGTTCGCCAGACGTCGTGCCATGGGGTAGAAAAGCACACCGGCGATTCCGGCCGCGAGCACCTGTCCACGCGAACCCGATCCGATTGCCACCCCCAGGCCGAAGACGAAGGCTGCGACGCGCAAGATTGTGGTCTTGGCGCGTGCCTGTGGGAATTGGATCAGGGCAGCAATAAGCGCCATCAAGCCGCCCATCTCGGCAACGGCCAGCGGATTGCCGCGCTCGCCGAGATTGCCCTTCATGCCGAAGTCGAGGATGAGCCGCCCACCCCAGTAGGAGGTCCTGGGATTGATGAGGATCAACACCGAGATGGCCGTGCCCAGCACCATGATCCCCGTGGCCAGGCGCGTGAAGTCGCGCAGATCAGTGATCAGCAACGGCAGCACAGCCAGCAGAAACACCTGGTAGCGCAGATTGAAGCCCAGTTTGGGCACCATGATGTCCGCGGCCGGCGACCATAGGTGGCCGAAGAGCCACAACACGTACAACGCGATCGTGAGAAGCCAGACGCGATTGACGTAGCCAACGAAGATCGGATCGCCACGCATGAATCTGCTGGCCACTGCCACCATCGCAAGGATCGCGATGAGGTAGTTGGTTACCCATTCGTTGTACGCGAGGTACGGGACGTAGGTCTGCAGCAACTGCTCCAGCGGCCACATCAGGATCACGATCGCGAAGACCCAGTAGGATCGCCAAAGCAGATAACCCAGCCCGAGAACGGAGCTGAGCATCACTGCGATTTCAAGGATCTTCATCATCATCTGGCGATCGGATCGGCTGAGTACAAAGGGGCAATGCTAGCCCACAACGCACCGTGGGCGCGTTCAGGACGTACGGCTGTTCATATCGGCTTGTTTGCGCGTCCGGATGCGTTACCGGCACATCGATTGACCCCACCCCGACCTGGTCGATAGGTTCCACCAGCCGGCCCCCGCCTGCCCCGTTTCAAGGCCGGTTTGAGCCCCTCATGCGAATTCTGACCATTGCCAAGGAATTGGGGCCGGGAGGGACGGAGCGCGCCGCCCAGAACTGCACGCGGGCCTACCGGGCGGCTGACCACGAGGTCGCGGTCCTGGGCATCGACAAGGGCGGCAGCCGCGCGGAGGCCATGCAGGCCGAAGGCATCCCCGTCTGGATCGGCGGATACAGCCCGGCCGAGGTCGATGCCGCCGTTTTACAGGCTGTCGCCTGGCAGCCGCAGTTCGTGCACATTCATCGCACCGGTCATGCCGACGCCGTCAGCGCCTCTGCGCTGCGGCGTCTTCGCGAGGCGGCGGCGAATCGGCTGCCTGTAATCGAAACCAACCACTTCTCGCGCAGCGATCGCACTGACGATCGGCGCTTGATCGACCTGCACATTCACATGTCGGAGTGGTGCTTGTGGAAATGGCAGCAATACTCCAAGGGGCTGCGCCCCGCGCCGTTTGGCGTCGTGTTACCGCATTTGATCGATACGACTGCGTTCGGGCGCGTCAGTCAGCCCCAGCGTGCGTCGCGGCGAGAGGCGTTGGGGATTCCCTCGGGAGCGTTCGCCTTCGGCCGGCTCGGACAGCCCTTCGGCGCTGGATGGTCGAGGATGGTCTTCGACGCCTTCGAGCGATTCGCGCCCGCGCATCCCGATGCGGTGCTCGTGGTGATTGGACTGCCCGAGATGTACCGCGCGCGCATCGCCGCGCTGCCAGAGGCGATCCGGGCGCGCGTGCTGGATCGGCCGTTCGTGCATGGCGACGCGGCGCTTCGCGAGTCGTACTCAGCGCTCGACTGTTTCCTGCACGCCAAGCAGATCGGTGAGAGTTTCGGGTACGTCCTTATCGAATCGATGCTCTGCGAATGCCCGGTGATCTCTCTGAGCACGCCCGCCCGCGACAACAGCCAGTTGGAGGTCGTCGGCCACGAGCGCGGCGGCCTGATGGTGACGGATACCGACAGCATGGTGCAGGCGATGGAGCGCATGCACGCTGACGAATCGCTGCGGCGCAGGCTGGCCGCGGGGGGGGCCCGCTGGGTGCGCGAGAACTACGCGTGGGAGGTTGTGGCGCCGCGCCTGCTGCGACTGGTGGAGCTCACAGCATCGACGAACGATCCGGTGGCGCTTCGGGAGCGACTTCGCGCGGACGGATTCGTGACCAGCGTCTCAAGTCAGCGCGTCGACCAGTTGATGTCGAATGTCATGGGTCGCAACAGGGCCATGACTCGCCTTGCCATGAGGCTCGGCCACCAGCCCATGCTGTACCGCGGATTTGTCGCGGCCAAGCGTGTCGTCACGCGCTATCGCGGGTGAGACATCTCATCGCGCGCCGCTCGCGTCGCCACCCGCGCCAAGAACCATGTTCCGGGCATGACGCACGATCGCGAAGACACGTGCGCGATCGCCCTGCTCGAAGGCGACTACGCTGCCGACGAGCAGGTACACAACGCCGAATGCCAGCGCTTGCGCAATGATGGACGTGATGGTTGGCGCATCGAAGAGTGACTCCACCAGGACCATGGCCGCGCCCGCGCCCGCGGCCGGTATCAAGGGACGTGCCATCGCCGCGATCAGACTTCGGTAGGGCATTTGAAATCGAGCAGTGATGATGTGTGGCAGCACGCCAAGATGAGCCGTGGCATGCGCTACCGCGAAAGCCAGCGCCGGCGCCCAGTACCTGATGGAGGCCGGAAGCAGCCACAGCAGCAGCAGCCCGAGGATGGGCGTAGAGATCGCTGCGGTGACGACCAGCCGCACGTACGGCCGCACATGGCCGGCCCCGTACAGAAGCCGCCACCACACATCCAGCATGCACTTGGCGACGAATCCCAGAATCATGATGCGGGACAACGTGACCGCATCGCCGATGACCTGGTCGCTCACGCCGGTTCCGCCGACCCAGACGCGCATGAACGTAGGCGCGAGGATGAACATCGCCACCGCCGATGGAATCACGACAAACGTCTGCAAGCGCGTCGTGTGATAGACCAGCGCTCGCAATCGCTGCGCTGGATCGGCCGCGGTCGACAATCGCGTGGCCACCGCATCGATGCCTGTGATCGGCCCGGCGGCGACCATGCGGACATACCCGGCCGCCTGAGCGCCCAGACCGAAGATCAGGTTGCCGTGCAAGCCAAACGCAAGGTTCATGATCAGTGCACCAGCCGGAAGTTCCAGCAGGCCGGCAATGAACATGGAGGCGTTCGCGCTGCTGGTGCGCGCGATCGTGCGCATCGTGCCGCGATCGGTGCATGACGGCCGGGGAATCAGCCGTCGATCGCGCCACGCGAGCGAGCCGACAGCAGCGACGATCACCAGAGCATGCAGGCCGACAGAAAGCCAGCCGTACAGGATGAGCCCTTGCGCCGGCGACTCTGGTTTGGACAGCAGCGTCAACACGATCGCAACCACGGCCGAGGCGCGCCGTGCCACCAGCCAGCCGTTGAAGCCGATCATGCGCTCGGTGGCCAGGTACATGTTGTTGGCCGGCGCCAGCGCCACGATGATCGCTGACTCGAGCATCTTCGCCACGATGAACCAGCGGGCCGCCGACAGCAGTTCCAACGGGACATCAAGCAAGGGGAGCACAAGCAGGATGATCGTGTACACCAATGCAACACATCCCGCCGCCAGCGTGCTGACCGCCAGGGCCGAGTTGTAGACGACGGCGAAGCGAGCGCGATCGCCCGAGTGATGGGCCGTACCGAGTTCGCGGACCATGCTGTTCTCGATCGCCTCCTCGATCACGCTGGCCAGTCCGATCGTGCTGACCAGCAGCGCGATGAGCCCGACGACCTCACCGCCCAGCGTGCGCAGTTGCAGCCGCACCAGCGCCAAGCCCAGGGCCACGCCCGCAATCAGGCGCACATAGTTGGCGGCGATTCGGGCCGCGGCGCGCCGGGATTCGGACATTAAGCGACCTCCGCCGGCCGTCGAGCGGCCGTGCGCGAAGCGCCATCCGTTGTCAGCCCGCGACACCACATCTCCAGCACCAGCGCGCGGTCGGCCATGTGCCGCGGCAGGGCCAGGGCCGGCGGGCTCAGCCACTTGCGAAGATGACGCGCCGCCTTGGGTGTCAGCACGCCGCGATGCACCAACTCGCCATCGAGCAGTTGATCGCCGTAGGCGTCCGCCATCGCCCTGCCCCACTGCCGCCACGGCGGGGTGAAGCCGCGCTTGCGGCGGTTGAAGACGAAGTCCGGCACCTCGCCCCGCACCGCCTCGCGCAGCCAGTGTTTGGGCGGCAGGTTCAAATGGCCATACTGCTTGGTCAGGCCGATGACAATCTCGAACAGGCGGTAATCCACCAGCGGCAGCCGCAACTCAACCGACCACGCCATGCTCAGACGATCGCCTTGCGCAATGCCGTTCTCCTGCAGGTAGGTTTCCGCGATGAACTTCGTGATCGCGACCTCGATGTTGGGCCACGGCTGCGCATGGTCGAAAGGCGCGAGCACGTCAGTTCGCAACGCTTCCTCACTGAATGCCCCTGAGTACATGCCGGCAGACGAATTCATCGCCTCACGGAAGACCGGCTCGAGTTCGTGAAAGACCATGCGATTCGCATGACCGGCTCGATCCTCGCGATACTGCTTCAGACCCGTGCGCAGGCCGGCCAGCGAGCGCAGCCAGCGGATACCCGCCGTGTACGAGTACGGCGGCCGCGACAGAGAGAGATAGTCGCGCACTCCGACTGATGCGCCCGAGCCGTTGCTGTGCAGCAGCGATCGCTTGCGCAACGTGGCCCGCGCCGCGTTGCGCACCCAGCCATAACCCCAGAACAGTTCATCACCGCCCTGCCCGGCGAGCATGACGGGTATCCCCTGCTCGCGAGCCTTGCGCATCACCGTCCAGTAGCCGATGCCTGAGGAATCGCAGATGGGATCATCGCGCTCGACGACGACCTTCGGCAGTGCCTGCACCATGTCATCGCGCGTGATCTCGACTTCGTGCATGGGCATGCCGAGGTGATCCGCCAGTTCGCGCGCCATGGAGCGCTCATCCTGCACTGGCCGGCCTTCGTAGCCGATCGAGATCGCATGCATCGTTCCCGGATACTTGCGGTGCGCGAGCGTGGCAATCAGACTCGAATCGAGGCCGCCGGACAGCGCGACGCCGACGGGTACATCGGATCGAATCACCAGCTCGCTGATGCGATCGAGTTCTTCGCGGATCCGCTTGGCCGGATCGCCTTCGATTGGCGGCGCATCCTCCATGCGCCAATAGCAGCGCTCGCGCATGTTCCAGGAATCGACATCGATGCTCAGCAGGTGGCCGGCGGGAAGTTTGCGCACGCCCTTGAGCGGGCAGCGCGGCTCGGGCACGTAGCCGAAGTGGAAGTACTGGTGAATCGCGCCGGGATCAAGTTCAACGCCGATGACGCCCGCCTGCACCAGCGGGTGCAGTTCGGAGCAGAACGTGATCTCGCCTCCGCGCTCGACGAGGTAGAGCGGCTTCTCGCCCACGCGATCGCGCACGATAAGCACGCGCCGCCGCCGTGCATCCCAAAGGGCGAAGGCGTACATGCCGCGCAGATGGTGCACGCACTCCTCGCCGTGATCCTCGTAGAGGTGCAGGATCGTCTCGCAATCACTCTTGGTGGCGAAGCGATGACCGCGGGCCTCGAGCGCGCGGCGCAACTCGACGAAGTTGTACACCTCGCCGTTGCAGATCAAGGCGAGCGAGCGATCCTCGTTATACAGCGGCTGCCAGCCCGTGCTGAGGTCGATGACACTCAGACGCCGCATCGCCAGGCACGCGTGGTCGAGACGCAGCGTTCCCTCGCCATCGGGGCCGCGGTGCGTCAGCAGATCGTTGAGCCGCGCGACGCGCTGGGTCTGGTCATCGTTGATCGCCGCCTTGCTGATGATGCCGGTGATGCCGCACATGCAGTTGGTTGATCGGGCAATTGGATGACGAGGCTGACAGCCGGAACGGAGAGCATCCGAGCGAAGCGAGCGTTCCTATAACCGGACGCTGCCTGGCTCCGAATGCTAGACGATCGCCCGGCGGCCGCAGTTCGGACGTAGACAGTCAAATCGGCCGCGTCGATATCATCCGCACCACTTCCCGCCGCCCTGTGCATGAACGAAGCCACTGTCCAACCCGCCCCGCGCCCCATGCGCGTGGCCATCGTCGATCGGCTGGTGCCACTGTATCGGGAAGGGCTCTACGACTGCCTGATGCAACAGCCCGGCTTCGAGTTCACCATCGTCGCGGGCGCGAAGCCTCTAGCTCAGATCGGCACGGTGCCCTTCCCCGGACGTCCCGGCTGGCGCTCGATCGACACCCCGGCGCGCTGGATTCCCTTCACCCGCCGCAAGAGCGTCTGGCAATGGGGCGCGGTGAAGGCAGGTTTCAGCCGCCGCTATGACGCCGTGATGATGATGGCGGTCATCAACGATCCATGCATGTGGCTGTGCGCATTGGGGGCTCGGCTGACGGGCAAGCGCGTGGTGATGTGGACGCACGGGTTCATCCGGCGCGAGAGCGGATTCAAACGCTTGCTCCGCAATCTCTGGGCCCGCGTGGCGAGCGTGCTGGTGATGTATGGCCACCTCGGCAAGGCGCTCGCGCTGGGTGAGGGATTTCAGCCGCGGCGCGTGCACGTCTGCTACAACTCGCTGGATTATGCGCGGCAGCGCCGCCTGCGCGAGTCGCTGACGGCAGCCCAGGTCGCCACGATGCGGCGCGAACTCTTCGGCGACGAGCGCCTGCCGATCGCGATCTCGCTTTCTCGGTTGAACGCCTTCAAGAAGATTGATGTGCTGATTCACGCCCACGCTCGTCTCATTGCGCAAGGTCGCGACGTCAGGCTGCTGATCGTCGGCGACGGGCCGGAGCGCGCGAAACTCGAACGACTAGTCGATGAACTCGGCGTGCGCGGCAACGTCAAGTTCGAAGGCGAATGCTATGACGAGGATCGGCTGTCTCGGCTGATCGCGGCGAGCGATGTTTCGGTCACGCCCGGGGCCATCGGCCTCACCGTCATGCATTGCCTGGCCTATGGCGTGCCGTGCATCACCCACGACGACTATCTCGACCAGATGCCTGAGTTCGAGGCGATCATCGACGGCAAGACCGGCGGGTTCTTCCGCAAGGATGATGCAAACGACCTCGCCCGCGTGATGCTGCACTGGATGGATCGATCGGCGTCCGATCGCGCTGAATCTGCCCGCGCGAGCATTGCACAGATTGAGCGGTTCTATCGCCCGGAGATCCAGGCGGCGGTGATGCTCCGCGCGCTGCGCGGCATTGACGCGGACGACCTGTGGGTCGCATATCAGCCGCCGGGCGCGTGGGACCTCACGCCCCACTGAGTGGCGAGCTCATTCAGGAGCCTTCGTCTTCCTTGAACTTGAAGGTCCTCTCTTCGTTGGTTGGCGCGTTGCCCGCGCTGCTGGAGGAGAGGTGCGAGAGCAGGAATCTCACTCGGCGCTGGGACGCCCGATCAAGGGCGTTTGGGTCGATGCCAGCACCATCGCCGCGACGTCGAGCGGCTGCGGCTGCGGCCGCGGCGCGCTCACGAAGCGGCGCCGCCGGCGACTGGTCGGCCTTTGGGGCGTCGGTCTTCGCCGGATCCATCATCATGTCGTCGCCGCCCTGACCCGGGTTCGACGGTTCGACCATCGAGTCCTTCGAATCGGCTGCGGGCTTGGCGTCGTTGCGGCCGCGGGCTGGCTGCGGTGCATTGGCCTGCGGTCGCGCTCCCGCGGCACGGCGGCGCTGCTCGACCATGCGCTTCTCCATCTCCGTCAGAATCGTGCGCGCGGTTGTCTGCTGTTCCGGCGTCAACTTCTCCCAGATTCGCTGCTGATAGTCGGCCTGCTTCGGCGTCGCCGCTTCGAGTTGCTGGAACTGCTCGCGCGCCTTGGGATCGGGCTCCCTGCCGCTTTCGCGCGCGGCGCGCACCTGCTGCTGCAGTTGTCGCATCTGCTCGCCATGCGTGGCTTGGAACTCGCGCTGGGCAGTCTGGAACTCGGTGACGATGGCTGCGATGTCCTGCTGCTGCTGCTCGGTCAGGTCGCTTCCGCGAATCGCCTCCATCCATTGCCGCATTGGGGTGACCTGATCGTTGGCGCGGCGCCGGCCGACGTTGTTGGGCGCGGTCATCGGGTTGTTCGCGCCCTGCTGGGCCTCTTGCTCGACCGTCGGGCCGGCGAGCACGCCGGGTTCGGCGCTTTGCTTGCCCCCCGCACTCGTCGCGCCTGATTGATCGGACTTTGGCTTGCTGGCGCCCGAGTCCGATTGTGCGCCCGCGCCAGAGGCGATCGAAAGGGCCAGAGCGCTGGCGACGAGAAGCGAACGGATGCAAGCCATCGGAGCAGTCTCCTGTCGAACGAGCAAGCCTTGGATCACAAGCGCAATCCCACTGCGTTATAGCCGCAGCGGCCGGTTCATCTCCCCTATGATCGACCTCAGCGGCTACGTATTCCACTGCCCGCTCCCAAACAGCACCCGATCACTGCAAATGCCCGCAATTCTCACGCCTCAGCACCTCAACGACGCCCTCCGGACCGTGAAGGATCCGGACCTGCACAAGGATCTGGTGGCCCTCAACATGGTCAAGGAGGCGCGGGTGCAGTCGGGCGAGGTGTTCGTGCACATCGAACTCACCACGCCAGCATGCCCGATGAAGGATCGCATTCGCGACGACATCGTGGCCGCTGTGCGGCACAAGGCGAAGGAGATCGGGGCGGAGATTCGCGATGTCAAGGTCGAGTTCTCAGCCGATGTCCGCCGCGCCAACGAGCGCACGCGCGATCAGGAAAGCCCCCTGCCGGATGTCAAGCACATCGTCGCGGTCGGGGCAGGCAAGGGTGGCGTGGGCAAGTCCACCATCAGCACGATGCTGGCCGTCGGCCTGGCCCGCCATGGCGCGAGCGTCGGTCTGCTCGATGGCGACATCTACGGCCCGTCCATGCCGACGATGCTCGGACTGGAGGAACTGCCCGGCGGCATCCGGGGCAACATGCTGCTGCCGTTCGAAGTGCATGGCATCAAGTCCATGACCATCGGCAAACTCGTCGAGCCCGAGAAAGCGCTCATCTGGCGCGGACCGATGGCACACGGCGCGTTCAAACAACTCGCGACGCAGACCGAATGGGGCGAACTTGATTACCTGATCATCGACCTGCCGCCGGGCACCGGCGACGTCGCACTGACGATGTGCCAGATGCTGCCGTTGACCGGCGCGGTCGTGGTCTGCACGCCGCAGAAAGTGGCCCAGGACGATGCCCGACGGGCGGTGCGCATGTTCCAGCAACTGGGCGTGGAGGTACTGGGCGTGGTCGAGAACATGAGCACGTTCATCTGCGAGCACGGCACGGAGTACGACCTCTTCGGCAAGGGCGGCGCGAAGTCGATGGCCGGCTCGATGAACCTGCCGTATCTGGGTTCGCTGCCGATTCATCCGGCCTTGCGCATCAACGGCGACGCCGGCACGCCGCTGGAGAATTGGAAGGTCGCGGCGCTGGTTCAGCCGCTGGACGCGATATGTGAGGGCCTCGCCCAGCAGATCTCCATCGCCACACATAGCGGCAAACTGGTCCAGCCGACGATGTCGGTCAGTTGAAGGACCATGGCCCATGGCTCGCACACTCTTCAAGCGTGCCCTGCAACCCCGCCGCCATGAATGCCATTACTGCTGCTGAGCCGGCTCGGCTTCGAAATCCTGCGGCGTGATCTGCAAGCTCGTGGTGCAACTGCCGCCGTCGGGCAGGCGCTGCTCGCCGTCGATCCGCTCGACCAGCATCGTCTCAGGATTGATGAACAGGTCGAACCGGGCGGTGCAATCCTCGCTCAGTCCATCACCCGAGCGCAATTCCATGTGCAGCATGTCGCGGTTGTCGATGGTGATGCGCTCCGCCTCGGTGGGCGTGAAGCCCTCGTCCACACCGCGACGGAAGTCCTTGAGCGGCTGCTCCTCGAATTTCAGCGACATGTGCGGCGCGAGCCAGAGGTCGTAGTGACGCTGGGCTGTCGCGGCTGCGGGCGATTGCCGCACGGGCAGATCGAGCCCGAGCGATGACCGTGCCTGGGCCGCAGGCGTCTTCACGGTGAGCGCGCCATCGCGCACCTCGCAGCCGATCTCGGTCTCAACGCGCGATGGTTCCTGACCCTCGCGCGAGGTAATCTGCACGAGTCGGCTGGTGTCGCGATAGAAGTGCAGCCCCTTGTAGCGATTGACGAGTTTCTCGAAGAGCGCTGCAGGCTCGATGCTCGGACTGATCGATCCGTCTGCAGCGAGCGCCGCCTCATTCGTGCACCCGTTCCAGATGCCCGAAGTCGAGGTGGATCCACTCTTGGCTGGTTGCGAGGCCGGCGCTGTGCCGGAGGCCAGATCGTTCTCGCCGCCCGCCCATGCCACTGCGCTAAAGGTGCAGATGGCGGCCAGGGCAGCGAGAATCGATGGTCGATCGTGCATGCGTGAACCCGCGGACGAACACCAGTATCCCCGCCGGGCAGCCATTCCGCCAGTAGTTCAACGCCGAGACGGGCATGGATGTTTCGCCAAAGCGCCGGGATTCGCGCCTTGGGGAGGATTCCCGGCAGCTCTAGCGGCCTACGACGCCAGCAGGAACACGTTGAGCGTCATGATGACAAAGTTGTTCACGCCATGGGCCACCATGCCCGGCAGCACGCTGCCGCGCCACTCACGGGCGAAGCAGAAGGTCAGGGCCAGCGACGCAAGCACGGGAATGAACGGCCAGCCCTGCGGGTGAATCGCGGCAAACAGCAGCGAGGACACGCCCGCCGAAACGATGAAACTGAGGATCAGGCCGATCCGCCCCGTTGCATCGCGCAAATGTCTGTAAAGGGCCCCGCGGAAGACCGTCTCCTCGACAAACGGAGCAATGACCGCCGCCAGGATCATGACTTGGAGGATCAAACGCCAGTCGCCGCCCACAACGAACTGCTGCACGGGATGGCCCGGCGGCGGCGCGTCGGGGGTGATGTGTCGTTGCAGCGCCGCAAGACCAAGCGTAATGATCAGCGCGACAGCGAGCAGTGGAATCGCCATGCAGTATGTCAGCAATCCGGCCGCGACTTCGGTGAAGAATCCGCGTCCGGTGTGCAAGCCGAGGTCCTGGCGCATGTCGCGCCAAGCGACGCCGCGAAACAGTCCCCATCCCAGAGCCGCGATCAGACCGCCAAAGGTCAGCGCCAGCGAGACGGTCAGTCCACCAAGTTGGAATCGCTCGGCGATCAGTTTTCCGCCCACGAAGATTGCAATCCAGACGGCGAAGACTTCGGCATAGATGCCGCCGCGCCCGCACGCCGGGCCAAAGCCGTGACGAAGCCTGCCATTCAGGCTCAGGACCAGAAGTGTGATCATCGCCGCCAGGCCTCCAAGAAGGCACAGGCCGCCCCAACATGCGAACGCGAGCATCACCAAAGGCATCTTTCGCAGCGGCGCGAGCAGTGCATCACGCTCGCTGCTGCCTTCGGCCAGTGGCCGGACCAGCGGGGCCAATCGGCCAACCCATCCGAGGTGCAACTCCAGCAACGACTTTTCATCGGCGGTCAAGGCGGCTGGCGCCGTCGCGCTTGCATCTTCTGGCGTCGAGTACAGGCGCTCGAGAACATCGAGCATCTCGCTGTACGCCTGCGTGCGGTCCGTGTGCGTCTCGTTCGGCAGGTCGGCTCGAAATGCATCGAGTTCGGCGCGCGCATCGTCGAGGCCGGTCAGTTCCGCCGCCACCACCGCCTTGGCGAGTGCCCCGAGCCGGCCCTCGTCATCCAGTGCCCGGGCCTGATCGAGGATCATGTTCCTCGCCTCGGGAGACCAGTCTCCGAGGCCAACGCACATCTTCGCGGTCAGTTCCGCGGCCAGCGACAGCTGCAACGGCTCGGCGGCCTTCTCCGCCTCGGTCGGCAGACGATTGGCGTCCCAGATGACGTGCGCGCAACTGGCGAGAATCACGAGCCACGCCAGTGCGGTCATCAAGGGGTGTCCGCGGCGCGGCGGCGTCGCCATCATCGGCTGCGGGATCTCGAGAGGGTCAGTCATGCGGGCAAGCCATCCGGGGAGGGAAGCGTATGGTGGCTGGAATCATCGGCATCCCAAGCATCCGCCCGCAAACCCTTGTTCATCGTGAAGCATGTCACAGGCCGTTTGTTTGACTTCCGGGGGCTTCCTGCTATCTTTCTCGGTTCGCCCCGTGCCGTCTGGAGCGGGGTTTTCGACCTCGCTAAATGGGATTTCGGGCTGCGGGTTGCCACCCGCGGCTGCGCTGCCGACAGCCGAACACGTCATCAGAAAGTTCCTGCCATGCCTCGCCAGACCACGATGCTCAAGAAGACCGACGTCAAGCCCCGCTGGCATCATGTGGATGCCGAGGGTCGCGTGCTTGGCCGCATCGCCACCGAGATCGCGACGATCCTGATGGGCAAGCATCGCCCGCAGTACACGCCGCACGTCGACACCGGCGACTACGTGATCGTCACCAACGCCGCCAAGGTCAAACTCACCGGCAAGAAAATGCAGCAGAAGGAGCTGGCCAACTTCGTCTATTACCCCGGCGGCCGCAAGGTCGAGTCGTATGAGACAGTGATGAAGAAGCACCCGACGCGCCTGGTCGAGCATGCCGTGACGCGCATGCTGCCCAAGAATCGCTTGGGTAAGGCCATGGCCCGCAAGTTGCGCGTGTATGCCGGCGCTGAGCATCCGCACATTCCGCAGAACGCGGAGAAGTTGGAAATCTGAGTATCGATTGCCATTAGTCCCGGGCTCTGCCCGTGCGCACGCCACAGTTCCCCAGAGACGCGCCGCCGCTGACTCAATCGAATCAGCACAGGCGCCCACGAACGAGAGTTTCCCGCTCATGTCCGATACCACCGCCACCGCTCCCGCCGCTTCTCAGCCTTCTGTTCGCACTCCCCCTTCAAAGGGCAACTGGTGGTGGGGCACCGGCCGCCGCAAGACCGCCGTGGCCCGTGTGCGCATCCGTCCCGGCGATGGCAAGTTCATCGTCAACGAGCGCGAGATGGTCAAGTTCTTCACGGAAGAACGCGATCGCAACGACATCATGAACGTGCTGGAGAAGACCAACACCAAGGGCTCGGTGGATGTGGTCGTCAACGCGCATGGCGGCGGCTTCACCGGCCAGGCCGGCGCGATCATTCTTGGGCTTGGGCGCGCCCTCAACAAGTACGATCAGAACCTCGAACCGATCCTGCGCGAGAACGGCTTCCTGACGCGCGACAGCCGCAAGGTCGAGCGCAAGAAGTACGGCCAGTCAGGCGCCCGCCGCCGGTTCCAGTTCTCCAAGCGCTGAGCGGTTCGATTCTGGATTTCGGATTCTGGATTCTGGGTTGGGCGGCCGACCGAATCAGGGAGGGGTGATTCGCACCGCCGCGCGCAACTCGCGGATCGCCTTCTGCAGCGCCCGCACAGTCGCCGGCTCGTTGCGATGGAGTTCGCGCGCCAGCGCGAGCATGGTCTGAGGCGGCTGGCCATCCCATCCGAATCGCCGGATCAGCAATTGGCGCGAGGTCTCCGGGAGTGTCGCGGATCGATCTCGCACTTGGCGCCAGGGATCAAGCCACCCATCCCATTCGTCGAGCCGATCGAACGCGCCGCGAAGCGGTATCGCCGCGCCCGAAGCGTGCCGTGCCGCCGCCTTGGCCGCCGCTGTACTTGCCGGCTCGCGCTGTGCGAGCGTGCGTTCGACCGCGAACGCCACGATGCGATCGAGTCGATGGCCTCTACTGGGATCGATGCCTTCGAGGGCCTCGCGAATGACCAGCGCCGACAGCCGGATCATGCCGGCGATCTGTTCCGCGGGCTGGGTTGTCAGGCTTCGGCCGAGATTGATCTCGATGCGCCGAAGCGCTGACGGGAACGCCAGCAGAGCCAGCCGCCTGTGCAGCCGTGTCGCCCAACGCAGGTCAGTCTCGATGGCGTCGAGAGCCTCGCTCGTGGGATTCTCGCCCTGTGCGAGGCAGTTGATGCCAGCAGCGGCGCGGCGCTTCAGGAAGTTCCAGCCGGCGAGCATTGCAACCTCGACACGCTCGGCGGGCGCCTCCGCGAGCCCGGCCCACTCCAGCAGTGCCAGCGCTTCATCATGCGGAGGCAGCGCCAGCAGATCGGTGCGCAACTCCGGCGCCGAAAGAATCACGCTGTCGGCGCCCTCCAGTGCAAACGTGGGCATGTCGAGGAATTGGACATTCAGGCCGCGAAGCAGTTCGGCGCGGCGGCGATTGACGGCGCGCACGATGGCTGCGCGCGAACGGCCGAATCGCCTGGCCATCGGGCCCAGTTCGACGCCGCGCTGCCAGGCGCGGAGCAGAACTGCGATCTCGCGCGGCGACAGCGGGCCGCGCTCGCCCGCGAAAATCGCCTCGCCCGCCGGTGCAGACTCATCGTGCCGCCGCAGCATCTGGCGGATCGTCTCATGGGCTCGGCCGTGCTTGCGGGCGATGATCCGGGCGGCGGACGAGAGCGAGATGGGCCGGGCCTCACGCAGCCACCTGGCTTCCTCGATGATCAGCGCCTCGGTCTCGCCGCTGATTCGCGTGAAGCGCGACGCCTTCTGCAGGTGTCCGGGCCGCACGGCGGCGAAGCGTTCGAGCGCATCCTCGTAGCACGCAAGTTGCTTCCTGCCCTCGGAGTGCACGACGACGTGACACACCAAGCCTTCGCGCCGGTAGCGCTGAATTGTCTTGGCCGAGACACTCAGGCGCCTGGACACCTCGTCCAGCGCCAGCGCCGCCTTCCCGCCGCGCATGGGAGGCAGATCCAGCGAATCGCTCAGTCGCTGGACCAGATTGCACAGATCGGTGCGCAGTGCAGCGCCCGCGAATGTGACAAGTTCATCGAACTCCTGGCGGTAGCCGGTGATGCGATAGATTACGAACTCGCGCGGATAGGCGAGATCTGGCTCGATGTCGCCGGCAAGGCGCTCCGCCGCGTCCATCTGCCGCTTGCGCGTCTCGGGCGGCGCGTACTCAAGTTGCCGCAGCAGGTCGGCAAGAGCGTCGATCTTGAACGCGGGTGCGCGGGGCATGTGCTGCCATTAGCCCCCGGCCCCCCGGGTGGGTCAACAATCGGACTGCTTCGGCAGCTCCCGGACTAATGGACGGCAGCGCTTTCCCTGCGTTTTGGCTGCAGATGCGGCACATGCTCCACGGCGGTCACCGGCGCAACGTACCGCCGCGGGATGCGCTGATTCAGGCGCGTCAGCAGCTCATGCGGGATCGTTCCCGCCAGCGACGCGAGCGTCGGCAAGTGATTCGGCGCCTTGGGATTCGGCGAGATCACCTCGACGATCCCCCCCACCAGTGCGCTCGCTGCGCCGCTGCTGTTGTCGCCGCGCTTCGCCAGGACATCGGTCAGGTCGATCGAGATCTGATCCATGTTGACGGCGCCGACAACCGGCGCGTAGCCGATCAGTCGGCCATGCTCATCCGATGAGCCCGACGAAGCATTGTCGAACACAGCGACCGATGCGCACGGCGCACCCGCGCGCTCGTTGCTGGTGCCCAGCGTCGTCGGATAGCCGTCGGCATACCCCACGGGTACCAGCCCAAGCGTCGTGTGTCGCCGCGCTTTCCAGCGCGAGCCATACCCAACCGCCACGCCACTCTCGATCGTCTTGATCTGAACGATGCGGCTCTTCCACGCCAGGATCGGTCGCAGTTGGTGTGCATCGCCGATCATCTCGCCCTTCATCCACTCCGAGCCGTACCCCGCCCAGCCCAGGCCGATGCGCACCATCGTCTTGTGGAAGCGCTTGCCGCGCAGCACTGCGAAGGTGTTGGCGGCATGCACGCGACAGTCCTTGGGAATGTGCGCCGCCTGCTCACGCAAGAGTTTCTCGAATGCCGCCAATTGCTGGTTGGTGAATTCGATGTCGCTCTCGGCCGTCGCGAAGTGCGTGAAGATTCCCGCGAGCTTCAGCCGCCTGCATGAGGCGATCTTCTCCAGCACTGCCGGCGCCTCGGTCACCGAGCAGCCGCCCCGGCTCATGCCCGTATCGACCTCAAGGTGCAGGTTGATGGTGAGGCCGTAACGCTCGGTAATGGCGATCAGGTCGCCTGTGTGATCGAGATCGTGCACGGTCAGGTGCACCTTGTCAGCGATCAGGCCGCGGTAGATCTCATCCACCCGTGCGATCTCGCGCACGGGCATGAGCACGAGGATGCGGCACCCCACCGCGGTCTTCATCAGTTCGCCGGCCTGCTCGGGCGTGTACACCGCGAGCATGTCAGCCCCGGCGAAGGCCAGACGCTTGCCGATGCGGGCGGCGCCCAGACCGTAGGCGTCGGCTTTGACAATCGGGCACAGGTGGCACTCGGGCCCGACAATGCGGCGCAACACCCGCATGTTGTGCTCGAGGTCGGTGAGATTGATCTCCAAGACGCTCACGTCGCGCAGGCTCCAAGGCTCCCTCGGCAAGTCCGTTCGTTGAGGTGCAATCTGCGCGGGTTGTATCGGCACGATCGCGATCCTACCATGATGTCCAACACGCGCAGCACGAACGGCGCGGCGTTGGATCGATGATGCGGCGCGCATGCGCCGCCGTCATCATGAGGCAGGCGAGATCGGGCTCCTTTCGGGCGGCGCGACATCGAGTTTCCCTCACCGCCATTCGTCAGGTTCTCCACCGCGCCAGTTTGACGCTTCGCATCGCCAGCCGCATGAACGACATCTTCGATACCACAAAGTCATTCGCCGATCTCGGCCTTTCGCCGCCCATCATCGAAGCCATCAGCAAGCACGGCTTCGTGCATCCCACGCACGTGCAGGCGCAGATCATCCCGCTCTCGCTGTCGGGTCGCGATGTGCTGGGCCAATCCAAGACCGGCACGGGCAAGACCGCCGCGTTCGGCCTGCCGATGCTGCACCTGATTCACGCTGATCAGCCCTTCTCAGGCCTGGTGCTGGTGCCGACGCGCGAACTGGCGATTCAGGTCACCCACGAATTCCGCGAACTCGGCCGTTTCACCGGTCTGCACATCGTGCCCGTCTACGGCGGGCAGAAGATGAATCAGCAGATCGCCAAGCTCAAGAAGAACCCGCACATCATCGTGGGCACGCCCGGCCGCATCATGGACATGCACAGCCGGGGCCTGCTGCCCTACGACCAGGTCAAGGTCGCCGTGCTGGATGAGGTCGATCGCATGCTCGACATCGGCTTCCGCGACGACATTCGCAAGATCCTGGGCACGATGCGGCACCCGCATCAGACGATCTTCGTGTCCGCCACGATCTCCGACGAGATCGAACGCCTCGCGCGGCAATACATGAAGGACCCGCAGCGCCTGGAACTCAAGGAGAGCAAGAGCCTGACGGTTTCGCAGGTCGAGCAGCATTACTTCAGCGTGCAACTGTGGGACAAGAACCGCCTGCTGGTGCACCTGCTGACGCACGAGGAGCCCGCGCTGACGCTGGTCTTCTGCCGCATGAAAACAACGGTGGATGCGCTGACCGAGTATCTCAACCGCCACGGCGTCGAGGCCCACGCGATGCATGGCGACATGTACCAGGGCGCGCGCAACAAGGTCATGGAGAAGTTTCGCACCGGCCAACTGAGCGTGCTGGTCGCCAGCGATCTAGCAGCCCGCGGGCTCGATGTCGATGACATCAGCCACGTGATCAACTACGACCTGCCCGAGGACCCCGACGTGTACGTGCACCGCATCGGGCGCACGGCACGGGCCGGGCGCAAGGGCATCGCCTGGGCGTTCGTCACGCCCGAGCAGGGCGAGTTGCTGACGGCAATCGAGATGCTGACCAACGTCGAGATTCCGCGCAAGGAGTTCGAGGATTTCGTGCCGGGGCCGATTCCCGAGGAGATTCGCATTCGTCGCGAGCGCGATGTCCAGCGTCTGGAGCGCGCTCGTAACGAGCCCAGCCGCGGCATGGCTGCAACGCCGCCGCCCATCGCCGCCGCCACCGTCGATGCCTCGAAGTTCCCCGGCGGCCTTGTGCCCTCAGCGCGGCCCGCCAAGACGCTCGGTGGCCGGATGCGCACCAAGCGACGCTGAATGAGTTCGACAGGAGCAGCGGGGCTTTCGTGTATCTTCCTGCGCGATGATCGTCATTCACGACGAGGTTCAAAGCGCGCTACAGGAAGGCCGGCCGGTTGTCGCGCTGGAAAGCGCGGTGATCACCGCCGGACTGCCGCGCGAGACAGTTGTGCTGTCGTCGAGATTGAACATCGAGGGCTGGCGTCGAAACGAACCGGTCAACCTCGAACTCGCGCGGGCGATGGAGCGCGCGGTTCGTGCCGGTGCCGCGATCCCGGCCACCATTGCCATTGTCAAAGGCCAGCTCCGCATCGGCCTGACCGCAGCTGAACTCGAAGCCCTGGCCATCGATGCCCATGCGGGCAAGGCCTCGATCACCGACCTTGCGCACGCACTGGCGCAATCTGGTTCGACCGCGGGCACGACCGTCAGCGGCACGCTTGCAGCGCTCGCGGCTGTGCAGCATCCGATCCGCGTGTTCGCCACCGGCGGCATCGGCGGCGTGCATCGCAATTGGCAGAGATGCCCCGATGTCTCGGCTGATCTCCGCGCCTTGGCGTCAACGCCGGTGTGTGTCGTCTGCTCGGGCGGCAAGTCGATCCTCGATCTCCCCGCCACGCTTGAGACGCTTGAAGCCCTCAACGTGCCGGTGCTGGGCTATCGCACACATCTGTTCCCGCAGTTTCAGTCGCTGGGAACGACCGACTTGCGCATGCGTCTGAAGGTGGACGATGCGCGCGAAGTCGCACAGGTCTGCGCGAATCATTGGAGAGCATTGCGAGGGTCGACGGGCGTGCTGCTGGCCAATCCCGTGCCGGCCGAGTTTGCGGTCGATGCGGTCGAGATGGCTCTGGCGGTGGAGGCCGCCGAGCGCGAGGCGAAGAAGCGCGGCGTAATCGGTGCCATGCGCACGCCCTTCCTGCTCAGCGAGATCGCTCGCCTCACAGAGAACAAGTCGCTTGAGTCGAACATCGCGCTGCTCCTCAGCAACGCTCGCCTCGCTGCCGAAGTTGCGCGAGCGATGACGATGAGTCTCGATCATTGAATGGGAACATGCCCGCAAATCTGGCTCGTTCAGGGCTCTTGAGTCGTCTGGGTGTGCACCTTGACATTCCCCTCCAGCCCTGCTCTACTTGTGGGTGAGCGAGCGGGCCGCTGGGGGCTCCCTGTGGGGATATCCGCGGCCGCCCGGCTCCGTTGAAACGTTCCTGTTCTCAATTCACCTCCGGCTCTGACGATCCGTCGGCTGATCGTCCATGCTCGCGGTGAAGCCAGGCTGATCAACCCCCTTCGCCAGCCAATGCGGCACGTACGTGCCACCGGCTGGGCCGCTGGGCTTGCAGCCTTCCCAGTTCCCGTCGCGGGCATTCGCCCCCGTGCACACTCCAGAGAGGCAATCAGACTTCGTGCCTGCCACCAGCCAGCCCCCCCCGGCGTCCGCTTTGCCTGCGCCCGCTGGTCACACCGAAACCGCCTTGAACGGCGAGGTAGTCGCCGCATCGCCTCCGATCGCCCCTGAAGCGACGACGCAGCAGCGCCAGCCTCAGCAGCCCCCACCACCGTACGAGGCTACAGGCATCCTCGAATGGCCGGGCAATGGCATGGACGGCCGCATACGCCAGTTCGACAACGGCCTGGTGGAATCCTACGACGACCCATTCGTGCCTTTCGAGATGGGCGAGGCCTACCCCCTGCGGCAAGGGCAGAAGATCACAGCGGAAGTGCAGTTGCGTCGCCCGCGCCGTCGCCGCGGCCGCAGCAAGCCCAAGCCGGCCCGGCCGATCGTCGAGCGCATCAAGGCCATCGAAGGCGTGGCAATCGAGCAGTTTGCGCAGCGCAAGCGCTTTGAGGATCTCACTCCGCTCGATCCCCAGCCTCGCATGACGCTCGAATACCCGGGTTGCCCGCCTGCCTGCCGGCTGATCGATCTGTTCTGTCCGATCGGCTACGGCACGCGCGGCCTGATCGTCGCGCCGCCCAAGGCGGGCAAGACCATCCTCCTTCAGAACATCGCTTTCGGCATCAAGCGCAATCATCCCGAAGTCGAACTCGTTGCGCTGCTCATCGATGAGCGGCCCGAAGAAGTCACCGACTTCAAGCGCAACGTGCCCGCGCACGTGCTGGCGTCGAACAACGATCAGGATGTCGAGCGGCATCTGTCGCTGGGCATCCTCGCCATCGAGCGCGCCAGGCGCATGCTCGAAGCGGGCAAGGACGTCGTGGTGCTGCTCGACAGCATCACGCGCCTGGGCCGGGCGTTCAACAACTCGAGGCGCTACGGTTCGGGCGGCCGAACCATGTCTGGCGGCCTCGACAGCCGCGCGCTGGAAGTGCCCAAGCAACTTTTCGGCGCCGCGCGCAAGGCCGAGGAGGGCGGCTCGCTGACCATCATCGGTTCATGCCTGGTGGATACCGGCTCGCGGGCCGATCAGATCATCTTCGAAGAGTTCAAGGGCACCGGCAACATGGAGTTGATCCTCGATCGCTCCATCTCCGAGCAGCGGATCTTCCCGGCGATCAACCTCGCCGCCTCGGGCACGCGCAAGGAGCACCTGCTCATGAGCGAGCAGGAACTCAAGACCGTGACGGCCCTGCGGCGAAGGCTGATGAGCATGAAACCCCCGCAGCAGATCGACCAGTTGCTGGCCGCGCTCAAGCGCTATCCCACGAACGAGGACATGGTCAAGGGCTGATCGGGCGAAGCGAGGTCACCGTCGCCGGCGCTGGCCGCGCACACACGCGACTGCCAGCAGCGCGAGAACCGAAGGGCCCGGAGCGACATACGTGTTGAAGGTCTGGAACGGCTGGTGAATGACCGGGAAACCGCCGCCTTGGCCCATGGGAGGAAAGAGGTCGATGTTGATCGTCCCGCGGATGTTCTCGCCGGCCCGCACCGTAAGCTGCATGATCAGCACGCGCAGCGCGCTGTCGCCGTCGCCGGTCCAGCCCGCCAGAGTCTGCGGCGGCGGGATGTCCGGGGTCGACGGATTCGTGTCGTGATCGAATGTCGGCACGGTGTACCAGCCGCCGTTGGTGTACGTCGTGCTCGTGCCGGAGATTCCCGTAAACCCGGGTGTGAGGTAGGTCATGTCGCCGTATGGCGACTGATCTGTGACCGAGACCCCAATGGTCACGAATGTGTCCCACTGCTCGTTGGGATCGAGGCCTATCACCGCGGCTGAAGGAGCCGTGATCCGATCGAGCGGCGAGTTGTAGAACGCGCTGCCGGGGGCCGTGTCGTTGGAGTTCCGTGTCTGCAGAGTCATCGGCCCGAGCATGGGGCTGCCGAACACTGCCACCAACCGATCGCCGGGATCGTCGAAGTTGGCGTAGAGCCGGTAGACGTCGTAGGACTGGCCGCCAATCGGCACCGTCGCGTGCAGGTGGGCTGAGATGCCGGTGTAGACCGCCCAAGCGGACGGAGCGAAAGCGGCGGAAGCCGTCACGGCACCGATCCACGTCGTCAGATTGCGCATTGTTCGCTCCTTGTCCCAGGAAACCCGATGGAACGGCGCCTGGTTGACGAGCGTGCACCGTCCTACCTGACGATACGGCGGTATCTCCGCGGGGCTGCGCTCCAGTCGTCAGAGCCTCTGTAAATGTGCGGCAGGCCCCGAGGCGCGATGGCGCAAAAAGAACGCTGCCGCTGGAGATTCCAGCGGCAGCGTTGAGAACTATGTCAGCGTGCAGTCGCGAAACTGAAGGGATCAGGCGCGACGACGACGGCTGCCAACGACGCCAGCCAGGCCGAGCAGGGCGAGCGCGCCCGGAGCGGGGATGAGCGTGTTGAAGGTCACGTTCTGCACGAAGGTGTCGGCGGTGGCGCCAGACGGACGGAAGGTCAGGCCAAAGGTGCCGCGAACGTTGTTGCCCGCAGCAACGCTGAACTGGCCAATCAGGATGTGCGTGCCCTGGTTGAGGCCCGCAGTGATGACCGGGTTGAACCACGACATGTTGGTGTTGCCCGTTACACCCGTGGTGAACAGCGCGGCCGGGAAGCCGGGGCTGAACTGCGTGGGATCCGAGCCGGCATCGCCGGGCTCAAAGCCGATGGAGACATAGGTGTCCCAAGCCAGCGATGGCGACACGCCAAAGAGAGCCGCGTTCGGGCCGGAGTTGCCGCCGAAGCTGTTGTTGAAGAAGCTGCCGCCGGGACCAGTGTCGAGGGCGTTGCGAGGCTCGATGGACAGCGGGGTGCCGGGGGTGGCCGCCGGGTTGCCGTACACCGACGTCAGGGTGTCGCCGGCGTTGTCGAAGTTGGCGAAGATCTGATAGGTCGTGATGAGCTGGGCGCCGCCACCACCCGGGTCACCAACGAGCACCGCGTGAGGTGCCGAGGTAAACGAGATGCCCGTGAACGCCGCGTTTGCGGCGCTTGACAGGATCATCGCCGTAGCGACGCCTGCCAAGGCTGACAAAGTTTTCACTTTCATTGATGGACCTTTCTTCTTTGAGTCTCTAGAGGACTGCCAGATTGAACGATGCGTGCACGAATGCCGCTCGCTTACCCCTTACTTCCAACGTCGAAGATACCGCAGCCGCCATGGGAGTCAAGGGCCTACCTCTCCGGAAAACGAAGATTTGAAGATGGGTAAATCAACGCCAGACCGCAGAACATGCTTCCCTCAACGGACAATGACAGGCTGCGGCCGAATCACACTGAAGTCGGAACCTCACCCGATCTTGTAAACGCAACCCGGAGGAGTTCGCTCATCTCTTGAGCGGCAACCAGCCTCCTTTGCATCAAAAACGCGGCTCTGCGCCCTCAAATCCCCCAGATTATTTGTGGATAACTTCGCCTCGAAGGATCAACGGCGCTGATCCGACAACGCGGGCTCGCACGATTCGACCGACCAAGCCTTCAGGATTCTGATCGGTCGACGAGAAGACCACGATCAGATCACCCGAAGTGCGGCCGGACAACTGCACCTCCTGCACCTCCGCAGAGGCATGAGATGCGCGCATCGATCTCGCCGTGCCCTTCCGTTCCCAGCGCAGCTCGACGCCATGTGGAGCCCGCGACGTTCGGCGATCCGACGACCCGCTCGTGCGGCTGATGCGCTCAACGAACACATCGACCTCCCGGCCTTCCCACTCGCGATGCACCTCGGCGCTGATGCGCCCCTGCAGCGCCAGCAGTGCGTTGTTGCGCCGGCGCTTCACATCATCGGGCACATCGTCCTCAAATCGCTCGATCGCCGTCGTGCCCGGCCGCGGCGAGTATTTGAAGATGAAGCTGTTCTTGAGGCGCACGCGCTCCAGCAACTCGCACGTCTGCGCAAAATCGTCGTCCGTTTCGGTCGGGAAGCCGACGATGAAGTCGCCTGCGATGCACACATCAGGCAGAAACGCCCGGGCCCGCTCGATGAAATCCAGGTACTCCTGGACGCTGTAGCCGCGGTTCATCATTCTGAGGATGCGGTTCGAACCCGATTGCGCCGGCACGTGCAAGTAGCGGCAGATGCGCGGCGAATCGCGCATGACCGCCAGTACATCGTCGCCGAAATCGCGCGGGTAACTCGTCACGAAGCGAAGACGCTCGATCGTCGGAACCTCATCGTGAATGCGTCGCAGCAGATCAGCGAAACTCGTGGACCGTTGAGCGCTGACTGCTGAACGCTGGCCGTTCGCTCTGCCACCGACTTGCGGCAATTCCATCCCATCGGCGCCCACGGCGGCCCCATGCACGTAGTGATAGTGATTGACGGTCTGACCCAGCAGGGTGATTTCGATCACGCCCGCATCGGCGAGTCTGCGGCATTCGTCGATGATCGCCTGCGGCGGCCGATGCACCTCAGCCCCGCGCGTGAATGGCACCACGCAATAGGTGCAGAATTTGTTGCAGCCGCGCGTGATGCGCACGTACGCGGAACGGCCGGCATGCTCGGCTCGATCCGGATCGAAGGCCCGCGAGAGATCAAGCATCTCGAGGTTGTCGGAGGCAGCCGCCAGAGTCGATGACCGTCGATGGTTGTTGCCCTGCAGTGCGATGCTCGCCGCGCGCGCCTCGGCCCGCTCCAGCGAATCAAGGGCCCTGGTCCTGCAGGCGTTGTCGATCAGCATCGGCAACTTGTCGAGTTCGCCGGGGCCGCACATCAGATCGACCTGCGGGAAGCGCCGCATCATCGTCGGGCCTTCGCGCTCCGCCATGCAGCCGATGACGCCCAGAACGAAGCCGCTCGACCAGCCGGATTCCGCCGTGCCGGCAGCACCGGCCTGCTTGCGCTTGCCCATGATGCCCAGGCGGCTCCAGACCTTCTGCTCGGCCTGCTCGCGCACTGAACAGGTGTTGTACAGAACGACGTCGGCGCCTTCGGCGTGCGGCACGAAGCGATAGCCCAGCGCGGCCAGATGGCCCCGCACCAGTTCGCTGTCCAGTTCGTTCATCTGGCAGCCAAAGGTCTCGAGATAGACCGTTCGACTGGCTCCACCGGCCTGTATCCGGTCCGTGCCGCTGGTCCGTTCGTTTGCTGATTCGCGCGACTCAGCGGGCGCAGACCCGAGGAATCCCAACCCGCCGGCGCGTGTCGGATCATCATGAATGGCAATTGAAAGCGGAAGGTCCTTCATTATTCAGAAGATTCCCCGCCCGACAGAACTCGAGGTAGGCATTGATCGTAGCAATCACGGTTGGCCAGTCGGGCCATGCCGCAAAAACTTGTGGGCTTGCCCCGCATGGCAAGCCGATCGTCGGGTACCATCAAGCGACCGGGTCGCGAGGGCGGCCTTGTCTGCCAGGGATGGCCAGC
>Ga0111538_10001463_pt1 | contig 33072 bp, 21 predicted proteins | sample SoiMethybrSBSTD1_FD_79669 | JGI IMG/M metagenome (GOLD analysis project Ga0111538, IMG submission 79669) | Bulk soil microbial communities from a Populus tree surrounding site in Tennessee, USA - Soil MetaG P. TD hybrid SBSTD1 (version 2)... | ecosystem: Environmental > Terrestrial > Soil >...
AGTCGAGCTCCAGGGCTGGCCGGTCCCCCTCGGCTCGCGCTTCGGCACCTATGCGACCGGCGGAACGGGCTCGCCGCTCCTCGGCGACGTCGACCAGGACGGGCGCCCCGAGGCGGTGATCGCCCTCGGCAACGGGATCGTCGTGGCGCTCGAGCCGGACGGCCGCGTGACCCCGGACTGGCCCATCTCCGTTCCGGGAGCGGCCGATGACACGCCGCTCCTCACGTCGCTCAACGGCACCGACCTACCCCCCGACCCGCCCGGGGCCGCGTGGACGCACCTCGTCGCGGGAGGCGGCTTCGACGGAAGTCTCGCGGCGTACCAGCTCCCGGCACGGGCGGATAGCGCCTTCTTCACCACCGACGGGGTGTCGTCGCGCTTCCCGTGGCAGGAATGGGGCGGAAACCGCCGCCGGACGTCGGTCCTCGAGGACACGGTTCTCGTGGCCGCGGCACCCGTCGCCGCGGCCCTCGCGAAGGGCTCGGTGTATTGCTTCCCGAACCCCGCCCGAGGCAATGAGATCGGAGTGGCCTACACGCTGGGCGGCGGAGTCACCGAGGTGGTCATCCGCGTGCTCGATCCCACGGGGCGGGAGGTCCAGCGGCTGACCCCATCCACAGCCCCGACGCAAAATGTGGCCAGAATCTTGCTCAACAATATGGCTAGCGGTGTTTACGTAGTACGCGTCGAGGCGAAGAGGGACGGGGCCTCGGACGTTCAATTTCAAAAATTCGCCGTTGTACGGTAGGCCTATGTGTCGATATAATAAGGCGTTGTCGTTATCCATATCCCGGCCGGCCGAAGGGACCCGTAACCTGACCCGCATCGTTGCCATCGCCTTCGCGATTCTCGGGGCCGCCTTCGTCGTCTCTCCTTGCGTCCAAGCTTCCCCATTGGATTTCGAGGACGCGACGCCTCAGGAGATTCTGCTCGCCCAGCGGTCCATCGCCGATACGACGTCCTCCCAGCAGGACATGCACCCCGGCACGGTCGTGGACAATCAGAGTCCGGTCCTCGATACGGAGCACCACGTATCCTCGGGGCGCGCCTTCATCTACAACCTGATCCTTCCAGGAACCGGGCACCTCTACGCCGGATACAAGCGCGGATGGGCGCACCTGGGCGTGGAAGGCGCGACGTGGCTTACGTATTTCTACTACCATGACCGCGGCGTGCAGAAGGAAAACCAGTTCGAGGCGTTCGCCGACGACCACTGGGACTACGACAAGTGGATCTCGGACTGCGGCTGCTCCGGGTCGCCGCAGGACAGCATCATCGTGTACTTCAAGGAAAACAATACCCAGCAGTACTACGAGGACATCGGGAAACTCGACTACTACTGGCAGGGCTGGGACGATTACAACAGCACGAAGCAGGACTCGGACAATCGCCGCTACTATTACGGCGTCCGGAACGACAGCAACAATTTCTTCAAGAATGCGCGCTATGCGGTCGTGGTTGCCTTCGTGAACCGGATCGTGAGCGCAGTCGACGTCCTGCGGTTGACGAAAAAGGAGCCAACCCTCAACATCGGCTCCGACGCAACGCTTCACTTCAAGGTGAGGACCAAGCCGTTCAACAGCGAGAACGCTTTTGGTGTACGCCTCGTCAAAAAATACTGAGATCACGATCGGGTTCCTGCTGGCGGCCGCGCTCCTAGCGGCGGCCTCGCCGGCGCTTGCCCTCGCGAGTCCCGAATCTCCGGCCCGCGCGGCGTGGGCGCCGATGACCGCGCTCTACGGTGAGGCCTGGCTGGCCCAGACGACCGATCCCGCGGCGCCCCCTCCCGCCGTGGGCTCCGCGCCGGCCCCGCCGACCAACAGCAAGAAGGCGCTCCTCTACTCCCTCATCCTCCCCGGCCTGGGCGAGATGTCGATGGGGGAGAAGGGTCGGGCGACCGGCTTCTTCATCGCCGAGGGGCTCATCTGGGCGAGCTACACCTACTGGACCGTCGCGGGCAATCTCCGCCAGGACGACTACATCGAGCAGGCACAGATCAACGCGGGCGTGGGCATCAGCAAGGAGAGCGACGATTACTGGCGTCTCGTGGGGCAGTACACGTCCTCGAGCGGGGAAGGCCCCGGGAGCTACGAAGAGGATCTGAGGCGCGAGGCCCGGGATACCTATCCGAGCGATCCCGCGGCCCAGGACGCTTTCGTCGCGGAGCATCTCCCGACGGGGGACAAGGCCTGGTCGTGGAGCACGTCCGCGCTCCAGGCGGAATACGTCGACACCCGCGAGACCAGCAACCGCGCGCACAACAAGGCGAAGTACTCGTTCGCGGCGGCGATCCTGAATCGCGTCGTCAGCGTGATCGACGTCCAGATGCTGAGGCACAAGGCTTCGAAAGCAGCCCGGGGCGAGAGCGCGATCCGGGCCGAGACGCGAGTGTACGCCGATGCCGTCGAGGACGGCGGGAGGTTGGTGGTCGAGCGCCGGTTCTAGCGATATCCACCGCTCCGCCGCGCTCCACGCGCCACGGAATTCCATGAGCGGTCGTACCCCAGCAGTCTCCTTCCCGTCCCGGTCCATCGTCCTCGCGTCGGTCCTCGCGGTCGCCCTGGTCCCGGCCGCGATCCGCGCGGCTCCCGACGTCGGCACGGAGAGCCGTCCCGGCCCTCCGCACGCGCTGCGCGCGGAGCGCGTGCTCGACGCCGCGACGCTCGACCGGCTCGGCGTACCCCACCCCACGCGCATCGTCTTCGACGCGAATCATTGCCTCTACGTGCTGGACGCCGCCGCGCGGCGGATCGTGAAGCTCGATCCCGCGGGCCAGCCCCTTTGGGATCTCGGCGGCTACGGCGACGACGAACAGTCGTTCTCGCTCCCCTCGGATCTCGCCATCGATCGCAGGCAATCCCTTCTCGTGCTCGACCGGGGGAAGAACGCACTCGTCGCGTTCGATCCGGCGGGGCACTTCCTCGGGGTCCGCTCCTTTGGCGAGACCGTCGCGACCGATGCCGCCGATCCCGGATCGCGCCTCCTCTTCGATCCGTTCGGCGATCTGTGGCTGCTCGGCGCGCGCGACCGGGACTTGATCCCGCTCGACGACCGGCTCGAGCGCTCGCGCCGATCGCGCTTCCTGGCGCCCGAGGCATCCGCCGGGAGCCCTGAGGTTGCGGTCTATCTGCCGACCTCGGGAGGCTGGTTCTTCGACGCGGCCGGACGGAAGCTCCGCCGGTTCGGCAACAACGGGCAGATCGCGCCGGCGGTCGCGGACTCTCTGGCGCCGAGCGGCGCCGCGGACCTGGCGGTGGACCAGGCGGGATTCCTCTACGCCGCGGATCCGGGCGGGCAGCGTCTCCTCGTGCTCGACGACCAGGGCGCGCTCCGGATCGAGCGCGCACTCGGCGGCGCGGACGTGCCGTGGCATCCCGTCGCCGTCGCCGTGAGCCGGTCGGACCGGGTCGCGATCCTCGACTCGGAGCGTGGTGAGATCCAGATCCTGGCCATCGAGCGGGAGCGCGTGCCGTGAGCGACATTCGCCGCGCGGGCGGCTGGATCGCCATGTCGATCGGCGCTACGTTCGCGTGCACCCTCGGAACGCTTCCCGCCGACGCGCGCCCCATCGATTCCCTCTGCCCGGGGGGCTGTGACGCACCGCGCGACACCGTCGTCCTCGAGCTCCCCGTGGCGCGCGCGCCGTCGCTCCTCGCGCTCCGGGCGAGCGGACCGCTCGCGGCCGGCGCTGCGGACGCGCCCGATTCCACGGCGAGCGTCCTTCGCAACGAGACCCGCCCCTGGACCGCGCCCGCCACGGCTGGCACGGCGGGAACGATCGCCGACGGCTCCTCGAACGACGCGATCACGTTCAGCGGGCTCAAGCTCGTGAGCGTCGAAGTCGGTGCGAATCGCGCCGCGTCGATGACGCAGTCGCTCGACCTCACGATCCGCGGCCGGATCGCGGGGGACGTGGAGGTCGCGGCGAGCTTGAGCGACCGCCGCCTCCCCTTCGAGCCGGACGGATCGAGCCGCGAGCTCGAGGATCTCGACAACATCACGCTCTCCCTGAAGGCGCCCCACGGCGAAGCCACCATGGGGGACTTCCTCCTGGACGGCGTGCCGGGCGAGTTCGCGCGTCTCACGCGCCATCTCCAGGGCGTGCAGGGCTCCGCCAAGACGGGCCAGGCGCACTGGGACGTCGCCGCGGCGAGCGAGAAGGGGGAGAAGCGGACCCTCGAGTTCCGCGGCGAGGAAGGCCGGCAAGGACCGTATCCGCTCCTCACTTCCGCGCTCGGCGAGTCGAACGAAGGGATCGTGGCCGGCTCCGAGGCGATCTGGCTCGACGGCGCGCGGCTGAAGCGCGGCGCGGACGCCGACTACGTCATCGACTACGGCGCGTCCAACGTGACCTTCACCATCCACCGTCCCATCACGGCGCAGAGCCGGATCGCCGTCGACTTCGAAGCCGCCTCGAGCCGCTACCGCCGGAGTCTCTATGCCGCGAGCACGCAGGGGAATGTCCCCGGCCGTGGAGGCTGGTACGCCAACTACGTGAGCGAGGGGGACGATCCGTCGAGTCCGATCGGCGCGGAGCTGACCGCCGACGATCGCGCGGCGTTGAGCGCGCTCGGCGACTCTGCCGACTCGATCCTTCCGAGCGGCGTGCGCTACGCCGGTCCGGGGCAAGGATCCTACGAATGGGACGAGTCGGACGCCGCGAACCCGCACTGGGTCTTTCTCGGTGCGTCGCACGGAACGTACGACGTCGAGTTCGCGAGCGTGGGCGCAGGCGAGGGGGCCTACTCGGACACGACATCGGTCGAGGGCGTGCGCTTCTACCGCTACCGCGGCGTGAATCTAGGCTCCTATGCGCCGGGCCGCGCGCTCGCGGTGCCCAGCTCCCGCCGCCTCGTCGACGTCGGAGGATCCGCGCGCCTCTTCGGCGCGCTCGGCGTGGACGGCGAGGTGGCCCGGTCGGGCTTCGACAAGAACGCGCTCTCGTCGCGCGACGACGGAGACAACGCCGGAACGGCCGCGCGATTCGAGGCGCGCCTCGATCCCAGGGCGGTCGCGATCGGCGGACTCAAGCTCGGCTCGATCCAGGCCCAGGGGCGCGTGCGCTCGCGCGACGATCGCTTCGAAGCATTCGACCGCACCGATCCCGCGTTCGAGTACGAGCGCTGGAATCAGGCGCCCTCGAGCGCCGGCGAGGATCGCCAGGAGCTGTCGCTCCAGTACACGCCGGTGCCCGCGCTCGCGCTGCGCGGCGACCTGGGCCGGCGCCGCGTGACCGGGGGGTCGGAATCGGTGCGGCGGGGAGCGCAAGCAGTCCTCCATTCGGCGCTGACCGGAACGCTGAGCTGGGAAGAAGCCCGAAACGCGATGAACGGGTTGAGCGGTCTCCGTTCGATCCTGGGCGGAGACCTCGGCCGGGACCAGGGGTGGTTCCAGCCGCGCGTCACCGCGAAGGAGGAGCGCATCGAAGGTCAGGACGGGGACAGCGTGGATGCGCGCTGGAACCGGGATCTCGGCATGATCCTTCGCCTCGTCGCAGGCAAGGCGCTCAAGTTGCGCGGCGGCTACGCGCGCCACGACGGCTCGGTCACGGACGCGGGCATCGTGGCGGAAGATCAGGCGTTCACCTGGGACGGGGGGCTATCGGCTCGCTTCGGCTCGTCCTTCTCGCTCGACGGCGGCTTCACGCGGCGGCGCGCGGAGTCCTCGACGGGGCCGCAGGCGACGAACCTGGCGCAGCTCGCGGTGCAGGCGGGGCGTCCCGGGGCGCCGGTCAGCTCGGAGCTCCGCTACGACGTGAACCAGCTCCGCGAGGCCTCGCTCGTGCGCGAGCTCAAGTCGGTTGGAGACGGAAGCGGATCGTACGATGCGTACGGCAATCCGCGGCTCGGTGGCGGCTACGAGCTCGTGACCTCGACCGGCGATCCCACCACGCGCTCGCGCGCGGTCGTGCAGCTTCGGCTCGACGCATTCCCGTCGCGCGCCGCACGCGCGCCTGGGAAGACCCCTGCGCTCTGGCGCGGACTCGGCGGGAGCACCTTCCTCCGCGTGGAAGCGCTCTCGACGCTTCCGCTCGGCAGTCCCGACCAGGCGTTCCGCCCCGATGCCTACCTCGATCCCGAGACGACGATTCGCGGGGACGTCACGGCGCGTCAGACGCTGGAGTTCGCTCCCGCGGGCCGCCGCTACGATCTGCGCGGCGAAGTGGGCTATCGGCGCGAGCAGAGCGCGGAGATCGATGACCTGACGACCGAACGCCGCACCGGGGATGCGCGCATGACGCTGCGGCATCCCATACCGGGCGGACTCCGGGGGACGTGGACCGTCACCTACGATCGCTCGCGCCAGTCGATCGCGCGGCAGGACTCCCCGGATTCGTACGCCTCTCAGATGCGCGGCCGCGGCTTCGAGGGGGAGATCGCGCGCGAGCTGCGCGGCTTCGGCCAAGTTTCGATCCTCGCGCGGCAGCGCCGCGACATCGATCTCACGCACGGCGGCTACCTCGACCTCTGGTCGGCGGGTCCCACCGCGCGGTACGCCGGAGGCGCGAAGCTCCGGGTCGATGCGCGCGCTCTCTACGGCTGGAGCGCGCAGCAAGGCGTGTACGCGCCCCCTGGCCTCTACACGACGGTCCCGGTCGGCGGGCGGCTCGACTACGACCTGCTGGGCGAGTACCGGATCCACGACCGCGTCTCGCTCTCACTCAACTGGACCGGATTCCAGGCGCCGAGCCGTCCCGCGTACTACACGGGTCGCTTCGAGCTGAAGGGGAGCTTCTGATGCGCGCGCGCGATCGTGACGTGGCGCGGTTCGTGGCGCGGGTCCTCGGGCTCGCGATGGCTCTCGCCACGCTGGCAGGAGGGGCGCGCGCCTCCGATCAAGGCAACGCGTCCGCCGATCCGCGTTTTGCGCTCCGGGTCGAAGGCATCGCCGACTCCGTGGTCGCGGCCGAAGCCGGCGGAGCGCCGCTCGAGCGGCTGTGGCAGCGCACCGAGATCGAGCGCCTCGCCGGACGCCTGCGCGATCGGCTCGCGCTCTACGGGCGCTACGACGCCTTGGTGCGGCTCACGCTCGAGGAGGGGAGCGGCACGACGCCCGGAACCGCGACGATCCAGATCGAGGGGACCGCGGCGGCCCCGGCGCCCGCGCGGCACCCGGTCCCCGCGTTGAGACTCGCTCCCTCTGGCGCGGTCGGGATCCACGATCCGTCGGGCGTGTTCGCGCGCGGAGCCAAAGGGGACGTCTCTCCGCAGGCGATCGCCGGCGGGCTCGACGCCCTCCGCGACGCGGCCGTCGACCTCGGACGCTACGCAGCCACGGTGAGTCTCGACTCGATCGTTCCCGCCGGCGATTCCGTCCGCGTGCACGTGCGTCTCGCGACCGGACCGCCGGTCGTCTTCGACAGCCTCGAGATCCCCGGCGCCTCCGTGACGAAGCCCCGCTCCGCGGCGACGATCGCTGGCCTCAAGGAGGGGCGCGTGCTCACGCCGGAGCTGGTGCTGGAAGCGCGCGACCGGCTGCGCTCGAGCGAGCTCTTCGCGTTCGTCGGCGAGCCTCGTGTCGTGCCTGGCCCAGAGCCAGGACACGGCCACGTGGTCATTCCCGTCGAGGAATCGAGCGCGAGCCAGTTCGAGGGGGCGCTCGGCGTCGCGCCCGGCGAAGGACTCACGGGACGCGTCGACCTTGGCCTCGGGAACATCGCGGGTACCGGCCGAGCTGCCGGCGCGCGCTGGGTCGGATTCGGAAACGGCCGCTCGCTCTACGCGCTCCGCTACAAGGAGCCGTCCCTGTTCGGGCGCGCGCTCGACGCGAGCCTCGCCCTGGATGCGGACCTCGCGGACTCGCTCTTCAGCCACACGGGCTGGTCGATCGCGCTGGGCGGCCGGCCGGCGGCGCGCACGCGCGTCGAAGCCGCGGTCGAGCGGAGCGGCACGGTCTACACCGGGCTGTCCCGCGGCTCGAGCTCGACCTGGTCGATCCGCGGCGGCGCGGGATGGGATCGCCTTCAACCCGTCATGAATCCGTCGCGCGGCGTGAGCGTTTCGCTCGATGTCGAAGGGGGACGGCGCACGGACGCGTTCCCCGGATTCGAGGAATCCCGCCGCGGGGTCCTGCGCGGGAAGGCGGAGCTCGCGTCCGCCGCGTCGCTCGGCGGGTCGCGCGTCCTCTTCGGATCGGTGCGCGCGGAAGAGGTCAGGCTCGGCGACGGCGACTTTCCGATCGAGGAGCTTCGCTACCTCGGAGGAAGCGAAGGGCTCCGCGGCCATCGGGACCGCGCCTTCGCCGGCAACCGGATCCTCGCGATGACGCTCGAGCATCGGTGGATCACCGATCCGCGCGGCGGTCGCGCGTATTTCTTCGTCGACGGCGGGGCGCACGCGCTCGACGCGCCGCTCCAGGCTGGCGTCCCCGCGGGCACGGTGGACGCTTCGGCGGCTCCGGCCTCGACGTCGCTCTCGCGGACGGAGTTGAGCGACGGATGGGAGTTGGGGTACGGTGCCGGACTTCAGACGCGCATGGCGTCGGGTTTGATGGGGGTCGAGCTCGGCCTCCGCCCGGGCGCCGCGCTACGGGAGGCGACGATCCACATCCGATACGCGAGCCGCTGGTGAGCGCGCGCGCCGAGCAGAAGATCCGGTCCCTGAGGAACGAGATCGCGCGGCACGACCACCTCTACTACACGATCGGCGAGCCGGAGATCTCCGATCGCGAGTACGACGCGCTCCTGAAAGAGCTCGAGGAGCTCGAGCGCGCCCACCCCGAGTATGCGGACCCCGACTCGCCCACCTCCCGGGTGGCGAAGGGGCTCCTCACCGGATTTCCCACCGTGCGCCACACGGCGCCGATGCTGAGCCTCGACAACACGTATTCGCTCGACGAGGTGGCGGAGTTCGACGCCCGCGTCCGGAAAACGCTCGGGAAGGAGCGGATCGACTACTCGGTGGAGCCCAAGGTGGACGGCGTCGCGATCCACCTTCGTTACGAGCGCGGACGCTTCGTCCTCGGCTTGACGCGCGGCGACGGCGAGCGGGGCGACGACATCACCGCGAATCTCCGGACCATCCGCTCCATCCCGCTTCGCCTGACCGGCAAGGAGATCCCCGATCTCGTCGAGGTCAGGGGCGAGGTCTACATGGAGACCGCCGCCTTCCAGAAGATGAACGAGCGCCGCGCGGCGGACGGGAAGCCGACGTTCATGAACCCGAGGAACGCGACGACCGGCAGCCTGAAGATGCTCGACACGACCGAAGTGAGCCGCCGTCCGCTCCAGATGTTCGTCTACCAGCTCCTCCACCCGGATCGCTATGGAATCGACGCGCATCTCGAGGCGCTCGCTCTGGCGAAGAAGCTCGGCCTGCGCGTGAATCCGCGGAACTCGCTCGCCAGGGGCTACGACGATCTCAGGAAGCAGTGCGAAGCGTGGGGCGAGGAGTGGGGATCGCTCGCGTACGGCGCGGACGGCCTCGTGATCAAGGTGAACGACCTCGAGGACGCGCGCCGCCTCGGCTCGACCTCGAAGAGCCCGCGCTGGGGCATCGCCTACAAATTCGGCACCACGGAAGCGGAGACCATGCTCCGGAAGATCGATCTTCAAGTCGGGCGGACCGGCGTCGTCACGCCCGTCGCCCTCCTCGAGCCCGTGCTCCTCCTCGGCACCGAGGTGAAGCGGGCCACCCTCCACAACCAGGACGAGATCGACCGGAAGGACATCCGCGAAGGGGACCGCGTGGTGATCGAGAAGGGGGGGGAGGTCATCCCCAAGGTCGTGCGCGTGGTGTCGCATTCCGGCCGCCGCAGCCCGCGCTTCGTGATGCCGTCGACCTGTCCGGTCTGCGGTACCACGCTGACGAAGGATCCCGAGCAGGCGGCGGTGCGCTGCGAGAACCTCTACTGCCCGGCGCAGGTGCGCCGCCGCATCCAGTACTACGCGAGCCGCGGCGCGCTCGACATCGAGGGGCTCGGCGAGCGCACGGTCGACCAGCTCGTCGATGCGGAGCTGGTGGCGGATCCCGCCGATCTCTACGACCTCACGATCGACGAGCTCGTCGAGCTCGACGGCATGGCGGAGAAATCGGCGGGCAATCTCGTGCGTGGGATCGCCGCGTCGAAGGACGCGCCGCTCGATCGTCTCTTGACCGCGCTCGGCATCCGCCACGTCGGGAACACCGTGGCGCGTCTCCTCGCGGAGCATTTCCGTTCGCTCGCCGCGCTGTCCGAGGCGGACGAGGAGGCGCTCCTCGAGATCCAGGGCATCGGCCCCGAGATCGCGGCCAGCGTCGTCTCCTTCTTCAAGTCGCGCGAAGGGCGCTCGCTCGTGAAGCGGCTCACGGATCGCGGCGTGAAGGGAAAGGCGCCGGAGCGCAGGGCGGCGACCGCGGGACCGTTCGCGGGAAAGACGTTCGTGCTCACAGGCACGCTCGGCATGTCGCGCGAGGAAGCGGAGGAGCTGATCCTGCGCGGTGGCGGTCGCGTCACCTCGTCCGTGAGCAAGAAGACGGACGCCGTGGTCGTGGGCGAGGACGCCGGCTCGAAGCTCGACAAGGCGAAGGCGCTCGGGGTCCCGACCTGGAACGAGACGCGTTTCCGCGCGGCGCTCCGGGAAGCGGGTTTCGCGACTCGCTAGAACGCGGACACATCGCGCCGGACGCTTCGGCTGATCGCCCACAGGTCACCCCTCGCCTCGTTGACTTGGCAGGTCTTCTCCCGTAGGGTCGGACTGAACCGCGACCCATGAAAACTTCCGAACCGACAATGTCCGAAGCGCTTGCGAGCGCGTTCGAGCGCCTCGAGCGGCGCGTGCCGGCGTTCGAGCGGCGTGCCGGCCAGCTCACGATGGCGACGCTCTGGGAGGCTGCCCTCGAACGGGGCGGCGTGCTCGCGGTCGAGGCGCCGACCGGCATCGGGAAGTCGCTCGCTTACCTCGTGCCCGCGCTCCTGAGGCGCCGTGTCGGAAGCGGCCCGATCCTCGTCAGCACGCACACCAAAGCGCTCCAGGCCCAGCTGCTCACGCGCGACGCGCCGCTCGCGGCGGCCGCGGTCGGATCCTCGTTTCACGCCGCAATCCTGAAAGGGCGCGCGGGATATCTCTGCCGCCGCCGCGCCGCCTCGCGCTTCGCGCAACGTCGCCTCTTCGCCGGAGCCCATGCCGACGAATCGATGCTCGACGCGCTCGAAGCGTGGGTCGACCGCACGGCGACCGGCGATCTCGACGAGCTGCGGGACGAGGGCATCGAGATCCCGGCGTCGCTCCTCGCCGAGATCGCTTCCGATCCTCTCTTCTGCTCGGGCTCGGGATGCGATCCGGGCGGCGGGTGCTTCGCGAAGGCCGCGCGGCGCGAGGCGCGGCGCTCGGATCTCGTGATCGTGAACCACGCGCTCCTCCTCTCCGACCCAGGGCTGCGGGCCACCCTCCTCGCGGAGTCAGGGGCGTTGATCCTCGACGAAGCGCACCAGATCGAGCGCGTGGCGCGCGATCAGCTCGGCGTGTCGCTCGGCGTGCGCGACCTGGCGCGGCTCGCGTCCCGGACCGACGCGCGGAACGGCGCCCTCAAGCTGCTCGCACGGACGATCCGCCGCGGGAAGGGGACCTCCGTCACGGAGCTCCTCGTGGCCGCGGACCAGGCCATCCGGCCGGTCCTCGATCACGCCGCGGCGCTGTCGCGCGATCTCGAGGCGATCCTGCCGCCCGGCGCGGCCTCGGCGCGGCTCACGCGCGACGACGACCTCGCCGCCATCAGCCCGGTCGCGCTCGATCTTCTCCTGACCTCCGCGGCGGCGCTGGTCCGCGCGCTCGAGCGCGTCCTCAGCGCGGCCGAGTCCGAGACCGGCGGCGCGTTCCGTGTCGAGGCGCCTGAGGCGATCGACGAGGTGCGCGCGCGCCACGCCGCGTGGCTCGAGGTGGAGCAGGCGATCCGAGCGGTCTCGAATCTCGAGGAGAAGGGGGCCGCGTTCTACGTGGACAAGGACGAGCGGGGCGCTCCGCGCTGGAACCGCCGGCCGCTCGACGTGGGGGCCCAGCTCCGGTCGCACCTCTTCGAGACGAGCGCGTGCACGCTCCTCACGTCCGCGACGCTCACGCCGGGGACCGATTTCGAGCCGTTCCTCGCGTCGATCGGACTCGCCCCGGACGAGGTGGAGACGGCGGCCCTCCCGAGCCCGTTCCCGCTCGAGCGCCAGGTGCGTACCGCGGTGCTCGACGGTCCCGACCCTACGCACCCCGGGTTCGTCGGGCAGCTCGCGTCGCTCGTGGTCGACCTGGCATCGACGACCCGGCGGAACGTGCTCGTGCTCCTCACGTCGTACCAGATGCTGGAGCAGGTGGCTTCGCGCGTGCGCGCTCCGCTCGCCCAAGCCGGCGTTCCGCTCTTCAAGCAGACGCAGGGAGAGGCCGCGGCATCCTTGGCGCGCGAGTTCCGCGAGACCGAAGGGGCCGTGCTCCTCGGCGCCGCGTCCTTCTGGGAGGGCGTGGATTTTCCCGGCGCCGCGCTCGAGGTCCTCGTCATCGCCCGGCTGCCATTCCCGGTCCCGACCGATCCCCTCGTGATGGCGCGATCGGAGTCGATCGAGGCGCGCGGCGGCGACGCGTTCCGGGAGCTCATGCTCCCGGAGGCCGTGCTTCGCTTTCGCCAGGGTATCGGACGGCTCATCCGGACCGCGGAGGATCGCGGCGCCGTGGTCGTCGTCGACTCGCGCATCGCGCGCGCCAGCTACCGCGCGCGCTTTCTCTCCACGCTGCCGCATCCACCCTTGATCGACCACTCGGCCGAGGGCGTGGCGTCGCACGTGCGGCAATGGCTCGTCCGTGAGGAAGCATCGTGTCCCGCGTGACGTCCGCAAGGACGGTGACGGTCGGCGGAGGTCCGCTCGACCTCGACCAGCTCGACCTCATCGCCTCGGGAGCGCCGGCCAAGCTCGCCCAGGAGGCGCGGGCTCGAATGGAGCCCTCGCGCGCTTTGATCCAGCGCGCGGCCCACGGCTCCGCCCCGGTCTACGGCGTGAACACGGGCTTCGGCGCGCTCAAGTCGGTCCGGATACCCGAGGAGGACGTCGAGCGGCTCCAGGCGAATCTGGTCCGGAGCCACGCGGCCGGCATGGGCCCGGAACTCGAGCCCAAGGCGGTGCGGCTCATGCTCGCGCTTCGCGCCCACTCGCTTGCCTTAGGAGCGAGCGGCGTCCGCGTGGAGCTGGTCGAGCGGCTCCTCTCGATGCTCGAGAAGGACTGCCTGCCGGTCGTGCCGAGCCGTGGATCGCTCGGCGCCAGCGGCGATCTCATTCCGCTCGCGCACCTGGCGCTCGGCATCATCGGGGAAGGGGAGATCCGGCGGAACGGCGCGGTAGAGCCCGCGGCGTCCGCGCTCGCGGACGCGGGCCTCGGTCCGATCGCGCTCCAGGCAAAGGAAGGGCTCGCGCTCATCAACGGCACGCAGGCCGCGACGGCGCTCGGCGTCGTGGCGCTCCTCGAGAGTGCGCGGGTGATGCGCGCGGCGCACGCGGCCTGCGCTCTCTCGATCGAGGCGCTCTGCGGCTCGGTGAAGCCCTTCGATTCCCGGGTGCACGCGCTCCGGTCCCACAGAGGCCAGCGCGACTCGGCGGCCGCGATTCGCGCGCTCCTCGAGGGTAGCGGCATCCTCGCATCGCACGCGAGCTGCGGCCGGGTGCAGGACCCCTACTCGTTCCGCTGCGCGCCGCAGGTGCTCGGCGCCTCGCTCGACGCGGTCCGCTTCGCGCGCGAGGCGATCCGGACCGAGGTGAACAGCGTGACCGACAATCCGCTCTGCTTCACCGATCCCGACGAGGTGGTCTCGGCGGGGAACTTCCACGGACAGCCGGTGGCGCAGGCGCTCGACTTCCTCGCGATCGGAATGGCCGAGGTGGGGTCGATCGCCGAGCGACGTTCGTTCCTCCTCCTGGATGCGGGCATGAGCGGACTTCCCCCGTTCCTGAGCCGGAGCGCGGGGCTCGGCTCGGGGCTCATGATCGTGCAGTACCTGCAGGCGTCGCTCGTGAGCGAGAATCGGATGCTCGCGCATCCCGCGTGCACCGACACCATCACGACCTCGGCGGGGCAGGAGGATCACGTCAGCATGGCGATGCACGCGGCGGTGAAGGGGCTCGCGCTCGTCCGGAACGTGCGCCGGATCGTCGCCGCGGAGCTTCTCGTCGCGGCGCAGGGAATCGAGTTCCGCCGCCCGTTCCGCTCGAGCGACGCGCTCGAGGCGCTCCATCGCGGGATCCGCGATCGCGTCCCGCCGCTCGACGAGGATCGCCGGCAGGATCAGGATCTGGCGGCGCTCGATCGCTGGATCGAAGACGACGGCCCCGCGCTCGCCGCGCGCGTTCCGGAGCTCTAGCGTGGCGCGCCCGTCCGGGCCGCCGAAGGAGGATCGCCGCATGAACCGCACCGTGACCGACGCGCCGGCCACCTCGCTGCGCGGCACGCCCCCGGCCGAGCCCATCCGCGCGCCGCGCGGTCCCAACCGCTCGTGCAAGGGCTGGCCGCAGGAAGCCGCGCTCCGCATGCTCATGAACAACCTCGATCCCGACGTGGCCGAGCGCCCGGAGGATCTCGTGGTCTACGGCGGGACCGGGCGCGCCGCGCGCTCGTGGCCCGCGTACCACGCGATCGTGCGGTCGCTCCGCGCGCTCGAATCGGACGAGACGCTCCTCGTCCAGTCGGGGAAGCCGGTCGGGATCGCGAAGACGCATCCCGACGCGCCGCGCGTCCTGATCGCGAACTCGCTCCTCGTCCCCGCGTGGGCCACGTGGGACGAGTTCCGTGCGCTCGAGGCGAAGGGGCTCACGATGTACGGCCAGATGACCGCGGGGTCCTGGATCTACATCGGCACCCAGGGAATCCTCCAGGGCACGTACGAGACGTTCTCGGCGGCGGCCCGGCGCTTCGGCGGCGATTCGCTCCGCGGCCGCTGGGTGCTGACGGCGGGACTCGGCGGCATGGGAGGCGCGCAGCCGCTCGCGGTCACGATGAACGAGGGCGTGTGCCTCGCGGTCGAGGTGGATCCGCACAGGGTGGAGCGGCGTCTCGAGACGCGTTACCTCGACAAGGCGACCGCCTCCACGGACGAGGCGCTCCGCTGGGTCGAGGAGTCCGTGCGCGCGGGGAAGCCGCTCTCCATCGGGCTGATCGGAAACGCGGCGGACGTGCTCCCGGATCTCGTCAAGCGCGGCGCCCGGCCCGACCTCGTCACCGATCAGACCTCCGCCCACGACGAGCTCAACGGCTACGTGCCGGCGGGGCTCTCGCTCGAGGACGCGATCGCGCTCCGGGAGAAGGATCCGGCCGCGTATATCGAGCGCTCGGTCGCGTCGATGGGGACGCACGTGCGCGCGATGCGCGACTTCCAGAAGCAGGGCGCGCTCACCTTCGACTATGGAAACAACATCCGGGGCCAGGCGCGGAAGGCCGGCGTCACGGACGCGTTCGAGATCCCGGGCTTCGTTCCGGAATTCATCCGGCCCCTCTTCTGCGAGGGGAAGGGACCGTTCCGCTGGGTCGCGCTCTCGGGGAATCCCAAGGACATCGCCGTCACCGACCGCGCCGCGATGGCGCTCTTCCCGGAGAACGACGCGCTCCAGCGCTGGATCCGGCTCGCCGGCGAACGGGTCGCGTTCCAGGGGCTCCCGTCGCGCATCTGCTGGCTCGGCATGGGAGAGCGTGAGAAGTTCGGCGAGGTGCTGCACCGCCTCGTCGAGCGGGGTGAAGTCGAGGCTCCGATCGTGATCGGGCGTGACCATCTCGACACGGGCTCGGTCGCGTCGCCCTACCGCGAGACCGAAGCCATGAAGGACGGAAGCGACGCGATCGCGGACTGGCCGATCCTGAACGCGCTCCTCAATGCGGTGTCCGGCGCGTCGTGGGTCTCCGTGCACCACGGCGGCGGCGTGGGGATCGGAAACTCGATCCACGCGGGGGTCGTGGTCGTGGCGGATGGGACCCCGGCGGGACTCGCGCGGTTGAAGCGGGTGCTCACGAACGATCCCGCGATGGGCGTGTGGCGCCACGCGGACGCAGGATATTCGGAGGCGGTGGCCGTCGCGAAGAAAAACCGGCTTCCCATCCCGACCCAGGAATGACGCCAACCCAGGCGGCCGGCTTCCGGACGGAGGCCGCGTGAAGGCCGATCTCATCGTCCACTCGGCGGCGCAGCTCATCACGGCGCCGCCGGGCACGAAGCCCCTCCTCGGCACCGATCTCGACCGGCCGATCCTGATCGAGGACGCCGCGATCGCGGTGGCCGGGGAGCGGATTGCGGCGATCGGCACGACGAAGGAGATCCTCGCCTCCTACCCGGAGCGCGAGGCGGCGCGGGTTGTCGACGCGCGCGGGCGCCTGATCGCTCCTGGCTTCGTCGATCCTCACACGCACCTTCCCTTCGCCGGCATGCGCGAGATGGAATTCGACGCGCGAGCCCGCGGAGAATCGTACGAATCGATCGCGTCCAAGGGGGGCGGCATCCGCGCGAGCGTGCGCCACCTTCGCTCGATCGACGAGGCGGCGCTCGCCGATCGCGTGACCACCCGCCTCGGCACCCTCCTGCGCCAGGGGATCACCACGGTCGAGGCGAAGAGCGGCTACGGCCTCTCGCCGGAAGGCGAGATGAAGCAGCTGCGGGCGCTCCGGGCCGCACAGGCGCGATCACCGGTCGAGATCGTGCCCACGTTCCTCGGAGCGCACGACATACCGGAGGAGTACCGGGACCGGCGGCGGGCGTACGTCGATCTCCTGACCGGCACGATGATTCCCGAGGTGGCGAAGGCAGGACTGGCCCGGTTCTGCGACGTCTGGTGCGACCGAGGGATCTACACGGTCGAGGAGTCGCGGGCGATCCTCCTCGCGGGGAAGTCCCACGGGCTCCTCCCCAAGCTCCACGCGGACGAGCTGGGGGACGCGGGGGCCGCCGCGCTCGCAGCGGAGGTGGGCGCGGTGTCCGCCGACCATCTTCTCTTCGCGTCGGACGCGGGGCTCGACGCGATGGCCCGCGCGGGAGTGGCCGCGGTCCTCCTTCCCGGAACGGCGTTCACGCTCGGGCTTCCATACGCCCGGGCGCGGTGGATGGTGGAGCACGGGCTCGCGGTCGCGCTCGCGACCGACTTCAATCCGGGGAGCACGATGTCGTCCTCGATGTCCCTCGCCCTCACGCTCGCCGTCACGCAGATGAAGCTGAGCCCGGCGGAGGCCTGGATGGCCGCGACCGCGAACGCGGCGTCCGCCATCGGCGAAGGAGCGCGGATTGGCCGGATCCAGCCAGGATTCCAGGCCGACTTCTGCCTCTTCGACTGCTCCGATTACCGCCACATCCCCTACCACTACGGGCAGGAGCACCTGCACACCGTGGTCAAGCGCGGGGGGATCGCGCTGGAGGGGGTCGAAGCTTGGACTTGCACATGAGGTTTCGTTCGTAAGACCCTGGTTCCAAGCCGCTTTCGACGGGTGAGACCTCCCCCGAACGCTGCCGCGCCAACCCATGAGGAGAGCCCATGAACGAGCTGGTGGAGTGCGTCCCCAACTTCAGCGAGGGCCGCAATAAGTCTTTAGTTCAGGCCCTGGTTGCCGAAATTTCGCGTGACCGGTCGATCCGATTGCTAGACCAGGAAATGAACGCGGATCACCACCGTTCCGTGGTCACGTTCGTGGGCGAGCCGGAGGCCGTGTTGGAGGCCGCGCTGAGAGGTGTCCGGAAGGCGACCGAGTTGATCGACCTGAGGCAGCACCGGGGCGAGCACCCGCGCATGGGAGCGACGGACGTGCTCCCGTTCGTGCCGGTCGGCTCGACCACGCTCGAGCGCTGCGTGGCTCTCGCGCGCCAGGCCGGGGAGCGGATCGGACAGGAGCTCGGCATTCCGGTCTATCTGTACGAGGCCGCCGCGACGCGTCCGGCGCGGCAGAACCTGGCCGACGTGCGCCGGGGCGAGTTCGAAGGGATCGCGGCGACGATCGGGACCGATCCGGATCGGGCGCCCGACTTCGGGCCGCGCGCCGTGCATCCGTCGGCCGGCGCGATCGCCGTCGGCGCGAGGCTTCCGCTGCTCGCGTTCAACGTGAATCTCGGGACGCGCGACGTGGAGGTGGCGAAGAAGATCGCGAAGGCCATCCGGTTCCAGTCGGGGGGCCTAAGGTACGTGAAGGCGCTCGGGTTCGAGCTGACGGAGCGCGGCATCGTGCAGGTGTCCATGAACCTCGTGAACACGTGGGGGACTCCGGTCCACCGCGTGTTCGCGCTCATCAAGGACGAAGCGGATCGCTACGGCGTTCCGATCGTGGGGAGCGAGGTGGTGGGGCTCGTGTGCCAGGACGCGCTGCTCGACGTTGCGGAGCACGCGCTTCGACTCGAGAACTTCTCGCGGCAGCAGGTGCTCGAGAACCGGCTCGCTACGCCCATCGGCGCGGCGGAGCTCGGTTTGCCCGAGTTCCTGGGCTCGGTGTCGTCGTCCGAACCGACGCCGGGGGGAGGCTCGGTCGCCGCGCTCGCAGGCTCTCTCGCCTCCGCGCTCGGGACGATGGTCGCCCGGCTCACGATCGGGAAGAAGCGGTACGCCGAGCACGAGGAGGAGATGCGCCGCGTCGAGCGCTCGCTCGAGGGGCTCCAGGGGGAGCTCTTCGATCTCGTGTCGGAGGACGCCCGCGCGTACGACGCGTTCGTCCTGGCAAGGAAGATGTCGCAGCGGACGCCGGAAGAGGTCGCGTCGCGCGCCAAGGCCATGGCCGAGGCGGCGCGGAACGCGGCGCTCGTTCCCATGCGGACGGCGGAGACGTGCGTGCGCGTGCTCGCGGATCTCGTGGCGGTGGCGACGCGCGGCAACGACAACGCCGCGAGCGACGCCGGCGTTGCGGCGTGGCTCGCGCGCTCGGGGGTCGAGGGGGGCGCGCTCAACGTGGCGATCAATCTCCCCGAGCTCGGGGAGGCTGATCGCGCCGACCTCGAGGAGCGTATGGCGCGCGCGCGTCGAGAGGCGTCGGAGCTTCACCGGACGTGCGTGGAAGCGGTAGAGCGGCGCATCCAGGCCTCGATGGCGTCTTCGTGATGCCGTCGCGGCCTTACTGCAGCTAGTTCCGAGCTAAGGAGACGCGTGGACCGTAGCCTCGCCATCAAGAAGCGCGCTCAGGCGCTCGTGCAGAAGGGGCAGGTCGACGCCGCCCTCGCCGAGTTCGAGAAGCTCTTCGAGACCGGCGACCGGGATCCGTACGACTTCATCACCGTCGCGGATCTCCTGGCCAAGCGTGGCGCCATGCAGGAGGCGGTTCGCCGCTACCGTCAAGCCATCGAGGAATACGGCAAGGCGGAGCTCTACAAGAACGCGATCGCCGTCTGCAAGAAGATCCTCCGGATCTCGAAAGAAGATCTCCAGATCCATCGGTCCCTGGGCGAGCTCTACTCCAAGGAAGGGCTCTACGGCGACGCTCAGATCCACTATCTCGAGTTCGCCGAAGGCTCGATCCGCCGCCACGAGTTCGAAGCCGCGCTGAACGCCGTCGAGCAGGTCGTCCTCCTCTCGCCGGACAACGACGACCTGTCCGAGAAGCTCGTCACGATCGCGATGAAGGCGGACCTCCCGGAGCGAGGCGGGAAGGAGCTCCTCCGCCGCGCCGACCGGATGGAGCAGCGCGGGCTCATGTCGCAGGGGGCAGAGCTCCGCGAGCGCGCCTCGACGCTCGCCCCAGGGCTCGTGACGGAATCCGCGTCCAAGGAACCGGAGTCCGCCTCGGCCGAGATGCCTCCGGCGCAAGCGCACGCCGGCCAGGTGGAGCTCGAGCGGAGCGCCCCGCCGCTGCCCTACAACACGGCGGCCCCCACGGGATTCGGCGATGCGCCTCCCGCGGAGTCCACGCCGCCGCTCGTGCTCGAGAGCGCCAACGGCTCGCGCTACGAGGGATCCGCCGCGTTCACGCCTGCGGCGTCGGCCGCCGCACCGCCGGCCGCCGCACCGCCGGCAGCCGCGGAAGCTCCGGTCGCGGCAGCGTCGACGGCCGAAGCTCCCGCCGGTCCGGACCGGCACGAAGCGATGGCGGCGGAGCATCTCCGCGCGGGGCAGATCGAGCCGGCCGCCGAGGAGTTCTGGAAGGGAGCCGAGCTCGCGTTCTTCCGGTCCGACCTGGCGCGCGCTCGCGCGCTCCTCGAATCACTCCTTCAGATCCGGCCCAATCACGAACCCGCGCTCCGTCGGATGGTCGACATCACGTCGCAGGCGGATGACTCCGCAGTGGAAGCCAAGGCGCGCTTCGATCTCGGTGAGCTCTACCTCGGACAGCAGGAGTGGGGCCTCGCGCGCGCGGAGTACATGCGCGCCCTCGAGCTGGACTCGTCCAACGACCGCGCGCGCATGCGCGTGGCCCGCATCGACGCCATGAACGGAGAGGTCACCGGATCGCCGGTCGATCTCGACAACCTGCCGCACCAGAAGCCGGCGGCCTCAGTGCGCGTGCGCGACGACCAGCCCGCCCCGACCGACAGCCTGGTCGACCTCGAGGAGATCATCGACGAGTTCAAGGCGGGCGTGAGCAGCACCATCTCGGGCGAGGACCACGAGAGCCACTACGATCTCGGCATGGCGTACATGGAGATGGGGCTCTACGACGAGGCGGTGAGCGAATTCCAGATCGCGTCGAAGGGAAGCGCGATCGAGCTCAAGTGCCTCGAGATGATCGCGCTCTGCTATCTCGAGAAGAACGAGCCCACGGCCGCCGCCAAGGAGCTGAAGCGCGCGCTCGAGCTGCCCGGCCACGGCCCGGACGAGACGATCAGCATCCGGTACAATCTAGGCATGGCGCTCGAACGGCTCGGGAACCTGGACAAGGCTCTGCAGTACTTCGAGGAGGTGTATCTCCTCAACGTCGACTTCTTCAAGGTGGCGACCAAGGTGCGGGAGCTGAAGCAGCGGATCGCGGCCGGGGGGTCCTAGTGCCCGCTTCGATCGTCGATCTCCACATGCACTCCACGGCATCGGACGGCTCCCTTGCGCCTGCGGACGTCGTCGCGCTGGCCGACCGGAACGGCGTCAAGATCATCGCGCTCACCGATCACGACTCGATCGCAGGACTCCCGGTCGCTCTCGAGGGGGCCCGCGAGACCGGAATCCGGGTCATCCCCGGCATCGAGCTCTCCGTGACCGAGCAGAACATGGACGTCCACCTCCTCGCCTACGGCTTCGATCCCTCGGACGCCCGCATGCTCGAGGCGATCGGCCGTTATCGCGTGTCGCGCCACGAGCGCGCGCGGAAGATCCTGACCCGCCTGAAGGGGCTCGGCATCCGGATCCCGATGGAGGAGATCGAGGAGATCGCGGGGGGCGGCGCCATCGGCCGGCCGCACGTGGCCGAGGCGCTCATGATGAACGGTCACGTCGAGACGTTCCACGAGGCCTTCCAGCGCTACCTGGGGCACCACGCGCCCGCCTACGTGGCCAAGCACACGGTCTCGCTCGAGGAGGCGGTGGAGGTGGTGCGCGACGCGGGGGGCGTCACCGTCCTCGCCCATCCCGGCACGCTCAACCGCGACGCGTGGATCCCGGGTCTCGCACGGCGCGGCCTCGACGGGATCGAGGTCTGGCACTCGAAGCACGGCCCCGCGGAGATCAATCGCTACCGGGAGGTCGCGCGGGCGCACGGCCTCCTCATGACGGGCGGTTCCGACTTCCACGGGGAACGCACCCCCGACGTCTCCATCGGCAGCGTGGCGGTTCCCGAGCAGGTGATCGCCGATCTCGACGAAGCGCTCCGCGCCCGTCGCGCGCTCAGAGCCCACCCCTAAGCCGCACCGCAGGTCCGCGCTCGGACCGTCTTGCACATCCGGACCTCCATCTGGTAGCGTCACCTTTCCTCCTCGGCCCATGCGAACCGTCGTCCGAAGCGCCGTTCTCATCGCTTTCTCGGTCGCGTGCGGCTACGCGAAGTTCCTCCTGTTTCCCATTTTGTTCTTCGTGGAGATCTTCATCGTGTCGGTGTTCCTCTCCGGCTCGCTGGTCGGAGTCGCATGGGGCGCCTGGGTGGGCGCCGTGGCGGGGACCGTCTTCAGCCTGGTGAATCCGTACGGAGTGCCGCATCCCTGGGTGATGGCGGCGCAAGTGCTCTCGGACGCCCTCGTCGGGGCCGCCGGCGGAATGGCCGGACGGTGGCTTCTTCACGGGGAAGACGAAGCGCCGCTCGGCGCGCGCTCCCGGACCGCGCTCCTCCTCGGGGCGGGAATCGTGCTGACAGCGGTCTACGACCTCCTCACGAACACGGCGCAGGGCATCGCGTACGGATCGGTACCGGCGGCCCTGGCGCTGGCGATCGTGCCGAGCCTCCAGCACATCGCATCGAACGCCGCGATCTTCGCGATCGTCGGGAATCTCGCGTTTCCCTGGCTCGCGCGCCACCCCGCCGTGGTTCGACATGCGGTCTGAGCTGCGCGCGCTCGTCCTTTTGGCCGGGCTCGCCTGCGCCCTGACGGCGACAGCGGGCGCCCAATCGGCGGCGCCGCGCGACTCGACCTCGCGGGCCGCCGCACAGGTCGATTCCACGCGCCGCGCCGCCGCGCCGGTCGATTCGACCCGCCATTCGGTCTCGTCCGCGCCGCGCGACTCGCTCACCTGGCGCGCGGCTCACCGCGATTCGCTCCGCGCCGTGGCGGCGGTGCGCGACTCCATCCGGTTCGCGCGCGCCGTTCAGGATTCCGCGCGCTCCGTCCTGGCGCGCCGCGACTCGGTCTGGGCCGATCGCGCGGGGCTCCAGTTCGAGGAGCAAAGGAAGCGCGGCGAGATTTCGCTCGAGCGCGCATGGGTCGGCCGCCGGGGAGCGATCCTGCGCGCGCTCCCGCTCGCCGGCATTCCGGTCGGGACGCTGTCGGTGCCGGACGCGGGATCCCCGATCCGCACCGAGCCTCCGGGATCGGATGGGATCGCCGCGACCGACCGGCCGCTCGTGTCGGCCATGCCCTTCGGCCTCGGCATCGTGGATCTCCCGGTCGCGCTCGATTCGCCGCGCGCGGAAGGGGAGGAGCCGCTCGACCTGCTGGAGGTGGAGGCTGCGCCCGCTCCGGGTCCGTATCGCCGGGCGGGGGAGCTCCTCGCGGATCCCCCCGCGGAGCAGGTGTTCGTCCACGCGATGCCGGGAACCGATCCGCACTTCCGCCGCGCGCGAAGCGCGCTCTACTACGGAAACGGCGACGAGGGAGAGCTCGACACCGCCGCGCGCTTCGCGTCGGCCACGTTCGGGTGGGGGATCGCGGGGTCGTACGCGCGGCACGAAGCGGACGGCATCACGCCGCTCCATCACGCGAAGGCGACGCGCTACGCGTTGGCGTCCGGGCTTCCGCGCGCGCTCCACCACATGCTCTGGATCGAGGCGCGGGCGATGGAGTGGAACATCGAGGACGAGGCGGTCCGGGTCGACCCGTTCACGAGCGACCTCGTCCAGGCGGTCGGCCGCGCCGAGATCAGCCGGCGCGACGTGCTCCTCCACGGGCAGGCGGGCGGCACCGCGGCGTCGAGCGTCTGGACCGCCCAGGTCGAAGAGCTGAAGCGCACGCGCGTCGAATGGACAGGCGCGCGCCAGCGCTGGATCTTCCCGGGCGTCCAGGCGGCGTGGGATGGACACGTCGATCTCGATCCGGAGTGGTCCGTGCTGGCGCACGCCGAAGGATCGTCGCGACGGATCCGCTACGACGAGAACGCGGCACCCATCGTGGACGGCCGCCGCGAGGAGGGACGGCTCGGGCTCGCCGTCGCCCACGCGGACGCGGGGGGCGGAGCGCGGCTCGATGTCGCGTACGACGCGCGGGAGACCGCCAAGTCCTTCGCCGACGCGCGCGCGTCGCTCTGGACCGAGCGCGGTCGGATGCGCGGCCGGGTCGATCTCGAGCGGTCGCACGAGCGGCCGAGCTGGGTCGATCTCGACACGCCCGCGAGCGCGATCGACAGCCTCGACCCGACCTTCACCCAGCGGCTCCTTCTCACGCGCTCCGGCGATCCCTCGCTCGAGCCGAGGCGGCTCACGGGCGGGCTCGCGCGCGGCGCGCTCGAGCTCGGCCCAGATCTCGCGGTAACGCTGGAGGGGAGCGCGCGGTACGTGGAGGATGACTTCGGCTGGACGCTGACGCGCGTCGCGACTCCGGAGACGCTCCTCGTCGACACGCGGGCCGCCGTTCGCGGGAGCGGCTGGGTTTCCTATGTGGGGGCCGGCCTGCGCGCCCGAACGGGTCCCGCGCGCTGGCGTGCGTTCGGCTGGGCGCGCGGCGGGCCGGATGACCTCGGCCCGAGGTCGGGTGTCGTCCCGCGCCTGGGGGCCGACCTTGCCGCGGACATCAGGGTCACGTTCTTCGAAGGCGATCTCCCGCTCGAGCTGGGGGTGCGAGGGCACGCGCTCGGCAGGAGCCACGGCACGATCGAAGCCGCCGGCTCCTTCACCGCCGACCTCGCGCTGCGCGCCGACTTCGGGCCTGCCGGCGGATTTCTCGAGATGATGAACGTCTTCGACCGCGCCGTGCCCAGCTCGGTGATGGAGCTCTCGACGGGGCAAGCGGCCCCGCTTCCGGGACGCGCGTTCCACATCGGCCTCGTCTGGTACCTCTTCGACTAGGAGCGCGGCCGTGTGGGGACGGGAGATGAGGGCGGGGCTCGCGTTCGTTCTGGTGTCGCTCCTGGTCGGCACGCTCGTCCGCGACTGGCAGCGGGATCATCGCGTCCGGTTCGAGGATCTGGTCGCGGATCTGGAGCGCGATGCATCGAGCGTCAACCCCGCGCCGCGGGCCGACACATCCCTGGCCGCGGCTCCGCTCGCCGCCAAACCGCCCCGCGCCCGCCTCGCACCGGAGCCGGTACTCCGTCCGGGGGGCATCGAGATGGATCGTGCGACCGCCTCGGACTGGGAGCGGCTTCCGGGCATCGGCCCCTCCCTCGCCGCGCGCATCGTGGCGGATCGCGCCGAGCGAGGACCCTTCCGGACGCCTGAAGGGCTCCTTCGCGTGCGCGGCATCGGTCCCCGCACCCTCGAGCGCATCCGCCCCTACCTCGCGCCAGCACCGGTCGATTCCGGCTCGCCGATCGCAAACTGAGCAGGGCAATCCGCACGGTTCCGAGCCACCGCCGGGGCGGCGCGCGGCAAAACGCCGCACGACGGTCCTGCTAATCGCCGTTCCCCGCGTCCGATCGCGCGTCGCGCCCGGCGATTGCACGGACGTGGCACCGGTCTTGCGAATCGAACATCCGCCTATTCCCGCGCTCTCGGCGGGAACCCACCACAACCACGCTCGAACGACATTGAGGGGACCACCGTGCAGCAGGAGAACATCGGCCTCAAGCTGCTGGAAGCGCGTCTCATTACGCCCGACGCCCTGCAGAAGGCCCAGCTCCAGATCAAGACCGGAGGCGGGAATCTGGCCGGCGCTCTCGTCAAGATCGGCGCCATTGCAGAAGACGATCTCGCCAAGTTCCTCTCCGAGTTCTATGGAGTCCCGTCGATCGACCTCAGCAACTTCAATCCCGATCCATCGCTGACGAGGATCCTTCCCTCGGACGTCGCGAACAAGTTCCAGGCGGTTCCGATCTCCCGCTCCGGTCGCCGCCTCACGGTGGCCATGGCGAATCCCGCCAACATCTTCGCGATCGACGACATCAAGTTCATCACCGGCTGCGAGGTGCAGCCGTGCGTGGCGCCGGAATCGGCCATCAAGAAGGCGATCGACAAGGCCTACGACTCCGCCGCGACGTTCGAGAGCGTCATGCGCGGCCTCGACGACGAGATCGAGGTTCTCGAGGACCAGACGGACGACGTCCCGGACGTGTCGCTCCTGGGCGAAGCGGAGCAGGCGCCCGTCGTGAAGCTGGTCAACTCGCTCATCACCGACGCGGTCCGTAAGGGCTCGAGCGACATCCACATCGAGCCCTACGAGAAGTCGCTCCGCGTCCGCTTCCGCATCGACGGCACGCTCTACGAGATGATGTCGCCTCCGTTCCGCATGAAGGCGGCGGTCACCTCGCGCCTCAAGATCATGGCCGATCTCGACATCGCGGAGCGCCGCGTGCCGCAGGACGGCCGCATCAAGCTCCGCCTCCTGGGCCGGAACATCGACCTCCGCGTCTCGACCCTCCCGACCATTTTCGGCGAGAAGGTCGTGATGCGAATCCTGGACAAGGGCAACCTCAACATCGACTTGAGCAAACTCGGCTTCCAGGACCAGGCGTTCAACGACTTCACGAAGGCGATCACCATGCCGTACGGGATGGTGCTCGTGACGGGGCCGACGGGAAGCGGCAAGACGACCTCGCTCTACTCCGCGCTCTCCAAGATCAACGTGCCGGACGTCAACATCATGACCGCGGAGGACCCGGTCGAGTACAACCTCGAGGGAATCAACCAGGTCCTCGTCAACGAGGGGGTCGGGCTCACGTTCGCGGCGGCGCTCCGCGCGTTCCTGCGCCAGGACCCCAACATCGTGATGGTGGGTGAGATCCGCGACCTGGAGACCGCGTCGATCGCCGTCAAGGCGGCGCTCACCGGGCACCTGGTCCTCTCCACGCTCCACACCAACGACGCCCCGAGCACGATCAACCGAATGGTCGACATGGGGATCGAGCCGTTCCTCGTCGCCTCGTCCACGAACCTGATCATGGCCCAGCGCCTCGTCCGCCGTATCTGCAAGCAGTGCAAGGGGGACGTGCAGCTCCACCCCGAAGTGCTGCGGGAGCTCGGGATCAGCGACGAGGATGCGAAGAAGAGCAACTTCAAGGAAGGCAAGGGGTGCGTGGACTGCAACAACACCGGATATCGCGGCCGGCTCGGGGTCTACGAGGTCATGACGATCACCCCCAAGGTTCGCGACATGATTCTCGATCGGGCTCCCACGAGCCAGATCAAGAAGCAGGCGGTGGCCGAAGGGATGCTCACGCTGCGGATGGACGGCTTGATCAAGCTCAAGAACGGAGTTACGACCGCCGAAGAGGTTCTGAAGGAGACGGCCGCAGACCGGTTCTAGGCAACGGGGGAACCATGATCTCGCTTCGCCAACTGCTGGACGAGATGATCAAGATGCGCGCGTCCGATCTTCACATCTCGGCCGGCGTGCCGCCCCAGGCTCGGATCGACGGCTCGATCACGCCCATGGGCCACCCGCCGCTCACGCCGCAGATGACCCAGCAGCTCGCGTACAGCGTGCTGACCGAGGAGCAGCGGAAGCGCTTCGAGACGACCAAGGAGCTCGATCTCTCCTTCGGCGTCCCGGGACTCTCGCGCTTCCGTGCCAACGTCTTCCTGCAGCGCGGCGTCACGTCCATGGCGATCCGGCAGATCCCCTACGAGATCTTCAGCTGCGAGCAGCTCGGGCTCCCCAAGACGATCCGGGACCTGACGCAGAAGCAGAAGGGGATGATCCTCATCACGGGCCCGACCGGGAGCGGCAAGTCGACGACGCTCGCCGCCATGATCGACCTCATCAACACCTCGCGCGCCGGCCACATCATCACGATCGAGGACCCGATCGAGTACGTGCACCACCACAAGAAGTGCATCGTCCACCAGCGCGAGATCAACTCCGACACCACCACGTTCGCGACGGCGCTCAAGTACGTGCTGCGCCAGGACCCGGACGTGATCCTGATCGGTGAAATGCGGGATCTCGAGACGATCGCGGCGGCGCTCACCATCGCCGAGACGGGGCACCTGGTGCTCGCGACGCTCCACACGAACTCCGCCTACGAGTCGGTCAACCGAATCGTGGACGCGTTTCCGTCGACCCAGCAGCCCCAGGTCCTGGCCCAGCTCGCGTTCGTGCTCGAGGCCGTGGTCACGCAGCAGCTCATCCCGCGGTCCCGCGGTCCGGGCCGCGTGATGGTGGCGGAGACGCTCCTGTGCACGGCCGCCGTGCGGGCCGTCATCCGCGAGCGGAAGACGCACCAGATCTACAGCTTGATGCAGGCCGGCTCCAAGCACGGCATGCAGACCATGAATCAGGGCCTGTTCCAGGCCTTCGTGAACAAGCACATCGCCCTCGACGAGGCCTTGGGCCGGAGCTCGGACGTCAAGGAGCTCGAGGGGATGCTCGAGAAGGTCGGCGTCCACATCAGCGCCGCCTACTAAGCAGGGGGTCGCATCGTGCCTGTGTATCTCTGGAAAGGCCGAACCACCGCCGGGGAGATCCAGACCGGGGAGCTGACGTTCGACTCCCAGGACGAGGTTCTGGCCGCCCTCCGGAAGAAGCGGATCATCATCACTTCGGTCCGGGAGAAGCCCCGCGACCTCAAGTTCACGCTCCCCAAGATCGGGAGCGGCGTGAGCACCCGCGACCTGGCGATCTTCACGCGCCAGTTCGCGACGATGATCAACGCGGGCCTCCCGCTCGTCCAGTGTCTGGACATCCTCTCCAAGCAGACGGAGAAGGAGGACTTCCGCGCCGTCATCGCGCAGACGATGCGCGACGTGGAGGCAGGCACCACGCTCGCCGAGGCCCTCGCGAAGAAGGAGAACAACAAGGTCTTCGACGAGCTCTTCGTGAACATGGTCGAGGCCGGCGAAGCGGGCGGTATCCTGGACGACATCCTCCAGCGGCTCGCGACGTTCATCGAAAAGGCCGAGGCCCTGAAGCGGAAGATCCAGGGGGCCATGGTCTACCCGGCCGTGGTCATGACGGTCGCATGTCTCGCGACCGCCTTCATGCTCATCTTCATCATTCCGACCTTTGCGCGCATGTTCACCGCCTTCGGCGGCGACCTGCCGCTTCCGACCAAGATCGTCATGGGACTCTCGTCGTTCCTGCGCTCCTACTGGTGGGTGATGCTCGGCGGAATCGTGGGCAGCATCGTGATGATCCGCCGCTATTACACCACCGAGCAGGGGCATATGCAGATCGACAAGCTCCTGCTCCGCGTGCCGGTTCTCGGCGACGTCATCCGGAAGGGCGCCGTCGCGCGCTTCACGCGCACGCTCGGAACCCTGATCTCCTCGGGCGTGCCGATTCTGACCGGACTCGAGATCACGGCCCGGACCGCGGGCAACCGGGTGGTGCAGGAGGCGATCATGGCCGCGCGGGCTTCGATCCGCGAGGGCGAGACGATCTCCGCGCCGCTCAAGCAGTCGAATGTGTTCCCGCCGATGGTCGTCCAGATGATCTCCGTCGGTGAGGAAACGGGCGCGCTCGACGACATGCTCACGCGCATCGCCGACTTCTACGACTCCGAAGTGGACACGGCCGTCGACGCGCTGACGTCGCTCATCGAGCCGGTCATGATCGTTTTCATGGGCGCGGTCGTGGGCGGCATGGTCATCGCCATGTACCTGCCGATGTTCAAGCTGATCAATGTGGTCGCCGGCGGGCACTAAGCCGCGCCGGGTGCCGCCCGTGCCAGCTCTGCCGGAGCGCGAGCGGCGGCAGCGGGAGGCTGTGAACGCGGTCATTTTCGGCCGCGTCGCGCTGATCACGCTGGTCGCGACCATGGCGGTCGCGTTCTCGGATACAGGGCTCAGCCTGACGAGGCACTACCCGTTCGGGTTTCTGATCTTGCTCAGCGGCGGACTCGGCTTCGCGTACACCCGCGCAGTCCGGAGCGGCGCCGACGTGAACGCGCTACTCACGACGCAGTTCCTGGTCGACGTGGCGATGATCTCGTACCTGCTCCTCTTCACCGGGGGCACGTCGAGCCAGTTCGCGCCTCTGTTCCTGCTGGCGCCTTTGATGGGGGGCATCTTCCTGCACGTGCGGGGAGGACTCCTCTTCGCGGGCGCGGCGGCGCTCGCGTACACGGCGTTCTACGCGTCGGAGCGCGCCGGGATGATTCCGCCGATGGCCTACGGGCTGACGGAGCGCCTGAGCGATGTGGCGCTCAAGCTTCGGCTCATCCTGTACGTGCCGCTCTTCTTCATCGTGGGGGCGATCGGCGGAGCGATCGGTCGGTCGCTCCGCGAGGGGGACCAGGCGCTGAACGAGGCCCGCGCGCAGCTGAATCGCGCGCTGTTCGACACGGAGACGATCTTGGAGAACCTCTCGAGCGGACTCGCCACCATCGACGCGGGGGGATTGGTGCGTCACTGGAACCGTTCGGCGAGCGAGATCCTCGGGATCCCGGCGGGCGCGGTGCGGGGGCGCCACTACGTCGAGGTGTTCCGGGAGGGCTTCGAAGCGTTCGCATCGCGCCTCAGGGAGACGCTCGAGCAGGGAGTGGAGGGGACGCGCTACGAAGTGACCGTGCGCACGGCGGATGGGCGCGCGGTCGCGCTCGGGATGTCGACGAGCCTCCTCCTCGGAAGCTCGGGGGAGCGGCGCGGAATGATCGCGCTCTTCCAGGACCTCTCCGAGGTGAAGGCGCTGGAGGAGAAGGTCCGCCGTGGCGAGACCCTGGTGGCGATCGGGCAGCTCTCCGCCGGCATCGCGCACGAGATCCGGAACTGCCTGAACCCGATCGCGGGATCGGTCGAGGTTCTCCAGCGCGAGCTCCAGGTGGAAGGGGAGAACGCGCGGCTCCTCGATCTCATCGTGCGCGAGTCGGAGCGGCTCGACCGGTTCATCAAGGAGCTCCTCGATTACGCGCGGGAGCGTCCGCTTCGCACGGAGGCCGTGGACGCCACGACCCTCGCGGGCGAGTCGGTGGAGCTGGCCCGGCGCCATCCGAGCGCGACGAGCGCCAAGCGCGTCGCGTTCGAGCCGTCCGGAGCGAAGGTCTGGATCCAGGCGGACCTGGACCAGATGAAGCAGGTCCTGACGAATCTCCTGATCAACGCCCTCGAGGCGATCGAAGAGGAGGGGACGGTCTCGGTCGCGGTGCGCCAGGACCGGAGAGCGTCAAACGGCTGGGGAAGGCCCCAGACCGCGCCGCGCGCGGTGCTCGAGATCGTCGACACCGGCGCGGGCATCCAGCCCGAGGACCTCGAGCACGTATTCGATCCGTTCTTTTCCACGAAGCAGGGCGGCACCGGTCTCGGCCTGGCCATCGCCAGTCGGATCGTGGAACGCCATGGCGGACACCTGGAAGTCGAGAGTCGGGTCGGAGTGGGCACCACGATGCGCTTGTGGCTGCCCCAGGCCGAGCGCCCGGCACGCACCGTCGCGCACGCGGCGTAACCCCAGCGGTGAGGATGGTCCAGTGGCCGGCGAGAAAATCCTGATCGTCGATGACGAAGAAAGCATGATCCAGTTCCTCTCGATCCTCCTGACGAAGGAGGGTTACGAGGTGCAGGTCGCGCGCTCCGGTCGCGAGGCGCTCCAGCGAGCGGAAGAGGACGGATTCGACGTCGTGGTCACCGACATCAAGATGCCGGGGGACATCGACGGCCTGGGTGTCCTGTCGGGTGTGAAGAAGATCGATCCCAGCGTGCCGGTCGTCATCCGGACCGCCTTCGCGTCGCAGAAGTCCGCGATCGAGGCGCTCAACCGTGGCGCCTACCAGTACCTCGAGAAGACGGCGAAGAACGACGAGATCCGCCTCGTCATCAAGAACGCGCTGGCCATGCGGCGGGTGCAGTCGGAGAACGTGCTCCTGAAGCGCCAGCTCAAGAAGACCGACGACGCGAAGGAGATCATCGGCCACTCGGAGCAGATCCAGCGGGTCCTCAAGCTGGTCGAGCGCGTGGCCGACTCCGACTCCACGATCCTGATCGTGGGAGAGAGCGGCACGGGCAAGGAGCTGATCGCGAAGCGCGTCCACTACCTCAGCCGGCGTGCCGAGGGCCCGTTCGTCTCCATCAACTGCGGCGCTCTGCCCAAGGACCTCCTCGAGTCGAACCTGTTCGGCCACGTGAAGGGATCGTTCACCGGCGCGGTGCGGGACCAGGAAGGGCTCCTCGCCGTGGCGGGAGGCGGCTCGTTCTTCCTCGACGAAGTGGGGGAGACGTTGCCCGCGACCCAGGTGAAGCTCCTCCGTGCGCTCCAAGAGCGCGAGATCATCCCGGTCGGCGGCACCAAGCCGCGGAAGATCGACGTGCGACTGATCGCGGCCACGAACGCGGATCTCGAGAAGGCGGTCGCCGAGAACCGCTTCCGTCCCGACCTCTTCTACCGCCTCAACGTCATCCAGATCCGCCTGCCGGCCCTCCGCGAGCGGAAGGAGGACATCGAGGAGATGGTGGAGCACTTCCTGAGGAAGCTCACCGCGGGCAAGGAGCCCAAGACGCTGAGCGGGGCCGCCAAGGATTCGCTCCTCGCCTACGACTGGCCAGGAAACGTCCGGGAGCTGGAGAACGTGATCGAGCGTGCGGTGATTCTCACCGACGATGGCGTGATCGAGCCGAAGGATCTGCCGGAGCGGGTGCTCCAGGGCGGGAAGGGGCGCGGGAGCCTGGTCATCGATAACCCGACGCTCACGCTCGACGAGCTGGAGAAGGAATACATCATGAAGGTGCTCCATCACACCGGGGGACAGAAGAAGCGCGCGTCGGAGATTCTCGGGATCAATCCGTCGACGCTCTATCGCAAGCTGCTCTCCTACGGCCTGGAGCACGAGCACGAGCGGGAGCCGATCGAGCTCGAAGGTTGAGCCGCGGCTCGACGCGTTCGCGGCGTGCCTGAGTGGATCGTGCAAGGTGCGGCGAAGGAGGTCTGCGTCGTGCGAACTGCGCGATGCAGCGGGCGCGAAGCGCGCGTGATCGAGAGGTCTCGCGGGACGTAATCGCGTCAGTTGCGGTTGGTATCAGCGGACTTCCGTGCAGGGGGAGCCATGGCACGGACGTTGCAGTCTACCCCGCGCATCGAGGGACGGTTCCGCCACGGACGGCAGTCACCCCAAACGAGGAGACACGCAATGATCCGGAACGAAAAGGGCTTCACCCTCATCGAGCTCATGATCGTGGTCGTCATCATCGGTATTCTCGCCGCGATCGCCATCCCGAACTTCGTGGCCATGCAGGACCGTGCCCGCGAAGCGAGCGTGAAGGCCAACATGCACAGCTTCCAGCTGGCGGTGGAAGACTTTGCCGTGAAGAACACGGGCGTGTATCCGGTGGCTGCCAACGCGGCGGCGGTGCATGCGAACTTCCCGTCGGGCACGTATCCGACGAACCCGTTCACGGGCGTGGCTGACGAGGCTCCGCAGTCGTGGGCGGCCGCGGCGAGCGCGCAGGGTCGTTGGGCGACGAACTCCACGACGACCAGCTACTCGATCACGGGCTATGGCAAGGCGGCTGCGCTGACCCTGGTTCTG